>LXNJ01001573.1_pt1 | contig 13335 bp, 13 predicted proteins | sample 809081 | NCBI WGS metagenome assembly LXNJ01 (sample SAMN04870510, study PRJNA318959) | sponge metagenome | biome: sponge; feature: marine sponge reef; material: water | host: Petrosia ficiformis | place: Greece: Milos, Mediterranean Sea | collected 2013-05-29 | depth 5-7 m
CGCCGCGGCGGCCCCGTGCGCTGGCGCATAGGCGCGTCCTTCGAGAGCCACAAGCGGGCGGATCTCGTCGTCGGGACCGAACTGTTCGGCGATCGGCCGCTTCGCCCCGTGCGTCCCGTCGACGAGGGGGAACTCGCACGGCTCGATGCGGGCCTGACGGTGGACCTCGCGAGCGGCCCGGGCGCGCGCTGGGGGCTGGAACTCGCGGGCGAAGCGGCGGCAAGCGGCGTCGGGAACTTCGGCTACACGCGCGCCACCGTCGCGCTCCGGGCCGCCCGCGGCGGCTCGGACGGCGCGTGGGACTGGGCGAGTGGCGTGGAATTCGGTCTCGCCGGCGGGGAGTTGCCGGCCCAGCGGCTCTTCCTGCTCGGCGGACGCGGTTCGCTGCCCGGCTACGAGTTTCGCGGCTGGGGCGGGGACCGCTTGGCGTTGTGGCGCGCCGAGGTGTCCCGCGCCATCGCCTCACCCTGGGTGCGGTTGCGCGCCGTCGGGGCCATCGGCTGGGCCGAATTCGGGAGCGCCGGGGAGGACGCCGCCCGACGCTTCGGCGTGAGCGGAAGCGAGGGGCTCCGCGCCTCGGCCGGAGTGGGGTTGGGCCTTTTCTACGACATCCTGCGCCTCGACCTCATGCGCGGCCTGCGCGGCGATTCATCGCCCGCTCGGAGCGAAGGGAACTGGGTCCTCCTCCTTTCGGTGGACCCTCGATTCCTCAGGATCCTGTAACGCCCGCGCCGGGAGCGTGGCCGGAGTCTTGTTTCCCCGGTCGGGCGATGTAAGGATTCACCGTGGATCGTTGTGTCTCCCGCTCCCTGCTTGAGGTTCGCCCATGAGTGACGCCGAGATCACGACCGAGACGCCAACCGGTCATTCCCGAAGGACGTTCATCAAGGGAGTCATCGCGACCGGCGCGGTGGTCTCCTCCTCCAGCCACCTCTTCCGGGCCCGGAGCCTGTCGGCCAGCGCCGCGGTGCGGGCGTCGATGCCCCGCATGATTTCGCTGAACGTGAACGGCGTGTCGCGTTCGGTGGATGTCATGCCGCAGGAGACGCTGGCGATGACGCTGCGCTACAAGCTCGGGCTCACCGGCACGAAGCTCGGGTGCGACCGCGCGGAGTGCGGCGCCTGCACGGTGCTCATCGACGGGGTCTCGCACTACGCGTGCTCGATGCTGACGAACGTGGTGCGCGACCGGTCGGTGACGACGATCGAGGGGCTCGAGGGCGCGGACGGCACGCTGCACCCGGTGCAGCAGGCGGTGATCGACGAGGGCGGATTCCAGTGCGCCTTCTGCGCGCCCGGCTTCATCATGAGCATGGTCGCGCTGACGAACGAGAATCCCGAGCCCACGCGCCAGGAGACGGCGGAGGCGCTCTCCGGCAATCTCTGTCGCTGCGGGGACTACAACAAAATCCTGAACTCCGCCATGCGTGCCGCCGAGTACGCGCGGCGCACGGTGTGAGGGGAGGACGGTCATGGCGCTAATCGGACAGGACATTTCGCCGCCGGATCTGCGCGCGAAAGTCACGGGACGAGCGAAGTACGCGGAGGACTTCCGGGCGGAGGGCATGGTGTTCGCCAAGCTCCTCCTCAGCCCCATGCCGCACGCCCGCGTGCGCAGCGTGGACGCGAGCCGCGCGCTCGCGATGCCCGGCGTGCTCGGGATTTTGCGGGCGAGCGAGGTCAACCAGCCCGACGCACCGGGCGAAGCCGCGCTCACGGATGAGCCGAAGTACGTGGGCGAGCCGATCCTTGCGCTGGCGGCGGTCGACGAGACGACGGCGGCGGACGCGATCGAGGCGATCGACATCGACCTCGAGCCGCTCCCGTTCGTGATCGATCCGCTCGACAGCCTGCGGCCCGGCGGCCCGGACGCCCGTCTCGACGGCAATGTGCTTCATTTCGGCGAGGAGGGGCGCGAACTGCTGCCCTGGAAGTGGCCGCAAGCGGAGTTCGACGCGGCGGAGGCCGAGGGGCGGCTGCCGATGGGCGAGCCGACGGACGAGTGGTCGCACGGCGACCTCGACTCGGCCTTCGCGGCGGCCGACTACGTCCTCGAGGACACGATCGTCCACCAGTCGCTCACCCACCATCCCATGGAGCCACGAAGCTCCATGGCGTACTGGGAGGACGGCCGCTGCTACCTGTACGGGTCCACGCAGAGCACGCAGCGTACTCACCAGGCGCTGGCGGGGCAGCTGGGTCTCGAGCCCGAGGATGTCGTCTTCGTGGGTCAGTACTGCGGCGGCGGGTTCGGCTCTAAGATCGCCGGCGCCACGATCTACCAGGCCACGGCGCTCCTCGCGAAGAAGATCCAGCGGCCGGTGATGATGCGGATCAACCGCTACGAGGAGAACTACATCGGTCGTGCCCGCCCGGGTTTCCAGGCGTGGACGAAGATGGGCTTTCGGAACGACGGGAAGATCACCGGGATCGACCTCTACATCGTACAGGATCACGGCCCGTACGGGCGGTCGGGAGACTACAACACCGCCGGCGCGGTGACGGACCTCATGTACCAGCCGGACGCCATGCGCTTCCGCGGCCTCACGCTCTACACGAACACGCCACCCCGGGCGGCGCAGCGGGCGCCGGGCGGCGCGCAGATCGTGGCCATGCTCGAGCCGCTCGTCGACAAGGCGGCGCGCGAGTTGGGCATCGACCGGGTGGAGATCCGCAAGATCAACGCTCCCACGCACGACTCGGAGTTCGGGCCGCAGCGGGCGACGACGACGAGCGCCTTCGTGCGCGAGGCGATCGATGTGGGCGCGGAGCAGTTCGACTGGGCCGGGAAGCAGGCGCTCAGCGGACAGCGGAACGGTTCGAAGGTCACGGGCGTCGGCGTCGGCGTGAGCCCGTACGTCGGCGGCTCGTCGGGTTTCGACGGGCTCCTCCTCATTCGCCCCGACGGGACGTTGTACATCCACCAGGGAATCGGGAACCTCGGCACACACTCCATGGCGGATACGGCCCGCGCCGCGGCGGACGAACTCGGCCTCGAGTGGGACGACTGCGCGGTCATCTGGGGCGACAGCTCGCAGCACCACCCGTACAGCTCGGTGCAGGCGGGAAGCCAGACGATCCACGCGCACACGCGCGCCAACTACGCCGCCGCGCTCGACATGAAGCGGAAGCTGCAGGAGGTCGCGGCCGCCGCGCTGGGCGGTGCGGCGAGCGCATACCGGGTCGGGGGCGGACGCGTGACCGGGCCGGAGGGCTCCATGAGCTTCGCGCAGGCCTCGGAGCGCGCGATCGCCATGGGCGGCGAGTACTCCGGCCAGGAGTTGCCGGAGGACATCAACGACTACACCCGGGCTTCGGCCGCGCAACTCGCGGGCCAAGGTCTCATGGGCGTGGCCCGGGACAACTTCTCGCACGAGGGTTCGACCTGGTCGTGGGTCGTGGGCTTCGCGGTCGTCGAACTCGACACCGAGACGGGCGATGTGCGGCTCGTCGACTACACCGGATCGGCCGACTGCGGGATCGTCGTGCACCCGCGCAGCCTCGCGGCGCAGATCCACGGCGGCAGCGTGCAGGGCTTCGGGCAGGCGCGCAGCCAGAAGTGGGTGTACGACCCGAAGTGGGGCGTGCCCTTCGCCCACCGGCTCTATACCGCGAGACCCCCCGGCATCCTCGACGTGCCGCTCAGCATGGACTGGGCGGCGGCCGGCGAGCCGGACCCGCAGACGCCGATCGGCGCCAAGGGCATCGGAGAGCCTCCGGTCGGGGCCGGGTCCGCGGCGGTCACCTCCGCGATCGCGGACGCGCTCGGCGGGCGCTGCCTGTGCCGGATCCCGCTGACGACGGACGTGATCCTGGCCGAACTCGAGGGCCGGGCGCAGCCGCACGCACTTACCGAGATCCACAGCTAGGGGAGATAGAACGATGGCCGTGATTCGCGACATGATGCCCGCGTTCGAGCTCTTCCAGCCGACGAGCGTGGACGAGGCGCTGGACGTGCTCGAGCGCCACGACAACACCTGGGTCCTGGCCGGCGGCCTCGACTCGATGGACTGGTTCAAGGACCGCATCAAGCGGCCCGATGTCGTCGTCGAACTGGGCTCCGTGAGCGAGCTGACCGGGATCCGCGCCAGCGGAGACGGGCTCGAGATCGGCGCCATGACCTCGCTGCGCGACGTGGCGGCGAACGAAGAGGTGCGGTCCCGCTTCGGAATCCTCGCCGATGCCGCCGCCGAGGTGGCGACGCCGCAGATCCGGAACCAGGGGACGCTGGGCGGCAACCTCATCCAGGACACGCGCTGCTGGTACTACCGGGGCGGGTGGCCGTGCTACCGCGCGGGCGGGAACATCTGCTACGCGGGGACGCCGCAGTCCATGAACCGCGAGCACGCCGTGACCGGACAGAGCCGCTGCGTGGCCGTCAACGGGGCGGACACGGCCGGGGCGCTGGTCGCCCTCGGCGCGCAGATGATGGTGCGCAGTTCGAGCGGCGAGCGCGTCTACGAGGCCGAGGACTTCTTCGTCGGCCCGGAGATCGACATCCAGCGCATGACCGTGCTGAAGCCGGGAGACCTCCTGACGCACGTGCGCATCCCCGGCGACTGGGCGGGCGCGCGCTTCTACTGGGAGAAGGTTCGCGACCGGAAGTCGTGGGACTGGGCGCTGGCCAGCGTGGCCGCCGCGATCGTGGAGTCGAACGGCACGATCGAGCGCGCCCGGATCGCGATCAACGGGGTGGCCCCGACGCCCGTGCGGCTGACCGATGTCGAGCGCCTCGTACAGGGGATGCCGGCGGACGACGACACCGGCATGGCGGCCGGCGAACTCGCCACGCGCGGCTTCAAGCCGCTGCGCCACAACGACTACAAGGTGCCGCTCGCGCGGAATCTCGTCCGGCGCGCGGTGCGGGGAGACATGGCCTAAATGGAGATCCTCAGAACGGCGCCGAATCCCTGGGGCCAGGAGGTACTCGTCGGCGTCGCCTGGGATCTGCTCTGGGCCGCCGCCATTGCCGGCTTCGTGTTCGTGGTCGGACACCATCTGTACGTCTGGATCATGGCGCCCAAGGCCCCGAAGAGCGCGCCGGAGGCCGCGCCCGAGGTGCCCGAGCGCGTGGAGCGCCACTCACAGGCGTCCCGGACGTTCCACTGGCTCATGGCGGCGACCATGCTCACGCTGCTCGTCACGGCGTTCTTCCCCGTGATCGGCGTCCAGTTCGCCTGGGTCACCATCCACTGGATCGCCGGCGTCGTCCTCACCCTCCTCATCATCTACCACATCATCCACGCGACGACGAAACAGGACTTCTGGTCCGTGTGGACCGGAACGAAGGAACTCGGGCAGGCGTTCCAGGCGATCGGGAAGTTCCTGCGACGCGAGCCGGCCAAGGAGGAGCGGTCCGGGAAGTACCCCCTCGACCAGCGCGCCTACCACAACGCCGTAACGCTCGTCTCGGGCGGGGTGATCGTCACGGGGATCCTCATGATGGTGGGAGTCGACACGTGGTTCTGGGCGAGCAACCCGTACTTCCTCGCCGACTCCACGTGGGGGCTCGTGTTCGTCATGCACGGGCTGTGCGGGGTCGGGCTCGTCACGATGGTCATCGCCCACGTCTACTTCGCCATCCGGCCCGAGAAGCGCTGGATGACCCGCTCCATGATCAAGGGCTGGATCACGCGCGAGGAATACCTCGAGCACTACGACCCGGACCTCTGGAAGCTGGGGACGGAGCCCGCCGGGGCCGAGTCGGCCGGAGGGAGCGCGTCGTCCGCGGATCCCGACGGGGTCGTGCCCGCTTGAGCCGCGAGGAGCTGAAGGCTCACATCGAGGTCCTCGAAAAGGCGTACGAGTTCTTCCTCTCCTACGCCGCGCTCGGCGCCGAGCAGGAGGAAGCCTCGAAGGTCGGTGGCCAGTTGCGGGAATACCTGAGCCGAACGGATGCCGCGCTCCAGGCGCTGGCGAACGACCTCGCCGGCCTCGTCGCGGCGGAGGGACTCGAGCCGGCCGGCGCCTACGGAGAGATGATCGGCGTCACGTCCGCGGACGCCGCCCGGGCCGGGGCCGCCGTGCGGCTCGTCCTCACCCAGGAGACGATCAGCTCGCAGTTGATCGACAACCTCAACGCCTCGTCCCACCTGCGAGCGCTCCTCACCGACCTCTTCCTCCTCGACGACGTCGTCTGACGGCTGCTGATCGGCCGATCATTTGATCGACCAGCCCCGATGGCATAACGTTGCGGCAGTTAATGCAGCAATTGCTGTAACGAAATGAATGCAACAGGGAACGTCCGTTGAAAACCCTCACCGTACGAAAGATCCCCCCGGAACTCGCCCGCGCGCTGGATGCCGAAAAGCGACGCCGCGGCCGGTCGCTCAACCAGACCGTCATCGATCTCCTCCGCCAGAGCCTCGGCGTCGGGAGACGGAGGTCCAACGGCCTCGCGCGGTTCGCCGGCGACTGGACCGAGGAGGAGTACCGGGAATTCAAGGAAGCGACGAGGGTGTTCGAGGAAATCGACGAGGAGATGTGGCGGTGACTCGCTACTGTCTGGACACGTCGGCCTACAGTCGCTTTCGTCGCGGGCACCGCCGGCTGGCCGAGGTGCTGGACTCGGGCGCGTGGGTCGGCGTGCCCGCGATCGTGATTGGCGAGTTGCGCTATGGCTTCCAGTTGGGCGGACGCCGGGCGTACAACGAAGCGAAGCTGTCGGACTTTCTTGCCAGTCCGGCGGTCGAAGTGCTGGAGGTGAATGAGGATGTGGCGGCCTGTTACGCCGACATCGTGGCGGCGTTGCGCCGGGCCGGCACACCCGTACCCGCGAACGACGCCTGGATCGCAGCCTGCGCGGCGCACACCGGTTCAACGGTGCTCACCGCAGACGCGCACTTCGAACGCATCCGGCGCATCGGCGTTCTCACGATCTCGTGAGCCGCCTCGGGGTTATTTCCGCGGTGAAAGTGCTGGTGCCACCGGTCTCTGCCATGCTCTCGATCCCCGGCGTGGCGGTGCCCTCCGGTTCCCAGAAGGTCACGTCTTCGTCGTGCACTACGCCGATCAGCGGAGAGAAATGCGCCCCTCCCGGGAAGTTCGTCGGATGCGTGGAGGCGCTGCCCACGTCTACTTCGCCATCCGGCCGGAGAAGCGCTGGATGACCCGCTCCATGATCAAGGGCTGGATCACGCGCGAGGAATACCTCGAGCACTACGATCCGGACCTCTGGAAGCTGGAGACGGAGCCCGCCGGGGCCGAGTTGGCCTCCTCGACGACGTCGTCTGACGCATAGCCGTGCACCTGACCACGCGGCATGAGCTTTCACATAACATGGTACCAAGGTACATTGGTGTTAACGTAACTTGCCGCTCACGGGAATCCAGAGAGGTCAACAGTGAAAGCACTGCAACAGTCCGTCTCCGTGACCGTCGTGGCCATTCTGGCTGCGTGCGGGAACGGCGGCGATGCGCACGCGCACGACATTGGCCACGGTGCCCACGCATCCGCTGAGCAAGGCCCTGGATTCAGTGCGGAGAGATTGATCAGAACAGCGGAGATCGACCTCAACGGGCCGATTGCCGAGGTTTTCCCGCTCTTCAATCCAGTCGAGGAGCCAAAGTGGGCGCCCCAGTTCCAGCCGAGATTCATCTACCCGGCTGACCAGACTGTCCAGCAAGGAATGACCTTCAAGACGGCTGGTCATGGTAATGAAGCAGACCTCGTATGGAGGATCAACGAATACGATCCGGCGGCCCATCACATCCAATACCTCGTCTACGGTGCGAACCGATATTGGACGATCACGATCGACTGTCGTGAGGATGATCCCGGGAAGACGGCAGCTCGAGTCACCTATGATTTTCTTCCGTTGGAGCAGGCGGGCGTGGCTGTGAGTGAGGCTTCGCTCAACGCCATGTTCGCCAATGACCTGACACATTGGGAGCAAGCGATCAACAGCTATCTCAAGGGGCGGTGATCCGTGTCAAAGGGGCTGTCCGGCAAGGGCAGGCTGGTCGTGGATCGTGTGCAGACAGGCGTACGCGTCGAGAAGCGGATTCTGAAGGTTCTCAAGGCGTTGGCTGAATACCACGATCTGTCTCTCGGCGATCTCCTCGAAGGCATCGTGCTCCACGCTTTCGAAGGGAAGTCGCCGTTTGGTGATGAGGCTTCGCTGGACGTCATTGCCGACCTGAAGCGGATCTACGGCCTGGATCTCGATGCGAAAGCCAGTCACAGGCTTGTCGACAGCGAGTAGTCAACTCGCACCGCATTGGTCCGCCCGTAGGCGCCCGGCCTACCCGTCGCTCCGGGTGAACGTGAACCTTCCGATGGGTTCATCGGAGAAGGGATTCACCCCCCGCAGGCTGTGGATCGGTTCCCTGGGCTGCGTATCGTCGTTGGCCGAATTGTAGGCAGTGCCGCTGTCCGTCCCCGCGTCGTAGGGGTAGAGGACGACCTCGAGTTCGCCGATCCAGTTGCCCGCGGCGTCGCGCAGCGGCAGGTCCGACACACCCACGAACCAGTCCGGGCTCGGGGCGATCATCGTGACCAGGGTGACGAGCGGGAAGTCCTCGCGAAGCGTGACCGCTTGAATCGTCGTGCTTCCGGGGCTGCGGATCCCGGACCCGTTGATGACCGCGAGCGCGTTGTCCGGGATTTCGGCCTGGATCTCCGAAGTGAGCGTGCCGGTGCCGCCCGTTTCGGCCATGCTCTCGATCCCCGGCGTGGCGGTGCCCTCCGGTGCCCAGAAGGTCGCGTCTTCGTCGTGCACTACGCCGATCAGCGGAGAGAAATGCGCCCCTCCCGGGAAGTTCGTCGGATGCGTGGAGGCGCTCCACGTTGCCTCGAAGACCACGCGGTACGTCGCCGTGGTCGCCGCGGCCGGGGGCGGCTCGGGCTCGGGCGCCGGGTCGGGACTCGGCGCCGGGTCGGTCCCGGCACCACCGCATGCGAGCGTGGCGGCGAGGACGGTCGCGAGCGCGGGCCGCCGGATCGGGGCGTTCCGGAGCATCTCGTCAGGCGCGGGCGTGCCAGGCGGCGAGGACTTCCGCTTCCTTGTCGGCGGGGAGGCCGGCTCGCGGCTCGGCGCGGCGCTCCTCGGGGAGCGAGTTCCACCACTCGACCGTGTCGCGCGCGGTGTCCGCGAGGGGACGGAAGGTGAGCCCGGCCTGCATGGCGGCCGCCACCGAGACCTGGTTCATCCCGACCGTCTGCCCCTCGGGCGGCGTCCAGTTCGTCATGTGCATCCACGGCGCGACTTCCTGCTCCTGCATGAACTCGGTCGACACCCAGGTGAAGGTGGCGTCGGCGCCGAGGGCGCCCCGGATCTCCTCCAGCATGTCGCCGAACTCCTGCACTTCGCCGGTCGCGTTGTACGTCCCCCCGTGCCCGGGCGTCTCGACGAGGCGCACGATCCACTCGGAGAGGTCGCGCGCGTCGACGTTCTGCACCGGATCGGCGGGAGTGTTGGGGGCCAGGACCTCGCCGCCGCGGTCGACCCGCACCGGCCAGTAGGTCCAGCGATCCGTGTTGTCTCCGGGCCCGACGATGAGCCCCGGGCGCACGATGATCGCGTTCTCCCCGAACGCCTCGCGCGCGTACGCCTCGCAGCGCGCCTTCCTCGGCCCGTAAGCGCCGTCGTCCTCCGCCTCGTCCGCCGACAGCTGCCCGACGTGGTAGTCCTCATCGATCCCGACCGTGGCGAAGTCGGCGTAGGCGGAGATGGACGAGACGAAGAGGTAGCGGTCGACCTGGTCGCGGAGGAGTTCCGCGGTCGAGGCGACCCAGCTCGGGTAGGAGGCGGAGTTGTCGATGACGGCGTCCCACTCCCGACCCTCGAGCGCGGACAGGTCGCTCGTCCGATCGCCGATCAGGTGTTCGACGCGCTCGAAGTATTCGTGATAGAAGGGCGGTTCGGTCTGCCCGCGCGTGAAGATCGAGATCTCGTGGCCCCGGTCGATCGCGTACTTCACCTGGTGAGGTCCGATGAAACGGGTCCCGCCCAGGATGAGGATGCGGAGAGGCCGGTCGGCGGCACCCGCGCAGGCGGCGGAGCCGAAGGCGCCGAGTACGCCGAGCGCGCCACCGGCGCGGGCGGATGTCTGCACGAACTCTCGGCGGGTCTGGTTCCATGTCATCGTGATCTGCCCTTTCCTGTGCTTTCCTGCCTGTGCTTCCCCCTGCTGTCTTCCGTCATCTCTCTTCGGGGCGCGGCCCGGACCAGCCGTATGCGTGCGCGACGGTGATCGCGATCTCGGCCGCAAGCTCGCCCCCCGAGTCGGAGTTCGTCATCACGAAGACGCCGTCGTCCCCCTCGATGTACGCCGCGAACGTGCAGCGGAACCCCTGGTTCGAGCCGCCGTGCCGAAAGCGTTCGCCGTCCTCGGAGATCGCGGGGCCCAACCCCCAGTCGTCCGCGTCGGGCGTCAGCATCTCGCGAGCGAGCGCCTCTCCCAGCACGAGGTCCGACTCGCCCCTCCACGCGCGCTGCATCTCGCGGGCGTAGAGCGCGAGTTCGCTCGGCGTCGTCCACAGGCCGGCGGCCGCCTGTTCGGGATAGGCGTGCCACCCGCCCGGGACGCGCTCGCCGTCCGCTCGGTAGCCCGTCGCGATGTCGTCCTGCCGCCCGGGCGGGATCGGCTGCTCGTACGTCGAGCGCGACATCCCGATCGGGTCGAGGACTTCCTCTCGCATCACGGTGGCGAACGGCGCGCCGTGGACATCCGCCACGAGTTGCTGCATCACGGTGTATCCGCCGCCGGAGTAGCGCCAACTCTCCCCCGGCGCCTTGTAGACGCGCACGGGGTCCGTGTTGCCGCGGCCATCGAGAACACCCGGTCCGTCCGGCGCCCCCTCGTCCGGACCGTACCCGGGGAAGCCCCACACGGTGAGGCCGGCCCGGTGCGTGAGAAGCCCCCGCAGGGTGACGGGCGCCCCCTCCGTGAACTCGTTCCCCGGCACTCGCCAACTCGTGAGATGGGCGTTGACGTCGCCATCGAGGTCGACGCGGCCCGATTCCACGAGCCGCAGGGCCGCGAGCGCCGCCACGGGCTTCGAGATGGACGCGGCCTGGAACAGCGTGTTCGGCGTCACGGGCCGGCCCGATTCGACGTCGGCGAGCCCGTAGCCGCGGGCCCAGGCGATCTCGCCGTCGACGAGGACGGCCACGCTGACGCCGGGCACGCCCAGTTCGGCCATGCGGTCGGCGAGCGAGGGTCGGGCGACGGGCTCGCCGCGAGTCGTGACGGTCGACAGCAGCGCCGACTCGACGAGCGCCTGCGGGGATCCGTCCGCAGCCCTCTCCGGCAAGGAACGGTCGGGCGTGGACGGCGGCGCGCACGCGAGGGCGGACAGGGTCCAGGCACCGAGCGCGGTGCGGGCAATGAGGACGGTGCGGGCGGTGCGGGCTGCGTTCACGGTCCCTTCCCGAATTTGCAGTCGTACCAGCTGCGGCCGATGCCGAGATCGACGCGCAGGGGGACCGTCAGTTCGATGGCTCCCTCCATCTCTTCGCGCACGATCCGGCCGATGGCTTCAACCTCGTTCTCCGGGGCCTCGATGAGCAACTCGTCGTGCACCTGCAGCAGCATGCGGGCCCCGGTTCCCGCGAGACGTTCGTGCAGGCGGATCATCGACACCTTGATGAGGTCCGCCGCGGATCCCTGGATGGGAGAGTTCGTCGCGGTCCGTTCGCCGTAGCCGCGAATCCCGGGGTTCCTGGACCGGATCTCGGGGATGTACCGCCGACGCCCGAACAGCGTCTCGACGTAGTTCCGGTCCCGCGCCACTTCCTTCATCTCCTCGAGGTAGGCCGCGACGCCCGCGAACCTCTCGAAGTATCCGGCGATGAACTCGCCCGCCTGCGTCCGTGAGATGCCGAGTTGCTGGGCGAGCGCGAACGGGCCCTGGCCGTAGATGGTCGCGAAGTTGATCGTCTTCGCCTGCTCGCGCATGGTCGGCGTCACCTCATCCGGCTCGACTCCGAAGATGCGGGCCGCGGTCTCCCGGTGGATGTCGCGTTCCGCCCGGAACGCTTCCACGAACGCCTCATCCCCGGAGAGGTGCGCCATCACCCGGAGTTCGATCTGCGAGTAGTCCGCCCCCACGAATTGGTGACCGGGGGCGGCCACGAACCCCTTCCGGATCTCGCGTCCCAGGGCGCGCCGAATCGGGATGTTCTGGAGGTTCGGGTCCGAGGAGGAGAGTCGGCCCGTCGCGGCGACGGTCTGGTTGAAGCGGGTGTGGATGCGCCCCTCGGCGTCGATCAGCCTCGGGAGCACGCTGACGTACGTGCCGTCCAGCTTGTCGAGTTCCCGGTGTTCGAGGATGAGGCGCGGCAGGTCGTGGCCCATGGCCGCGAGTTGTTCGAGCACCGACTCGTCCGTCGAGGGGCCGGTCTTCGTCTTCTTGAGGACGGGCAGCGCGAGCTGGTCGAAGAGAAGCGCCCGCATCTGCGGCACGGAGCGGAGGTTGACCTCGGTCCCGGCGATCTTGTGGATCTCCGAGCGCACGGCGTCGAGGTCCCGGCGCAGGCGGGCGCGAAGATCGCCGAAGAAGTCGAGGTCGATCGCGATGCCGGCCCGCTCCATGCTCGCGAGGACCGTGACGAGCGGCATCTCGACCTCGCGGAAGAGGCGGTCCATGCCCGTGCGCACGAGGTCGGCTTCGTCCACCTTCGCGAGGCGGTGCAGGAGGGCGGCGCGGGGGCCGGCCCATTCGGCGGCGCGCGCGGGCTCGACCGAGGCCAGGGGCAGGCGGTTCCGCCCCGTGCCCGTGATCGCGTCGCCCGTCTCGAGCGCGACGCTCAGGCGATCGGGGCCGAGGGTGGAGAGGGCGCGGTCGCGGCGGGCCGGATCCAGGCAGTAGGAGGAGATCTGTGTGTCGAACGCGACGCCCGCGGCGACGCCTCCCAACTCGACGCCGTGCCGACGCAGGAGCTGGGATGCATACTTGAGATCGTGCCCGAGTTTCGGGGTGTTCGAGGCCAGTATTTCCCGCAGGCCTCGCATGCCGGACGACGTCAGCCCCGGCAGGCCGACGGTCTCGCCCGCGTCGAAGGCGAGCGTCGGGTTCCCCGCCGCATCGTGCTGGACTTCCGGGGCCCGGTGTCCGAGGGGCAGGTAGAAGGCGCGGTCCTCGGAGGCGGCGAGCGCCAGGCCGACGAGGTCGGCGCTCAGCGGGTCGTCCGAACTGCCGGCCACGAACAGCCCGACCCGCGGCCCTCCGGCGCATGCGGCCAGCACGTCGCTCAGCCCGTCCGTGTCGGCCACGACGTCCACCCGCGGCGCGAAGCGCTCCGCCTCCGTCGCCGGAGCCTCCAGTTCCCTGAGCAGGTTGTGGAACTCCAGGTCGCGGAAGACGGACGCCGCCTTTTCCGCGTCCAGCGTC
>LXNJ01001574.1_pt1 | contig 13326 bp, 8 predicted proteins | sample 809081 | NCBI WGS metagenome assembly LXNJ01 (sample SAMN04870510, study PRJNA318959) | sponge metagenome | biome: sponge; feature: marine sponge reef; material: water | host: Petrosia ficiformis | place: Greece: Milos, Mediterranean Sea | collected 2013-05-29 | depth 5-7 m
GTGGATCATCGGACGGCTGGACGTCTGCGGCGGCCGCCCCCCCGGCGGCGTCGGGATCGCCCGCCAGCGCCTCGGCGCTCCCGAGCCTCGACCCGACCGCCCCGGCGCCGACGACGGCGAGCTGGGTGGCGCCACCGGTGGTGCGCACTCCCGATACGGCCATCACGGTGAAGTGGTGAGCGTGCGGTCGCCCGAGACTTGCGAAGGCCCCTGTGGCGGGCTCGGTGTAGCTGACGTCCAGCAGCAGCCGCCCGCTGCGGTCTGCCAGAAAGTCATCCAGCGGTTCGCTGCGCTCGCCGCCGGCGCCGGCGGAGCGTGCGGTTGCTCCCAGCGCCAGCAGCGGTCCCTGCAGATCGCCGAATCCCGCGGGGGCGCACAGATTCCCTCCCACGGTGGCCTGGGCCCGAATCTCGTTGTCGCCGATCGAGCCGGCGCACGGCCCCAGCGGCGACGACTCACCGACGAGGGCGACGACCGGCGTCATGGCGCCGATGGTCACCGTGCCGTTCGAGCGGGTGACGTAGTTCAGCCCGGCGTCGCCGAGAATGATGACCCGCTCGGGCTGCGCCCGGCCGAAGTGCAGGTCCGGCACGAGAAGCGTGCCGCCCGCAAGAACGGAGACGCCCGCACCGTCACCGAATGCCGAGGCCGCCTCGGAGGAGGAAATGGGCCGGATCACCTCCGCGGTGGACGCCATGACGTACTCCCTTCGCTGTTCGTCGAGGTGGCCGGACTATAGCAAGTGAGCGTCTCGGGCATCGAAGATGCAATACCTGGGAGAGAGCACGGGTCGGCGCCGGGCTGTATTGGCCGCAAGTGGAAGATTCCGCTACTTTGTCGCTCACTTCCGCAGCGGGGCGGCCGCGCACGCGGCGCGCCGTCAGACCGACTAAACACGACAAGGGGGAGACGGTGGCAAACGTTGAAGCCCACTCCGAGGCAGTGTGGGAACTGGTCGATCAGGACGCCGATGTGGAACAGGTCGCCACCGGTTTCACGTTCACCGAGGGGCCCATCTGGCACCCGACGGAGCATCACCTTCTCTTCAGTGACATGCCCGGCGACGTGCGCCGCAGGTACACCCCCGACGGCACCGTCGTCGAGGTCATGCGGCCGTCGAACAAGTGCAACGGCATGACCTATGACGCCGACCTGAACCTGATCGTCTGCGAGCACGTCACCTCGAGCCTCGTCCGGGAGAACACCGACGGGACGAGGGAAGTGTTGGCGTCGCACTTCGAGGGCAAGGAACTCAACAGCCCCAACGACGTGGTGGTCGGTTCCGATGGCTCCGTCTACTTCTCCGACCCGTGGTTCGGCCGGATGCCCGTCTTCGGGCTCGAGCGCGAGCGGGATCTGGGTTGGCAAGGCGTGTTCAGGGTGCCGCCCGGCGGCGGGGTGGAGCTGGTGGTCGACCGCGACACCTACGACCAACCCAACGGCCTGTGCTTCTCACCCGACGAGTCGCTGATGTACATCAACGACACCATGCGAGGCCTCATCAACGTCTACGACGTGAACCCCGACGGGAGTCTCAGCGGGGAGCGGCTGTTCTTCGGCGGCATCGGCACCGGCGTGATCGAGGACGGCATTCCCGACGGCATGAAGTGCGACGAGCTCGGCAACATCTGGGTCACGGGTCCGGGCGGCGTGTGGATCATCAGTTCGGGCGGCGAGCGGCTCGGCACCGTGCCCGTCCCCGAGAACGTCGGCAATCTCACGTGGGGCGGCGACGATTGGCACACCCTGTTCATGCCGTCGTGCACCTCGCTGTACACGCTGCGCACGCGTGTGGGTCCACGGCGCGAGCCCTACATGGGCTGACCGAGCCGGCCGCTCCCGAATTCGAAACAGTCCCGACAACCGAGCGAGGGGGGAACCCGATGAGCGATCTGTCGCTGGATGCGAGCCGCTGCGCCTTGATCATCCAGGATCTCCAGAACGATGTGATCACAGAGGGCGGAGCGTTCGGCGAGTCCGGTTCGCCGGAGCACGCCATCGAGCAGAACGTGGTCGCCAACGTGGCCCGCCTCGCCGATGCCTGCCGCGGCCTCGGCGTGCCGGTCATCCACGTCTGGTACATCGTCGAGGAGGGCGCTCCGGGTCTCAAGCTCAACGCCCCGCTGTTCCAGGGTGTGAAGGACACCGACGGCCTGGAGCGCGGCTCCTGGGGAGCGGCCGCCGTCGACGGGCTGGAGGCACAGGAGGGTGATTTCATCGTCGAGAAGATGCGCATGAGCGCCTGGCAGGGCACGAAGCTGGAGAGCCTCTTGGCCGGCACCGGCCGCGACACCGTCATCGTGACGGGAGCGTGGACCAACATGTCCGTGGAGCACACGGCACGCACCGGCGCCGACAAGGGTTACTACATGGTCGTGCCCGAGGACGGCTGCTCCACCATGAGCGCCGACTGGCACAACGCCTCCATCAACTACGCTCTGCAAAACGTGTCGACTGTGACCGACGTGGACTCGGTCATCGCGGCACTGGGGGGATGAGCCGACTGTCGCTCCGAGCGGGGAAGGACGACCGGATGGGGGTTCACAACTCGTGACGACCATCGTCGTCGGCGCCGTGAACGCCCTGCTGGGGCGCCGCCGGAGGGCCGTGCGCTGGCAGCGCAGCGTGTCGCGCCTGCTGATCGCCGCGGCCATCGCCTTCGTTCTGGTGTGGATCATCTTCCTGGCCAGCAACACCTCCGCCGGCTCTGCCGTCAGCGCTCCCAGCGAGTTCCTGAAGAGCATCCTCAACGCGCTGACCATCAGCGGGATCTACTTCATCGTGGCCTCGGGCTTCACGCTCGTCTTCGGGCTCATGCGCACGGTGCAGATGGCGCACGGGTCGCTGTTCCTCCTGGCCGGCTACTTCGCCCTCGAGTACCAACTCGACTTCCTGGGCGTGACCGGAACGCCCGACCGCAACATCGTGGGCTGGGGCGACTGGTGGTTGCCTTTGGTGATCGGGGTGGTCATCGTCAGCGGTCTCGGGTTGTTCATCCAGCAGGTCTTCCTGCGCTGGAACCAGGGGCAGGACCTCCGCCAGGCGCTGATCACGATCGCCATCTCCATCGTCCTGGGCGACCAGATGATCCAGCACTTCGGCGGCGTCGCCGAGCCGATCACCTTGACGCACCAGATCCACGGCTACGTGAACTTCGCCGGTATCCGCTACGGCATCCACCAGTTGTTCGTGATCGGCATGGCCCTCGGCGTGGGCGGCGGGCTGTGGCTGCTGCTGAAGAAGACCCGCACCGGGATGGTGATCCGCGCCGGGGTGGATGACACTCCCATGGTGCAGGCCCTGGGCATCAACGTGCAGAAGGTGTTCGCCGTGGCCTTCGTGCTGGGCTCGGCGCTGGCCGGCCTGGGAGGGGTGATCGCCGGCTCCTCGGTCACCACCCTGGCCCCCGGCGTGGACGGGCAGTGGTTGCTGCATTCCCTGGTGGTCGTGATCATCGGCGGGATGGGGTCGCTGGGCGGCGCCGCGGCCGGCTCGCTCCTCTACGGCCTCGCCACCGCCCTCGCGCCCGCCTATCTGCCAACCGACTACGCCTACTACTCGATCATCGCCACCTTCGTGATCCTGGCGCTGGTCCTGGCCATGCGGCCCTACGGGTTGTTCGGAAGGCCGGCGTGATTCTCTCCCGCCTGCGAGACCGTGCCGGCGGTGCCCCCGCAGGCGGCGGCATGGGTTCGGGCGACTACTCCCGCAACACCCGCCGGCTGGCGCTGATCCTCTTCGTGGCCCTCGTGCTGGTGGGCGTCTTCCAGGGGATCACACCCGACCCGTTCCGGCACTACTTCGTCGACGTGGTGCTGACGCGGTCGCTCATCTTCGGCGTCGCTGCGGCCAGCATCGTTTTCCTCTCCGCCTTCGGGGGGATGATCTCCCTGGCGCAGACGCTGATGTACGGCGTGTGCGCCTTCACCGTCGGCAACGCCGTCACCACCGGCGGCAGCAAGGGGCTCAACCTGGGTTGGAACCCCTGGGTGGGCGTCGTGCTGGGAATCGGCGTGACCACGGCACTGGGGTTCCTGATGGGGCTCCTGGCCAGCCGCTCCAGCGGGCTCTACTACCTCATGATCACGCTTGCCTACGGCGTGATCGGCTACTACTTCTTCGTGCAGGTCACGGTGCTGTCGGGCTTCGGTGGCGTCAACCAGGTGGGCGCCCCCGGCTACATCGGCGAGCCCACCACCGCCACCAACCCGGAGCGCCTGTTCTACACCTGCCTCGTGGTGGCGGTGGCGGTCTACCTGCTGTTGCGCTACGTGTCGCGCACTCCGTTCGGGTTGGCTCTGCAAGGGGTGCGTGACGACCCCGTGCGCATGAACTCCCTCGGCTACAACGTCGCCATGCACCGCACGTGGGCCTTCACCCTGGCCGCCTTCGTGGCCTCCCTGGGGGGCGTGCTCTACGTCTGGGAGCAGCGAGCCATTGCCCCCACGGCCATCAATCTGGGAGGCATCCTGAACCTGCTGGTGATGGCCATCATCGGTGGGGTGTTGGTCCTGGAGGGCGCCTGGCTGGGGGCGTTCATCTTCGTGGCGCTCGAGAACTATGTGCGCAACGTGGTCTTCCTCAACAACTTCATCGAGGAGTCCCGCTTCCGCACGCTCATCGGAGCCATCGTGCTGGTACTCGTGCTGGCGTGTCCGGACGGCGTCGTGGGATTGCGCAAGGTGCGCGGTGCGTTGCCGCTGGCGCTGATCGGCGCCGCGGTCTGGGGCGCCGTCGGGGGCCTGCAGGAGGGCGACCGCGGTGCCATCGCCGGCGTCATTGTGGGCGCGGTCGCCGGCATCGGCGCGGCCGGACTGCTGGGCTGGCTGGCGGGTCACCGCAGCACCGCCCGGGACTTCTGGTCGAGGCTGCTGTCCACGGGGCGGTCGGGTGGAGTCGCCGTCGGGAACTAGCGAGAGAGGTGCCGCAGCCCGATGGAGAGGCAACAGGAACCGGAGTCGGATGGCACCGGCCACAGAACAGAGGAAGAGGAACAGGCACAGAGGGGAGGAGAGTCACGCACCGTCAGATGAGGGAAAACAACGGCAGGGCGGAGCTTCCGACCTGCCACGAAGATCGGACGTGATCGAAGACGGCCACGGATCGAGAGAACACAGAACAGGCACTGGAACCAAACAAGGAGGAGATAGTGCGAACACGGAAACAGTCAATCTGGCTGAAGATCTCGGTGCTGACCATGGCGCTCGCCATGGTCGCCGCATCGTGCGCGAGCGACACCGGATCTGAGGACGCCGACGCGGCTCTCGCCGCGGCGCAGGGAGCGCGCAGCGAGGCGGGGACGGCACTTGCCGATGCCTCCGCCGCGCAGGCCGCGGCCGACGCCGCTCTTGCGGCCGCGGAGGCCGCACAGGCCGCGGCGGATCTGGCGCAGGCCACCGCTGAGGGCAACGAGGCTGCTGTTGCGGCCGCCGAGGCACAACTCGCCGAGGCACAGGCAGCTGCGGAGTCGGCCCGTGAGCAGGCCGCCTCAGCACAGGCCGAGGCGGACCAGGCGCGCGAGGCAGCCGCTGCCGCGGCCGAGCAGGCCGCTGCGGCGGAGCAAGCGCCGCCACCACCGCCGGAACCGGCCCCACCGCCACCGGCCGACGAGCCGATGACCGAGGTCGTCAACGTCGCGATCCTGTCCGATTGCGAGGGCGCCTTCGGGGCCTTCCACGACAGGGACATCGCCGGCGTGGTCACCGCCATGGCCGAGCACGCGGGCGCCACGGTCAACGACCGCAACAACCCGCAGGCCGGCTGGAGCAACGCCTCCATCAACGGCATTCCCATTGAGCTGGTCGGCATCGGCTGTGCGGATGACACCGCCGAGGCGGCACTGCGCGAGACGCGCCGTCTCATGGAGGACATCGGCGCCGACATCATGATCGGTCCGCTGTCCGGTGACGAGAGCATCGCCGTGGCCAACTACGCCAAGGACCACCCGAACCAGACGTTCGTGAACGGAACGTCGGGTGCCCAGGACTCCACCATGGCGGTCCAGGCGCCCAACTTCTTCCGTTTCAACGGTGACGGGGCGCAGTGGAACGCCGGTCTCGGCGACATCGCCCGCAACGTCCTGGGGTGGGAGACCGCAGCGGTCATCGGCGACGACTACAGCTTCGCCTGGACCTCCACGGCCGGCTTCATCGCCGAGTTCTGCGCCGCCGGCGGTGACGTGATCAGCCGGGTGTACCCGCCGCTGAACACCACCGACTACTCCGGTTTCGTGGAGCAGCTTCCCGGACCCGACGAGGTCGACGGCTACTTCTGGGCCGTGGGCGGCGCCGGTCTGGTACCGGCTCTGAACGCGTTCGAGGACGCCAAGGGCGACGTCGTGGGTGAGCAGCACATGGGCAACCTCTTCTGGGGTATCCCGGACGTGTTCACTGCGATCGGTCCCCGGGTCGTGGGTTCCTACTCCGGTGGGTTCGGCAACGCGCCCGACCTGCAGACCGAGAAAGCGGCGGAGTTCCGCGCGGTCATCAACCGTCACTTCGACGAGATCCCGTTCGGTGGCTCACCGGCTCCGGCGGATGCCGCGTACTTCGACGCCTTCTACATGAACTACTACAACAACACCTGGGGCCTGATCGAGGGCCTCAAGGCGATCGGGGCCGACCTTTCCGGTGGCCACGAGCCGTTGTGGGATGCGATCAGCAACGTGACGCTCGACGCCGCGTTCGGCGAGATCAGCCTGGATCACAACCGTACGGCCATCCAGGATCAGTACGTCGGGAGGATCTACCTGGACGACGACGGCAACATGGCTTCCAGCACGGTGGCGTTCGTGCCGCAGGTCGACCAGACCTTCGGCGGAACGTTCAGCGGTGATCCGTCGCCGAGCAGGGACTACCCGCCCTGCGAGGTGCGTGATCTGCCCTGGATCGGCAACGCCACCCCGGTTGTCAACGGCGTTCTGCAGAACTAGCCCTGCACACTGACCACGAGGTAGAGGGACGCCACCGATCATGACGACGCCGGCAGCGAACGGAGCACCTGTTCTGCGCCTGCAGGGCGTCAGCATGTCCTTCGGTGGCGTCCACGCCCTGAGCGACTTCGACATCGATGTCGCTCAGGGCGAACGCCTCGTCATCCTGGGGCCCAACGGGGCCGGCAAGACGACGCTGTTCAACGTCGTGGCCGGCGACCTGCGGCCCACGGCCGGCACCATCGAGGTGGACGGCCTCAACGTGGAGGAGTTGCCGGCCCGGCGGCGCCCGCAACTCGGTATGTCCCGCACCTACCAGCGCTCCCGCCTGTTCGCAGGCCTCACGGTGGAGGAGAACCTCTATCTGGCCGTGCTGGGCAAGGAGGGTCGGCGCTTCCGCCTTCGCATGGGACGGCGCGACGCCGCGTATCGCGACCGCGCCAGGCGGGCGGCCGCCAACGTGTGGCTGGAGGGACGCCTCGACGCGCTGACCTCCGACCTGTCGCACGGCGAGCAGCGCCAGTTGGAACTGGGCCTCGCCACAGTGACCGAACCGCGGGTGTTGATGCTCGACGAGCCCGCATCCGGATTGTCCCGCGGCGAACGGGAACGCCTCACCGAATTGCTTCTCGCACTGGGCCGCGACGTCACGCTGCTGCTCATCGACCACGACATGGACGTGGCGCTGCGGGTCGCCGAACGGGTCGTCGTGATGCACGACGGCGTCAAGATCGTCGAGGGCACGCCCGACGAGATCCGCGCCAATCCGCAGGTGCACGACATCTACCTGGGTCGGGGGATCGAGCATGAGTGAACCCCTGCTGGAAATCTCGAGCCTCGACGTGGGCTACGGGCAGGCGCAGGTCCTGCACGGTGTCGACCTGCATATGGGGCAGGAGGCCGTGTCGGTCATCGGCCGCAACGGGATGGGCAAGACAACGCTCTGCAACGCCATCATGGGTCTGCTGCCCATCATGGGTGGGTCGATACGGTTCCGCGGTGTCGAGTTGGTCGGCCTGCCGCCCTACCGCATCGCTGCCACCGGCATCGGCTACGTCCCGCAGGGCCGGCGACTCTTCACGTCGCTCACCACCGACGAGCACCTGGCGATGCTGGCCCGCGCCGCCAGGGGCAAGCGCTGGACGCCGGCAGAGGTTTACGAACTCTTCCCACGCCTGGCGGAACGGAAGAAGCTGAGCGCCACGAGCCTGTCGGGGGGCGAGCAGCAGATGCTCGCCATCGGCCGGGCGCTGCTGCTGAACGCCGATCTGATGCTCATGGACGAGCCGTCGGAGGGGCTGGCGCCGACCATCGTCGAGCAGCTCGTGGCGACGTCGCGGCGCCTCGTGGACGAAGGAATCGCGGTCCTGCTCGTGGAGCAGAACCTCAGCGTCGCCACCGCCGTGTCGGACCGTCAGGTGGTGATGGTCTCGGGGCACATCGAGACCGAGATCACTTCCCAGGAATTGCTGGACGATCGTGATGCCCAGCGTCGCTACCTGGGCGTGGAGTCCCTGGAGGGTTCCGGGGCCTGAATCTACCGGTCATTCCGGCGGAGGCCGGAATCCGTTCTCGCGCAGCGGGGCCGGGTTAGGCGCCGCTTCCCACCGGAACAGCGGCGGTGAACTCCTCCACTCGCCTGTCGAGTTCCTCCCGGTACGTCGCGACCCGCTGCATCTTGAGGTGCTCGTAGCCCCGTACTTGGTCCACCAGGTCGGCGATGGCCACCGCGTCGGCCCGGTTGGCTTCGTCGAGGGTGCCCAGCAGCTTGCGGACGGCCGCCCGGTACTCGCCGCGCAGTTGCCGCTCGCAGCGGCGGACGGCCGCATAGCCGAACAGGTCGAGCGGCGTGCCGCGCAGCCGCCGGGCGCTCCGCAGCGCCACCAGCATGGGTGTGGCCCACCGCCCCAGCTTCAGCTTGCGGGACATGCCCAGCGTACGCAGGAGCGGGGGGTGCAGGTGCCAGACCACCCGGGCGCCCGGTCCGGCGACCGCTTCGGCACCGGCGGCGGCGTCCCGCTCCAGCAGCAGCCGGGCCACTTCGTACTCGTCCTTGTAGGCCATCAGCTTGTGCAGGCTGCGGGCCACCGTCTCGGTCAGGTCCCAGCCATCGAGGTCGTCCTCGGCGCCGGCGACCTCGGTGATGAAACGAAGGAAGTCCGCGGCGTAGCCGGGCGACTGGTAGCCGACCAGATCAGCGGTCAACATCTCGAGCAGCTCACCGAGTCCGGTGCGTTCGGCGAGCGGGTCGAGCAACTCGGCCAGAGCCGGTGCGAGGGCGTCGGCGCTCTCGGCTTGGATGTCGTCGTCGTCGGCGTCGTCGGGCGGGGGGCCGCCACCGGCTGACGCGGCGTTCGCCGCGGCCAGCTCCACGCCTGCGGGATCCAGCACCCACTGCCGTCCCCACCGGAAGGCCTCGCGGTTGCGCTCGGCGGCGACGCCGTTGAGGTCGATGGCGGCCTCGAAGGAGGCGGCCGTGATCGGCAGGGCGCCGCACTGGTAGGCGACGCCGACCAGGAACACGTTGGCCGACGTGGTGTTGCCGAAGAGGCGCCGCGTGATCGCCCCGGCGTCGACCCAGCGGTTCTCCGCGGCCCGCGAATAGGTGTCGATGTGTGCCCGCAGGTTGCCGGTGCTGGGGTAGCCCTGCTCCGGGTGCACGACCATCTGACCCGTACTGGTCGGCGTCACCGAGGCGACCACGAGGGTGCGTTCCGGGGAGGCGCCGGCAAGCGGCCCCGCAGCGGAGGCGGTGAGCAGGTCGAAGGCCAGGAAGAGATCCACCATTCCCGCCGTCGCCTTGTTGGAGGCGATCGGGCCCGAGGCGCTGATGCGCACGTCGCTGAGCACCGGTCCCGCCTTTTGCGAAAGGCCGGTCTGGTCGAGGCCCTGCACGTTCCGGCCGCTCAGCAGGGCAGCGGTTCCCAGCAGCTGCGACGTGGTCACCACGCCGGTGCCTCCGATCCCCGCCATGCGCACGGTCATGTCCGTGGGCACGGCCGGCGAGGGCTCGGTGATGTCGTCGGGCGGCTGCGGCCGCACCGTGGCCGCCGCGGCATACGGCGCCCTTCGCTGCTTGCGGGCCAGGCGCCGCCGGCGGCCGGGCCGGGCGGGTCGCACCGTGGCGAACGAGGGGCAGTCGCCGTCGATGCACGAGTAATCGAAGTTGCAGGATGTCTGGTCGATCTTCGTCTTGCGCCCGTAGGGCGTGAGGACCGGCTGGACCGAGAGGCAGTTGCTCACGTCGCCGCAGTCGCCGCAGCCCTCGCACACCCGCTCGTTGATGACGACGCGGGTCTTGGGTGTGGGCCGCTGGTTGCGGCGGCGCGCCCGGCGCAACTCGGCGGCGCAGAACTGGTCGTGAATCAGGACGGTCACGCCCTCGATGGCACGCAGCTGCTCCTGTGCCTCCATCATCCGACCCCTGTCCCAGACCTCGACACCGGTGGGAAGCGTGACGCCCTTGTAGCGGCCGAGATCCTCCGTGGTGATGAGGACCTGCCGGACGCCCTGCGCCAGCAGGATCCTGGCCATCTCCGGGACGCCCACGATGCCGGTCGGATCCTGCCCGCCGGTCATGGCCACGGCGCCGTTGTACAGGAGCTTGAACGTGATGTTCACGCCGGCGGCCACAGCGAACTGGATGCCCAGCTGCCCCGAGTGGGCGTAGGTGCCGTCACCGAGGTTCTGCACCGAGTGGGCGCGCTCGGTGAACGGTGACATTCCCACCCAGGTGGCGCCCTCGGCGCCCATGGAGCAGATCGAAGTCCACTGGCCGACCCTCTCGGGCTCCATGAGCGACACCATGCCGTGGCAGCCGATGCCCACCCCTACGAGGGTGTCGTCCGGTACGCGGGTGCTGGTGTTGTGCGGGCACCCCGAGCAGAAGTAGGGCGTGCGGCTGGCGGTGATTGCCATCGTGTGCCGCCGGCGGGGCGCCGCGGGGGCCGGGCCGATCCGATCACCGCTGAGGTGCTGCGACAGCCGCGAGTGCAGTGGTCGGGTCAGCGAGTCGGCATCGAGACCCTCGTGGCGCCCGATCAGCGGTCGGCCCACCTCGTCGCGCTTGCCCACGACGGCGGGCCGGTCGGCCAGCGGGTACAGAGCGTCCTTCACGAAGAGCTCGAGGTAGGGGTCCTTCTCCTCCAGCACGATGACCTCGGCCAGGCCGCCGGCGAAGCTGCGCACGAACGCCGGATCGAGGGGGTAGGGGAGGGACACCCTCGCCAGGCGGATGCCGGCGCCGGCGATCTCGTCGTGCGTGGTGAGGCCCAGCAGGCGCAGCGCTTCGAGCATCTCGAGGTAGCAGTTGCCCGAGGCGGCGATGCCGACCCGAGCGGGGCCGCCCGGCGTGGTGACCCGATTCAGCCGGTTGCGCGTGCCGTAGCTCAGGGCGAGTTCGAGTCGGGTCTCGACCAGGTCTCGCTCGATGTCGTTGGTGTACGGGGGCATCAGGTTGCCGTCGGGGCGGTGCAGGTGGGGCTGGGGAGGTCCGTCGTGTCCGGGCAGGACGGGCAGCCGGTAGGGCGCCCCGGACAGCGTCGTGCCGTTGCCGGAGGGAGCCGTCCAGCCGTCACCGCCGCGCAGGTCGACCGAGCCGGTGCCGTCGGCCACGGCGGCGACGATCCGGATCGCCGTCACCACACCGCACGAGCGCGAGAGCGCGATGGCATGGCGTCCGAGATCCAGCACCTCCTGCGGGTCGCCGGGCGTCACGAACGGCATCCGCAACGCCACCAGCGTGCCGTCCGAGGAACTGCCGACTGTGGAGGACTTGGCGAAGGGGTCGTCCCCGACGAGTATCACGGCGCCGCCCAAGGGTGAAGTCCCGGTCAGCACGGCGTGGCGCATCGCGTCGCAGGCCCGGTCCAGCCCCGGGGCCTTGCCGTACCACATGCCCAGCACGCCGTCCCGGAGCCGATCGCTGAACCCGCCGACGAGTTGGCTGCCCATGACGGCCGCCGTGGCCAACTCCTCGTTCAGCCCCGGCTGGTGCACGAGCTGCAGGCCGTCGGCGGTGGCCAGCGAGGCCACGCGCGTGATCTCGGTGTCGAACACTGCCAGGGGCGAGCCCGGATACCCGCTGACGAACGCCGCTGTGTTGTGACCGGCCGCCCTGTCCCGGCGAAGCTGCTCGAACGGGAGGCGCGCCAGGATCTGGACCCCGGAGGCGAAGACCCGGCCCTCGTCGCGTAGGTACCGGTCCTCGAGCCGGTACGCCGGACGATCCGCGTCCGGGACGTCAGAGGCCAAGGGCTTCATTGCGCGTCCTCGATGAGTGCAGGCTACCTCGCCGCCGCCGGACTGTCCTGCGCGGATAGCCACCGGCGACGGCGTGGTGCGGTGCGGAGTGTCGAGCCCACGCGGCCGGCGGTTCCGAATCTTCTCCGGCAGCGCTGTAGCATCCCGCCGCGTGAGCATCGATCCCGAGCTTGCCGACGAACTGGTGGCCACCATCGCCGCCTGGGTGGATCGGGAAGTGGTGCCCGCGGCGAGCGAACTCGAGCACGCCGACGAGTTTCCCGAGGCGATGTTCGCCCGGATGTGTGACTTCGGCCTGTTCGGCGCCACGGTTGAGGTGGCCTACGGCGGGCTGGGGCTCGACGCCGTGACCTACGCCCGCATCGTGGAGGAACTGTCGCGGGGTTGGATGTCGCTCGCCGGCATCCTCAATTCGCACAAGCTGGCTGTTGCCATGATCGGCCGTTTCGGCACCGACGCGCAGCGGCAGGAGTTCCTTCCCCGCATGGTGGACGGCTCGCTGCGCGCCGCGTTCTCGCTGTCGGAGCCCGACGCCGGCAGCGACACGCAGAACATCCGCTGCCGCGCCGTCCCCGACGGCGAGGAGTGGATCGTCAACGGCACGAAGATGTGGGTCACCAACGGCATGCGTGCCGGCGTGGTGATGCTGCTGGCGCGGACCCCCGACGACCGGATCACGTGCTTCATCGTGGAGAAGACGCCGGGGCCGGCCGACGGGGGGCTCACCATCAGCCGCAAGATCGACAAGCTGGGCTACAAGGGGGTCGAGACGGTGGAGATGTCGTACGTCGACCACCGCGTCCCCGACGCCAACATGCTGGGTGGCCCCGACGGTCTGGGCAACGGCCTGCGCTATGCCCTGGCCGCGCTCGAACTGGGCAGGGTCAACATCGCCGCCCGCGCCGTGGGGGTGGGCCAGGCCGCATTCGACGCCGCCATGGCCTATGCCCAGGAGCGTCACACGTTCGGCAAACCCATCTTCGAGCACCAGGCCGTGCGGTTCATGCTGGCGGAGATGGCCACCAAGCTGCATGCGGCCCGGCTGCTCACCTACGACGCCGCCCGGCGCTACGACGAGGGGCACCGCATCGACCTGGAGGCGGGCATGGCCAAGCTGTTCGCCTCCGAGACGG
>LXNJ01001575.1_pt1 | contig 13322 bp, 8 predicted proteins | sample 809081 | NCBI WGS metagenome assembly LXNJ01 (sample SAMN04870510, study PRJNA318959) | sponge metagenome | biome: sponge; feature: marine sponge reef; material: water | host: Petrosia ficiformis | place: Greece: Milos, Mediterranean Sea | collected 2013-05-29 | depth 5-7 m
GACGCTGTCACTTACAGCCGATATTGGCGGGGGCACCTTCGGGAGCGAGCGGACGGCGCTGTTCGAGTTTGTCCCGGACGGCGGTAGCGGCGGCCTGAGCCTCAGCGTGTCCATTCCGGTCTTCAGCCGCTTCACCACGTCGCGCGCCATCGCGGCGGCCGATGTCGAGCTGAGGAACGCCAACGAGACCCTGCGCCAGACCCAACTGGATCTCGAGGAGCAGATCCGCGCCCGGTACGTGGACCTCGAGGCCGCCTGGGCGAGTCTTCGGGAACGTACCAGACGACGGGAGATCGCTACGGAGCGGCTGGGAATCGTCCAGGAGGAGTACCGCCTTGCGACGAAGTCCATCGAGGACCTGAGAGCGGCCATCCGCGACGAGGCTTCGGCCCTGCGCGACGCCCTGGACCAGCGTTTCGAGTTTGCCGGCGCGCTGCTGGGGCTCTACGAAGCCGCCGGCATCGTCGGCCAGGAAGCCGGGATCGACACCTCGATGGACCGGAACTGACCGATGTCGGTTCCGAGAACCTCTACGCGCCGACCCGTCGCCGTGGCGATGCTTGTCATGGCTGTCGTCCTCCTGGGCAGCATATCGTTTTCGCGGCTGCCGATCGACCTGCTCCCCGATGTGAGCTTTCCGCGGCTGGTCGTCTACACCGGATACCCCAACGTGGCGCCGGCCGAGGTCGAACGCCTCGTGACGGAGCTGGTCGAGCAGCAGGCGGCCGCGGTGGCCGGGGTCGAGAAGGTGACCTCGCTCTCGCAGGAGGGCGTGAGCCTCGTGACTCTGCGCTTCTCGTGGGGCACGGACATGGATTTCGCGGCGCTCAACGTGCGCGAGCGCCTCGACAACATCCGCGATCAGTTTCCCGAAACCGCCGACCGGCCGACCATTCTGCGGGTCGACCCCCAAGCCGAGCCGATCCTCACGATTTCGCTCACCGGCGGCGGCGATCTGCTGGAGAACAAGGAGGTGGCCGAGGACGTGTTCCGGCGCCGGCTCGAGCAGCTCGAGGGCGTCGCCCAGGCGTCGGTGACGGGCGGGCTCGACCGCGAGATCCAGGTCGATGTGGATCCCGCGCGGCTCGAGGCGAACGGCATCACGCTCGCCGAAGTGTCGCGGGCCCTCGACCAGGCCAACTACTCGGCCCGCGGCGGCACGATCCTGCGGGGGCGGTATCGGTATCCGCTGCGCACGCTCGGCGAATTCCAGACGGTCGAGGAGATCTCGAACGTCGTTGTGGGGAGGCAGCAGCTGGGCGGTCAGCCGGATCCCGGCGAGCAGGGTGAAGGGGAGGCCGCCTTTCGTCTCGTCCGGCTCGGCGACATCGCGACGGTGGTGGACGGCTTCGCGGAACGGGAGGAGATCGCGCGCTACAACGGGTCGGAGTCGGTGGGGCTCCTGGTCTTCAAGGAGGCGGGCGCCAATACGGTGGCGGTGGCCGAGGACGTCCAGGAGACGCTGGACCTGCTGAAAGAGCAGTACGCCGACTTTACGGCCGAGATCGCGTACAACCAGGCGACGTTCATCGACGAGTCCATCAGCAACGTGGTGCAGGCGCTGATCCTCGGGGGCCTGCTCGCGTTTGTCGTGCTCTTCTTCTTCCTCCGCGACCCGCGCTATCCGGTGGCCATCGCGCTGGCCATCCCCATCTCGGTGATCGGGACCTTCGCGCTGATGGACGCGTTCGGCGTCTCGCTGAACATCATGAGCCTGGGGGGTCTGGCGCTCGGAGTCGGGATGCTGGTCGACAACTCGATCATCGTTCTGGAGAACATCTTCAGGCACCGGCAACAGGGCGTCGGCGCGCTCGAGGCCGCAGCGCGCGGGGCCGAGGAAGTGCAGGGGGCGATCACGGCTTCGACGCTGACCACGATCTCGGTCTTCGGTCCCATCATCTACGTGCAGGGCGTGGCCGGCGAGCTGTTCGGCGCCCTCTCGCTGGCGGTCGCCTTTTCGCTGCTTGCCAGCCTCGCCGTCGCCCTGACGCTGCTGCCCTCGATGGCGGCCCATTTCAAGGCCGGCGGCGCCAAAGAGCGCGAGCGGCCCGAACCTGCGGCACCCACGCGTCCGCGTCCCTCGACCCTGATCGGCAGGGTCCGCTGGCTGCTGGTCGGGGTCCTCCGGGTCCTGATATGGCCATTCGTCACTGCGGGGTCCCTGGTCCCTCAGCTGGTGAGGTTCTGGCTGGAACTGGCGGGCCGGGTTCTGTCGACCGTCTTCGGACCCTTCTTCCGAGTGTTCGACCGGCTCTTCAGGGCCTTCGCGGCGTGGTATCACGGCGTGCTGGCGCTTTCACTCGACCGTCGCGGGACGGTACTCACCGTTGCTGCGGGCGCCCTTGGCGGCTGCCTCCTGCTTGCGGTGGGGCTGGACCGGGATCTGCTCCCCAACGTCGATCAGGGTGCCTTCGACGTACGCGTCGAACTGGCAGAAGGGACGCAGTTGCAGGCGACGGCCGAATCGGTAGAATCGCTCGAGCAGCGCATGATCGGGGACCCGGAGGTGGCCGCGGTATTCAGCCACATCGGACGGGACGTGCAGGCGAGGGGGGACGAGGGTCAGGCGTCGGGACTTCACACCGCGACGATACAGGTGAGGCTGAACGACGCCGCGCTCACGGAGGAGGTGGTGGCTCGGGCGCAGGATGTGGCAGACGAGTTTCCGGCGGGGGCGGTTTCCTTCGAGACCGGCCAGGCGACCGCGCTGGGCCAGATCCTTGGGGGTGGAGAGGCGGACATCGCCGTGCGTGTGCGCGGAGAGAACCTCGTCGATGCGTACCGTTTCTCCCAGAACGTGCGGCAGGGACTCTCGGGGCTGCCCGAGGTCCGCAACGTGCGGATCGGTTCCGAGCGGGGGCAGCCCCAGTTCCAGGTGTCGATCGATGCCGAAGCGGCCGCGAACTACAACATCGACCCGCGTGTGGTGGCGGAGACGATCGAATCGGCGATGCGCGGCGACAGGGCCACGGAGTTCGTGGACTTCGACCGCAAGATCGCGGTCATGGTGCGGCTGCCCGATTTCCTGCGCCACGATGCGTCCACGCTCGACCTGCTCCGGGTCGAAGGCGTGCCACTGCGCGAACTGGTGACCATTCGCGAAACGGTGGGACCGGCCGAGATCCGCCGGGAGGACCAGGGGAGGGTGGTGACGGTGTACGCCGACGTCGCGTCGGGCGGACTCGGGGACGCCATCGTCGCCATCGAGGGCACACTCGCCGGCATGCAGCCGCCACGCGATATCCGCGTGGACGTTGGCGGCGAGAACGAGGAGATGCGGCGGTCATTCCGCGACCTCGCGTTCGCATTCGGGCTGGCCCTTCTCCTGGTGTACATGATCCTGGCGGCCCAGTTCGAGTCCTTTGTCCACCCGTTCACCATCCTGATGGCCGTGCCCCTTGCGCTCGTGGGCGCTATCCTTGCACTGGTGCTCACGGGTGAGGGCCTCAACACGATGAGCCTGATCGGAATTGTGATCCTCGTTGGAATTGTAGTGAACGACGCTATCGTCAAGGTGGACTTCATCAACCAGGGCATCGCCCGCGGCCTGAGTCTGAGGGACGCGATCCTGGAAGCCGGCGAGGTACGGTTGCGACCCATCGTGATGACCACCGTGACCACGGTTCTGGGCTTGCTGCCCATGGCCCTGGGGATCGGCCGGGGCGCCGATCTCAGGGCTCCGATGGCGATCTCGGTCATCGGCGGCCTCCTGGTCGCCACGGCGCTCACGCTGATCGTTGTTCCGGTCGTCTATTCGGTGATCGAGGACGTGCGGCGCGGGTGGAGGAGCCGGAGGGGCCGCGGGTCGCCGAAGGACGACCTGGTCGTGCAGAAGGCGGGGACGCCGTGATCAGGCTGAGCATGCGCCGGCCGGTGGCTGTCGCGATGGCGTACATCGCGGTGGCCCTTCTCGGCGTGCGGGCGTGGCAGGACATCCCGATCGAACTGATGCCCGACACGCAGCTGCCCCAGCTCACGGTCGTGGGCACGTGGCGCGGTGCCTCTCCGGAGACGGTGGAGGCGTTTCTGACGTCGCCGCTGGAAGCGGCAATCCAGCTGGTGGAAGGCGTCGAAAAGGTCGTCTCGCAATCGTCCGAGGGCGAGGCGCGGATCGACGTCGACTTCTCTCGCGACGTCGACATGGACTTCGCGCGTCTCGATCTCTCCGAGAGGCTTGCGACGCTGGAAGAGAACGACCTCCCCCCCGGGGTCGACCGGGTCATCGTCTCTCCCTATATCCCCGACGAGTTCAGGGAGGCCCAGGGGCAGCCGCTGTTGCGCTACACCTTCACGGGTGCGCGGACGCTGGAATCGCTTCGGAAACACCTCGAGGACGTCGTGATCCCCGAATTGAGCCGCGTCGAGGGGGTCGCGGTGGTCACCGCGTACGGAGGCCGCGAGCGGCTGATCGAGATCGAGCTGGACCGCGAGCTCATGGCTGCGATGGGTGTGACCTCGTTCGAGGTGGACCAGAGGCTGGCCAATCTCGATCTGGTGCGCGAAGCCGGCGCGGTCCGGTCCGGTGACCGCCAGTGGACCGTAACCATCCGGAACCGGCCCGTGTCCGCCCAGGACATACGAACCGCAATTGTGAAGTCCGACGGCGGGCGTGTCATCCGGGTTTCCGATGTCGCCATCGTGCGCGACACCTACGAGGACATCCGGAACCACTACCGCGTCAACTCGCGGCCGGCAGTGGAAATGCGCGTTACAAAGGAGGTCGGCGCCAATTCCGTGCGGGTCGCCGACGTGGTGAAGGAGCGCCTGGCCGCCGTCGAACTTCGAAACCCGCCCAACACGCGCTTCATCCTGGACTGGGACGAGAGCAGACAGATCCGGCGACAGATGTCCGACCTGCGCAGCCGGGCGCTGATATCGATCATCGTGATCTTCGGCGTGCTCTTCCTGTTCCTGGGGTCGCTGCGCTCCGCGGTCGTGGTGTTCGCCACGATCGCGTTCTCGATCCTCATTTCGCTCAACCTGATCTATTTCGCCGGGTTCTCCCTGAACGTCCTGACGCTCATGGGGCTCGCGATGGCCTTCGGCCTCATCGTGGACAACTCCATCGTGGTGCTGGAGAACATCTACCGACGATGGCAATCCGGACGATCGCGGGACAGCGCCATCCTGGAGGGGGCTTCACATGTGGTGCTTCCCATCCTGGCGGCTACCGCAACGACGCTGATCGTCTTCGCTCCGTTCGTCTACCTGCAGGACGAGTTGCGGATCTACTACCTGCCACTGGCCGTCGTGGTCGTGTTGAGCCTTCTGGCGTCGCTTCTGGTGGCGTTCAGCTTCATCCCGGGGCTCGTGGGGAGGATCCTGCCGCCGCGCGAGGAGGCTACGGCGTTTGTCACCACCGGCCGCTCGGCAGCGCGCCCGCCGCTGTATCTGCGCTTCTACAGGGGGCTCGTGGGGTATACGCTGCGCCGGCCGTGGGTCGTGGTCGCCGTCTGTCTGGCGATGCTCGGCGGGTCCGGATACCTGTTCGACCAGTACGTCAACAAGGGCCGGGTCTGGGGCGGAGGCTGGGGCCAGCAGACGTATATCGACATCTCCATCCGGCTCCCGCGGGGTTCCGACATCGAGCGCACCGACCAGCTGACCCGGTACTTCGAGGAGCGCCTGCGCCAGATGCCGGAAGTCGAGCGGTTCGTGACGAACGTGTATCCCGAGTCCAGCCGGACCACGGTCACGTTTCCCGAGGCACTCGAGCTTACCGATGTGCCGGTACGTATCAAGGAGCAGCTCTTCGCCTTCTCGCTGGGGTTTTCCCGCGCCGAGGTGCGCGTGTACGGGTACGGGCCCTCCTTCTACGGCGGCGGGGGCTCGCCGCCCAACTACACGATCCAGGTTCTCGGATACAACTACGAGAAGGTGCGCGACATTGCCGAGGATCTCGGAGGACGGCTCGAGCGGTTCCCACGCATCCGCGACGTGAACACGAACGCTTCGTTCGGATTCCGCACGCGCGACCGGGCCTCGGAGTTCGCCGTGGACATTCGCCGCGACGTCGTCGCCCGCCACGATCTGACGGTCGATTTCCTGGTCGGGCAGATATCGGATGCCGTGCGCGGCCAGGTGAGCCAGGATCTGCTGAAGATCGGGGGCGACGAAGTCCGCTACGACGTGAAGCTGGAGGGGAACCGGGAGGTCGATCTCGTCGAACTGCAACAGACGCTCGTTCTGACTCCGACCGGCAACCCGATCCGGCTGGGAGAGCTCGTGACCATCCGTCCCCGCGAGGTGCTGGCCACCATTCGGCGCGAAGACCAGCAGTACGAACGCAGCGTGGCGTACGAGTTCCGCGGGCCGTACAAGCTCGGCGACCTGTATCACAACAGCGTGATCGAGATGACCGAGGTGCCGCCCGGCTACACGGTCAAGAAAGCCGACCGCTGGCGCTGGTCGCTCGAGGAACAGTCACAGATGGCACTGGTGCTCGCCGTTTCCATCCTTCTCATCTACATGGTGACGGCCGCGCTCTTCGAGTCGCTGCTTCAGCCCCTGTGCGTCCTCCTTACGGTGCCCATGGCCCTGATCGGGGTCTTTCTCCTGTTCTTCTACCTGGACGCGCACTTCACTCGCGAAGCGTACATCGGCGTCATCATGATGGGAGGAATCGTGGTCAACAACGCGATTCTCCTTGTCGACCACATCAACCGCGTGCGGCGGGAGACGCCGCTTGCGCTGGAGGCGGCCATCCTGAAGGGCACCCTGGAGCGCGTCAGACCGATCCTCATGACCACCACGACCACGATGCTCGGACTGACGCCCCTCGTCATCTTCAGCGAGACGGCGAACTCGAACATCTGGAACGCGCTGGCCTATGCCCTCATAGGCGGACTGGCGTCGTCGACCTTCCTGGTCCTGACCGCCACGCCGGCGTTGTACCTGCTCTTCGAGCGCCGGACAGCGGCCCGGACGGCGGGTACAGCGCCAGCGCCGGCCACCGGAGCGGGCGCCGGCTGACTTCGCCATGAGAGTTCGCTTCGCCCCATCGCCAACGGGGTACCTTCACGTGGGAGGAGCCCGCACGGCGCTCTTCAACTGGTTGCTGGCGCGCCGGAGCGGAGGTGCATTCCTGCTGCGGATCGAGGACACCGATCGGGACCGGAGCCGGCCCGAACACGTGGAAGCCATCCTCGGCGGTCTCCGATGGCTCGGCATCGACTGGGACGAGGAGCCTGTCTTCCAAGCCGACGGGCTCGAGCGGCATCGTGCCGACGCATTGCTCCTGCTGGAGCGGGGAAGGGCCTATCGGGACTTCACTCCGCAGGAGGAGTTCGAGCGCGCACGGGACGCAGCCGTAGCTGCCGGAACCGGTGCCGTGACGAGGCTTTCCCGGGAACTGGCCTCTCGGGTGCAGCCGGCCGAGGCGGAGATGCGGGCCGCGGCCGGCGAGCCCTTCGCGGTGCGGTTTCGCGTTCCGATGGGAAGCACCTCGTGGCGGGACATGGTGCACGGGGACATGCGCTTCGACAATGGGGAGATCGAGGATTTCGTCATCGTCAGGGGCGACGGCACGCCCACCTACAATCACGCGGTCGTCTCGGACGACGCCCAAATGGGAATCAGCCACGTCATCCGCGGTGACGATCACATCTCCAACACGCCGAAGCAGATCCTGCTGTATGAAGCGATGGGGAGGAAGGTCCCCGCCTTCGGACATCTCCCCATGATCCTGGGTCCGGATGGCAAGAGGCTGTCCAAGCGGCACGGCGCGCAGGCGGTGAACAGCTACGAGGAGGAGGGGGTGCTTCCCGAAGCGATGGTCAACTTCCTCGCGCTGCTGGGCTGGTCGCCCGGAACCGACGAGGAACTGCTGTCCAGGGACGAACTGGTGGAGCGGTTCACCATGGAGCGGGTCCTCAAGAAGGGCTCGGTCTTCGATCCCGCCAAGCTCTATTGGATGAACGGCAAATACATGGCGCGGCTGGACACCCGGGAACTTGCAGCGCGGCTGCAAGACACCCTGGCTTCGCGGAACGCTTCCGCCGAAGAGCCGCACGAGCTCTCCGACGATGCCTTCCAGCGGATGACCGCGGCGCTGGCTCCCAGGAGCCGCTCCCTGTCCGAAATGGCGACGCTGGCTGCCCCCTATGTGGGCCCCGTCACGAGCTACGACGCCAAGGCGGCGCGCAGGGCCTGGTACAGGGATCCGGGGGGTGCGTCCGAGATCCTGGCGAGGGTGCGGACGGAAATCGCCACGGTGGGGTGGGGGGCGGAGACGCTCGAGCAGTCGCTTCGCGGCCTCGCCGGAGACCTCGGTGTGGGCGCCGGCAAGGTCTTCCAGCCGCTGCGCCTTGCCCTGACTGGACTTCCGGCCTCGCCCGGCATCTTCGACGTCCTTCTGATCCTGGGCCGGGAGCGGTGTCTCAGGCGAATCGGGCGCGCGATCGACACGATCGCTTCACACGCCGCGCAGCGCTAGCCGGGCCCGCGTTTCAGCCGCCTGCGGGTTGCGAACAGGGCGGCGTGCGCCTAACATTGCGTCCTTCCCGATCAGCCCTCCCCTCTCACCCGGAAGCGCATGCCACCCGGACAGAAATCCGCCATGTCGTCAGGTCAGATATCCGGTGCCGCGGCCGCGCCGGCCCTGAGTGAGATCGAGCGGGGCATCCTTGACTTCATCGTTTTCTTCCTTCGGAGCAATACCTACCAGCCATCGATCCGGGAGATCGGAAGTCAGTTCGGAATCAAGAGCACCAAGACGGTGTCCGAACATCTCCAGGCATTGGCTGACAAGGGGTTTATCGAGCGGGATCCTTCCCGTTCGAGGGGCGTGCGGATTCTGGGAATCGACCTCAACGCCGAATCCGTTTCACTGCCGTGCTTCGAGGATCTGCGCGACGCCATGCCGGGTGGGGGCTACCGAAGGGCGGAGGTCCATATCACGCTCGACCGGCAGCTGGCTGGAGGAAAGGGGGCCTTCATGGTGCGGGCGCCCGGAGGTGTGCTGCCCAACGGGTCGGTCACGGAGGGGGACCTGCTCGTGGTCGCTCCCGCGTTGGCGGAGGAGTTGAGCGACGGTGAAGTGATCGTGGCGCGCGTGAGCGGGATCCCGGACTACTTCCGGGTCCAGCGAAGCAGGTCGCAGATCCTTCTTCACCCACTGGGGCGGGACGGAGCGCCCGCAAGCATGGACGAGCCCGCCTCGCTGGTGCTGGTCGGCCGGGTAACCGGCCTCTACCGCCGGGTCGGCCCCGCTTCGTTCGCAAAGCACGTCATCGCGCACTGAGCAGCGTCCCCGGCACCCCACGCGGCCCGGATCTCGACCGTGCCTGGATGGCTCGGGCACTGGAGCTTGCACGGGCCGGAGCGCTTCGCGGAGAGGTCCCGGTCGGCGCGCTGGTCACCCGCGGTCGCGAAATCGTCGCGGAGTCCCACAATCGGACCGTCGAGCACTGCGATCCGACCGCCCACGCCGAGACGCTGGCCATTCGGGACGCGGCTCGTCGTCTCGGAGACTGGCGCCTGGAGGGCTGCACCCTGTACACCACCCTGGAGCCCTGCGCCCACTGCGCCGGCGCCGCGGTTCTGGCCCGGGTATCGCGGCTCGTGTTCGGCGCGGCGGACCCCAAGGCCGGCATGGCCGGGAGCCTGGAGAATCTCGTGCAGGATCCCCGGCTCAACCATCGCGTGGAACTTGTCGGAGGCGTGCTCGCCGAGGAGTCCGGCGAACTGCTGCGCGGCTTCTTTCGAGCGCGCCGGAGCTGAGCGCGGGACACCGAGGGGCCGGGAGCGATCGCTTCTGAGGCCCCGTGCCGGCGATGCCGGTTTGGTGGGTGAACACTTCGTTACCGCTAACCCTGACGTTACGTCAGGGTACCAGCGGGGCCGGCCATCATCGCGCCTGTCCCCGTGTTGCATGAACCCGCCTGCTCCATGGCGGAGCTGCAGCGCCGACGACGACTCGCGCTCTGCTCGTCTCTTGCGGAATCTCTCGTGATCGCGATTATATCATGCCAAGCGGCAGGCGAATGGCCGTATGATCGCATGAATAGGGTGCAGATGATCTGTCCGTCGCGCGTTGTTCCAGCGAGGAGACACCGGGATGCAAGCGAGAGGACTGGCGCTTGGCTGGCGGGCCGGCGAGACCGCGGCCATCGACGTGAGGCCGTACTTCAAGCCAACGGACCGAGAGCACGGCAGCGAGTTCAGATGAAGAACCCCCCTCGCGTCAGCGGGCATCAACGCCTGATCGAAGCCACCCTGAGGTCCATAGCGGAACACGGTCACCGGCGAACTACGGTGCGCACGATCGCCGAGATCGCCGGAGTGACCCCGGGTCTGGTGACGCACTACTTCGACGGCAAGGACGAGTTGCTGTTCGAGGCATACCGTCACTTCAAGGATCGCGCGCTGGCGGTGCACCTGTCGGAGGCTGACAGGGCGGAACCGGATCCGGTCGGGCGGCTCGAGGCCTTTGTCCGCTCCGTCCTGTTCTTCAACGGCGCCAGGGCGGAGCAGATGAGGATCTGGGCCGGCTTCGTGGACCTCGTGATCACCGATTCGAATGCGGCGGCCGTGCAGACGGCGACCCACGATCGGTTCATCCGCGAGATCAGCAACTGTGTCATCCGGATCCATCGCCTTCGAGGCGAATCGCTGTCGGCGGATGCGGCCCGCAGGGTAGCGCGGGGCATCAATTCGGTGATCGACGGAATCTGGTTGGAGCGCAGCCTGAATCCATCGAGGATGACGCCTGAAGAGGCGCTGGACACCGCCCTGGACATGATCGGCGCCAGACTCGGCGTGTCGTTCCGGGCATGTCTCGCGACAACCGCTTGACGCCGCGGCCCGGCCGGTGCCCCGGCCGCTACGTCAGGCCGCGTCCTCTGCCGTAACACCGCCGTCAATCTCCGGAACCGGCGTGCCGAACACACGCAGGAAGACCGCCAGAACGGCCACGCCGACAGGCAGGGCGATCCAGGTGGGCAGCCCGAGGGCGGTTCCCACGCTTCCCAGCGCCAGGCCGACCGCGCCGACGAGCAGAGCGTACGGCAACTGGGTGCGGACATGGTCGACGTGGTCGCACGCGGCCGCGGTGGAGGACAGCACGGTGGTGTCGGAGATGGGTGAGCAGTGGTCGCCCCAGATCGCGCCCGCCAGCACCGAACTCGTGGTCCCGAGGAGGATGCCGTAGACGGTGCCGTCGGCGAAGCCGGTGCCGCCGGCGAGCGATACCGTCAACGGGATCACCAGCGGAATCAGGATCGCCATTGTGGTCCACGATGTCCCGGTCGCGAAGGCCATCGCACCGGAGGTCACGAACACGAGCGCCGGGAGGAGGTAGAGGGGCAGGTTGCCGCCCAGAAGCTGCGACAGATAACCCGCCGTGCCGATGTCCTGCGTCACCGCGCCGAGCGACCAGGCCAGGGTCAGGATCACCATTGCGGTGATCATCGCCTTCACACCACCCGCCCAAGCGTCGATGCACTCGTGCACCGTCAGGATCCGCTGTCCCAGCGTGAGCGCGGCTGCGACCAGGCATCCCGCGAGCGAACCCCAGAGGAGCGTGTTGAACGGGTCGGCCGCCCCGAAGGTGTCCATCAGCGACGCACCCTCGCCCGCCGCCGCGCGTCCGGAGACGTACAGGCCGCCCAGGACCACGGCCACGACGGTGAGCACGGGGATGCCCGCATTCCACCAGCGCCTGGGCGACCCTTCCTTCGCGTCCACGAAGCTCTTCGAGGTGTCGGTGGCCAGCATTGCCCCGTCCCGATAGAGTCCCCGGCCCGCCGCCGCCCTTGCCTCCGCCCTGGCCATCGAGCCGAAATCGCGGTTCATGAACGAGGTCAGGAGTACGAAGGCGAACGCGAGGATGGGGTAGAAGAGATAGGGAATCGTCTGAATGAAGACCGCGTAGGGACTGAGATTCGCGAGAAAGGCCGCGTCGGCCCCGGTCGTGGTGGTGGCCGCGGACGTCAGGCCACCTCCGATCAGCGAGACCTCATAGCCGACCCAGGTGGAAACGGGGACCAGCGCGGCAATCGGGGCAGCCGTCGAATCCACGAGGTAGGCGAGCTTCTCGCGCGACACTTTGAGCCGGTCGGTGATGGGGCGCATGGTGTTGCCGACGACGAGCGTGTTGGCGTAGTCGTCGAAGAAGATCGCCAGCCCGGCGAGGGCCGTGGCCACCTTGCCCCGGCGCCGGTTGCGCGCCAGCGGCGCCACCGCGCGCACCACGCCCCGCGTCCCGCCGTTGCGGCTGACAATGCCGACCATCCCGCCCAGCATGAGACTGAAGACGACGATCTGGGTGTGGCCGCCGTCCGTGTCGCCGAGCGCTGGCACGACGTACTGGTCGACTAGGCGCCAGGTCGCCTGGACCGGATTGTAGCCGGCTACCGCGAGTGCTCCCAGCCAGACCCCGGCAAGGAGCGCGGTGATCACCTCCTTGAAGATCAGGGCCAATGCGATCGCGACCAGTGGAGGCAGAATCGAAAACCATCCCGGAGCGAAGGGCCTGTCGACGGCGTGCGTGGTGTCGCCCACGCGCACGTCCAGTGGCAGCTCGCCACGGGCACGCACGACAATGTTCCTGAATTCGCGAACTTCGCGCGCGCCGACGGTCCCGGACGCGATGAGCGTCCCCTGGGCGCTGCGCACCTCGACCATCGAGGACAGCTCTTCCCCGCCGTGCACCGTGAGCGTGAACGGCACCGAGCCAAGCACGACCCTGGGACCCTCGACGACTTCCTGCTCGCTCGCACCGACGGGCGTCGCCAGGAGGAGGAGACTCACGACGCGCCAGGCGGTCCGGGCCGGACGGGGCCTCGCCGAAGAGTGCCACCGGGACCGGCCCGCCGCGCGAGGCGGGGAGTGGGGGCGGTTGATTCGAAGGGACATGAGGGCTCCGCGTGAGCGGTTGAAAGGTGCAGGGCCGAGACTCGCCGGACCCGCCAACCCCATCATGATGTTGGCCGACGGCTTCCGGTGCAATTACCTTTGGGCCGCCCGGAACGCTGCCCGCCACGCCGATCGCGGCCCTTCGGAGGAGTGCGAAACCGAAAGGTGACTCCCACAGACCCCACGGTGCTCATGGACGGCGCGGATGTCCGGCGTGCCGTCGACCGCATGGCTCACGAGGTTCTGGAGAAGCTGGGAGGCACCCGTCGTCTCGTGCTGATCGGAATCCAGCGGCGCGGAGTCGATCTTGCCGGCATGATCTCGGCGGCCATCGCCGCCGCCGAGGGAATCGAAATCGCCACCGGCACCCTGGACATCACCTTCTACCGGGACGACCTGATGACCGTCGGACCGCGTCCAGTAGTCGGTGAAACGAAACTCCCGACGGGTGGCTTGGACGACATGGC
>LXNJ01001576.1_pt1 | contig 13320 bp, 8 predicted proteins | sample 809081 | NCBI WGS metagenome assembly LXNJ01 (sample SAMN04870510, study PRJNA318959) | sponge metagenome | biome: sponge; feature: marine sponge reef; material: water | host: Petrosia ficiformis | place: Greece: Milos, Mediterranean Sea | collected 2013-05-29 | depth 5-7 m
GTGCCAGTCCCAGTTCGGGGCGACGCCATGGTAGTATGGGCCCGATTCCTGGTGGTCGCGGTCGAGGCCCCGCACGAGCACGCGCTCCGAACGTGTCTCGAGGTCGTGCAGGACCAGGATCACCTCGCGGTCGTCCCGGTGTCCGTAGGCCAGGTGGCGCCCGTCCGGCGAGAGGGCGGGGTTGAAGGCGCCGCCGGGCCGCTCGCGGTAGACGCGGACTTCGGCGGTCTCGAGGTCGTAGGTCTTGATGCGCGCGCCGCTCTGGGGGATCTGCCGGTCGACATGCTCATGGAAGAGGACGCCGCGCTCCGTGTGCTCGTCGAAGTGGGTGATCGCCTGGAAGGTTGTGCCCGACGCGATCTCCTGGCGCGAGCCGAAGAGGTTGAAGCGGTACGCGGTCATGCTCCCGTCCTGCTCGAGCGCTGACGCGTAGATGGCGCGCCCGTCGGTCGACCAGGACCCCTGCACCACGGGGAGCGCCATTCGGGTGACGTTCTCGGGTGAATCGGTGGCCGCCGCGCCCCCCGTGCCCCGATGCAGGATCCATACGTCCTCGCTCCCGCCGCGGTCCGAGGTGATCGCGATCCGCGTGCCGTCCGGGCTGTAGCGCGGGAAGCTGTTCCACGAGCGTCCGGTGGTGAGCGCACGCGCCTCGCCGCCCTCGATCGGCATTTCGTAGATGTGCCCGAGCAGTTCGAAGGCGATGTGACGCCCGTCCGGCGAGACATCGAGACTGATCCACGTGCCCTCGGTGGCGGTGAATCCGAGGGTGGTGGTGGAGGGAGCCCGCGATTCCGCGATACTCCAGTCGCCGGCGTCCTGCGCGAGGGTTTGGGTGGGGACGGCGGCGATCAGGATGAGGGGCAGTAGTGCTTTTCCTGGCATGACGGTCTCCAGTGCTGGTCGGGTAACGTCTCAACTGATCGGCATGTCCACAGTCTCACCCCAGATGTGCCGGGCGAACCACTCCCAGTTGTGCCACATGGCGGCGAGGCGCTCGCGGGGCTTCGTGATCCCGTGGCCGAAGCCCTTGTAGATGATCAGCCGGGTTTCGACGCCGACGTCCTGAAGACCCTGGTAGAGTTCGTAGGCGTTGGGGGTGGGGACGCGTGCGTCGAATTCGCCGTGCTGAATGAGCGTCGGGGTGCTCGCCTGCCTGATGTAGGTCATGGGAGAGGTTTTCGCGTAGATGTCAGGGTCTTCCCACGGGGTCGCCTTCAGGTACTGGCGGGTGAAGCTGTGGATGTCGGTGTTGACGTAGTAGGTCATCCAGTTGGAGATGCCCGCGCCGACGGAGGTCGCCCGGAAGCGGTCGCTGGACGTCGTCAGGAAAGCCGAGATGTAGCCGCCCTGGCTCCAGCCCATGGCCGCCACGCGCTCCGGGTCGGCGATGCCGCGGTCGACGAGTGCCTCGACACCGGAGAGGACGTCCCAGGCGTCGCCGACGCCCAGATTGCGCACGTTGAGCGCGCGGAAGTCGGCGCCGTAACCGGCCGAGCCCCGGTAGTTGGGCATCATGACCACGGCGCCCTTCCTGAGCCATTCGAGCACCGGGTACACGTAGCCGCCGACAAGCTGTGGGCGCGACGTGCCGGTCGGGCCGCCGTGGATGACCACCATGAGCGGATAGGTGCGGCCGGGGTCGTATCCGGGAGGCGTCATGAGCACCCCTTCGATCTCGGCGCCGTCTTCGCTCTCCCACCGGATGACCTCCCGGCTGCCCAGGTCACCCCAGTCGGCGACCTGGGTGGTCATGTCGGTGACCTGCTGCAGTGCGTTCGTCGCGCGCGAGGCGTCGGCCCGCCGCGACACGCGGAAGATCTCGCCCACGGTGGTGCGGTCCTCGCCCTGCAGCGCCAGTACGGAGCCGTCGCTCGAGAGATCGGCCGTCACGATCATCTCGGGGGTGTCCGCCTCGAGCGACACCTCGCCCGTCTCGGGATCGAGCAGGAAGAGATGGCGCGCGGTGCGCTGCGACGCGACGAAAAGGACGCCCTCGTCCGTCCAGGCCAAGGGAGCCGGGTTCTCGTCGAAATCGGCAGTGAGGATGCGCGGCTGGCCACCGCCCGCGTCGATCACCGCGAGTTCCGTGTTGCCGTAGAACGGGTCTGCGCCCGCGGTGGTGGAATAGAGGATGCGTGAGCCGTCCGGTGACCACATGGGGCCGCGCTCGGGACCCGGTTCCGCGACCAGCGTCCGAACCATTCCCTCGCCCACGTCAACGACGGAAATGTCGGCGTCCGGGAACGAGTTGACCTGGGGCGTCGGCGTGTGGCCGAATGCGATCTCGCGGCCGTCGGGCGACCATGCGAACGCGCTGCCGCCGAAGCCGCCGCCGATGGTGTAGCTGTCGCCTCCGGTCAGGCGGCGGGGTTCGCCACCCGCGTGTGCGTCCGTCACCCAGAGGTGGGTCATGCGGAAGTCCGCGTCCTCGACGGCGTAGTCGCCGTAGCGTTCTTCGCGCTCCTCGAAGTCGTCGGGAGGGGGATCGGTGGCCGTGAAGGCGATCCGGCCGCCGTCGGGCGAGAACCGGAAGGCGCTGATGCCACCGTCGTGGGAGGTGAGCTGCTCGGCCTCGCCGCCCTCGGGACGGATGACGTATACCTGCGGGCCGTCGCCCCGGTCGGCGATGAAGCCCAGCCGGGATCCGTCGGGCGACCACTGCTGTCCCGTACTGCTCCCGGGTTCGGTGCGGGTGAGCTGGAAGGGGTCGCCGTTCCCCACCACGAGCCAGATCTCCTGGTCGAAGCGGTTGGCGTCCCAGTCGGTCGTCGTCACGGAAAACGCGATCATGCTTCCGTCCGGCGAGATCCGGGGGCTTCCCACGGATTCGAGCGCGATCTGGGCGCGGAAGGACTCGAGGACAGGGGACTGGAACTGGGGTTGGGCGGCCGCGGACGGGGCTGCGATGGTTGCGAACAGTGCAGCCGAGAGCACGGTGTTGAGTGCACGCGTGGCAGCGGGTGTCTGCGCAGTGGAAACAAAGGGTCGCATGACTTCCTCACGGTGACGGGTTGGTACCGACGTTTCCAATGGTAGCCGTCCAGCCGCTGTCGACGCGAACCCGATCCCGGCTGGCGCGGCGTACCCTGGCAGCCCAGCTTCAGCCCTGCCATGCCAGCCTCCTTCTATCCACTGCTTGCGCACCCCTGGGGTGGTGCCGTGATCGGCCTGATTGTGGCCGCGATCAGCGTGAGCCTCCTGGTCTGCTCGCGCCGCCTCCGGGCCGGGCAGCCGACGGGGCGGGCCCGCGTTGTGAGGGTGCTGGGAGTGCTTGTCGGTGCTTTCTCGGCGTTTGTGCTGACCGGCGCCGCCATCTCCATGATCGAGATCCGTCGTCTGGCCGATGCACACCCGCCCCCGGGCACGCTGGTCGACGTCGGTGGCTACCGGATGCACATCCTCGCCGAGGGCGATGCCGGAGGCGGGCCGACGGTCATCTGGATCCCGGGCGGCCATGCGCAGGGTCTGGCGCTGCATCACCTGCACGCGGCGGTGCGCGGCGAGACGCGCTCGATCCTCTTTGATCGCCCCGGCACCGGGTGGAGCGATCCAGGCTCCTTCCCGCGACGCACCGCGACCGAAGCCGTCGAACTCGCGACCTTGCTGGAAGAGGCCAGGGAGGAGGGCCCCTTCGTTCTGGCCGGACACTCCTACGGAGGACTGCTGGCCGCCAACTTCGCCCGCCGATACCCGGAGCGCACGGCGGCTGTCGTGCTTCTCGACGCTTCACCGCCCGACGCCTTCATCTACGCGCCGGCCTACGGGGCCGCGGCCCTGGACGGGCTGGTGCGGGACGCGGAGCGACAGGGTCTCGACAAGATCTTCGGCGGATGGACCAACCCGGAGCTCGCGATGGCCGAAAGCGAGACCGAGATCGGCGAGGTGCTCCGCAAGCAGCGCCGTCTTCTGGCCGATGTGGGCGAAGCCATGGCCGCCAATGCGCGGCGTCCGGCGTCGTCGTTCGCCACGGCTTCCATCTTCCAGGAGTTCAGCTCGAGGATCGTGTCGGGAGCCGCGCCCGATGTCGTGGTCTACGACGGCGAACTCCGCGATCTGCCAGTCCTGGTGGTGATTCCGAACGCGACCGCGGACGCAATCATCGATCCGCTGGGGATGGAAGAGGGCGCCGCGCGGCGGGCGAAGAACTTCTTCGAGCGCGTGCGGGTGCGATACCTGGAGGTCTCGAGCGACACACGGCTCATCCACACGCCGCCCGGCACAGGCCACAACTACCCGTACGAGACGCCCGACTTCGTGATCGAGGTCGTCCGTCAGTTGCTGGCCGAGCTGGCCGAGCGGGATCCTCTCCCGTCCCCCTCATGAACCGACGCGACTTCATCCGCACCTCGGCCACGTTCGCTGCCGGCACCGCCCTCGTGCACTGCCGGACCGCGGACGCACACCCCATCCATTTCGAGGTGCACGGTCCCGAAGACGGCGTTCCCCTTTTCCTCGGCTTCCCCCTGATGGCGTCCTACGGCGAGATCTTCGGCCAGGCACAGGCGGCGGTGAAGGACGGCTACCTGAACGCGCTCACCGATCGCTACCGCGTCCTCCTGGCGGACTACCCCAACGTGGGCAGGACCATGGTCCCGGCGCCCGCCGAGATGACCCCCGACCGGGTGTATTCGGACCTCCTGTCCGTCGCCGACGCGGCCGGGTTCGACCGCTTTGCGTACTGCGGCCACCTGTGGGGCGCGATCAACGGCCTCATGCTGGCATCGCGCTCGGACCGCGTTTCGGCGCTGATCTGCGGGACCTGGCCACCGCTCGGGGCGCCCTATCCCGAGATGCTGCGCGGCGTCGAAATGCAGCTCGCCGACCCGCCTCCACACGCCATGGTGATCCTGCGCAACCCCGAGCAGTACGCGCAGTGGCACACGTTCTACAGCCGGATGCAGGCGTGGCCGGAGGCTGATGTCGCGGCTGCGATTACCTGTCCCCGCCTGGCGCTTGTGGGCTCGGCGGCCGAGAGCTCGGTGGCGGGGATTCCGCTACGTCTGGTGGAACGGTTGCGCGAGTCCCGGCCGGCGCTGGAGGCGATGGGCTGGACGGTGCGTGAAATCCCGGGTGCCGAGACGGCGGTGATCCTCGACCCGGCTGCGATGGTGCCGGAAATGCGAGGTTGGCTGGATCAGGTGTAGCAACCCGTGGACGACTGTCGCCAGCGCGTCGACGGACTGCTGCCAGCCCGTGCACAGCGCCCGCCCGGCTTTCGCTACGCCTTCATTCTGCTGCCGGACGGGTCGAACAACCCCGTGCCGACCGCAGCCACAGTCACCGGGTAACACTCGTTCATGTACATCGTCTGCAGCCGCTCGCCGACCCGGGCGAGCTCCGCGGGCAGCCAGGCCATCAGCAGGTATTTCTCCACGGATGGCCCCATCCCGGCGGAGGTCACGCGCGACTCCCTGCCCAGCGCGTCCAGGATGCGGTCCCCTCCCGGCGTGAGGATCGGCTCGTTGCCGCCCGTCGGGAAGCGCGCGATGCCGGACGCGCTGATGTGATCGTCCATGGTGAGCGTGCACATTTGTGCCGCCGGCCCCCGCTCGCGGGCCTTCAGGTACGCGGCCTTGCCGATGAAGTTCGTCCGCTTCACGTCGCGCCGCGCCAGACCGGCCTCGACCGGTGAGTATTCGGAAGTGAGTTCGGCTCCCATGAGCAGGTAGCCCTTCTCCATCCGCGCGGTGGTGCCGTAGACACCGATCCCAACGGGCCGCGCGTCGAACTCCCGGCCAGCGCGCCGGATCGCGTCCCACAGCGCGAGGCCGTGCTCGGTGCGGGCGTAGATTTCCCAGCCGCTCTCTCCCACGTAGGAGATGCGCAGCAGGGTGGCGGGAATCCCGTCGATGAGTGCCTCCCGCACCGTGCCGTAAGGGAACTCCTTCTGGCTCAGGCCGCAGTCTGCGACTCCTGATACCAGGGCCTGCGCGTCCGGTCCCCATACCCCGAGTGTGGATATCGCCGACGATCGGTCCTCGAAGTGCACCGAGCCGTCCAGCGGCAGATGTTTGCGGAACCAGAAGGCGTCCCGGGCGCCGTCGAGGACGCCGGTGACGATGCGAAACCGATCGTCGGCGAGCCTCTGGATGGTCAGATCGGCGCGGAAGCCTCCGTCCGGCGTCAGGAGCGGCGTGTAGATCGCGCTTCCGACCGGACGGTCGCACGCGTTGACCGTCATCCGCTCCAGGTACGGGAGCGCGCCGGGCCCGGACACATCGAAGACCTGGAACGCGCCCAGATCGACCACGCCGACCTTCTCGCGCAGGTGCAGGTGTTCCGCGTTGATGATCGGCGACCACCAGCGGCGGTCCCACTCATGCGGGCGGTCCGCGACGTGATGACGCGCCACCAGATCCTCGTTGGATACGTACCACTGCGGGCGCTCCCATCCCCGCGCCTCGAAATACTCGGCCCCCAGCGCCTCGGTCCGGGGATGGAATGGCGACCGGTTCACCCCGCGCGCGGATTCCCATTGCTCGCGCGGATGCACGATCCCGTACGTCTTCCGGAAGTGCTCGCGGCAGCGCGTGCGGACGTGACGTCCCGTGCGCTCATGGGGCTGGAAGCGGGTGACATCCGACTCGTGCGGGTCGAGGAGGCGCGGGTAGCCGTGCGTCATCCACTCGGCGAGGAGGCGCGCCGAGCCGGGGCCCTCGCGCACCCACACGGCCGCCGCCGACCAGAGGTTGGCCACCTCGGGGGTCTCGCCCAGCAGCTGCTGGGTGTCGGGCGTGAGAGAGAGCAGGCCGTTGATGGCGTACAGCATCTCGGTGCCGGCCAGGAGCTCGCCCATGATCTCGTGCGCGTGTTCGAGTTGCAGCGCGAAGTCCCCGGGCGTGAAAGGCATTTCGGTCGGGGAACGCTCCGCGTCGGCAATGGCGGGTATCTCCTCGGGCCGCAACAGGATGGGGCGATGCGCGTACGACCCCACCTCCATGGCTCCGTCGCTCTGCCTTTCATACATGAACGAATCCATGTCGCGCACGATCGGGTAGCCGATCTCGTTGCCAGTCGCCAGCAGAAGCTCAACCGGCCCGAAGTCGGCCATCTGGTGCACGGCCGGGGTAAGCGGGATGGTCGCGCCGGCCATCGCGGCGATACGCGGACTCCAGACTCCGCAGGCGATCACCGCGTGGTCGACCTCGATGGTGCCCCGGGTTGTGTCCACCGCCCGGATGCGTGGACGCCCGAACGGCACCGGCTCCACTGCGAGGCCCGTCACCTCGGCCTCGTCGAGCACCGTGAGGACGCCCCTGGCCAGCGCCCGCTCGCGCATGATCGTGCCCGCCCCCACAGAGTCGACGACCGACACGCTCGGGGTGTAGCAGCCGCCGAGGATCACGTCCGGGTTGACGAACGGGACCTTGGCGACGACCTCCGAGGGCGTCAGCAGCTCGCTCTCGATGCCCCATACGCGCGCCGAGGTCATGCGCCGACGAAGCTCTTCCATGCGTTCCCCGGTGCGCGCGACCTCGATCCCGCCGCAGGTCGTGTTCACGCCGAGGGCTTCGTACTGGCGCTGGCTCTCGAGCGTAATCAGCGCGATCTCGCGGCCGTGATCGGTGGGGAAGATGAAGTTGGACGCGTGGCCGGTCGATCCGCCGGGATCGGGGAGCGGGCCCTTGTCGATGAGCACCAGGTCGTCCCAGCCGAGCCTGGCCAGATGCTCGACCAGGCAGTTGCCCACGATGCCGGCGCCGACGACGGCGACGCTGGCTTTGCGCGGCGCGGTACGTCCTTCACTCATGCACGAACGGTTCGCGCGCGAAGATCCGGCGCACCATCGGCTCGAAGAATTCCAGCGGCAGCGTGTCGTAGTCGGGATCGAATGCGCTCTGGTCCCATTGGTGACAGAAGTCCACGGCGTCCTGATACCAGGGGTGGTCGCGGTACTTGTCGCGCGCGTTGCGGTCGCCGCCCACGTGATGGGCGTAGTAGTAGAGCTGGAACAGCCCGTGGTGCTTGACGATCCAGCAGGTTCGTGTGCTGACGTAGGGACGCAGCAGCAGGGCGGCCAACTCTCCGTGGCTGTGCGGGGCCAGCAGGTCGTCGATGTCGTGCAGCAGCGCCGCCACCACCATTTCCTCGTCCGCGCCGTCTCGATATGCGCGGGTAGCCGACTGCAGAGAATGCTCCAGCCGGTCTACCTGGTAGCCGGCCACCGAATCGGTCAGTTGCCGGAGGAGCGCCAACACCCGATCGGCGGTGCCGGCCGCGAACTCCTCCTCGAGGCGCGCAAGCAGCTCGTAGTCCTCGCGAGTGCCGTCCGCCATGCGCGTGAAGCTCACCGTCGGACCGTTCGGCTGATCCATATCGTCCATGACTGTCAACTCTCTCAATGAGGGGCTGTCGCTGGGAGCGTGGGCGCAGGCGGAACCTCATGTCAAGGGAGGGGCACGCCCTTGACACTCCCGGGAAGGGCGCACTCTGATACACCATGGCACACTCTATCAGCAGCCTCACACGAAGCGCCGATGGCTTGTCCGCAGTCTGGACCAACGGCGAGCAGATCCGTCTTCCCTACCTCTGGCTGCGCGACAATTGCGGGTGCAGCGAATGCCGCGTCGTGCAGACTTCCGAGAAGCGGTTCCACCTCTTCAGGGTCCCGGGCGACCTGCGTCCGCTGCAGGTTGACATCGAACACGCCGGATCCGACGACGAAGCCATCTCCATCGCATGGCCGGACGGGCACCGCACCCGGTACGAGTCAAGCGAGATCCGCCGCCACTTGAGCCTGCCTCGCTTCGAACTGAACTACTGGGATGGCGGATTCCACCCGCGGCGGTTCGACTACCAGCGGTTCCTGGCGAGCGACCGCGCGGCGGCGGCGGTGATCCAGGAATTCCTTGGGACGGGTGTCTGCGTGCTCGTCGATGCCCCCACCGAGCCGGACTCATCGGAGCAGCTCGCGACCCGTTTGGGCCCGATACGCGAAGTGCTGTTCGAGCGCATCCATAATGTCAAGCTCGATCCGAAGGGCTATAACATCGCGCACACGGGTCTGGCGGTCGCGCCGCACAACGACTTCACCAGCTACACCTGGCCGCCGAACGTGCAGGCGCTGCACATGCTGGTGAACGAATGCGAAGGCGGCGAGTCCATCGTCGTGGACGGCTTCGGCTTGCTCAACGAGCTACGCAGCGATCACCCCGACAAGTTCGACGTGCTCAGCGCGGTGCCGGTGCCGTTCCGCATCTTCAGCGCGGAGCACGAGTGCTACGCCGTCAACCCGATGGTCGAGGTGGGGCGCGGCGGGGAGATTACGATGGTGCGCTTCAACACCGCGCAGATGCAGGCCGTTCCCCTGTCGGAGCCCAGGGTGGGCGACTTCTACGCCGCCTACCACGAGCTGTCCAGGCGCGTCAACTCCCCCGACGCCCAGGTGACCTTCCGCCTTGAAGGCGGACAGATTCTGCTGTGCGCCGGGCATCGTGTGCTGCACGGTCGCACGGCGTTGCGCTCGAACGGGCGGCGTCACCTGCAAGACGCTTACTTTGAGCACGACAACGTGCGCAACCACCTGAGATGGCTGCGTCTTGGCGGTCGGATCTGAAGGCGGCAAACCCGTGGCATCGGACGGAATGCCACCTCCTGCGGGCACCCGGACCCAGGTCGCGCTCCGCGAGCTGGCCGTCGGTGCTTCCGTGGAGATCCTGGCGAGTCAGCTGCCGTCTCCGGAAGTTCTCGCCGGCCACTTCCGGCGCGGTACCGCCGTCTATGTTCCGTTCCCGCCGAAGGGCCGTTGGGCGGACACGATCGCCGCCTGCGAACGCGTACTGGCGGCAGGCATGCAGCCGGTCCCGCACCTGCCGGCGCGCTCGCTGCGAAGCCCGGACGAGCTCCGGCACTGGCTGTCCGCGCTGGTGGAGACCGGCGTGGACTCCCTGATGCTGGTGGCCGGAGACCGCGCCGCGCCCGCCGGCCCGTACCCCGATACACCGGCCCTGCTGGACTCCGGTCTGCTCGCTGACCACGGCCTCCGCCGGCTCGGTGTCACCTCGTATCCGGATGGGCATCCCCTTGTAGCCCCGGCCGATCTGGAGGAAGCACTTCGGCGCAAGACGGAGTATGCCAGGGCGACGGAGTCAGAGCTCTGGGTAGTCACGCAGTTCGTGTTCTCGCCCGCCCCCGCTCTTGCCTGGCTGGCGCGGACGCGGGGGGCCGGTTGCACGCTGCCGGTTCGTATCGGGGTGCCGGGGCCGGTCGCGCTACGCACGCTGGTGGCCTACGCGGTCCAATGCGGTGTCGGGGTTTCCGCACGGGCGTTGAAGCGCCGGCCCGGCGTCGCGCGGTTGGCAGGCAGATGGTCTCCGACCCCCATTGCGCTGGCACTGGCCCGGCACCTGGCCGATCGCGAGGACACGCCGACCGCGGACGTTCACCTGTTCACCTTCGGCGGCCTGGCGGACGCCGCCGAATGGCTGTCAGCCTTGAGAAATCGCAACCCGGGCGGAACCCCGGACGGGGTCAATGAGAGACCGTGAATCCCCGAGCGACCCCATTCATACCGTCGCGTCGAGGCCCCTCGCCAGCGCCACCTCGCGGGCGCTGGGGTTCTCGGAGGGCCGGAAGGGAACCTCGCACACCCGCGCGGGGTCCGGTCGGCCCGGCTCGGTCGCGTATTCGTCGGGCAGCCACACGGTGAGTTGCGTGCCGACGGCCGACTTCCCGGCGGGTATGTACCCGAGCGCGATGTTGCAGCCCAGTTCCGGGGCGTGCCACGGCGAGGTGAGATAGCCGATGGGATCGCCGCCGTCCCCGTCCGACACGAGCCAGAAGTCCGGGGCGTAGTCGTCGATGGGTTTGCCGCCCAGCGTCATCCCCGCCATGACCATCGCGAACGGGCAGCGCCCGGCGTCGAGCTCGGCCCGCTGGCGCTCCAGTGCGGCCCGCCCGATGTAGTCCCCCTTCTTCTCGCGCGGCACCTGGTACGCCAGGTTGCACTGGAACGGACTCGTCTCGTGGTCGATGTCCTGTCCCCAGGAGAGGATTCCGGCCTGGATCCGGCGCTGGTGGCCCGGAGCGATGACCATCAATCGGTGCGCCTCCCCGGCCGCGAGCACGGCGCCCCACAGCTTCTCGGCGTGCAAAGTGGCGTCCCGAAGATAGATCTCGTACCCCTTCTCGCCCGAGAACCCGGACTGGGAGACGACTACGGAACACCCCGCGATCTCCGCCTCCATGATCCCGTAGTACGGAATGTCCCGGATGCCCGTGCCGACCAGGTCGACCATGAGGTCAAGCGACTTCGGCCCCTGGATCTGCAAGGGACAGACATCGATTTCGTCGATCTCCACCTCCATCCGGAGCCCTACGTTTACGCCCTGCAGCCAGAACAGAAGGTCGGAGTCGGCAAGCGAGAACCAGAACTCGTCCCCGGAAAGCCGCAGCAGCACCGGATCGTTGAGAATGCCGCCCTTCTCGTTGCACACGATGACGTATTTCGCGTGCATCGGCTCGATCCGGGTCGCATCGCGGGTGATCACATAGTCGGCAAACCGTTCCGCGTCCGGTCCCCTGACCCGGATCTGGCGCTCCACCGCGACATTCCAAACCGTGACGTCCCGGGTCAGCGCTTCGTGCTCCGCCGCCGCGCCGCCTTCCGCGGGCCGCACGTAGCCGCGGGGGTGGTAGATGCGGTTGTACACGGTGGCCCGCCAGCAGCCCGCTTCATGCGAAAGATGCCAGTAGGGGGATTTCCGGACCCTGGTTGAAACGAGCAGCTCGACCGGCGTGCGGCCGCTCTGGCGCAGGTTGATCGGGACGATCCTGTCGGACTGGTCCACGCTGGTCGGTTGATGGATCATCGGCCGGGGCTCTCCGGTTGCGTGGTCGGAGTTGGTGCGGGTCGCGAGCACGACCGCAGCGGCCGGTTCAGCATGTCGTTTGGCACGCCGGGGAGCAAGACGGCCCCATTCGATTCGCGGATGCTCGTCGATGGGACTATCGTCGATCTACAGCCGAACGTCCCGGGATGGAGTCGCACAGCCCCAAGGGAGGATGGCCGCCATGAAAGGGGACCTCACCCTGTTTCCCGCCATTTGCGCCCGCGCCGCGCTTCTGTTGCTCCTGGCCGCTGCGCCGGCGGCCGCGCAGTCCGAAGGAACCATCAGGGGCACGGTCGCGGATGGGCTCGGCAACGCTCTGCCCGGCGTCCGCGTGACGGCCACCGGCCCCAACCTGGACGCGGAGACCGTTACGGATACGGCAGGAGCCTACGAGTTCACCGGCGTTGCGCCCGGCGACCACATCGTGACCGCCAGCCTGTTCGGCTACGCGGCGCGCGAGGTGCGGGTCACCGTCCGCGCGGGTGCCGTCGAGACCGTCCGGATTGTTCTGCAACCGGCCTTCCAGCTCGATCCGATCAGCGTCGTTGCGGAGGAGCCCGCGGTCTTCGCGCGCAACTTCGTCGCGGAACCGATGATGAGGCAGCAGTCGAGCATTACGGCCGTGACGTCGGTGATCGACAACCTGCCCGGCGTGTCGGTGCAGGAGGGGGACGCGTACGCCTTCGACGACTGGTCGAGCAACGTGGTCATGCGCGGGTTCCAGTCGACCATCAACGACGTGCAGATCGGCACGACCATCGACGGATTCCCCAACGGCACGTCGGACTACTGGAGCGGCGCGAAGGCGAACCGCTTCGTCGACCCGATGAATCTCGGGGGCGTCGAGGTGTCGCAGGGCACCGCCGACATTGCCTCCCGGTCGGTCGAGGCGCTGGGCGGAACGCTCAATTTCCTGACGGCCGACCCGGCCGAGGAGCGGAGCCACACGGCGTCCGTCACGATCGGCGAGAACGAGGGCCAGCGGTTCGCCGCGCGGGTCGAGACCGGATCGCTGTTCGGCGGCACGACGCGGGCCTGGGTAGCTGCGATCCGGCAGGAGGCGACCGACTGGATGGAGGGCTCGGCAACGAACGAGCGGGAGCACGTCGCCGCCAAGATCGTGTCTTCGCTCGGCAACGTGGAGCTCACCGGCTACCTCTCCCACGACGACATCCACGAGGATGTCTACCAGCGGCTCTACAGCGACGCGGACTTCCGCGCCGACCCGCGCTGGGACCGGCTGATCGGCCACTGGCCGGGCGTGCCCTACCTGAACCAGTTCTACCGGCCCGGCTGGCAGACCCGGCGCAAGAACACGCTCGCCTACGTCAAGGCCGACTGGTCCGTCAGCGAACTGGTTTCCCTCAGCGTGGGCGCATACCGCCATCGCAACTGGGGACGGGGCGACTGGCTGCCCCCCTACATCGTCGACGTAGTGGACGACGGAGGCGGGCCCGAGTCGGAGCTGGCGGGCCGCCCGCCGGGG
>LXNJ01001577.1_pt1 | contig 13317 bp, 16 predicted proteins | sample 809081 | NCBI WGS metagenome assembly LXNJ01 (sample SAMN04870510, study PRJNA318959) | sponge metagenome | biome: sponge; feature: marine sponge reef; material: water | host: Petrosia ficiformis | place: Greece: Milos, Mediterranean Sea | collected 2013-05-29 | depth 5-7 m
TAGCTAGAAGATGCTTCCGGCCAGCACCTGCCACTGCTCGTGCCAATCCGTCGTCGGCCGGGACTTGAACTCGCTGCGCACGAACTGGTTGATGCGGCCCTCCGCGCTGGCGAGCAGCAGGTTCGCGGCGGCGGCGGCCGACAGCGGCGGTGGGGTCGGCCGGGTCGCGTAGTGCGCGCGGATGAATTGCCGGAGCTGGGTCTCGACACGGTCGTAGAACTGCCGCATGCGTCGGTGCAGCCGATCGGTTTCTCCCTGCAGCGCGTCGCCCGCGAATAGCCGCGCGAGGCCCGGGTTTCTCTCGCAGAAGGTCAGCATCGACGCCAGCACCGCGCGGCACTGGCCTTCGGCGCCGCTTTCGCTCTCGGCGATCTGGCCAACGTGGCCGAATACCGCCTCTTCCGCGAACGTGATCAGGGTCTCGATCATCCTGGCCTTGCTCGGGAAGTGACGGTACAGGGCGGCTTCGGACACGCCGACGTGGGCGGCAAGGGCGGCGGTCGTGATGCGCGCGCCGGGGCGGCTCTCCAGCATGGTGCTGAACGCGTCGAGAATCTGCGCGCGGCGGCTGCCGCGCGCCGGGGTGTCAGTCATCGATCCGCTCCGGCTCGGGGGACGGCTTGCCGCTCCTTGGCCTCCTCATCAACGTGCCGACGCCGCCGTCGGTGAGCACTTCCAGGAGCAGGGCGTGGGGCACGGTGCCGTCGATGATGTGGACGGCGGCGACGCCGCCCGCGAGCGCCCGAAGCGCGCACCGGACCTTGGGCAGCATGCCGCCGGCCACCGTGCCCTCGGCGATGAGTCGGGGTACGTCCTCCGGCGACACGTTGGTGAGGGTTGCGCCGCTAGCATCGAGGATGCCGGGCGTGTTGGTCAGCAGGATCAGCTTCTCGGCGGCGAGGTGTTCGGCCACGGAGCCGGCGACGAAGTCGGCGTTGATGTTGTACGACTCACCGTCGGGGCCGACGCCCACCGGGGCGATTACCGGGATGAAGCCGCTGGCGATCAACGTATCGAGGATGCCGCCGTTGACGTCCGCCACCTCGCCGACATGGCCGATGTCGATGATCTCGGGGGCGACGTCCGTATTGCCGACGCCTTGACGGGTGTGGGTGAGCTTGCGCGCGCGGATCAGGTCAGCATCCTTGCCGGTGATGCCCACGGCGCGACCGCCGGCGGTGTTGAGCAGCGACACGATGTCCTTGTTCACCAGGCCGCCGAGGACCATCTGCACCACGTCCATCGTGGCACTGTCGGTCACCCGCATGCCGTCCACGAACTTCGTCGGGATGTTCAGCTTGTCGAGCACCTCGCCGATCTGGGGCCCGCCGCCGTGGACGACGATGGGGTTCATGCCGACGAGCTTCATCAACACCACGTCGCGTGCGAACGCCCGCTTGCACTCGTCGTCCACCATGGCGTTGCCGCCGTACTTGACCACGATGGCCGCGCCGGCGAAGTCGCGGATGTAGGGCAGCGCCTCGATGAGAACGCCGGCGGTATCGCGTGCTCGGTCGGTCATGGCTCGGTTCCGTCAAGAGAGAGCGACGGGTCGATGTTCGCGAGTGCATCGGCGAACAGGCCCCGAATGCGGGCGAGTGCCTCGTCGTCGTCGGCTTCGAATCGCAGGCTTAGTACCGGGCTCGTGTTGGACGCCCGCGCCAGACCCCAGCCGTCGGGAAAGTCGACCCGCACGCCGTCGATGGCGGTCACGGTGCCGCCGTCGAAACGCACGCCGCCGTTGGCGAGTCTGTCGATGATCTCGAACTTGGCTGCTTCGGTGGTGGGCAGCTTGATCTCCGGCGTCGCGATGGCGTAGGGGAACTCGGCGAACACGTCGCTCGCCGAACGGCGCGTGGCGCGCAGGATCTGCACCAGGCGAGCGGCGCTGTAGAGGGCGTCGTCGAACCCGTACCAGCGGTCGGCGAAGCAGATGTGGCCGGAGAACTCGCCGCCGAGCAGCGCGCCCGATTCGCGGATCTTCGCCTTGATGTGGGAGTGGCCCGTCTTCCACATGACCGGTTTGCCACCGTGGTCGCGGATCACGCCGGCCAGGTTGCGGCTGCATTTGACGTCGAAGACGACCTCGGCACCTGGATTGCGGCTCACCACGTCGCGGCTGAACAACATCATCAATCGATCGGGCCAGATGATCTCGCCCCGTTCGGTAACCACACCCAAACGATCCGCGTCGCCGTCGAAGGCGACACCGAGATCCGCTTCTTCGGCCTCCACGGTGGCGATGAGATCGGTCAGGTTCGCGGCTTCCGCAGGGTCCGGGTGGTGGTTGGGGAAGCTCCCGTCCACCTCGGTGTAGAGGGGGACGACTTCACAGCCCAGCGCTTCGAGCAGTTGCGGCGCAACGACCGCGCCGACGCCGTTGCCGCAGTCGACCGCGACCTTCAGGGGTTTTCCCGATGCAGGGCATGCCGTGTCCTTGGCCACCTGCTCGATGTAGTCGGGCACGAGGTCGACGGATTCGATGCGGCCGGCGCCGGCCGAGAAGGCATCCCGCTCGATCCGCTCGCGCAGCTCTGCAATGCGTTCGTCCGCTAGCGCGGCCCCGTCGATCACCATCTTCAGGCCGTTGTACTCGGGCGGATTGTGGGATCCCGTCACCATGACCCCCGTTCCGGTGCCGAGTGCGTGGGTGGCGTAGTAGAGCAGGGGCGTGGGCACACAACCGATGTCGACAACGTCCAAGCCGCCCTCGCACAGTCCCCGCGTCAGTTCGCCGCACAGGGCCTCGGTGGAGCGGCGGCCATCGCCGCCCACGGCAGCGCGGCGTTGGCCGGCCTGTCGTGCCTCCGTGGCGAAGGCGCGGCCGATGCGGTAGACCGCATCCCGGGTGAGGGTGACGCCGACGACGCCGCGGATGTCGTAGGCGCGGAAGATGTCGGCACTGAGCGGTGGGTGGTTGCTCATCCGTCGGCACGCGCGGCGTAGAGCGTGGCGATCTCCGAGACCAGGCGCTGCGCGATGGCGCGCTTGGCCATCTTGCCCAGCGCCACCTCCCCTCCGGCGTGGATCAGGGTCACGGCGTTGTCGACGCTGTCGAAGCCGATTTCGGGATCGGAGACATCGTTGACGACGATGGCATCCAAGCGTTTTCGTTCGCGTTTCTGGCGGGCGTAGTCGAGGGCGTTCTCGGTCTCCGCCGCGAAACCGACGACGAACGGTCGGGGAACGATGTCGGCGATGGATCCGACGATGTCTTCATTCTCCTTGAGCGCCATGCGAAACTCGTCGGACGGCTGCTGCGACTTCTTCAGCTTCTGTTCGTGGAATTGGTGTGGACGGTAGTCGGCCACCGCAGCCACGGACACGAAGATATCCGACTCGGCGGCTCGGCCGATCACCGCGTCCTTCATCTGCTGCGCGCTGACCACGTCGACCCGGTCGACGCCGGCAGGGGTCGAGAGATGGACGGGGCCGGACACGAGCGTGACTTCGGCGCCGGCGTGGTGCGCCGCCTGGGCGAACGCGAATCCCTGGCGGCCGGAACTGCGATTGCTGATGAACCGCACGGGGTCGAGGAACTCCCGCGTGGGTCCGGCGGTGACCAGCACGCGGACGCCGGCGAGCGACCTCGGCGTCGCCAGCCGGGCGATGACGGCGTCGGCGATCTCCTCGGGCTCGAGCATGCGCCCCGGACCGAATTCGCCGCACGCCTGTTCGCCGTCCGCCGGCCCGAGGACGGTGACGCCGTCGGCGCGCAGTCGATCGAGATTGCGTTGCGTGGCGGCGTGCTCCCACATGCGCGCGTTCATCGCGGGCGCGACGAAGATCGGCGCGGTTGTGGCTAGACACAGCGTGGTCAGCAGGTCGTCCGCCATGCCGGCGGCGAGGCGGGCCATGAGGTTGGCCGTGGCGGGGGCTATGACCACGGCGTCGGCCCACCGCGCCAGCTCGATGTGTCCCATCGCCGCCTCGGCGTCGTCGTCCCACAGGTCGGTACGGGGCCGTTGGCCCGCCACGGCCTGGAGCGCGGTGGGAGACACGAACCGGACGGCGTTGGGCGTCAGGACCGGGACGACCTCTGCATTGCGGACGAGCAGATGTCTCACAAGCGCGGGGGCTTTGTACGCTGCTATGCCGCCCGAGATGCCAAGTAGGATTCTGAGGGCGTGGTTGTCGGTGTCCATCGGGTTCGGCCGCTGGGAACGCCGGGACGAAGAGTCGATGCGGCCTACGATACCACGCGCGGTTTCCCGGGGTTGTCGAGGCCCCTTGAGAAGGAACTTTCGTGGGTAGTGCGGTCTTGGGCGCCAAAGCGCCGCGGATTGTCGAGTTGCCGGTCAGTGAGCGGCCGCGCGAACGCTTGCTGGCGGCGGGCCCGGCAAGCCTGAGGGATGCCGAATTGGTGGCGCTGGTGCTCCGCACCGGGGGCGGTGGCCGCGACGCCGTCGCGCTGGCTCACCGGCTGTTGGATACCTGCGGGGGCATGCACGGGCTGCTCTGTGGAAACGCGGCGGCGCTGCTGGCCGTACGGGGTCTCGGCGAGGCCAAGGCTGCGGCCCTGCTGGCCATGCGGGAGATCCTCAAGCGCGCCGAACGCGGGGTCGTGGAGAGCACGCCCGTACTGACCTCTTCCGATTCCGTGCGCCGCTATCTCAATCTGCACCTCGACGGCTTGGAGCGCGAGCTGTTCGGGGCGTTGCTGCTCGACACCAGGCACCGGCTGATCGCGCAGGAGGACATCTTCCAGGGATCCATCGATCGCACCATGGTCTATCCCCGGGAGGTGGTGAAGTGCTGTCTGCGCCACAATGCCGCGGCCGTGGTGCTGTACCACAACCACCCCTCCGGTGACGCCGAACCCAGTTCGGGGGACATCGCGCTCACCAGTCGGCTGCAGGCGGTGCTCGGCGAGGTGGACGTTCGCCTGCTGGACCACGTGGTGGTCGCGGGGATGAAGCTCGTGTCCCTGGCGGAGCGGGGAATGCTGTAACAGAGCTTCCCTTGCTCGCCGGCGTGCGCCGCATCGAGGCGGATTTCCGCCGATCCTACGAGGGCTGCCTGCTGACCACGCTGTGCCAACCCGACGAACTCGACACCGGCCTCGAGGTCTTCGATCCGATGCACCTAGGCACCAGCCTCTTCACTCGCCGCCCGCGCTCTGCTATAAAGCGCCCCCCTGTAACCGAGTGCTGCCATGTCGAAAGTCTGCCAGGTCACGGGCAAGCGCCCGATGCATGGCAACAACGTCTCGCACGCGCACAACAAGACGCGCCGGACGTTCGCGCCCAATCTGCACTATCACCGGTTCTGGGTGCCTTCCGAGAGCCGTTTCGTTCGCCTGCGGGTGTCGGCGGCGGGCATGCGCGTAATCGACAAGAAGGGGATAGAGGCCGTGTTGAGGGACATCGAGAAACGCGAGTCCGGCAAGGCGCCGGGCAGCCCGGCAGCGAAGGGCTAGGACGTGCGCGAGAAGATCAAGCTCGTATCGAGCGCTGGCACGGGTCACTACTACACGACCACCAAGAACAAGCGGACGATGCCCGACAAGCTCGAACTCAGGAAGTTCGATCCGGTCGTGCGCAAACACGTCGTCTACCGCGAAGACAAGATCAAGTAGCCCGGCAGGGGCGGCCCGACACGCCCGCCCTTGTTGCGTGAGGACTACGCCGACCACGCCGGCCGAGGATCGTTAGCTGCCTGAACTTCCCGAAGTCGAAACCACCCGTCGGGGTCTCGATGCGGTGTTGACGGGTCGACGGCTGCGCCGGGTCGTGGTCCGCAACCCGGCGCTGCGCTGGCCGGTCGAGCTGCCTGCCTCCCTTGGCGGCCAGCGCCTCGGGCCGATCGGCCGCCGAGCGAAGTACCTGCTGCTGCCCGTGGAGAGTGGCAGCCTGATCGTTCACCTCGGCATGTCCGGACACCTCTCGGTCGTTCCCGCGGACACCCCGCCCGGCAAGCACGACCACGTGGACTTCGAGCTCGACGACGGGCGCGCCGTGAGGCTGACCGACCCGCGTCGCTTCGGCAGCGTGCACTGGCAGGCTCACCCGGTGGAGGATCACTGGCTGCTTGGGGATCTCGGCCCGGAGCCGCTGTCACGGGACTTCGACGCCGCCCATCTCGCCGCATGCGCGCGGCGACGCAAGGTCGCCGTCAAGAACCTCTTGATGAATGCCAAGGTGGTTGTCGGCGTCGGCAACATCTACGCCAACGAAGCGCTGTTCCTCGCCGGTATCCGACCGCGCGTCGCGGCCGGTCGGCTAACGCGGTCCCGACTCGGCGAACTCGTGGCGGCGGTCAAGGCGACGCTGGCGAGCGCCATCCAGAGCGGGGGGACTACGCTACGCGACTTCACCGGAGCCGATGGTCGGCCCGGCTACTTCGTGCACGAGTTGGTCGTCTACGGGCGTGGCGGCGAGCCTTGCGTCCGTTGCGCCGCGACACTCAAGGAGGTTTGCTTGGCAGGTCGGACGACCGTCTACTGTCCACAATGTCAAATCTGATTTCCCGCGTCTGAGTCTATTTCGCTCTGGCCGGGGTTTGGGTACGCTGTCGCGCGAGCCGAGGAAGGGAAGGAAACCAAGTGTTCGATAAATCACTGTTGGCGGGTGTCACTGTGTTGCTTGTGGGGTTCGGCACGCTGGCCGCGGCCGACGAATTTCGCGTCGGCGCCCAGGCCGGCATTCCGGATTGGAGCATGGACGTCGAAGTCTCGCTGCTTGCCGTGTCGGCCTCGGCGGACCCCGGTGTGAGCCCGTCGGCGGGTCTCGTGGCGCAGTACGTCACCAAGACGGACGAAGAGGTCGGCAACGGGTTCTACGTCGGCGTGGAGGCGGGATTCACGTCCGGGTCCGATGCCGGGACCGAGGAACTCACTCTTTTGGGAGCACAGGTGGAGGTCGAGACCGAGATCTCGTGGGTGGCCGACGTGCTGTGGCTGGCCGGCTTCGACTTGGGTGAAGTGTCCGCCTTCGGAGGGCAGTTGGGGGATGTCTCGGTCTTCGGTCTCCTCGGCGGCAGCTACGCCGGGGGCGAAGTGGGCGTGGTGATTCCTTCGCTGGATGCGTCCGGCAGCGACGACGCCAAGCACTTCGGCTGGAAGTTCGGCGCAGGTGCGGAGTTCGATGTCAGCGAGTCGGTCGCGTTGCAGGTTCGGGCCACCTATACGCTGTTCGAGGAGTCCACCTATCGGGACCAGGGCGTCAGCATCGGCATCGAGCCGGGAGCCTTCGAGGTCAGGGCGTCGCTGCTCTACCGCTTCGACGCAGGCGATCTCTTCGGTCGACGGTAGCGTCCCAGGGCCGCGCCGCCGCGGCCGGTCGCCTGAACGCCAGGGTGGTCTGTTTCGGATCCTGGCGACGCTTGCGTGGCATGGCGGGTCACCCGGTCGGGCTGGCGTTGGCGTAGTGCTCGGCCACTGCGGGATGGACGAATTCCGAGATGTCGCCGCCGAGGCTCGCGATCTCCCGTACCCGGGACGACGACAGGAACGACCACTGGCGGGACGTCGGCAGCAGTACGTATTCGAGATTGGGGTCCATGGTCTGGTTCATGGCGATCATCTGGTTCTCGTAGTCGAAATCCGTGATCGTGCGTAGTCCGCGGACGACGAAGCGCGTGTTCTTCATGCGTGCGTAGTCCACCAGCAGGACGTTGAAACCCTCCACCTCCACCCGGTCGCCGAACTCCGCCAATGCGAGCCGGCAAAGGCCGATGCGTTCCGCGAGATGCGTCGCGGGGTCCTTGTCCGGGGAGGTGCCGACGGCGACGACCACCTGGTCGAACAGGCGCAGCGCCCGCTCCACGATGTCCCGATGACCGTTGGTGATGGGATTGAAGCTGCCTGGATAGACGACGCTGGTCACGCCATCGATGTTAACGCGTATTCCTCACGGGGTGCGCAGCAATGCATACCGCACCGCGCCGGCGCGGGAGGAACTGGCAACGGTCAATCCGGCTGACTGCGCGGCAGCGGACAGGTGGAAGGTCTCGTCGGATTCCACGTAGACGGCGCCGCCGGGGGTGAGGCGGCCGGCCACTGCGGACACCGTCTCCGCCAGTAGAGGCGAATCGAAGGGCGGGTCGAGGAAGACGATGTCCCACCGTTCGCCCGAGGATCGTTGCGCGAGCCACTGCCGGGCATCTGCCCGATTGATCGAGGCGCTGGCACCGAGCATGTCCCGGTGGCACGCCAGCAACGCACAGGCGGTGGGGTTGTGGTCGACGAAGGTGGCGTGGACCGCGCCCCGGGACAAGGCTTCGAAGCCCAGGACGCCGGTGCCAGCGAAGAGGTCGAGCACCCTCGTACCGGGGAGGTCGGCGAGCAGCCAGTTGAACAACGTCACGCGGGCCCGATCCGGGGTGGGCCGCACATGGTCGTCCGCCACCTTGAGCTTTCGCCCTCTCCACATACCGCCGATAATGCGGACCTGGTTGCGTTTCTCCCTTCTCAAATCGTCTACCGGTTTTGGCGGAGTGTGTCGACGCCATTTGATGGAACACGCCAATAGTGCGCAAAAGCGATGTGGAACTCGACCCCACGCGGGCGGCAAGCGCTTCCCGCTGGGACCGCCTGAATCGGTCGCTCGCGCGCACGCGTGACCGGCTCGCGGCCGGCTTGGGCGATTTGATCCTTGGCGAACGGTCCATCGACCAGGCCGTGATCGATGAAGTCGAGACGTCGCTGCTCGCCGCCGATGTCGGCGTCGACGCCACGGAGCGGGTCGTGTCCGCCCTCAAGGATCGAGTCTCCCGCCGCCAGTTGGGGGACGCCGAGGCCCTGAAGGCGGCACTGACTACGGAACTCGTCGCACTCCTCGATCCGCTTGCCGAAACATTCGCCGTGGGTGCCCCGCGTCCGTACGTCGTGCTCGTCGTGGGCGTCAATGGCGCGGGCAAGACGACGCTGATCGGCAAGCTTGCAAAACGCCTGGGCGATGACGGCCACAGCGTCGTGCTGGCCGCTGGCGATACGTTCCGGGCGGCTGCGGTTGAGCAACTCGGCGACTGGGGAAGACGCAACGGTGTACCGGTGATTGCCCAGGGCCAGGGAGCGGACAGTGCCTCGGTGATCTACGACGCGATTGACGCTGCCATGGCTCGCGGCACCGACGTGGTGCTGGCGGATACCGCCGGACGGTTGCAGGCCAAGGTCGGTCTCATGGATGAACTGGCGAAGATCAAGCGGGTCATGGGACGGTTCGGGCATGGCGCGCCCCACGAGGTGCTGCTGGTGCTCGACGCAGGCATCGGCCAGAACGCCTTGTCCCAGGTGACCGAGTTCGACCGGGCTGTGGGCGTGACCGCCCTGGCGGTCACCAAGCTCGACGGCACCGCCAAGGCGGGCGTCGTCATCGCCATCGCGGCGGCGACGGGGCTACCGCTGCGATTCGTCGGCGTCGGCGAGGGTGTGGACGACTTGCAGGACTTCGACGCGGCGTCCTTCGTGGATGCCTTGTTGGGGGACCTGGCTTGAGTCGGGTCGTCTGAGTCCGGTCGAATGGAAGGCATCGAGTTCCAACGCGTCGTCAAACGCTTCGATAGTGGCGTCGAGGCGTTGCACGACGTGTCGTTGTCCATCGCTTCCGGCTCGCTGACGTTCCTGACGGGCCACTCCGGCGCCGGCAAGAGCACCTTCCTGCAGCTCCTGCTCGGCCAGCACACGCCCACCCGGGGACGCATTCTGGTCAACGGCGTCGACATTGGCCGCCTACGGCGCCGTCAACTGCCACTCTACCGCCGACACCTCGGTGCGGTGTTCCAGAACGACCACCTGCTGCCCCGCCGAACGGTATCGGCCAATGTCGCCGTATCGCTGCAGGTCGCGGGCATGAGGGCGCGGGAGACCGAGCGGCGGGTACGCGCCGCGCTCGACACGGTGGAGCTTCTCGACAAGGCGCACCTGCTGCCGGGCCACCTGTCGGCAGGCGAGCGCCAGCGCGTGGTGATCGCCCGGGCGGTGGCGAACCGGCCCAAGCTGCTGCTGGCGGACGAACCCACCGGCAATCTCGACCCGGCATTGTCCGAGAGCGTGATGGGGCTGTTTGGTCGCTTTGTCGATGTCGGCACGACGGTGATCGTCGCGACCCACGAGATCGACCTGGTCCGTACACTGGGCCGTCGGACGGTCGCCCTGGCCCGTGGACGGATCGTCGACGACAGCCGGGAAGCCTGAAAGTGGCCAGGGCGAAAAAGACTTCCAGTGGACGAACGCGCAAGGCGTTCGAAGTGTGGCCTTCGGTCCCCCGACCCTGGGGCTCCGCCTGGCGCGACCACGGTCGTGTCGCGCGGGATACGCTCGCCTACGTCACGGCGCGGCTGGGCACCACGGTCTGGGTCTGGCTCATGGTCGGCATCGCGCTCAGCCTGCCGGCCGCTCTGTATCTGTTGGAGTTGAACCTGGCGCGCGCCGCGGGTGGCTGGTCCGGTAGCTCCGGCATCTCCGTGTACTTCGTGCCCGAGATCGGACCTGAACACCTCGAGGCCGCGGTCGAACGTCTGCGACGCGCGCCCGACGTCGAAGAGGTCCGGGTCGTCACCCCCGAAGAGTCGCTCATCGAATTCCGTCGGCTCACGGGGGTTGCCGAAGCGCTCGCCCTGGTGGAGGACAATCCGCTGCCGGCGAGCGCCCGGGCGTCGGTCTCGTCCAATGCGGACGTGGAACGCCTGGACCGTCTTTCCCTCGAACTCGCGGGGTTTGAAGGCGTGGACGACGTGGTGCTGGAACGCACCTGGTTTCAGCGCCTGGCTGCGATCCGGGAGATTGTGAAGCGGCTGTCGTGGGCGTTGGCCGGGGTTCTCGGGCTCGGCACGGTGTTGATTGCCTCGGCGGCCGTTCGCCTCGCCATCGAGGCGCGGCTGGAGGAACTGCGGATCCTCGTTCTGGTCGGTGCCGGCAGCCGGTTCATCCGGCGTCCGTTCGTCTACCTGGGCGTCGTCTACGGTGCCGGCGGCGGGCTGATCGCCGCCATGTTGATCGCCGGCCTGTTGAGCGCCGTCGAGGGACCGTTGGGGCGCCTGTTCGCGAGCTACGGCGCGGACTTGGAATTGCTGGGGTTCGACCCCATGTTCAACATGGTGTTGCTGGGAAGCGGTGTGGTACTCGGTGTGCTGGGCGCAGTATTTTCTTCGAATCAACGAGTTAGAAGGCTCGTCTGAGGATCCGAGCGCCGTCTGTGAAGGTCGCAGCCGGTTAGCACTCGGGGAACTAGAGTGCTAAAATCGGGTCTAAATCAGTGCCAAGGCGGGTGCTGAGAGAGACATCACGATGCCCGCCTGGGCGCGTTGGAAGAACAAGCTAGCGGAGGTCAGGAGATGAGTTCGAACGTGCTCTCGCTCGCGAGCCTGTCGCCGGGTCGCGACTTGGAATCCTACATCCAGACCATCAGCGCATTTCCCGTGCTGACGGTCGAGCAGGAGCGCGCGCTGGCGGAACGCTTCTACTACGACAAGGACCTGGAGGCGGCGCGGGAACTGGTCCTCTGCCACCTGCGCTTCGTCGTCCATCTCGCCCGCAGCTATTCGGGCTACGGGCTTTCCCAGGCCGACCTGATCCAGGAAGGCAACGTTGGACTCATGAAGGCCGTGCGCCGCTTCGACCCGGAGGTGGGCGTCCGCCTGGTGTCCTTCGCGGTGCACTGGATCCGCGCCGAGATGCACGAGTTCATCCTGCGCAACTGGCGCATCGTCAAGGTCGCCACCACCAAGGCCCAGCGCAAGCTGTTCTTCAACCTGCGCAGCCAAAAGAAGAAGCTCGGCTGGCTGAACGACGCCGAGACCCGGGCGATCGCCAGCGACCTCGGAGTACCGCCGGAGACGGTCACCCAGATGGAGGGACGCCTGGCGTCCCGCGATGTCGCCTTCGACGGCTATCCGGATGACGACGCGGGCGAGACCACGCCGGTGGCGCCGGCCTACTACCTCGAGGACGCCGCTTCGGATCCCGTGGACATCGTCGCCGAACAGGACGCCGCGCGTACGGCCTCGCGGCAACTGACCGAGGCCATCAAGTCCTTGGACGAACGCAGCCGCGACATCGTCGAATCGCGCTGGCTGCGCGACGACAAGACGACCCTGATCGAACTCGCCGAACGCTACGGCGTCTCCGCCGAACGCATCCGGCAGCTCGAACAGAACGCCATGAAGAAGCTCCGCAAGCATATGGACGCGGCCACTCTGCAGCCGGTGGCAAGCGCGGAAGCCGCCTGACCGAGGTTCCGCGCCAAGCCTACCTGCGTCGCCGCGGTCGGCTGACGACCGCCCAGACTCGCGCTCTCGAGCAGCTCTCGTCCCGGTACATCCTGGACTTGCCGCCCGACGCCATCGGCTCCGCGTTCTGGACCGACGCCTTCGGCCGATCCGCGCCGCTGGTCGTCGAAGTGGGTTTCGGCAACGGTGCCGCACTCGCCGAACTTGCCAAGACGCATCCCGATTGGAACTGTGTCGGCGTGGACGTGTACCGCCCTGGCTTCGGTGCCCTGATGCTGGCCTGCGACCGGGACGGCATCGACAATGTGCGCATCGCCGACACCGAGGCGCGACACTTCCTGCACCGGCTTGAACCCGGCTGTCTGCATCGACTGCTCGTCTTCTTCCCCGACCCCTGGCCGAAGAAACGCCACCACAAGCGGCGCCTGGTCGACGCCGATTTCGCCACCGTCGCCGCCCGGAGTCTCGAAGTCGACGGCGCGTTCGCGCTGGCCACCGATTGGCTGCCCTACGCCGAGCAGATGCAGGCGGTGCTGGATGCGGAACCGGACCTCCAAGGCGGTCCGGCCGCCCGCGCCATGCGCCCGGTGACCCCTTTCGAGGTCAAAGGGCTCGCCGGGGGTAGGCCGGTGGTGGATCTGCAATACCGCCGCACCCCTACAGGAATCGCGCCACGACGCCGTTGAGTTGCCGGTAGCCCAGTGTCGTGAGCGCCAGACGCTCATGGCGCAGCAGCCCCCAGTCGGCGACCTCGCCGAGGGTGTTTCCGATCGCGTCGAGGCCGATCCCGGTGCGTGCCAGGAAGAGTTCCGGTTCCACGCCGTCCGTTAACCGGAGGACATTCATCATGAACTCCCCGGGGAGTTCCTCCACCGTCACGGTGTTCAGCGAAGGGTCTGCACCGCCGAGATAGCGACGGGGCTGGCTGGGTTTGGCGATGCGCGTAACGCCGCCGCCGGCCGTGGTCAACTTGCCGTGGGCGCCGGCACCGATGCCGATGTAGTCGCCGAAACGCCAGTAGTTCAGGTTGTGGCGGCAGCGGCGGCCGTCCCTGGCGAACGCCGAGACCTCGTACCGCTCATAGCCGTGCCGCGCGAGCAGTTCGAGTCCGGCGTCCTCGATCTCGACGGCGCGGTCGGGGTCCGGCAT
>LXNJ01001578.1_pt1 | contig 13308 bp, 16 predicted proteins | sample 809081 | NCBI WGS metagenome assembly LXNJ01 (sample SAMN04870510, study PRJNA318959) | sponge metagenome | biome: sponge; feature: marine sponge reef; material: water | host: Petrosia ficiformis | place: Greece: Milos, Mediterranean Sea | collected 2013-05-29 | depth 5-7 m
CCTGCTACCCTGCGTGGCTCGGGGCCGTTAGCTCAGCCTGGTTAGAGCGCCTGCTCGACACGCAGGAGGTCAGAGGTTCAAATCCCCTACGGCCCACTGGAGGGTGTCGGCACGTTACCGGCGTCGCGATAGCGGGTTAGCCCTGAAATGGCCGGTTGGGCCGGATTCTGAGGGTGTTTGGGCTCTAGATCGGCTTGTTGGCGCGCCGATTGGCCCTATCGGAATGCTCGTGCGCGGCAGAGGATGTTTACGGGCGCGCTGAAGCTGACGGCCTATCTGACCGTCAGCTCCAAACGGAGTTCACCGTGGGTTAGGGCGGCGCTCTGAGCCTGTCATCGCTGGTGCCTTCGTCGCCCTCATCGCTGTCGGCATCAGCGGGGGAGCCGTCGGTGTCGCCGTCGGTGCTCTCATCGCTGCTGGTGTCGGCGGCATAGGGGTCTGTCTTGGCGAGGTTGAGGTTGTGTGCGATGGCGAGGCAGAGCACTGCGAAGGTGTGTGCTGCGATGCCCTTTGCGCGGCAGAACAGATTGCTGAGAGCGCCGTTTCTCTTCAGGATGCTGTTGGCGTTCTCTACTTGCAGGCGGCGTCGGTAGGACATCTTCCAGGCTCGGGTGCCCCATGGGATGAGTTGCCATTCGTCTAGCCATTCCAGCGGGATGATGGGCATTCCTTTGCAGCACTCTCCGGTCTGTGGGACGGTCAGATGCGGGGCGTCGCGGTTGACGCTGACGTTGCTGTTGTGGGTTGTGAGGTTGGAATCCACCCGCCCCGAGCATTGGGCGCAGCGGAACTGCATGCTGCCGTCGGCGAAGCGCTGCACGCGGGAGAACCGATATCTCGCCCTGCTCTCGTACCACATCCATTTGCCCATAGTCCTGTATGGGGAGATGGGGCCTTGGAATTCCGGGTCTATCCATTCAACGAACAGCGAGCCAGCAATGCTCCACAAGCTCTGCGCCCGTGCCCGGTCGCCCCACCGCATGCCCGTTTGTGGCCGTGCCTTGAGGTGGCGGGAATCATCTTTGTAGTCCATCACGAGGTCCAGGCCGAGACGACGGACGCCTCTGTTGAAGGTGTCGGTGAGCTGGGTGAATCCGCGGTCTGCGAGCACTTCTTGCAGGTTGGGGGCGATGTCATTGGCGTCGCTGACGACCCGTGCTCCGATTGTTCCGGGGTTGCGACAGGCCGGGTCAACGCTTAGGGCGGCGATGTAGGGAGGCACCTTGGGGCCGAGTCGGCACTTGTTGGGTCGGCCCGTCCAGTGAGCTGAACGGACAAGCACAGCGAGGGTGACCGCGTATCCGGTGAATTGGCCCTTGGGTCTCTTGGCGGTGGCTGAGCGGTGACCGCCACGGGCGTGTAGGTCGGCGCAGCGGATGAGCTTGCGGTCCGGCCCCAACATGAAGCCATCGGGCGGGTCTTCGTCGTCGTAGAAGGCGTCGGTGATGGCCCGGTCAACTTCGTCCTGCTTTAGCCATTCTGCGCAGGTGTAGAACGATTCAAAGTCGGTCTGATCCACAGCTACGGCGGTGGCTTGCCTCAGACGCTTCTTGGGGATTGTGGCCGTGAGGATGTCGCTTATCAGCCGCCGCAGCCCAGGCATGGTGTCTTGAGGTTCCGTGTCGACCTTGACGCCGAAGATGTTCTCGTCGGGTTCCGGTCTGAGGAGCAGCGGTTGAAGCTTGAGGAGTTCGTTCATGTCCGGCTGTTTGGGAACACCCGATGCGAGAGTCTCCAGCCGGTCCAGTTGCCGCCGGACTGTGCTGAAGGAGACGGGTTCACGGGTCTGGTGGTCGCACATTCCAGCCTCATGCCACAGCCGGGTGTCCATCCCGTTGATGACTTGGCAGACAGTGTTGCGCCAGGCGTTGTGTTGCTCGCTGACCGCGACGACGAGCGCGGTCAGCAGAAGGTCATGGGCCAGCCGAGACCGTGGGCCGGGATGACTGTGCGCTGCCGTCTGAAGCTCTTTGAACTTCTTGCTGCGGCGCACCGCCATCAAGATCGGATGAGCCTTCGTCCAGCTCACCTCCTCGACCTCGCTTCTGAGGGTGTCAAGCTGAGCGTCGGTTATCTGCTCGCCATTCCTTTGGCGTCTCTTGGCCCGCTGAATGGACGGGAAGTCATCGCACAGGCGACGCGTGGCATCCAGTCTCGCTGCGCCATCCACGGGGACGCTTGTGGTTGACAACGCACGTCCACACTTCAACATTGCGAGGGTTGATGTCATGGGCGTTGAACACACCGAGCATCCGATGCGCCCAACACCCCACCGGGGCCACAGCCCACAGCAGCCTCCGCGCCGCGGTCGGCGTCGCTGGCTCGGCTGCGGCGACCACGCGCCGCACCATGGGCAGCACTTCTGCGACGACCAGCGGATGCTCGTTGCGCACCCCGTGAGGAACCCACGTCCCGACAACGGCATCCACCTGCGGGTCAGCGAGCACGAGCGGTGCTGCTCTCTCGACTGGTGAGGGCTGTTCGAACTCGCGGAGGGGCCGCGCCGCCGGAGGTCAAGCAGGCCGCGAACAACCTAGGCTCAGTGGGGTGGTGACCGACCAGACGGTAGAAGCTCGCGGTTCCAAGTGGCTGCGGCAACCGCTGGTTTGGGTTGTGGTGCCGTTGGTGTTGCTTCTGCTGCTGATCGTGCTCGTGATCGGTCTCTACATCGCCGGGTACTATCTGATCGAGATCCAGATGGACAGGCAGCGCGAAGCGCTCGAATCCTTCGTTGCACCGACCGGCTGGGAGGACGTGACGCATCCCTCTTACGCCGGCCCGTTCGGCGACAGCTTTTGCATGCTTCCGGCGCTGTGGTGTAACACGCATCACATCAGGAGGTGGAAAACCCCCGGGCCCCAGTCCGCTACCACGTTGAAGGCTGCGGCCGAGGCGTCCGGCTGGAAGGAGATCGAGTTCGACTCCTACCGCTCCGACGCGTGCGAAGAGGAGGGGGAGGGAAGCTACTGGTGCCCGTTGCGCGCCGTCTCCGGCAGGGTCTCATTCGAGCTTCGATCGTCCAGGTCGTATTCAAATTATGGGTGGTATGTCCGCCTCAGTGCGTATTGATTCATGACGGCGCCTTCACTGACCCGCGCATGCTCCTAATCGAGCACGGCGTCGGAGCGGACCCTCTGACGCTCCGCCTCCTCATGCTCGGGCAGCAGCCGGCCGAAGATCTGGCGGGTTCGCTCGACCCGGCCGACCATCCCCGGCTCCAGCCTGGAGGCAAGAATGGCGGCATGCACGAACGTTCAGCGGCGCCAAATGTGAAACGGAGCCCTCATTGGGCTCCCCGGCCGTGCCCTGCTCGCGTTTGTGGAGGTCAGCGGCCCGCAAATGTGAAGCAAGGCCCTTTGAAATGTGAAGCGGTCGCTTGGGGTACTCAGACGCTTGCCCTGACCTGTGGGAACTAACCCGCCGACACCCCACTGGCCTTGTGACGCCGATCAGCGAAGTTCCCCAGAGTTGATCAACGGAATTCCCCACCCTGGGCTGGTTGGATTGTATGAACCTCACCCCCAGGGGGCTGATGATGAGCAAGGAATCACAAGAACAGCGCGAGGAGCGGGAGCGGAGAGCGAGTTGCATGAACACTATTGCTAGTGGCCAGCACCAGCCCGTCTTGGACTTATGCCCAGTGCCGGCTTGCGGTGAGCCAGGTGGCGCAATACCTGGTACAATATATGGCATGCACCAGACGACGGTCTACTTGCCGGAGGACCTCAAGCGACGCCTGGCACAGGCCGCCCGCCAGGATCGCCGGACCGAGGCGTCCATTGTGCGCGAGGCCCTCGAGGAGGCTCTCGAGCGTCGCGAGGTGGCCCCTACTGCGCCCCTGTTCACCGAGGGCTGGGGCGACCCGACGCTGGCGGAACGAGTGGACGAACTGCTCGCCGAGTCGGGCTTCGGGACTTGATCGTCGACACCAGCTTGCTGCTGGCCGCGTTCGTGCCCGACCAGCGGAGGCACGCCGAGTGCGCACAGGCCCTCTCCGAGCATCGGCCCCTTGTGCTGTCGCCGCTGGTGCTGGCCGAGGTCGACTATCTGACAGCGCGGATCGCCGGCGTGGACGCCGAGTTGGCGCTGCTGGCAGAACTGTCCTCAGGGGCCTACGAGTTGGCGTCGTTCGGTGTTGATGACCTGGCCAGGGCCGCCGCCGTGGTGGAGCGCTACCGGGACCTGCCGCTGGGCCTCACGGACGCGTCTCTGGTCGTGCTGGCCGACCGGTACGGCACCGACATCGTCGGAACGCTCGACGAGCGCCACTTCCGGGTCGTTCAGTCCCTCAGCGGCCGTCCCCTGCGAATCGTCCCCGCCGACGCCAGCAGCTGAACACACCCGCTCCCTCGGTCGAGCCGTGTCGAGCCTCGGTATGGTCGAGCGACGCCGTGATCCGACCCACGCCCGCAGCCACCGTGATCCGACCCACGCCCGCAGCCACCGTCGAGACGAGTGGCTGCACATCATCGACAGGGCTGGTCTACATGTGGAGCGGGTTGCCTCCCTTCGGGGACGGCATCGCGGCGAGCCGGCCAGTGGGCAGGAAATAGAGAGGTAGACATCAGAGCATCATTGAATTGAGATGCTATGATGTCTACATGCGAACAACGTTGACTCTCGACGACGACTTGGCCGCGGCCCTCAAAGAACAGGCCCGACGCGCCGATCAGCCGTTCAAGCAGGTCGTCAACGACACCCTGCGGCGGGGCCTGTCTCCGGCATCTGCTGAGGCAAAGCCCGATTATGTGGTCAGGCCCCATCGCAGCGGTTTCAGGCCCGGCGTCGATCCGTTGCGGCTGAACCAGCTCAACGACTCGCTCGAGGCTGCCGGATTCGCGGGCTTGCCGACATAGTGATCGTCCCGGACCTGAACCTGCTCGTCTACGCCCACAGCACCGGCGCGCCACTGCACGAGCCGGCGCGGCGATGGTGGGAGGATCTGGTGAACGGAACCGAGCGGGTCGGGGTTCCGTGGCTGGTGGCGGCAGGGTTCGTGCGACTGCTCACCCACCCCAGCGTCCTGAACACCCCGGCGTCGCCCGAGCACGCCGTCGACCTCATGGCCGAGTGGTTCCGCTCACCCAGCGTCACACCATTGAACCCGGGCACTCAGCACATCGCGATCTTCCGCAACATGGTGGCCGCCGCCGGCGTAGGGGGGAACCTCGTCACCGACGCACACATCGCCGCGCTAGCCGTCGAGCACCAAGCCGAGGTCCACTCCAACGACAGCGACTTCGCACGCTTCCCGGGACTGCGCTGGCGCAACCCTCTTTGAACCCGCCACGCCCCGACACCTTGACCTTCTGTGGAATCTCGCCTCTGGAGCTAATGGCACTTCGGCTCGGGCGTTAGCAGCAGACACCCCACCGGAGCGCGGCGAATGACAACTCGCTCACACCCCACTGACTGAGGGGTGTACGCGTGGTTGCTCCATCGCCTGGAGGCTCAGGCCCGTCACGTCCCATCACTTCAAGAATCGAGTACCACTTCCAAAGTGCCTTCGGCGAGAGCGTCTCCGCATGCCTCGACGACCTGCTCGGCCGGTGCGTCCGACGAGACGACATGAGGCTCGAACTCTCCCATGGCAGGCAACGGACCGCCGCTACCTCTGCGGGGACTCGATGAGCCTGCTCTACACCCGGCGCGAGAATCTGCCACAGCTGAGCCCACAGCCGGCAACTAGTCACCGAGGCTCAACTCAAAGCCCAAGACCTCGCGGGACGCCCCCCGGCAGCAAGCCAGGCCGTGCGCGACGCCTACCTGCGTACATTGAGCGTCCATGCAGACCTTCTCTTCATCCACTCCGATCTCGGCTCCTCAACAGATCGTCTGGGAGGTGATGACCGATCACCATCTTTATTCTCGATGGTCGCTCAGCTCTGGGGTCGATCTGGAGGTCGAGGGATCACCCGATCGCAACGGCGTCGGCGCTATTCGGGTGTTTCACGCCGGCATCACAAGAGCCCGCGAGGAGATCACGGCCTTCGACCCGCCCAACCGCATGACCTACCGGGCGCTGAGCTTGCCACTGCCGGTGCGAAACTACCGTGCCGAGATGGTGCTGGTCAGTGACGAGAACGGCGATGGCTGCACGCTTCACTGGGAGTCCTGGTTCGAGGCCACCGTTCCTCTCACCGCAGGGATGTCTCGTCGGATCATGTCCGCATCGGTGGCCAAGATGGCCGCCGGGATCGCCGAGGAGGCTGAGAGTCGAGCCCAATCGGCGTGAGTCAACGGGAAGTCTGCGGACGCCCGTACGCGGCATTCTGAATCATGGGGCGACCCGCTGTGAACGATACCCGGTTGGAGGCTAGTGATGAGGCCGATTCGCTAGGAGTCGAAGGGCTAGATCAATACGACCACTGCAAGTGGTATTCGGTTGTGAGAACCCCGTGAAGGGTTCGTGTCCGTAGCGCCCGTCGATGCCGGGGATCAGGGGTAGCGCTCGGCGCTGGGGCCGTCTGGCGCGTCCTGAAGCAACTCCTTGATCGCTTCGACGGCAGCCGTATGCATGACGGCGGTCCTAGGGTCCAGCATCTTCATGTACATCGCTCGCCACCACTCCAGTTCTTGGCGGCAGGGAGGTCCCCCCTCAAGATTCTCGAATATCGACCGCCAGGTGGACGGCAGATGAGAATTGGTGCGGACCTCCGTATAGACGGAGTCGTACAACCTGATCCAGTCGGCGCGGATCGCTGGGTCAGTCCTGGCTCGCCGCCGCAGCCGGTTCCCTTCACGCCACTGCTTGATGATCCCCACTTCGCAACCAAATCTAGGTCGCATGCTCGCCTGCCGCCACTAGTCGATGCACTGGTCCCCACCGAACCGGGTCCAGCGGTCGAACGCCGGCATGGGTGACGGGAGCCGCCCGCCGGGGTCGTTAGACGATCTGGGCTGGCCAGCGCAACCTTGGTCTCCGCAAGTCCCGCTGCGAGGATGGCCGCTCTACCGCTCCGCGACCCACGGCACGCGCTCGCAGGCTGTGGCCGGCGATAGGTTCTGATCCATGACCATGGGCGACATCGACCTGGGACGGGTCGGGATCTGGACCGGACTTCTGGACCAGGTGCCGTCTTCGCGTGCCGCGGAGTTCGCCGCCGAACTGGAGGAGCTGGGCTACGGCGCGATCTGGTACCCCGAGGTGGTGGGGCGGGACCCGTTCGTGGTGGCCGCGCTGCTGATGACGGGCACCTCCTCCATCAAGGCCGCCACCGGCATCGCCAACATCTACGCACGCGACCCCATGACGATGGCGAACGCCCAGCGCACCGTCGAGGAGGCGTTCCCGGACCGCTTCCTGCTGGGCCTCGGGGTCAGCCACCGGAATCTGGTGCAGGACCTGCGCCAGCACGAGTACAGCCGTCCCTACAGCTATATGCGCGACTACCTGGCCCGCATGCGCGAGGCGCCGTTCCTGGCCCACGGCCCCCAGGAGCTGCCCGAGATCGTGCTGGCGGCGCTCGGCCCCAAGATGCTCGCCCTGTCGGCCGAGGCCGCCGGGGGGGCGCACCCGTACTTCGTGCCGACCGAGCACACCGCCGTCGCCCGCGAGGTCATGGGCCCCGACGCGTCGCTCTACCCCGAGCAGATGGTCATCCTCGAGACCGACCCGGCCACCGCGCGCGCCCTCGCCCGCAAGAACATGGCGCTGTACCTCGGTCTGCCCAACTACACCAACAACCTGCTGCGCCTCGGCTTCGAGCAGTCCGACATCGACGGCGGCCCGGACGGCGGCCCCTCGGACCGCCTGGTCGACGCCATCGTGGCATGGGGCACCCCCGAGCAGATCACCTCACGCATCGCAGAGCACTTCGACGCGGGCGCCGACCACGTGTGCGTGCAGGTCCTCGCCGACAGCCTCGGCGCCACCGCCGACGGCTGGCGGACCCTGGCCCCCTACCTGCTGGACTGACCAGGCCGAACCGCCCCGACGCGCAGCCGAATCTCGGTGCAGAAAATGTGTCCATACGACACAACTCGACCGAGATTCTCTAAAGGCGGCTGACTTGCGGCCTAGCCTCCCCTGCGTCGAGGCGTTGTCTTCCTGTTCAACCCCGACGCCGGGGTCCGAGGCGGGCCGTGGAGGGCTCAGGTGCTAGCTTGCGGGCCGATCCGGGCCGGATGGGGGACCGATGGACGCGACGCTGGTCAGTCCGATACCGCTTGAGGAGTTCGAGGCGTCGGCCACCGACATCGACTCAGCGGTGACGCTGCCGCCCGGCGCCTACACCCGGGCCGACTTCCACGCCTTCGAGATGGCCGCGGTGTTCGACCACAGCTGGCTGTGCGTCGGCCGGATCGACGAGATCGGTGAGCCGGGCGACTACTTCACCACCACCCTGCCCGGCGGCGAGAAGGTCATCGTCGCCCGGGACAAGCAGCACAACGTCAATGTCATGTCGTCGGTGTGCCAGCACCGGGGCATGTGCGTCACCGCCCCGGCCAATCGGGAGCGCGACTCCTGGTACGCGGAGCCCGGCGAGCAGCGGGGCAACGTCCGCACGTTCCGCTGCCCCTACCACTGGTGGACCTACGACCTCGACGGGCGCCTGCTCGGCGCGCCCGATATGGCCCACCGATCCGACTTCGACCGCAGCAGCATCCGGCTGCCCGCCCTCGGCTGCGAGGTGTGGAACGGCTTCATCTTCGCCAACTTCGACGTCGAGGCCCCACCGCTGGCCCCGCAGGTGCGCAAGGCCACCGAGCTGCTGGAGAACTACCACCTGTCCGAGATGGTCTCGACTCCCCGAGACATGCTCGTCGACCTGCCGTTCAACTGGAAGATCATGGTCGAGAACTTCATGGAGGGCTACCACAACGACCGCCTCCACCACGACCTCTACGACCTCGCCAAGGGCGACGACCCGGAGCTCGAGAACCTGACCGCGGGGCACATGAGCTTCGAGTACGAGGCCGGCGCGGGCGTGATCGCCGGATGGGGCCGCACCGCCCACCGCGACCGGGGCCTCAACCCGACCCAGCGGGGCCTGTTCCCGCCTATCGCCACCCTCACCGACGAGGAGCGCTGGCGCATGTGCTACGTGTGCGTGCCGCCGTCGCTGCTGATGGGGGTGAGCACCGACTCGGCCTTCTGGTTCCTGGTCACGCCGACCGGGCCCGAGACGTTCACGCTGTCGATGTCGTTCGTGTTCCCCCGCTCGACGGTGGAGCTGAAGCTGTTCGACCAGGTCTTCCGCCAGCACGTGGCCGGAGTCGACCTGTTCAACAACGAGGACCTGCCGGCCAACATCGCCACCCAGATGGGCCTGCGGTCCCGCTACGCCCCGCGGGGTCCGCTGGCCAGGGGCGACCTGTTCCTGGCCCAGTTCAACACCTGGCTGCTGGAGCGGTACCGGGACGCCGAGGCTGCGTAGACGGCGTGAGTTTCGAAGTCGGTGGGTTGGTGGTGATCGATTCCGACGCCTGGCGATTCTCGGGAGGGTTTTGTGTCGTATATGCACAGAACTCGCACCAAGAAACGGGAAGGAGCACCTGATGGACAAGCAGAGGATCATGCCCGAGGGCTTCTGGGACTGGCCGCTGCCCACCACCTTCTCGCAGGGCTGGCGGGTGGGGAACCTGGTGTTCGTCGGCGGGCAGGTTTCCCAGACGCCCGACGGCCGGCCGTTGCATCCATACGACATCGAGGCCCAGATCGGCGAGGTGTTCTCCAACATCCGCAAGGTGCTGAACGAGGTGGGGGCCGACCTCGCCGACATCGTGAAGCTCAACACTTACTGGGTCCACGACGGCGACGACCAGGACGAGTTCTACAAGCACATGACCGGGATCCGCCACCGGTACCTGCCCGACCCCGGCCCGGCCGCCACCGCGGTGCGGGTAGCCGGCCTTGCCGTCGAGGGCCTGCTCATAGAGATCGAGGCGGTAGCAGTAATCCCAGACTGACCGCGCCGCAGTCGCTGAGCCCGCCTGGCGGTACTTCCGGCACTATCGCAGATCGAAGACCGTGCTCAGGGCGGTGTCGATGCCCCACTGCTCCTCGTAAGAGTCGGTGTGGCGATAGCTTGACTGGCTGTGAGTGCGGACGCTGAGGACGAGACGCTGGCCGGCTACCGGTCGAGCATCGACAACATCGACGCCGCGCTGGTGCTGTTGCTGGCCGAGCGGTTCAAGATCACCAAGAAGGTCGGGGCCCACAAGGCCAGCGTCGGCCTGCCGGCCGCCGACCCCGAGCGCGAGAACAAGCAGATCTCCCGGCTGGGGGAGGTGGCCGCCTCCGCCGATTTCGATCCCTCCTTCAGCGAGAAGTTCCTGCGGCTCGTGTTCGCCGAGGTGAGACGCCAGCACGAACTGGCTCGCAGCAACGCCGCCGCCGCGGACGGCTAGAGGCCGAGCGGTTGGGCGGCGATTCGTGATGATTCTGGTGAGACGCTCAGCGAGGCCGCGGCCCGAGCGGCCCGTGAGCGCAGCGAACAAGAGCGGGGAGGACAACGCCGCACCGCGCGGCGGCATCACCTACCCGCGCACCGTCTGAGGCGCACCACGCCGTGGCCGGGACCAGCCCGCCGGGCACCCCTGAGGCACTGGCCCGAATCCTGCACGAGCGCTTCGAGGCCTTCCACTCCGACTTCATCTCCGTCACCTCCCGGGCCGAGGGACGCTTCCTCGCTCAGGACTGGCACGGGCACCGCCAAGACGCCGTCGAGCGCCTGAACCTGCACACCGACGCGGTGCTCGACACCGTCGAGGCCTGCCGAGCCCAGCTCCCCGAGACCGGCGCTCGAGAGTCCTGGATCGACGCCCAGCGCTGCTACATCGGAATCCTCTCCGACCGCGGCGACATGGAGCTGGCCGAGACCTTCTACAACTCCGTCACCCGCCGGCTGTTCGGCGTGGTCGGCCTCGACCGGGAACTGGAGTTCATCTGGCTCGGCCCCACTGCGCTGCCCGCCAGCGACGACACCGGCCCCGAGCACAGCACTGTGAGCGTTGAAGACTCCACCCGGGCCGCGGTGACAGCCGTCCTCGAGCGCAGCCCGCTGGGCCCGCACTTCGCCGATCTCGACCGTGACGCCGCGCTCATCGCCGGTCGCATCGACGACTATCTCGACGTCAAGTGGCGGGACCTGGACGCCATCGACATGCTCGACGCCGTCTTCTACCGCCAGAAGGGCGCCTACCTCGTCGGACGCCTGCGCTGGCTGAACCGCGTGTCGCCCTGCATCCTTCCCATCGTCCACGACGACTCCGGCGTCCATGTTGACGCCGCGCTCCTCACCGAGCCCGCGGCCAGCCGGCTGTTCAGCTACGCCCGCTCCTACATGCACGTGCTGTCGTCCCGCCCTGCCTCGGTCGTCGCCTTCCTCAAGTCGATGCTGCCGGTGAAGCCAGTGGCCGAACTCTACACCTCCCTGGGGTACTCCCAGCACGGCAAGACGAACCTCTTCCGGGCCCTGTACCGGCACATGGAGCACTCCAACACACGATTCGAGCAGTCCCGGGGCGCGGCCGGCACCGTCATGGCCGTGTTCGCGCTGCCGTCGTTCGACGTGGTGTTCAAGGTGATCAAGGACCGGTTCCCGCCCAGCAAGCGGACCACCCCGGAGGACGTGAAACGCCGCTACCGGCTCGTGTTCGGATACGACCGGATGGGGCGGCTCGTCGACGCCCAGGAGTTCGAGAACCTCACCTTCGCCCGGGACCGCTTCGACGACGACCTCCTCGACGAGCTGCGCCGCGACTGCGCCCGCACCGTGACCATCACCGACGACGAAGTCGTGCTGGGCCACGTGTACACCGAGCGCCGGGTCTACCCGCTCGACCTGTACCTTCGCGAGATGGCCCCCGACCGAGCCGTGGCCGCCGCCCTCGACTACGGCAACGCCATCAAGGACCTCGCCGCAGCCAACATCTTCCCCGGCGACCTGTTCCCCAAGAACTTCGGCGTCACCCGGCTCGGTTCGGTGGTGTTCTACGACTACGACGAGCTGGCCCTGCTGTCGGAGGTGAACTTCCGAGCCCTGCCCGCGCCACGCGACGACCTCGACGAGCTTCTCGACCAGCCGTGGTTCCCGGTCGGCGCCGACGATGTGTTCCCCGAGGAGTTCGCCACCTACCTGCGCTCGCCGCGCATAGTGGGAGACGTGTTCGCCGAGCACCATCCCGAGATCGCCACCCTCGAATTCTGGGAGTCGATGAAGCAGCGCAACCGGGCCGGCGATATCCCCGACCTGTTCCCCTATCCGGCCTCGCTGCGCCTGCACGCCGGCCCGCAGCCGGGGCCCGCACCCGTCGCCCCCGCCAGCTGAAAGAGGAGGACACCATGCGAGCCGTAGTGATCGCCGTCCACGGCGGCCCCGAGGTCCTGAAGGTGCAGGACGTGCCGGACCCCGTTCCCGGCCCCGCGGAGATCCTGGTGGACATCGTCACCTCGGCGATCAACCGAGCCGACCTGATGCAGCGCCGGGGCCTCTACCCGGGACCGCCCGCCGACCACGAGATCCCCGGCCTGGAGTTCGCCGGTCGGGTGGCCGCGGTCGGCGAACGGGTCGCCGAGCACGCCGTCGGCGACGCCGTGATGGGGATCGTGGGGGGCGGCGGCTACGCCGAGCGGGTCGTGGTGCACCACCGCCAGGCCATGGCCGTTCCCGAGGCCCTCGGGCTCGACGCGGCCGGCGCCTTCTGTGAGGTATTCATCACCGCCTGGGACGCGCTCGTCCGCCAGGGCGGGCTCACCTCGGGCCGCTGGGCGCTGGTGCACGCCGGAGCCTCCGGCGTGGGCACCGCGTCCATACAGATCGCCAAGGCCATGGGCGCCCGCATCGCCGTCACCGCCTCCGCGGGCAAGCACCATGTGTGCGAGGCGCTCGGCGCCGATGCGGTGATCGACTACGCCACCGAGGACTACGTCGAGGCCGTCCAGGCCGCCACCGGAGGCGCCGGCGTGGACGTGGTCCTCGACGTGGTCGGCGGGGACTACCTGCCCCGCAACATCTCGTGCCTGCGCATCAACGGGCGCATCGTGCAGGTCGGCGTCATGTCGGGCGCATCGGTGCCGTTCAACCCCATGGCGCTGATGGCCAAGCGCGCCGCCCTGATCGGCACCACCCTGCGGGCTCGTCCCATCGAGGAGAAGATCGCGGTCACCCGCCAGTTCGCAGCCGAGATGCTGCCCCACGTCGCGGCCGGAGCAATGGCGCCGGTGATCGACAGCCGATTCGCGCTGGCCGACGCGCCCGCCGCCCACGAGCGCATGGAGGCCAACCTAAACGCCGGGAAGATCGTCCTCGACGTCGCCGACGCCTAGCCGCTACACCGGCAATCATCGCGCATCTTGGCGGT
>LXNJ01001579.1_pt1 | contig 13304 bp, 9 predicted proteins | sample 809081 | NCBI WGS metagenome assembly LXNJ01 (sample SAMN04870510, study PRJNA318959) | sponge metagenome | biome: sponge; feature: marine sponge reef; material: water | host: Petrosia ficiformis | place: Greece: Milos, Mediterranean Sea | collected 2013-05-29 | depth 5-7 m
CGTGATAAGGAGCGACGATGGCAAGGAGCACACTCACGTGCTGCGGAAGTTCATCCGCTCCAACCAGGGCACCTGCCTTACGCAGCGCGCCATCGTCTCCGTCGGCGACGCTGTAACGGAAAGCGACCCACTCGCCGACAGCTCTTCCACACAGGAGGGCGACCTCGCGCTCGGACAGAACGTGCTCTGCGCGTTCATGGCCATGGAGGGCTACAACTTCGAGGACGCCATCATCGTCTCAGAGAACCTTGTTCGCGACTCCAAGTTCACGTCCATCCACATTGAGCGCTACGAGGTCGAATCACGCGACACGAAACTCGGCCCCGGCGAGATTACACGGGACATTCCCAGTGTTGGTGAGGACGCGCTTCACAACCTGGACGAGGAAGGCATAATCCGCGTCGGGGCTGAGGTCGGCCCCGGCGACATCCTCGTCGGCAAGGTAACGCCCAAGGGCGAGACCGAACTGACGGCGGAAGAGAAGCTGCTGCGCGCCATCTTCGGAGAGAAGGCACGCGACGTTAAGGACACATCCCTCCGCGTCCCCCACGGGGAGCGCGGTAAAGTGATCGACGTGAGAGTCATGTCGCGCGAGAACGGGGACGAGCTCTCTCCCGGCGTGAACAAGCTCGTACGCGTCTGGGTCGCTCAGACCCGCACCCTCTCCGAAGGCGACAAGATGGCCGGGCGCCACGGCAACAAGGGCGTCGTCTCCCGAATCATGCCGGTGGAGGACATGCCCTATCTGCCGGACGGCACTCCTGTGGACATCATCCTCAACCCCATCGGCGTGCCTTCGCGCATGAACCTTGGGCAAGTTCTGGAGACACATTTGGGCCTGGCTGCCCACAAGCTGCGCTTCCGCGCGGCAACGCCCGTGTTTGATGGCGCCACCGACGCGGACATCCGCAACGCCCTCGCCCGGGCTTGGCTCCTGGAGCGCGCAGGGGCGCTCGGCAGCGACCTCGACACGTCTGAGGGATACGAGCCCAACTGGACAAAGGCCCGAGCGTGGATTGCTGAGCACGGCTACGACGCAGACCGTGCGTTCGACGACTCGAATCGCGATTCGAACTACGCCTCCTCGATAGGCCTGCGGCTCTGGCTCGACGACCTCGCAGAGACGTATCAGGACGCTACCGGCGAGCCATTGGATTTCGGCGATGAGTCGTTCGACGCTCTGTATGGTGAAGCTCTGCGCGTTGGGCGCGTACTAAATGCCGCTGCTCCTGTGCTCGGCAAATCGGTGCTCTATGACGGACGCTCCGGAGAGCCGTTTAACAACCCGGTCACCGTCGGCTACATCTACATGCTCAAGCTCATTCACCTCGTGGAGGACAAGATCCACGCACGCTCCACCGGCCCCTATTCCCTCATCACGCAACAGCCGCTGGGCGGCAAAGCGCAGTTCGGTGGACAGCGATTCGGAGAAATGGAGGTCTGGGCGCTTGAGGCCTACAGTGCCGCTTACAACCTCCAGGAGATGCTCACTGTCAAGTCAGACGATGTTGTCGGGCGCGTGAAGACGTACGAAGCCATCGTGAAAGGCGAGGAAGTGGTGCAGCCCGGCGTGCCGGAGTCCTTCAATGTCTTGCTTAAGGAATTGCAGAGCCTCGGCCTCGCCGTGGAACTCCGTTACGAGGAGGACCAGGGGGTCGTCTCCTCCCGGTTCACCTATACCGGTGAGGAGGAAGAAGAGGACGAGCTTGAGGCAGTTGCGCCGCTCCCCATCGAACCGGTCGCACCGTCGTGGGAAGCGGACTTCGCGCCCCTTGAGGAGCAGGACGGGGACGTAGCAACGAACGTGCGGATAGACCTGGGCGCCTACGCCCGCAAGGCCTCTGAGGAAGAGAGCGAAAGCAACGGGGAATGAGAGCGAACTTGTTCCCTTGGGCCCACCGGGTGCCTTGACATAAAGCGAAGCGGGGCATGCGCCCCGCAGGAAGAGCAGCCAACATGCCGAACGCTACAGACTTCAATGCCATCAGGATCTCACTCGCCTCGCCGGAGCAGGTGAAGCAGTGGTCTTACGGCGAGGTGCTCAAGCCGGAGACGATCAACTACCGCACGCTGCGTCCCGAGAAGGACGGCCTGTTCTGCGAGCGCATATTCGGTCCCACGAAGGACTGGGAATGCTACTGCGGCAAGTACAAGAAGATCCGTTACCGGGGCGTGATCTGCGACCGTTGCGGCGTGGAGGTCGCCCGAGCAAAGGTGCGGCGGGAGCGTATGGGGCACATCGCCCTCGCTGCACCAGTCGCCCACATCTGGTTCGCCAAGGGCATCCCAAGCAGGCTCGGGCTGCTGCTGGACGTCTCTCCACGTAACCTGGAACGCGTCCTCTACTTCGCACAGTACATCGTCACGCGGGTAGACCCGCTCCTGCAGACCCGACGCATCGAGGAACTGCAACTCGAACACGGCGAGAGGAAAGAGGACGCCGAACAGCAGATGAACCAGCGCATTGCCACCTTGGAGGCAGAGCTGGAATCCATCGAAGGTTCGGAGTCGAGCGACCTAGACGCCCGGCGGAAGACGCTCGCTGACCAGATCTCGGCGCTGGCAAAGGCCCGCGACGAGCAATTGGCCGAATTGGATCACAACCTCGCCAAAGAGAGCGGCGAGATTGAGAGCCTCAAGCCTCTGATGCTGCTCACGGAGAGCCGCCACCGTGAACTCTCCGACAAGTACGGCGATATCTTCCGGGCCGGCATGGGCGCGGAGGCCATACTGGAGATCCTCCGGTCGCTGGACTTGCAGGAGGAGATGCTGCACCTCAAGGCGGACGTGCGCACGACTTCCGGTCAGCGCCGGAAGAAGGCCGTCAAGCGCATCCAGGTCATAGAGGCCTTCCACAGCAGCGGCAACAAGCCGGAGTGGATGATCATGACTGCTCTCCCTGTCCTCCCCCCGGACCTCCGGCCAATGGTGCAGTTGGACGGCGGGAGGTTCGCCACGAGTGACCTGAACGACCTATACCGCAGGGTCATCAACCGAAACAATCGCCTCAAGCGACTCTTGGACCTCGGCGCACCCGCCATCATCATCCGTAACGAGAAACGGATGCTCCAGGAGGCAGTGGACGACCTGATTGACAACGGACGCCGCGGTCGCGCGATCGTCGGCAGCCACAATCACCAGCTCAAGAGCCTTTCGGACCTGCTCCGCGGGAAGCAGGGACGTTTCCGGCAGAACCTGCTAGGCAAGCGCGTGGACTATGGCGGGCGATCTGTCATCGTCGTGGGTCCTTCCCTCCGCCTGCACGAGTGTGGCCTGCCGAAGAAGATGGCACTGGAACTCTTTAAACCATTCGTCATGAACCGGCTCGTCATGCAGGGGATGGCGCACAACATCAAGAGCGCCAAGCGCATGGTGGAGCGCGCCCGCCCTGAAGTCTGGGACATCCTCGAGGAGGTCATCCAGACCCGCCCAGTCATGCTTAACCGCGCCCCCACACTCCATCGCCTCGGCATACAGGCGTTCATGCCCACCCTTGTCGAAGGCAGCGCGATTCAACTGCACCCCCTCGTCTGCGCCGCCTTCAACGCGGACTTTGACGGCGACCAGATGGCCGTGCATGTCCCTCTATCGCGTGAAGCAGTGCAGGAAGCCCGGAACGTGATGCTCAGCACGCACAATATGCTCTCCCCCAGCTCTGGCGAACCGCTCGTCGCTCCGACCTACGAGATCGTCTTGGGATGCTACTACCTCACCCAGACGAAAGAGGGTGCGAAAGGAGAGGGCGGACGGTACCGCGACTTCGACGACGTGCGTGTCGCGTTCGACGCAGGGATTCTGGAGTTGCACTCGGTCGTCTCTGTGCATGGGCCCGGCGAGGGCAACGCCTGGATGGAGACCACTCCGGGTCGCATCATCTTCAACGATGTGCTTCCTGAAGAGTTGCGCCGCTACAACGTGCTGATGGACAAGAAGGCCCTCCGGGACCTCGTCTCCGAGGTCTATCGTCTGACAGGCAATGCGACCACTTCCGAAGTGCTGGACCAGATCAAGCAGATCGGCTTCCATTACGCGACGATATCTGGCACCACCATCGGTATCACGGACATACAAGTCCCGCCTGAGAAGGCCGCAATCATCGCCGAGGCAGACAAGGAGGTGGAACTGCTGGAGGAGCAGTACGAGATGGGCCTCATAACGGAGCGCGAGAAGCACGTCCGCGCGGTCAATACGTGGCAGCGAGTTTCCGGCAGGATGGACGAGGTTATCCAGCAGCATCTCCCCGAGTTTGGCGGCATCTACGCGATGGCCCACTCCGGGGCTCGAGGGAACGAAGCACAGATCAAACAGATGGCCGCCATGCGCGGACTCATGAGCAATCCGCGCGGAGACATCATCGAACTGCCCATCAAGTCCAGTTTCCGCGAGGGGCTTAGCGTACTGGAGTACTTCATTTCCACGCACGGCGCGCGCAAGGGTCTCGCCGACACCGCGCTCCGCACCGCCGACTCAGGCTACCTCACACGCCGTCTCATAGACGTGGCGCAGGAGGTCATCGTACTGGAGGAGGACTGCGGCACGGACCGCGGCGTTCTCATCCACGCCCATGCATCCGAGGAGGATGTGATGATAGCGCCGCTCGGCGAGCGCATTGTCGGGCGTGTCGCCGCGACTCCCATCGCCCACCCTGACACGGGCGAAGTGCTCGTCGATGCCGCTGAGATGATTGAGGAGGCGCCGGCTGCCGCAATTGAGGATGCAGGGATAACCGAGCTGCGCGTTCGTAGTCCGCTGACCTGCGAGGCCTCCCGCGGCATCTGCCAGCAGTGCTACGGACGCAGCCCTGCAACGGGCCAACTTGCCTTGCTTGGCGACGCTGTCGGCATCATCGCTGCGCAGTCCATCGGTGAGCCAGGCACACAGCTCACCATGCGCACGTTCCACACGGGCGGAATCGCAGGCAAGGACATCACCTCCGGTCTTCCCCGCGTGGAAGAACTGTTCGAGGCACGCTCGCCCAAGGGCAAGGCGCGCATCTCCGAGATAGACGGAGACGTGCTCGTATTCGAGAACGGCCAGCTCATTGGCGAATACGATGCGGGCGACGCTCCGCAGGTGCTCGTCCCCCCCGTCTCTTTCGTGCCCTGCGTGCGTGTCGTAAGCCGTATCCCGTTCACGGACAGCTATGTCATCGCGAACACACACAGACTCATCGTCACAGAAGGCCAGCGCGTGCAGGCGGGTGTGGTTATCGCGGAGCCAGCTCAGGACTCCAAAGCACAGGAGTCAGACGGTTCTTCGGAACAGACACCAGTGCCCGCCGCGCTGCTTGCCCGGGTCTCCGGAATGGTCCGCATCGTGGACGGCGGCATTGAGATCGACGCGTTCGAGACCGAGGTGCGTGACCACCAGGTGGACGCCACCGACCAGCGCCTCGTTCGCACTGGTGACAGCGTCGTCGCTGGCCAGAAACTCACGAACGGCGTCAAAGACCCGCACGATCTCCTTCGCATCGAGGGGATGGAGGCAACGCAGAGCTACCTCGTAGAGCAGGTGCAGACCGTTTATCGCAACCAAGGCGTCTCGATCAATGACAAGCACATCGAGACCATCATCAGCCAGATGCTGCGATGGGTGCGCGTCGACAACATCGGCGACACGGAACTCCTGCCCAACCAGCTGATCGACCGCTCGCGCTTCCAGAGTGTGAACGAGCGCATCATTGCAGAGGGCGGCGAGCCCGCTACAAGCAAGCCGGAGCTCCGGGGGGTTACTCGAGCGTCACTCAACACGGACAGTTTCCTCGCCAAGGCCTCCTTCCAGGAAACGGCCCGAGTCCTCACGGAGGCGGCGATCTCCGGGGAAGTGGACTACCTGCGTGGCCTCAAGGAGAACGTCATCATAGGACGGCTCATCCCCGCCCGTCTCGACGTCTCAGCGGAGGGTCGAAGCCTCCTCGGCATTCCTGAGGTTCTGCCATCCGCCGAGGGTGATAGCGACGACTTCGAGACCATCATGGGCCTCATGGGAGAAGTGCCCGGCATGGACGACTTCGAAGACGACGACGGGCCCGCTCCCCGCGCTGGAGTCGACATGGATTTCTCGCTCGACGACGATGACGAGGGCGATGACGACGACCTCTTCGACGACGATGACGACGACGATCTGGACGAGTCAGAGAATTCGGCTACCAGCACTCCGGATGAGGAGGATGAGGAAGATGAAGGGGAAGGGGAAGGGGAAGGGGAGACCGACGCTTCGGAGGTCGAGGACGATGATGACGATATCGGCGTAGTAGATGCGGACGACGACCTCATAATCGAAGAAAATGAGGACTCGGTCACCGAATAGTCCTGCATCCACGAAGCTCAGGTTCGGCCTGATTGGCAGGACCGACCTGACCGCTGCGATGAGATAGAACGGAAGGGCGCTTCTTGACGAGGCGCCCTTCCGTTGACCGGCCTGTACCCCGCACGCCGACTACGTATACCAGGGCAGCATCGGCTCGGCCGCTAGTGTTGCGAAGACGAGCGCCAGATAAAGCAAGGAGTACTTGTAGGCAGCAAGCGTCTCTTCAGAACTGCCTCGGCCAAGCAGGCGCCACGACATCCGCAGCCAGACCACGCTCAGCAGGGTTGTAACGATTCCAAACGTCAGTCCGCCGTAGCCTGCCGCGAGCGGCAGCCATGCCATCGCCCCCAGCAGTACGACGTAGAGCAGTACCTGTCGAGCTGTGTCGCGCTGCTTCGCCACCGCAGCCAGCATAGGCACGTTCGCGGCGGTGTAGTCATCCCGCAACAGCAGGGAGAGCGTCCAGAAGTGGGGCGGCGTCCAGAAGAACACAAAAGCAAACATGTAGAGCCCTACCGCCGTGACCTCACCGGAGACCGCAGCCGCTCCGATCATGGGCGGGAACGCTCCCGCTGCCCCACCGATGACGATGTTGTTCCAAGAGCGTCGCTTGAGCAGCATCGTGTAGACCAGCACATAGACCGCAGCCGCGGCAAGGGTAAGCGCCGCAGCCAGCGGGTTCGCTCCCACCACCATCAGTGCCGTAGCCACCGCCACGAGCGTGGCTCCTACGAGCGTGGCGCTTCGCGCGCTTAACTGCTTGGAGGGCACCGGACGCACCCTTGTGCGGCGCATCACTGTGTCTATGTCTGCGTCCAAGCCCTGGTTGATGGCGTTCGCGCCACCCGCGGCAAGCGCACCCGCAATGATGACGGTCAGTAACACCGTCGCGTCGGGGGTGGCCTCTGCCGCCTTCCATGCTCCTGCCGCTCCTGTGACCACGAGCAACGCAATTATGCGGGGCTTGCACAGGGCTATCACCTGGCGAAGGAACGAGCCCATCAGCGTGTCCGTCCGAGGAGCGCGAGACTCCACTGGGCCACTACGGCCCACCAGACCGCCGCGGCCAGCCCCAGGTGCAGCACGCGCAGTTCCTGCGGCAGTTGGAACGCGATTGCGCTCACCCCCACCGTGAACTGCGCCGCAGCCAGCGATGCCGCGACTACGCTCATCCTGAACGTCCATCCCCCAGCGCGTTGCGCTTGCCAGGCAGTCCATACGAGCGCCAGCAGCAACACCGTCGCCGCCGCGCGATGGATGAGGTGCACGCCAGCAGCCTCTGTGCTGCTTCGCGCGTCGCACAGCGGCAGGCCGGGGCATCCGGCGCTGTGTCCGGTCCCCACGATCGTCCCGCCGGCGAGCACAACGAACGCCGCGACGGCTACCAGCACCCCCCATCGCCTGGCGTCGGGTGGCGGTGAGACTCGTACGTCGAGTGCGCGTACCGTGCCGCCAGTGAGGAGCGCAAGCGTGAGCAAAGAGAACGTCAGGTGCGCCAACCGCACCATGCTGTGCAACTCGGTCAGCACTGTGATGCCCCCCAGCACGGCCTGCACGAGTATGGCGGCGAGCGCGCCGACGAGCAGATACGACGTCAACTGGTCGTACGCCCTGGCGCGGAAGGCCAGCGCGGCGGAGGCGGCCACGACGAGCATCGTGACGCCAGCGTAGACACGGTGTCCAAACTCGATCGCGGTCGCGCCCTCGATCTCCGGGACGAGCACCCCTTCGCAGAGAGGCCAGTCCGGGCAGCCGAGGCCGGAACCGGAGACACGTACCCACGACCCATATGCGATGAGGCCCAGCGTGAGCACGGACGCCGCGAGCGCGAGCCACCCAGCACGGCGGATGTCCGCCGCGCGTCCTTGCCGGGCAATCATCGGCCTACGCCGCTCCGTAGGACATCGCCACAAGGATGCCGATGAGCCCGACAGGCAGTAGCGTCCACACTACCTCGGCGGCACGGCTGCCCACGATGCCGCGTGAAGAGTCCTGCCTCACGTGCATGCGCAGCGCAGTGACGACGATGGCCGCCTCGGCCAGCGCCATGAGACTGACGACAATCCAGAATCCTGCGTGGGGTGTCATATCAGGCGGTACGAGCGCGCGGGCGATCCTCCCCCCGCCGCGTCAAGTCTATGGTAGCGTAAGCGGGCTGCCGCCGCCATGTTCCCGACGGCGATAGACAGCGAAAGACGCGGAGGTGGAGGATGGCCATACGAGAGGAAGAGTTCGACCTGCCAGTGGACGAGGGCGCTATGGCCGTCTTTCTCTACGAGCCGGAGGGCTCAGGGCCGCTCCCCTCCATCATCATGGTGCACGACGCCAACGGCCTGACCGCCGGGGCCCGGGAGCAGGCCAGGTGGCTGGCTGGGCACGGCTACGCCGTTGCCGCGCCGGACGTCTTTCACCGCGCGGGACGGCTGCTGACAACCGCCGCACTCGGCGGCGGGCCGGAGGCCACACTGCGCATCCGCGCAGGCATGACGAACGACGGCCACTGCGCCGACATGACGCGACTCGCCGCCTTCCTCCGCGAGCGCCCCGGCAGCGACGGACGCGTTGGACTCACCGGGTTCTGCCTCGGCGGGCGCATCTCCTTCCTCGGCGCAACGCTCGGCGGGGTCGTTGACGCGACGGTGGCGTTCTACCCCACCCGCCTGCTGGAGTCCGACCCCGCTGTGCCGGGGTCGCCGTGGCCCGTGCACGGCGCGGGGAACGTGACTAACCCGCTGCTCATGTTCTTCCCGGCGCTGGACGGCTTCAATCCGTACTCCAACGTCGAGGCGATCAGGGCGGCATTCGGAGATTCGGCAGACCACGTCCGCGCAGTGTGGGTGGAGGATGCGGACCACGCCTTCGCGCAACCGGAGACCGCGGCGTACCATCCGGAGCGCGCAGCCGGTGCGTGGGAGGAGGCGCTCGCATTCTTCGACCGTCACCTCCGGGCGGACTGAGCGTTCTCCATCTCGAAGGGAACAGTGCATCCGAACAGAAAGGAGTGCCGACATGGACACGATAGAGCAAGTGGTCGACCTGGAGACACCCGATGGCCCGATGGCGGTCCCCACATCGCGCCCCGCGGAAGGCGGGCCGAGGCCCGCGGTCATCGTCATCATGGGGAGCCCCGGCGTAAGCCCCAATATCGTCGGAATAGTCGATCGATTCGCCCGGGAGGGGTACATAGCCGCGGCGCCGGACCTCTACCATCGCGCCGGCAGGTTGCGTTACGCGACTGCCGAGAATCGCCAGGCGATGCAGGGCGAACTCCGCGCCAACGGCTTCAGCGACGCATCCATCGACATGGACGTGCGAGCCACGATCGATCACCTGCGCAGCGACCCCGACGTCAGCGTGATCGGCATCACGGGCTTCTGCCTCGGCGGGCGCGTCTCGATGCGGTCCGTGATACGCCTGAGCGGTCTGTCGGCGGCGGCCATCTTCTACGGCGGCGGCATGCTCCCCGGCGACGACCAACCCGAAACGTTCTCCGCCATGCGCGAGGCCGAAACACTCTCGGTACCGATCATCGGCTTCTTCGGTGAGGAAGACCGCAACCCCGCGCCGGAGGAGATGCGGGCGCTGGGCGCGCACCTGACGGAGCTCGGCAAGGAGCACACGTTCCACTACTACGAGGGCGCCGGCCACGCGTTCTTCAATGACGACTCTCCCGGTTACCGACCCGGGCCAGCGGCGGACTCTTGGGAAAAGGTGCTCGCATTCTTCGACCGCCACCTCCGCGAGGCGGAGTCGCCCGCTGTGAGCAGGGAACAGGGCTGAACGGCACGCAGGGGGTACTGGGCAGAAAGGAGCGCCGGCATGGACACGATAGAGCAAGTAGTCGACATCGAGACGCCGGACGGACCGATGGCAACACCGACCTCCCGCCCCGCGGACGGCGGGAGCCATCCGGCGGTGATCGTCATCATGGGGGGAACCGGCGTGACTCCCAACATCGTTGAGACCGTCGATCGATTCGCCCGGGAAGGCTACGTGGCCGCCGCACCGGACCTCTACCACCGGGCCGGAAGGCTGCGCACCATCCCTGCCGAGAAACTCTGGGAGATGCGCGACGAACTCCGCGCCAACGGCTTCAGCGACGCATCCAACGACATGGACGTGCAGGCCACGATCGACTACCTGCGCGGCGACCCCGGCGTAGGCGCGATAGGCATCGTTGGATTCTGCCTCGGCGGACGGGTCTCGCTGCAATCCGCGATACGCGCCAGCGGCCTGTCGGCCGCCGCCGTCTTCTACGGCGGCTTCATGTTCCCCGGCGACGACCAACCGGATGCCTTCTCCGCGATGCGCGAGTCCGGGGCGCTTGCGATACCGGTCACCGGCTTTTTCGGCGAAGACGACCAGAACCCCACGCCGGAGCAGGCGCGCATGCTGGACGCGCATCTGGCGGATCTCGGCAAGGAGCACACGTTCCACTACTACGATGGAGCGGGGCATGCGTTCTTCGGCAACGACTCCCCCAGCTACCGCCCCGGACCGGCGGCGGACGCCTGGGAGAAGACGCTCGCCCTCTTCGGCCGCTGCCTCCGGCAGGTATAATCGGCCTCCGCGCGCAGAGGGCAAGGGCTGCACAGCGCACGGCAGCGCGCAACAGCAGTAAGGAGCACCTACATGGACACGATCGAGCAACTGGTCGACATCGAAACGGCGGACGGCCCGATGGCGGCGCCGACATCGCGCCCCGCCGACGGAGGCGCGCACCCGGCGGTCATCGTCGTGCAGGAGGTGTTCGGCGTGAACGCGAACATCGAGGGCATCGTGCAGCGTTTCGCGCAGGAGGGCTACATAGCCGCCGCGCCGGACCTCTACCACCGCGCCGGAAGGCTGCGGTCCATCCCCTACGACAAACTGCAGGAGATGCGAGACGAACTGCGCGCGGGCGGCTACGGCGACGCGTCCATCGACATGGACATCCAGGCCACGATCGACTACCTGCGCAGCGATCCCAACGTCGGCGCCATAGGCATCGTGGGTTTCTGCCTCGGCGGGCGCGTCACTATGCAGTCCGCGATACGGGCGAAGGGACTCTCGGCGGCGGCCGTGTACTACAGCGGGTTCATGTTCCCCGCCGAAGACCAGCCGGAGGCGTTCTCCGTGATGCGCGAGGCCGAATCGCTCTCGGTCCCGGTGGTGGGCTTCTTCGGCGAGGAAGACCAGAACCCGACGCCGGAGCAGGTCAGGATGCTGGACGAGCACCTCACCGCCATCGGCAAGGAGCATGCGTTCCACCTGTACGCGGGCGCGGGGCACGGCTTCTTCTGCGACGACCGCGCCGGCCACCGCCCGGAAGCGTCGGCGGATGCTTGGGAGAAGACGCTCGCCCACTTCGCCAAGCACCTGCGCTGATGCGGGAGCACCTGCATCCTCGGCGGAACCCGCATGACAAACCCTGCACCCTACCACCTCCACAGCACCCTCACCCTAACCCTCTCCCCTTGTAGGGAGAGGGGATAAACCCCCTTCGGACCTGTTCCGAGCGAGGAGACACCACATGGCCGACGCGTATGACGTCATCATCATCGGGGGCGGGTCCGCCGGGGAGAACGTCGCCGGGCGCACCGCACCGAACGGACTCAGCACCGCCATCGTCGAAGCTGAACTGGTTGGCGGCGAGTGCTCGTACTGGGCGTGCATGCCCAGCAAGGCTCTGCTCCGCCCCGGCGAGGCGCTCGCCGCGGCGCGGCGCGTGCCAGCCATCCGGGACGCCGTCACCGGGACGGTGGACGCGGCAAGGGCGCTGCGCGCCCGGGACGCGTTCGCGAGCCACTGGAGCGACGCCGGGCAGGAGCAGTGGGTCGCTTCCGTGGGAGCAACGCTCGTCCGGGGGTGGGGACGGCTCGACGGCGAGAAGCGCGTCGTCGTGGAGATGGGGGACGGCAGCGGGAGCGTCGAACTGGAGGCGCGGAAGGCCGTCGTCCTCGCAACGGGCTCGGTCGCGTTCGTCCCGCCGATAGAGGGGCTGGTAGAAGCCGAGCCGTGGACGAGCCGAGAGATCACGTCGGCAAAGAGCGTGCCTGAAAGCCTCATCATCATCGGCGGGGGGGTCGTCGGACTGGAGATGGCGCAGGCGTGGAAGTCGCTCGGCACAGCCGAGGTGACGGTGCTGGAACGCCGGACGCCTGAGGACACGCCGCTGTTCGAGCCGTTCGCGCTGCGGGCGGTCGTCGAATCGCTGGAGGCGCAGGGCGTCGTCTTCCGGTTCGGATGCGTCGTTGCGGCTGCGAACCGCACGAGCGACGGCGTGAGCGTGACGATGGACAATGGCGAGACGCTGTACGCGCAGGAACTGCTCGTGGCGGCGGGCCGTACCGGCGTCGTGAATGGCGTCGGGCTGGAGACCGTCGGCGTTGACGCGCAGCGATACGTGCAGGTAAACGACCACCTGCAGGTGGATGGGGTGGACGGCGGCTGGCTGTATGCCGTGGGCGACGTCAACGGGCGCGCGCTGCTGACGCACCAGGGGAAGTACCAGGCGCGGCAGGCGGGCGACCACATCCGCGGGCTGGGCACCTCCGCCTGGGCGGACAACGGCATGGTGCCCGCGGTGGTGTTCACGGACCCGCAACTGGGCAGCGTGGGGCTGACGGAGCGCGCCGCCCGGGAGCGCGGCCTGAACGTGCGGGCCATCGAGATGGGCTGGCCGGTCGCGGCCGCGCCGCTGCACGGCGAGCACTTCAGCGGCGGCGTGAAGTTCATCGTGGACGAGGACCGGCGCGTGCTCGTCGGGGCGACGTTCGCAGGGCCGGAGGTAGGCGAGCTCACGCACGCAGCGACCATCGCCATCGTAGGCGAGGTGACGCTCGACCGGCTATGGCACGCGACGCCGTCGTTCCCGACGCTGAGCGAGGTGTGGCTGCGCTTCCTGGAGGAGTACGGGTTGTAGGTCGCGAGCGGCTCGGCATCAACCCTCACCCCCAACCCCTCTCCCACCCAGCGGGAGAGGGGGGGACGCGGCTTGTGAGCGCCGCCCCCGC
>LXNJ01001580.1_pt1 | contig 13300 bp, 7 predicted proteins | sample 809081 | NCBI WGS metagenome assembly LXNJ01 (sample SAMN04870510, study PRJNA318959) | sponge metagenome | biome: sponge; feature: marine sponge reef; material: water | host: Petrosia ficiformis | place: Greece: Milos, Mediterranean Sea | collected 2013-05-29 | depth 5-7 m
GAGCATCTCATGGAGTCGCTGAGAACTGAAGGGCAGGTAGGGGGCAAGGAGGGTCTTGAGTCCGCTGATGATACCCAAAATGGTGACGAGTGTGCGCGCAGCATCCTCGCGATCCTCACGGATTGCGCGCCACGGGGCGCGCTCGTCTAGATAGCGGTTGCCCTCCTGAGCGAGACTCATGGCCACACCAAGCCCGGCGCGGAAGCGGCAGGCGGCGATCTCAGCGGCGGCTTCTTCGAGCGCCTCATCGACCCTTGCCAGTAGCCGTGTCCCGGCCTCATCCGGCTTCGCATCCGGTACCGTGCGATCGAAGAATCGCTGGATGAATGTCAGGGTGCGGTGAACCAGGTTGCCGTAGGTCCCGACGAGTTCGTTGTTGACGCGTCGGATGTAGTCGGGCCACGTGAACTCGGAGTCGGAGGTCTCCGGCATATTGGCGGAGAGGACGAAGCGGAGAGCGTCCGGGTCATAGTTGGCGAGGTATTCCGGCACCCAGACTGCCCAGTTGCGGCTGGTAGAGAGCTGGTAGCCCTCCAGGTTGAGGAACTCGTTGGCGGGGACATCCTCCGGCAGGGCGAGATCATCGCCGTAGGCCATGAGCATGGCGGGCCAGATGATGGTGTGAAACGTGATGTTGTCCTTGCCGATGAAATAGTACGGCTTCGCGTCAGCCCCCCACCACGCGCGCCACGCCTCGGGATCGCCCTTTATATCGGACGCCCATTCCACGGACGCGGAGAGGTAGCCGATGACGGCCTCAAACCAAACATAGATGCGCCTGTCTTCCCAGCCGTCGAGCGGGACAGGGATGCCCCAGTCAAGGTCCCGGGTGTAAGCGCGGTCCTTGAGGCCCTGTTCCAGGAATCCGGTCGTGAAATTCAGCACCTGCGGCCGCCAATGGTTCTTGTCCTTGAGCCATTCCAGAAGGCTGTCGCCGTACTCGGAGAACTTCATCATGAAATGCGAGCGGGTGCGGAACTCAGGGGTTCCGCCGTCCAAGGTACTGCGGGGGTCGATGAGTTCACGTGGGTCAAGGGTGCGGCCACAGCCGTCGCACTGGTCGCCCCGCGCGCTATCGAAGCCGCAGTGGGGGCACGTGCCGTTGATGTAACGGTCGGGTAGGTAGCGATTCCGCGTGGGGCTGTAAGGAACCTCGCTGGCGGTCTCGTAGAGCAGGCCCTTTTCGTAGAATCGGGTGAAGAAGTCCTGCGAGATGCGGTAGTGGTTCTCCGTTTCAGTGGTCGTGAAGAGGTCCCACGAGATGCCGAGGCCCTCCCACGACTCCAAGAAACCCTGGTGGAAACGGTCATGTATCTCACGGGGAGAGACGCCCTCGGCCTCGGCGCGGAGGGTGATGGGCGTACCGTGCGCGTCCGAGCCTGAGACCATGAGGACGTTGTTGCCCTTCATACGGTGGAAGCGGGCAAAGATGTCTGCGGGCAGATACGCACCGGCGATGTGCCCGAGGTGGAGATCTCCGTTTGCATACGGCCACGCGACCGCTATAAGAATGTTGTCCGACATGTGAATTCGTTAACTATTCTAGCGGTCGCGTGCCAGACGCGGGCAGATCAGCCACAGATGTCCAACGCGGTGAGCGCCAGGACGCGAGCGACAGTGAGTACATTGTCGATTGGTATGGTGCGTTCCGTGTTGGACGTTGGGCCGTAGACGACGGGAACTGAACCGCCACGCGCGAACCAACCTGCATCCGTCCACGCATATGAGCCAGGGTCCTGCGGACCGATGCGTTCCGGCGCGTTTCCCGTGACCTCCGTATGATGCCGCGCGACTGTCTGGGGCAGCATATGGTCGATCGGTGTATCAATGCCGTGCCCCGGCACCTTCATGCTCCGCCAATCGTCGGTGTACGTTGCAGGAGGTCCCTCAATCTCGATAACTGCGCCCGGGTTGGCGGCGCGAACACCCTCCAGGAGCTTGTCGATGTCGGCCTGCGTTTGCTCCCAGTCCTGTCCGGGTACGCCGCGCACTTCGACGATGATCGCGGAGTAATCTGCCACGTAGGAGGCGCGCCACTTGAGGAAATCGGTGCCGACGCCGCCGTTTATCGCGCCGATGATCATTCGAGGCAGGCCGGGTGTGGCCGGGTGTGGCTGCGCAGAAAACTCGACATCATCCAGCGCCTTCACCACGTCCGCCATGACATTGACCGCATTGACGTATTCGGAGCGGTGCAGCATCCCGATCCACGCAGACGAGCCCGTCACGGTGATGACGTACTGGCACGCGCCCGAGTGCATGGTGCGTACATCGAGGAAGGACGGCTCGCAGACGATGGTGTAGTCGCAACCGATGCCTCGCTGCACGAGGTCGTAGACGCCCACTCCGCCCTGCAGCTCGCCGACCACGCCGGTGAAGAGCAGATCGCCACGGAGCTGCACGCCTGCTCGATGCACGGCAACCGTTGCCGCGGCTGCAGCGGAAACACCCGCCTTCATGTTGACCAGTCCGTGGCCGGTGAGGCGTCCGTCCTCCTCATGGCAGTCCCACGGATCCAACGGGTAGTTAAGCGGGACGGGATCGATGTCCAGGTGGCCGTTGAGCATGAGCGACGAACCGCCGCCGCTGCCGGGGATGCGGACGGCAAGATTTGGGCGGCCGGGTTCATCGGACACGTCAATGAGTTCAGTGGGTAGGCCGCGCTCATCAAACCAGCTCGCGAGGAACCGCATGACCTCCGTTTCGTTGCCGGAGAAGCTGCGATAGCCTTGCAGGTCCTTCATCAGCTGCACGACCTCATCGCGGTCGATGCCGTTCAGAACTCCGTGATCGCCGTCTGAAGTCATTTCGGTCACCCCCATCCTGTCCTTCCCCAATCAAGGTGGAACGGAGAGATGCACAGCACCTGTTACCGCCCCTATCCTGCCCCCTTTCCCGCTCAAAAGAGAAGGGACGGACGCATTGCATCTACTATAGTTGCGTGATGGAAAAACAGTCACTGATGTCAAAGCTGTTGCATTCCAGCGCGGCAGGAGCGTTTCGGATCGGGTCGCGGTTGACGATTCATGGACGTGAGAATGTGCCGTCAACGGGGCCGGTGATTGTTGCTGTGAATCACACGCACAACATGGATCCGGCGCTGATAGGCGTCATGATGCCGTGGCCGGTACGCTTCCTGGCAAAACGGGAACTCGTGACGGAGGGGACTGCGCTAACTCGGTGGTTGGTGAGGACGTGGGGGTTGATTCCGATTACGCGGGACAGGCTTGATCGTGAAGCCCTGAGAACCGCACGGGAATACTTGAGCGGCGGTGGGGCAATTGGGATGTTCCCCGAGGGGACGCGGAGCCGTGACGGACGGTTGGGCCAAGCCCGGCCGGGCACGGGTTTTCTAGCGCTGACGACGGGAGCGCCGGTTCTTCCCGTCGGGATTGAGGGCTTTGCGGGACTGGGGAACAGTCCGGCGTTCATTGCCCGCAGGCCGCGTTTCACTGCGCGCATCGGCAAGCTGCTGGATTTCTCCGATCTGGCCGAATCCAAAGCGGATGATCGGTCTGAACGTGCGACAAGCGAGATCATGCAAGCCATAGCGGGCCTGTTGCCCAAGCACATGCGCGGCTACTATGAGGACAGCGCGCGAGACATAAAACACGCGGAGGAGCGCGCGGGGCGGTGAGGGACATCTATGGGCGCCATCGTTAGCTACGTCGGTGTTCGGGAATCGGTACCGGTCCTTTTGCAGGCCCTTTCACAGGTGAGGGATCAGCGCTACGACAGCGCAGGGGTCGCAGTGCGCGACCCCGACGGGTATTTCAATTCCGTCAAGACTGTTGGGCGATTCGATGTCCTTGAGGGCGCGCTCTCCGAGGAGCCGCCCCTCGGCCACATAGGACTTGGACATACGCGGTGGCGGACGCATGGCGCGGTGACCACAGAGAACGCGCAGCCTCATCTCGATTGTCATGGCCTGCTTGCCGTGGTCACGAACGGCATCGTCGAGAATCACGTCGAACTCAAACTGGAACTGCGCGGGCGCGGCCATCGCTTTCTCTCAACGACTGACGCGGAGGTTATTCCGCATCTAATCGAGGAAGAGCTGCTCATGGCCGGCGCGGAGGCGAGCCTGGAGGTCGCCGTTCGTGCGGCCTTGGCTCGCACCCAGGGAACACTCGCTGTCGTCACGGCACGGGCGGAGGAACCGGAGACAATTGTGGCTGCGCGCAGCGGGTATGCGAGCCCGCTTGTCGTGGGATGGGGGAACAATGAGGCCTTTGTGGCGAGCGAGGCGGGGCCGCTGACAAGCGTGGCGGACAGGATTGCGTTCCTGGCCGCCGGGGAGATGGCGATCGTGACGCCGCGGGGAGTGCAATTCAAGACGCTCATGGCCGGCGTTCCCATCACCAAGCGTTCGATTTCGCCCTCAGAAGATCCGATGGCGGCGGCGCGCGGCGGCCATATGACGTTCATGATCAAGGAGATTACCGAGCAGCCGGAAGCGTGGACTGACGCGCTGCGTGGGCGCGTCGATTTCGACACGGTCTCCCTACGGATGGAGGAACTCGACTCAGTGCGGGACGCGCTGCAGGGCGTAGAACGGGTGGTGCTCACGGGATCAAGTTCGTCCCTCCACGCGGCGGACGCCGGTCGGCTGTATATCGAAGAGCTGACAGACCTGCCATGCCAGGTAGACGTCGGTTCAGAGATAGTCTTTGGCGATTTTGAGCTTGGCCCGAAAACCCTGTTCATCGCAGTAACGGCATCCGGAGAGACGCTGGATACGCTGGGCGCGATGACCCGAGCCAGCGAACTGGGCTGCCCGACGATCATGGTGACGAATGATGAGGATTCAACGGGGGCGTTGATGGCCGACGCCGTGGTGCCGCTGCGATGCGGACGCGAGGTCGGAATGGCGTCCACAAAATCGTTCACGTCATCGGTGCTTACGTTTTACCTGATAGCGATGTATCTCGCCCTCATTCGAGGAAATGACGGCGCAGAATCCGTGCCCGGCCGCCTGAACGAACTAAGCAAGCTGTCCGGGTACGCGAATCGGATTCTCGAAGACCCCTCTCTGCCCTCTGCGCTGGCCACGCGCTATTCCACACGGCGTGATGCGGTGTTCCTGGCGCATGGACGGCTGTACCCGATTGCGGCGGAGGGAGCATGGAAGCTAATCCAGCTTGGCTACATCCACGCCACTGCCTATCCGGGATCGGAGCTCATTCACGGCCCCATCGCCCTCGTCAACGGGGATGAAACGCCTGCCTTTGCCATTGCACCGCAGGGCCCCGAGTACGGGCGCATGGCGCTTTCGGTCAGGTTGCTCAAGGACAATGGGGGCGTTGTAGCGGCCATCTTGACGGAGGGTGATGAGGAACTCGCGCCGATTGTGGATCACCCCATCTTCATCCCGGCGGACACGCCGCAGTCACTGCTGCCCCTGGTGACGGCGCTGCCTGTGCAGTTATTTGCGTACTACGCAGGGATTCAGAAGGGCAATGAGGTAGATAACCCGCGCAATATCCAGCGGCTTGAGGAGTTGATGTAGGGGATTCCCTTCGAAAGACTCAGGGTGAACGAGGCAGGCTCAGCGCGGGGGATTCGGGTGATTGGGCACACCATCCGGTCTCTGCTACGAGGGGTACTACGATGTGGAAATATGTCGTAACGAGTGTTGGAACTCTGTTGGTCATCACCGTCGGTATTGGAGGGTTCTACCTGTTCATGCAGGTATCCCAGCTCGGCGCGGATCTCGAGGAAACCAGGGATGATCTTGGGCAAGCCGACAGTCAGATTCGTCTCCTGCGAGACGATTTACAAGAGAAAGAGGATGCATACACAGGGCTCTTGACTTCCTACAGAGAACTGCAGGACTCCGGCGCTGAACTCTTGGCACAGCACAAGACTTTGGTCAGCGACAGCATAGCCCTTGAAGAGGAAAACTTGAGACTACTGGAGGTTGTCGCCCCACTAGAGGATGCCCAGAGTGAACTCCAGCGAATTCAGGGGCTTGCAACTGAGGCCGAGGAAGCACATGACACTTGGAGGGCTGGAGTCTCTAGAATGCAAGATCTATTTGAGGACCTGGATGCTGAGGTTACCGAGCTGGAAGAGAGACGAAGGCCGCTTCTTCTCCACGGAAACACGTCTACGACCGATTTTCTTTGCACAGGCAGCATGGAGCCCAAGATAACGTGCCTTGACACGATGACATGGCTGACCGACTTTGATCCTGCAGACATCACAGTAGGTACAATAATCGTCTACAGCCCGTCATGCTGGGGTGCCCCTTATCAGATTGCTCACAGGGTGACACAAATAGAGGGAGCCGAAGGCGTCTATGCCTTTCGAACGAAGGCTGACGCTGAAGACAGCGATGACGGGTGCTGGATACCACATGAACGTGTTCAGGGATACCTCATAGACATTCAGAAGAATACCCGAATGGGGAACGCCTGGCTCCGCGAGCAAGTCAATAATGCTCGCGACCTCCATCTCCGCCTGGAAGCCAGGTATATTTCTACAGGAGAGGATTACGCACTCTACCTTGAGGCTCACAGAAGCTGGTCGTGCTGGGTTGAAAGCGCCGGGCAGAGCACCGGAGAAGGGCACGTTCCCTTCACATGCTAGCTGAGGAAACGACCATATCGTTTCCTTGGGAATTCGGCAGGCTCTTCGCCGGGGATTCAGCACCCTCACCCTAACCCTCCCCCACAAGGGGGGAGGGGACTTTGGGAGTCCTAGACCAGGACTTTTGCCTCCATCAGTTCGCGGATGTCTGACTCCGAAAGGCCGAGCAGTTCACGCATGACGTAGTCGTTGTGCTCGCCGAGAGCAGGGGCGCCCGTGCGGATTGCGCCAGGGGTTTCTTCAAGCTTCGCGCCATAGGAGGCGTGGCCAATGTTGCCCCAATGCGGTTCCACATGCGGCACGTTGACGATGTAGCCGCGCGCGTTCAGGGCGGGATCGTAATACACCTCCTCCGTCGTCTGAACGGCGGTGGCGGGCACGCCGTGTTTCTGGAGCGTCAACATGACCTGCCGCGGAGTGAGGTTCCTCGTCCACTCGGATACGAGCTCATCGAGAGCCTCACGGTTGGCGAGACGCGCCTCCAACGTGGCGAAACGCGAGTCCTGCGTCCACGCGGGAGCTTCCTGGTTGGGTGGGGTCATGCCGCGCACCAGACCCTGCCATTCCTCCTCCGTGTGACAGGCGATGACACACCAGCGATCATCTCCGGCGCAGGGGTAGGCGTCGTGCGGGGCGGCGTACTCGCGCCGGTTTCCCGTCGGCTCCTGGTTGATACCGTTGATGACGTAGTCCAGCAACGGCACGCCGAGCGCGTTAGCCTGCGCCTCTACCTGCGAGACCTCGATGCGCTGGCCCTGTCCCGTCTTGAGCTTGTGATATAGGGCGGTTTGCAGCATGTAGCCGGAGAGTCCGCCCACAAAGAAATCGGCATAGTAGACGCCGCAGCGAAGGGAGGGCGGCGATTCCGGATGCCCCCAGAGATAGGTGACGCCGGATGCCGTCTGCGCTTGAAGTCCGAACAGCACGTGTGACGCGAACGGGCCGGTGCTGCCCCACCCGGGCATGCTCATGTACACGATGTCAGGCTTGACAGCGCGGATGCCCTCATAGTCCAGACCCCAGCGGGAGAGCGCTCCGGCGGCGTAGTTCTCAACGACTGCGTCGCTTGTCGCCGCCAGCTTGCGGACGATGTCTTGCCCCTCCTCAAAGTGGAGGTCCACGGTGATGCTCATCTTGTTGCGGTTGAGCTCCGGGTGCATGGGCAGGATGCCGGCGATGCGTGAGGCGGGGTCGAAGAGTGAGGATTCAATCTTGATAACGTCTGCGCCGAAGTCCGCCAGCTGCCGTGTTCCGTACGGGCCAACCCAGATGCGCGTCAGGTCTGTGATGCGCACGCCCTCCATCGGCAGGCGTCCATTGCCAGGGTTGGCCATGACGGCGGCTGCCGGCGTCGATGGAGCGGCGTTGTTCGCTTCAGCAAGCACCTCATCCGTGTGTTGTCCGAGCGTCGGCGCAGGGCGACGCAACGACCACGGCGTCTCGCTCAACTGTCCAGCAGGGCCGGGGAGCTTGTAGTTGCCCAGGACCGGATGCGACACCTCCTGGAAGTAGTCGCGGAAGAGCAGGTGCGGGTTCTGGGCGAGGTCGGCGGGAGAACTGACAGGCGCGGCGGGAATGCGGCGCGCCTGCGCCTCATCCACGGCCTCCGCGACGGTCTTGGTGAGGAAGAACTCCACGGCAATCTCATTGATGAAGTCCTTATTCTCCTGGCGGAGAGTGAGGTCCCTGAACATCTCGTCCTGGATGATTTCATTGCCCGTCCACTGTGCGAACGACATGAACTGGCCGGGTTGGATGGGGGAAAAGCCGATCCAGCCGTCGGAGCATTCAAAGACGCCGGTCCCGCCGCCGCCGCCCGTGCCCGGACGCTCCGCAACGGTGCTGTTGTAGCCGAACTGCGCGACGATGAACAGGATGTTCGCTGTGGCCTCCGTCATCGAGACGTCCACGCGCTGACCGCGTCCCGAATGCTCCCGAGCGAAGAGCGCGTTCATGATTCCGATGGCCGCATGTGTGCCGCCGACGGAATAGCCGAGGAAGGAGGGGGACATGACAGGTTGGCGTTCAGGATCGCCCTGGAGAAGCATCAAACCGCCCATTGCCTCGGCGTGGATGTCCGTGCCCTTGTAGGAGGCGTAGGGGCCGGTCTGGCCGTAGGGCGTGACTGAACAGAGAATCAGGCCGGGGTTGTCAGCACGCAGACTTTCAAAATCAAGGCCAATCTCGTTGATGTAGCCGGGGGAGTTGGTTTCCAGGATGACATCGACGGTTCGCGCGAGACGGCGGATTGTGTCCCGGCCCTCGTCCGTTGTGATGTCAGCGACGATGCTGCGCTTGTTCGTGTGGAACGAGTGAAAGACGAGACTGCGCTCCTGGCCAGGTTCGTTGGCGGCGTATGGCGGCATGTGGCGGCTCGCGTCGCCGTTCGGCCCCTCAACGAGGATGACATCCGCGCCAAAGTCAGCGAGAAGCTTGGAGGCGTACATGGACGGCAGCCCGCCGAGATCAAGCACGCGCACACCATCAAGCGCGCCGGCGCCGTTCGCATTCCCAGATGTCATATTTGTTCCTCCCAACCTCACTGATTCCGTAACGTGCTTGCCATCTCGCTCTAGGTTAACGCTCCTACGTCCTGAAGTTTCTGAACCTCGTCGTCTGAGAGGCCGAGGATGCCGCGGAGAACGTAGTCATTGTGCTGGCCGAGGGCGGCGGAGGGCATCCGTGAGCCGCCGGGCGTTTCTGCCAGGCGGACGGTGACGCCGGGCTGCTGCAAAACGCCCCAATCCGGGTGATCCAGTGTTTGGATGTAGCCGCGCTCCCGCAGGTGGGGATCCCAGTACAGCCCCTCGCCGTCGAGGACGGCGGTGGCGGCGACACCGGAGCGTTGGAGCAGGTGCATGACTTGTCGCGGCGTCTGCGTTCGCGTCCATTCGGACAGGTCGGCGTTCAGCGCGTCCTCGTTGGCCTTGCGTCCCTCCTGCGTCGCATAGTCTGGAGTCTGCGTCCATGCAGGAGCGCCGATAGCCTGAACGAGCGCTTCCCATTCCTGATCCGTTCTGCAGGCGATGGCGCACCATTCATCGTTGCCTTTGGCGGGGTAGATGCCGTGCGGGGCGTGGACGGAGTGGCGGTTGCCAACGGGCTCGCCGGGGCGGCCGTTGACCTTGTAGTCCATGAAGGGCATGGCCATGGTGTTTCCGACGGCCTCCACTTGCGCCATCTCCACGTACTGGCCGCGTCCTGTCTCTGCCTTGTGATAGATGGCGGCAAGAGCGGCGAGCGCGGTAAGGCTGGCGATGAGAAAGTCGGGATAGTCGAACTTGCAGCGGGCGTTGGGCTCGGACTCCGGGTGTCCCCATGTGTAGCTGAGGCCGGAGACGGAGACGAGGCTGAATCCGAAGGCGACGTGATCCTTAAGCGGCCCAATGCTGCCCCATCCGGGCATGCTGACCTGGATGATTTCCGGGTTGACCTTCCGCAATTCCTCGTAGCCGAGATCGAAGCGGTCGATGACGCCGAGCGCGAAGTTGTCTATGACGAGATCAGAGACGGCGGCGATGCGCATGGCGACTTCCCGCGCCTCATCGTGATGCAGGTCGAGCGTGATGCCGTGCTTGTTGCGGTTCAGATCGGCGACGAATGGCATCGTGCCCATGCGGTTGTTGGTGTCGAACAGGGACGACTCAACCTTGATGACTTCTGCGCCATAATCGGCAAGCTGCCTGGTGCAGTAAGGCCCCGCCCAGATGCGCGTGAAGTCCAGGACTCGCACGCCCTCAAGCGGTAGAACAGGGGATGCGCCGTTCTCCGCCGCACCGGCGGGCGCAGGTTGGCGCTCCGAGATTTGGCCGGCGTGTTCGTTCAACAGAGGAGCGGGTTTGGGCTGGGGGATGGGTGTTTCCGACATGCGGAATGGCGCGCCGGGAAGCGGATACTCACCGATCTCGGGGTGTTCGACAGTCGTGAAATAGTCGCGCTCAGCGAATTGGACATTGTCCGCAAAGTCTCCCGGGCGATTGACGGGGGCGGCGGCTAGGCGTCGACTCTGTGCCTCTTCCACGAATTCGGCCACCGTAAATTGCTCAATGAATGGCCTGGTGAGGGAATCGATGAACAGCATGTTCTCGCCCTGCCGGTTGATGAGCGGATACCAGAACTCGTCCTGCAGGGCGGGCTCGCCCATCCAGTCGAAGAAGACTCTTGCCTGTGGGGCGAGGAGGACGGCAAGGCTCACCCATCCGTCCTTACACCGGTAGATGTTGTAGGGGGCGAGGTTGCCGGTTGCGCCGATGCGCTCTCCGATCTCCGACGTGGCCGAGTAGCGGATGATCTGGTAGAAGATGTTGGCCAGCACCTCCTGCATGGAGACTTCCACGTGCTGGCCTCGGCCGGTCTTGCGGCGCGCCATGAGCGCATAGAAGACTCCGTGCGCTGCATGGATGTTGGCCATGATATATGCCTGGTCGAGGGGAGCGGCTGCGGGGGGCTGCTCGTCGTCGCCCTGGATAGTTGTCAGCCCGCTCATGGCAATGGCATGGAGGTCTGAAGCCAGGTAATCGCCATAGGGGCCGGACTCGCCGAACGGCGTGACGGAGACGGTGATCAGGCGGGGATTGTCCTCCCTCAGGACGTCATCAGGCAGCCCGATGGCGGCGAAGTAGCCGGGTTCGAAACTGTCCAGCACGACATCGGCGGACCGCGCCATGTCCAGCAACTGTTGGCGGCCATTGTCCGTTGCAATGTCGATGACTACGCTCGACTTGTTGGAGTTGTAGGCGAGCCAGCGGAGGCTGCGGTCAAGGCCAGGTTCATCACCGGCGAACGGCGGCATGAACCGGACGGGATCGCCGCCCGGGGGCTCGATCTTGATGACATCCGCGCCCATGTCTGCCAGCAGGCGGCCTGCATACTGCCCGGCCAGCCCGGACAGGTCAAGCACGCGGATTCCCTCCAGGACGGACGGAGACGTTCCATTGGCTGTCGTTGTCATAGTCTCCCCTGTGTCGTCTCCAACCGATCAGTAGTAAATGGACAGCGGCGCGGCAGTGATGTCGCGCCGGATATTCGCAAGCGTAGCAGGATGAGACGCGCCGTCAAGCATATTCGGTGATCGGCTGCGCGAGGATCCAGAGGCTGACCATTGTGTAACCGACCATCAGGATGAGCATGGCGCGTTGGCTTCTCAAGGCCACGTCATGCGCGCCGAAGTGCCGCAACGCCGTGACGTGGGCGAGGAAGACGGCGATGACGTGGCCAATGACGATGGCGACGATTGCCAATATCCAGACAAACTGCGCGTTGACTATGCCGATGTTGACCTGGTAGTCGGACGTGGCAAACAGGTCCCAGCCGAATCCGAACGGGTCGGAGGCGTGGGGGATTACCACCTGCCCCTGTATGAGCAGGTAGGAGAAGAAGTGGGCGAGATGGTAGGCGAATGCGATGGGCACAAGGGAGAGGGCAAAGACGCGGGCGGCGGCCATCGTGTTTCGTGTCTCCGGCGTCTCGCCTGAGCGGGCCATGACGGCGCAAAAGAGGAGATAGGCGGCCACGAATATCCCGGCGAAAGCCATAAGGCCGGTGGTGTTCACCAAGGTGACGGCGGTGGAGGTCCATCCGGGCGAGTTTACGAATGCCCGGTGGACGAGCTGTGCCCAGGGGGGCGTGTCCTGCAGGCCGTCAAACGTGACGGTGGACAGGAGGACGATGACAAGAATCATGTAGGAGGTGGTCGTGCCCGCACCGCTTAACAGTCCCGCGCCCGGGGGTCTCAGGCCGACCTCTCGTCGTTCAGACGGGGCGGCGCGAAAGGCCTCGACATCATCAATGGATTGTGTCTCGCCGCTTGCGGACACGACGCGCAGTTCGGTTGGGGCGAATCGGGAGAGGATGCCAAAGATGAGAGAGAAGACATCAGCGTTGCGCATCCACTTGTCCGCTCCGAAGATGGCCATGCCCCACCACGTGATCATGCAATAGCCGATGATAGCAATGGCGAGCGACAGCGGCTCCGCAGAACCCTCGTAGGCAATCTCAAACCATGCGAAAAGGGCAAAGACGATGACGGCGGGCCACGCGCCCCATGCCGGCGGGTAGGAGGAGTCGTCCTGTCCGAAACTGAGGCCGCCCGGGACGACGCGCCGCGCGAGCGCGTCTATCCATTCGTAGATGGTGCGGACGGGGTTGATCAAGGCCCAGACGTTTCCGATGAGCGCGGACGCGAATGCGATGCCAACCCACCAGTAGACCCATACGAGGACGGGGGCGATGTTCGCTGTCGAACGGTTGACGCCCAGCGCGCCGGTCAGGAGAACGAGCAGGAGCAGCAGGACGCTGAGGACGCGAATTACCTGAATGACAGGGGTACTCGCCAACATCCGGACAGGCCACAGCTTGAGCAGATTGAAGCGGGGGTAATCGGTAGCGCTGGGTGTTCGCTGCACAAAGACGGCAACGATGACGAATGAGAGGGCGACAGCCAGCCCCGCGCCCGTCACATAGAGCGTCAGGGGCAGGGGCAGGTCATATTTCTCGCCGAAGCCGTGAGCGAATGCGACTCCAGGGATGAGCCATGCGAGAACCGCTAACGCAGTCGCAAGCGGGAGAATGGTTACAGCGAGCCTTTTCATTGCGGCTCGCTTATTTTACGGCCTGACTTCGAGAGTGGCGATCAGGCGTTCCCTGACACTCGTCCCTGCCGTATCGGTCGTCACATGATCGGTGTGATCCGTGGATGAGGAATCAGACG
>LXNJ01001581.1_pt1 | contig 13295 bp, 8 predicted proteins | sample 809081 | NCBI WGS metagenome assembly LXNJ01 (sample SAMN04870510, study PRJNA318959) | sponge metagenome | biome: sponge; feature: marine sponge reef; material: water | host: Petrosia ficiformis | place: Greece: Milos, Mediterranean Sea | collected 2013-05-29 | depth 5-7 m
TCACATCTTGTAACGCATACCCAACTGGAACCGGCGGCCCGCGTTGATCGCGCTGGAGTAGTGCTTCTGCCTGCCGGTTCCGAGGAGGTTGTAGTAGTACACACTCTCGTCGGCGAGGTTGATCGCTTCCAGCGAGAACGAGAGTTTCTCGGACGGTGCATAGCCGATCGACGCATCGAACTGCTCGTACGACTCGACGAAGTAGGGGTGTCCCGAGAAGCCGCCCTGGATATCGTCGAGGAAATCGTCGCGGAAGTTGTAGGACAGCCGGGCGCTTAGGCGGTCCTTCTCGTAGAACACCGTGAAGTTGATCGTGTTCTCCGACAGCCCCGGAATGCTGTAGGAGGCGCCCGTCTTCGAGTTCTCGAAGTCCGAACCCGAATCGATGTACGTGTAGTTCGCGATCACGCCAAGGCCGTCGAACGGCGCGGGCAGAAGGTCGGTGAAGGTGCGCTGCAACACCAGTTCCACACCGGTCAGACTCGACGCACCGCTGTTCAACGGTCTGAATGCCGTCAGGACCAGCGGCCGATTCGTCTCCGGGTCGATCACCCCGGGAAACGGCGTCGGCACGATATCGGGTTGAACGAAGGACTCGATCGCCTTCGTGAACAGGCCGACCGAGGCGATCGCGTAGTCCGCGAAGTACCACTCGAGGGCAAGGTCGAACTGCACCGCCGTGGTCGGATCGAGTTCGCCGTTGCCGCCACGCATCGTCCGGGGTTGTGCCTGAACGGTTAGCCGCGGGCTTAAGTCGAGGTACCGGGGTCGACTCAGCACCTTCGCCGCCGACGCCCGCAGGACGAGGTCGTCCCGCGGATCGAACCGCAGGTTCACGGAAGGCAGCACCGCCGTGTATTCGTGGCCGACATTGACGTACTCGGGCTCGGAGAGAAGGACTTCCGGAGACGCCGGGTCGGAATAGTCGATGTCGATGGGCTGCGTGATCTCGCCCACCGACTCCGTGCTGTTGGCGACGTACCTCACACCCACGTTGCCCGAGTACGGTGCATCGCCCAGTTCGCCGCTGAAGGTGATCATGGCGTACACGGCGTTGCCGTCGTCGTCGTGGTTGAGATCCTCGTTGAAACGGCCGGAGGCGAACTCGTCCAGGGACTTGCCGGTGCCCGTGTTGAACCCGTCGCCTGCCCGGATCTCGTCGGCCCGGGTGAGGAACATCTCTTGAAGCGCGTCGAAGTTCGGGCTCAACACGGGCGTCGGGAAATGCATGCCCAGCGCGCTTAGGAAATCCGACTCCGCCGGGAACGAACCGGCCCCGCCAAACTCGGTGATCGGATGATCGATGAAAGCCCGGCTATTCAGGTATCTCGCCCTGTCGCGCCGGGACTGTCGGTAGGTCCTCGCACCGGCCTGGATCGCATCGAGCCACACACCGTCGATTGCGTAGGTGGCATCCACCCTGAACTGCGTAATCCGGTCGTCGACCCGATGCTTCTGAATCGACTGCTTGACGACGCTCCAGTGGTTGACGTCGGTCAACGGCGACGCCGAGGATAGCGACGGCAGCTTGCCCGAACCGTTCTTGTGGTAGGTCATCTGGGTCCGGGTGTTGCGCATGAGGGCGTCCCGGTTGGTGATGGGGGCCTCGGTGTCGGAGACCGTCATGTCGAGGTTCACGGAGAGTCTGTCCGAGACGTGAAACTTGACGTTGGCCCCGTAGTTCACGGCCCGGTTGTCGACCTGCTCCGTGGCGTGCTGCATGAACGCGCCCGCACCGGAAGTGGAGATCATGGTGAAGATTCCGGTGCCGTTGTCGTCGGTGAGCGTCGCGTCGGTGATACTCGGGTGGCCCTGGGCGAGCCGGAACGACCGCCAGAAATCGGCCTCGTTGCTCGAGTTGTCGGTGAACAGCAGGTCGAAGGTTAAGTCGACGCCCTCGGATGGGCGGAATTGCAGTGACGAGGAGATGTTCAGGCGATCCCGGTCCGTGAGATGCAACTCGCCGAGCAACTGTGAGGGGTAGTAGCCGGTGCCGACCGCCGCGCCGTCGATGACCACGGTCCGGGGGTCGCCCAGGAACCCGTACTGGTGGAAGGAGTCGGACCGGAAATACCGGTTGTCCCACTGGGCCGACACCATGAAACCCAATGTGTCGGTCAACTCGTCGCTGAACAGTGCGAATACGCCGGGTGCCGTGTCGTCGGCCAATTCGTTGATCGTCGCGTCCACGGCGCAGGCGACGTGGCGGCCACCCAGATCGAAGGGCTTGCGCGGTTGGATGTCGATGAAGCCGCCGAGGCCACCTTCGACGTGATCGGCCCGCGGCGACTTGTGGATGTCCACGGCCTGGACCAACCCGGATTGGAATGCATGAAAGCCGACGACGCGGGATTTCGTGTTCGTCGACCCTCTCCCGTCGTGGCTGCCCGGCGCGACGTTGGATGCCGAGACGCGCCCGCCGATCGTCGTCTGGATGAACTGCGGTCCAAGACCCCGGACACTGACGAACGCGCCCTCGCCGCTCTTCCGGTCGATGGCGACCCCGCTGATCCGCTGCAGGGACTCGGCCAGGTTCTGATTGGGGAATGCGCCGATGTCCTCGGCAGTTATCGCGTCCAGGAAGTGGTCCGCGTTCTTTTTCCGGTTGAGGGACTGGCGCAGGCTGACCCGGATGCCGACGACGACCACCTCCTCGATCGCCCCGGATCTGTCGACGACCGCCTTCCCAGGTGACGCGTTGTCGCCTCGCAACACCGATGCGACACCCGCGGCAAGTCGTTGAACCACGTTCCTGGGTTCCGAAGCCGGCCCGGGAATGACCTCGCCCGTGGTGACGCGAATCTGGTTGCCGACGAGAATGGTGTCGAGGTCGTTGATCCGGTACCCGAGCCCCGTATTCGTCAGCAACGCTTCCAGCGCCGCGATCGGGTGGTAGCTACCGGAGACCTCGACAGCCGATTTGCCGGCGATCTCGGTCTCGACGAACAGAATCTCCTTGCCACTCTGCAGCGCGAACTGATTGAGCGCACCGCCGAGATCCTGGGCATCGATGTGGAACTCGACGGCCTCGGACCCAACCGTGGGTTCGTCGGTATCGTCCGCACCCGAACGCAGGGCCAGGGACACGAGTGTGACGACCGCAACACGGCGCAGCGATGCGATGCCCAATGCTGCTACCAACTGCACCGGACCCCCCTCTCTGATCGGCCGTTGCACTGCCTTCAGTCGTGCGGCTTGGCTATAGTCCGCCTGGGGCCACCTTGTCGACCCAGACCAGCGCGATGCGATTCACCGCAACGCGACGTGCCTCAACCGGGTAGAACTCCTCCACCGCGGCCACGAACGACTCCGTGCTACCGGCCCTGAACACACCACCGATCTGAATGCCCTCAAGACGCTCGTCGTCGTCGATGAAGAGCTTACTCGTGCTGTAGCGATTGATCTCCTTGACCACCTCGCGAAGCGGATCGTCACGGAACACCAGCCGGCCTTCACGCCATCCGACAATCCGTTCAACGTCCACCCGGATGACTTGCCGCGGTTCGTTGGGGCGGACGATCAACTGCTCCCCCGCCCGGAGGACCGTCGGCAGCACCGGTTCGTTACTCGAAGTACCCTCGTTGCCTGACGATCGCGAATCGTCTACGGCAAGGCGAACTTCCTCCTCGTCGATGGCGACGCTACCCTCCAACAACGTCACCAGGACGCCGAGTTCGGTGTCGATTCGCACATCGAATGCCGTGCCTAGCGCTTCGATCCGCCGCCCGGCCGCCAACACTTCGAACGGACGAGTGTCCTTTTCGACATCGAAGTGGGCTTGTCCGCGCCGCAGTACCACGCGACGAACCTCCGAGCCCTCGACGAAGCCAACCTCGACGAGCGTATCCGTGTTCAGGGTCACAACGGAGTCGTCGGGCAATACAACCGTGGAGCGTTCGCCCACCGCCGTCTCGAACGTACTCAGGACGGGATGCGGGAGGACGGCGACCCCGGGTTCCAAGGCGATCTCCCGATGCAGCGCGATCCCGATCAGTACGGACGCGGCGAGCCCTACCCCGGCCCACCGGTAGCCCGCCCAGCGCGACCGCCGCGTCTCCTCGAAGACGCGCTCGCCGAGAGCGGAAAGTTCGCCACTGCCGAGATGCTGATCGACCACCCCCAGTGCCCGTCGTGCGGCCGCGTAGGCGTTCGCGTGGGACTTGCGCGCCGTGCGCCACTTCTCGAACGCCGCGCGGTCGGCAGGCGTGCAATTGGGTGCGTCAAGCCGCATGACCCAGTAGGCGGCCACTTCGGCTGCGGAACGCGCCGGCACGATGTTCCCGCTAACCAGCTTCACTTCACTCGCCGAGTCTCGATGCCAGGTGCGCGATCGCCCTGATCATGTGCTTTTCCACCGCGCTCACGGAGACGCCTAGCCTCTTTGCTACATTCTTCTGTCGTATGCCTTCGACGCGACAGAGCACGAAAACCTGACGCGTGCGATCCGGCAACTGGTCGAGGGCAGTCAGCACGGCGGCGACCGACTGGATTCCGACCACCTCGTCATCGGGCCCATGGTCCTCGAAGAGACGCCCCTCGGTGTATTCCTCGTGTCCTTCCTCCGCGTGCGTCTCCTTCTTGCGTAGGTGATCCCGCCACACGTTGGTGGCCGTCCGCATCAGATACGCCTCGGGTTGGTCGATGCTGCCGCAATCGCCACGAACCGCCAGGCGAACGAGGACATCTTGGACCAGATCGTCGACATCGGCACGCTGTCGGGCGCGCCTGCCGAAGTAACGTCGCAATGCCGGACGGAACTCGCGTGCCAGCGACTCGAGCCGCTCGGCTGCTGCGTCGTCGAGGCCACGTTGCGCTGCCGGCATCTGTTGATCCGCCATCTTGGCAATCGGTGATCCTATGGCCCACATCGCCAACCCGCAACGTCAACGTTCCTCAAGTCAGTTAGACGGGCGTGCACACCGTTTCATCAATGCCACAGGGGGTTCGGGTCCAGCATGCGTCTATTTCGGGCAGGGGGATCTGCGCTGGTGGAAGCATCCGGGCCGACCGGATGCGCGTAGTCGTTCCGTTACATCCACACCGTGGTGAGGGGAACGGTCTACGCTACGTCAATCGGAGAAGATCACCTGCCGATAGGTCTGGTTCCCGGAATCACCATCTCGGCGATGACCCGTCAGGCAAAGCAAGGACTCGAAGCAATGGATGAGTACGACCTACTCCCGCACGAGCGCGTGGGGACGGCCTTGTCCCGTCCCGCACTCGTCGATGGCGTAGGGGACGGGCTTGTCCCGTCCCGCGCCCGTTGATGGCATAGGAGGTCACGCCAGTGGCAAGAAAACCCGACGTTCTATGGATCAGTTTCGAAGACTGCCTGCCGCTCTACGGCTGCTATGGCGACCCGATTGCGAGAACGCCGACAGTCGACCGGCTGGCATCGCAAGGGTGTATCTATCCACACGCGTTCTCGACGGCGCCGATCTGCGCACCGGCGCGCGCGGCGGTGATCACCGGGATGTATCCCACCAGCATCGGTGCCCATCACATGAGGACAACCCGGGGCCAGGCCTACGACGCGCCGGCCCCGCACTACGTCAAATGCCTCGGCGAGTATTTCAGAAGAGAAGGCTACTACTGTTCCAACAACGTCAAGACGGACTATCAGTTCGAGCCGCCATTCGCCGCCTGGAATGATTGCTCCGCCACCGCCCACTGGCGAAACCGACCCGACGATTCGATGCCTTTCTTCGCCGTATTCAACCCCGAATACACCCACGAGTCGGGCATGTGGGAGGGGCAACGCACTTGGCCGTTCAATTTCGTCGGGCCGAGCCCGATTCAATCCACCGACCCCGATTCCGTCGAGGTGCCGCCGTACTTCCCGGACACGCCCCGGGTAAGAAGGAGCATCGCCAAGGACTACGACAACATCGCCATCTGCGACCAGGTCATGGCAGCGTTGCTCGAGCAGCTCGAGGAGGATGGCCTGGCCGACAACACGATTGTCGTGAACTGGAGCGATCACGGGCCGATGCCCCGGGGCAAACGCCACCCCTACGATCAGGGGATACACTCACCGATGATCATTCGCTGGCCGGGGGTCATCGAGCCCGGCACCACCAGCGATCGGCTGGTCAGCACGGTTGATCTCGGCCCCACCATGCTGAGCGCTTGCGGAATCACCGTGCCGCCGCATATGCAGGGACGGGCTTTCCTAGGTATGCAGACCGGGCCCGAGCGGGAATTCGTCCATGCGTCCGTGGACCGATCCGACGCCGACTACGACATGGTCAGAGCCGTCAGAGACAGGAAGTTCAAATACATCAAGAACTGGTTTCCAGAAAAGCCCTATCTGCTCTGGAACTCCTTCCGCAACACGCATCCGATCATGCAGGAATGGTACCGCTGCTGGTTGGAAGGCAAACTCAACGCAACCCAGTCGATCATGTTCGCCGAGAGACGACCCGTCGAAGAACTCTACGACACCGAGACCGATCCCTGGGAGGTCGAAAACCTCGCCGCAGGCAGCGAATACCGAGACGTGCTGAGCCGCATGCGTGCAGAACTCGACGCCTGGCAGAACCAAACCAATGACCTTGGATCCGTCGACGAAAGGGTCATGAAGGCCATCCACTATCCGAACGGCGAAAAACCCGTTTGCACCGAAGCCAGGTGCCTCGTATTCACGGCCGACTCGTACGGGGAACGACCCGCGCCCGATTCATTCAGCCTGCCGCACGAACATCGGCTGCAGCTGTTCAGTCCGACCCAGGGGTGCAGCATCTGCTACACCCCCGAAGAGGGTGAGGAATCCTTCTGGCAGGTGTACGCGGGGCCCATAAGGCTGCCAGCCGGTAGCCATCGCCTGAGGATCCGAGTCTCGAGAATCGGCTGTCACAACAGCCCCGAGAAGGTCTTCGGGATCACGGTTGCCGCACCCCAGTAGCCGGGAATCGACGCGAGTTGGGGGACGGTTTGCTTGAGCTAGGCGTCATAGCGGACGACCTGACCGGCGGCATGATGGTGGCGAGCCTGTTGGAGCGGGAAGGCGTTCGCTGCCCGCTGGTAACGTCTACCGAGGGGCTCGCGGGGCTCGAAGGAGAAGCGGAGGCCGTTGTCATCGGTCGGAAGATTCGCCTGCTGCCGGCCGCGCAAGCCGTTGCCGATGCCCGCCGATCCGCCGAGGCGCTGCTCGCGAAGGGGACCAAACGGATCTTCTACAAGTACAGCGCACTCTTCATGTCGACCGAGCAGGGCAACATCGGACCCGTCTCGGAGGCGCTGATGGAACTGACGGGCGCAGAGAGTGTGCTGTTCTGTCCCGCCTGGCGTGGGGTCACCGTGTACCTAGGGCGGCTCTTCGTGAACGATCGGATGCTCCACGAGTCGGGCGCGAGCCGCGACCCGGCGACTCCGATGACCAACTCCAACCTGCAGGAGGTCCTGCAGTCGCAATCCAAGGTCCGCGTCGGCCTGCTGCCCCATCGCGTTCTGCGCGATGCGAAGCCTGCCGCCGAGTCGTTCATTGCGCGAGGCGTACGCGACGGCATGCGGTTCTTCGTTGTTGACGCGGTGGCGGGCGAGGACGTCGACCGCATCGCCGAACTGGCCATGGATTCGCCGCTCAGCACGGGCGCCGACCAGTTGCCGATCCACCTCGCGCGCCATTGGCGGCAAGGGAGGGACAAAGCGGCGCCGAGCGCGTTCCTGCCGCCGGCGCCGGGATACCAAGCCGTGCTGTCCGGCAGTTGCAGCGGCAACACGAACCGTCAGCTGAGGGCATTCGAGCAGCGCCACCCACTGTTCAGGATCGACCTGCTGCAGGCAGCCGATGATGCGAACGTTCTGGACACCATTGCCGACTGGGCGGCCGACAAGCTGGAACAGGGACCGGTTGGCATCGCCACGACGACCGACCACGACGGGGTCCAACGCGCGCAGAGAGTGCTCGGCCGACGAGGATCGGCGCACATGGCCGAAGATCTGCTGGGTCGGGTGACCGTTCGCCTGCACGATCTCGGTGTCCGCAAGTTCGTTGTGGCTGGCGGCGAGACCTCGGGGAAAGTGATCGATACGCTGGGCATCGACCGGCTTCGCGTCTCCCCGTTCGACGACCTGGGCGGCGGGTACTGCCACGCGGCCGGTGCCGATCCAATGTCTTTGGTCACGAAGGCGGGAGGTGCCGGCGAAGAGAACTTCTTCGATGCCGCGCTGCGACGCATGCAGGAAGCCGATGCCGCGGGGAAACGGGGTTAGCTTGACCCGTTTGGCGCGGCGCGCGCGGTCGAGCGGTTCGGTTGCGGCGCTGGCGGTCATGATGCTGCCGCTGGCGACGATTTGTGCGGCTGAGCGGCCGGACTATCGGCACGGCATCTCGTTGTTGCATGAACTGAAGTATCCCCCCGACTTCGAACACTTCGAATACGCCAACCCCGATGCGCCGAAAGGCGGCGAAGTGAAGCTCTCGACCACCGGCTACATCCAGAACTTCGCGGGCGTTCCCGGAACCGGCGTCCCGGGTGCCCAGGGGCTCGGCAGAACGGTCGATCGACTGATGATCCGTTCGGCGGATGAACTTTCCGGTCTCTACGGTCAGCTTGCCGACGGTATTGCACTGTCCGCCGACAGGCGGTCCCTCTTCATCCGGCTACACGAGATGGCGCGTTGGCACGACGGTGTCCCGGTGACGACGAACGACGTGAAATTCTCCTACGGCGAACTGCTGAAGCGCGCCTTCGGGCAGGTCTATCTCGAGTCGTGGATCGAAGCGCTGGAAATCGTGAACGACAAGGAGATGGTCGTTCACCATCGGCGCGTGTTCACCAATTCGAACCTGGTGGCGCTGACCTGGTTCCCCATCCGCCCGGCGCACTATTACGCGGGCAAGGACTCGAGCACGCCGACGCTGGTCCCGCCCGTGGGCAGCGGGCCCTACCGCGTGGCCGATTTCGACAGCAACTTCGTCCGCTACGAGCGTGTCGAGGACTATTGGGGGCGCGATATCCCGGTCAACCGGGGTCGATACAACTTCGATGTCATCCACTACGACGTCTACCGCGATGCGACGGTGGCCAGGGAGGCCATTCGCAAGGGGTTGTTCGACATCTACTTCGAGACCGACATTCGGCATTGGATGTCGTCCTACGACGTCCCGGCGGTGGCGGCGGGATCGCTGATCAAGGAAACGCGGTCCCTGCAGAAGTTCATCGGGCTCGCCTCGGCAATCGTGCTGAACCTCGATCGTGAACGGGTGCAGGATGTTCGCGTCCGAGAAGCGCTGACACTGGCGCTCGACTTCGAGTGGCAGAACCGAGTCTTTCAGTACGGCTCACAGACGCGTGCGCTGAGCTACTTCGCCAACTCGCCGTTTGCGGCAAGTGGACCTCCCACCCGAGCCGAGCTCGACTTGCTCGACCCCTACCGGGATCACCTGCCTGGGCGGGTGTTCACCGAGGCGTTCCGGCTGCCGGTCTCGAACGGGTCCGGCGTGCACCGCTCTGCCCTTGAACGCGCACGCGATCTGCTGGCCGAAGCCGGCTGGACCATACGGGACGGACGACTGGTCGATGCCACCGGCAAGCGGTTCGAACTGGAGTTGACGACGCAGAACCCCGCGCAGCAGCGGATCCTGTTGCCATACATCGAGTCCCTGAAAACCCTGGGTATCGATGCTCGTCTACGACTTCTCGACAACGTGGCATGGGTGAACTACCTCCGTGAGCGGAATTTCGATGCGTACGTCCGTGGGCACGACTTCCTGAATCCACCGTTGGGGGAACTGCAGAGCTATTTCGGCTCGGCCACCGCGGATCTGGAACTGGGCGGCAACATGGCAGGACTGCGTGATCCGATCGTCGATGCGCTCGTCGAGAAGGCCGAGCAGATGGGTGGAACCCTCGAAGAGGCAATGACCGCCTGCCGGGCGCTGGATCGCGTGCTGCTTTGGGGCTTCTATCACATCCCGCTGAACATCCCGGACCAAGAGCGATTCGTGCGTTGGGACAAGTTCGCCAGGCCCCGACACGAGGCGGTCGCGAAGTACGAGTACCTGGTCGGCAGCTCGGTGCGCATCCTGGACAGCTGGTGGATCGATCCAGACAAGGCCAGCACCCGTGTGCCGCCTCACAAATAGGTTGATCGACCCTATATGAGCGCTTGGTACGCCAACCGCCGAAAGGTCTCCTGGTAGTCGTTGTTCGGCATCATGCCGGCTGCCATCACCTGCGTCAGACAAACGCCCATGAGTTCCTCGCTCGGGTCCGCCCAGTAGGTGGTACCGGCCGCACCGTCCCAACCGTAGCTGCCGACGGACCGCATCAGCGGCGCAGGGCGGTCGCGGCCGTGGTACGTCGCGACCCCTAGGCCCCAGTGGAAGCCCGGACCCGTTATGGGGATCTCCATGTCCCCGGTGTGGTTGCCGACCATGAGCTCCACCGTCTTGCGCCCGAGAACGCGGACGCCGTCCAGTTCGCCGCCGTTCAGGAGCATCTGTCCAAACCGCGCGTAGTCGCCCACGGTGGTGACGATGCCGCCGGTTGAACCACCGACACAGAACTCCCCCGAGCCGTTGATCTTCTCGGAGGTCTCGCCGCGCTCGAACACCTCGAGCTTGACGACGCCGTCGGACGGCCGCGGTATATAGCTGTCGCCGAAGTGCTCGGCGAGGCCGTCCTTCACGTAGAAGCCGGTGTCGTCCATACCCAGCGGGTCGAAGATGTCCTGTTGGAAGAACTCGTCGACGGGCTGACCGCTTGCCGCCGCGATGACCTCCGTGAGCACCGGATAGCCGACGTGGTATTCGAAGGACTCGCCGGGGTGCGCCATGAGCGGCAGTTCGGCGAGCGCGCGAACGCGTTCCCGGGGCGGGAGCGTCGGTGCGCCGTCGTCGCGGCGCATCCAGCCGAGGGTCTTCAAGGCGTCCAAGCCGTCGTAGAGGCGGCCGAACACGTCTGCGTAATGCTCGCGGTAGAAGGCCGGCATCGTACCGGGGTTGAGGATGCCGGTGGTATTCGTCAGGCAGTCGCGCACCGTGATGCCCCGCTTGGCGCGTTCGGTCATGCCGGGCGCGTTCGGAATCTGCACGCGGCTGTCGCCGAACTCCGGGAGGAACCGGGCCACCGGGTCGTCCGGTGTCAAGAGGCCGCGCTCGTAGAGAATGCAGGCCGCGACCCCGGCAAGCGGCTTGGTGTTCGAGAACATGCGGAACAGGCTCTCGGGCGTCGCCGGCTTGCCCGTCGTAAAACTCAACACCCCACGCGCATCGAGATGGACGATCTGGCCGCGCCGCGCGATGAGCGTCACCAGGTTCGGCAGGCGGTGATCGTCGATGTACGCCTGCATCGCCGGGCCGATCTGGCCAAGGCGGTCCGGGTCGAATCCAAGCGCGGCGGCGTCGCCGAGAGGGAGTGCGAACATGCCGGTTCCTAAGTGTTGGTGCCGTGTCGCGCGAGTTTACGGTGCTTCAGCGCGTTCCACAGGGTCACCGGGCAAAACGGGAACCGGCAAGCGGTGCTAGCCTACCCGGCGGCCGACGTGCAATCGGGAGGAGCGACAGGCATGGCATCAGAGAATTTCCGCGGCAGGATCGGAATCACGTACAAGGACTCGGAACCGGACTGGCCTACACCCGCACCGCGGCGTGACGCTCCCAACGTGCTCGTGATCCTCCTGGACGACACCGGTTTCGGCAATCTCGGCTGCTACGGCTCGACGATCGAGACGCCCAACATGGATGCGCTGGCCGCCAACGGACTGCGCTACAGCAACTTTCACGTTACACCGCTGTGTTCGCCGACCCGGGCATCGTTGTTGACGGGACGCAACCACCATGCCGTGGGGATCGCGACGATCACCACCTTCGGTGACAACGGGTACCCCAACCAGCGGGGTCGAATCACCCGGCACGCTGCCACCCTGGCGGAGATGCTGAGCGAGGAGGGCTTCGCCACCTTCGCCCTCGGCAAGTGGCATCTGAACCCCACCGAACACAACTCGGCCGCCGGCCCCTACGACGAGTGGCCCTTGAATCGAGGATTCGATCGGTTCTACGGATTCCTGCCGGGCGCGACCGATCAGTTCCATCCGGAACTGACCTATGACAATCACCCGATCTACCCGCCGAAGACCCCCAAGGAGGGCTACCACCTCACCGAGGACCTGGTGGACCACGCCATCGAGTTCGTCGACGATCTCAAGTCCATCCACCCGGACACTCCCTTCTTCATGTACTTCGCCACCGGCGCCATGCACTACCCGCACCAGGCACCCAAGGCGTACATCGACAAGTACCGGGGGCGTTTCGACGAAGGGTGGGACGTGCTGCGGGAGCGCTACTTCGAGCGGCAGATCGAGCTTGGGATCGTTCCGCCCGGAACCCGCCTGGCACCCCCGAATCCCGGCGTCAAACCCTGGGTAGAGCTCAAGGCGAACGAAAAGAGGTTCGTGTGCCGCCTGCAGGAGACATGGGCGGGATTCCTCGAACATACCGACGCGGAGATCGGTCGCCTGATCGAGCATTTGCGCGCGATGGGCCTGCTCGACGACACGCTCGTGATGCTCACCGCGGACAACGGCACGAGCCAGAACGGCGGCCCCTTCGGCGTGATGAACGCCGGTCCGAGCGGCGCCCGCAACGCGACGGGAAGCGGACAGACCCTCGGCGAGACGATCGGTCGGCCCCAGCCCGAAGAAGACTTCGATGCCATCGGTGAGAAACTCGACGACATCGGCGGACCGAAGAGCAACAGCGACATCCCCTGGGGTTGGTCGCAGGTGGGGAACACGCCGCTCAGGTGGTACAAGCAGGACACCCACGGCGGGGGCGTGCGGGTCCCGATGATCGTGCACTATCCGCACAACATCGAAGAGCCCGGTGCCATCCGCAGCCAGTTTCACTACGTCACCGACATCGCCCCGACGGTACTCGAGATACTCGACGTGGAACCCCGGTCGAACTACCGCGGCTACGATCAGATGCCGATTTCGGGAACCAGCCTCGCCTATACGTTCGGCGACGGGGATTGCCCGACCAAAAAACCGATTCAGCATTTCGAGATGATGGGCAAACGCGGCCTCTGGCACGACGGCTGGAAGGCCGTCAGCCGCCACGAGCCCGACGAGGACTACGACAGCGAGCAATGGGAACTCTACGATCTCGACCGGGACTTCGCCGAGACGAACGACCTTGCGGCAACGGAACCCCAACGCCTTCGCAAGATGATCGACCTGTGGTGGGTGGAGGCCGGACGCCACGGCGTGCTGCCGCTGGATGACCGCTTCGGGTGGCGCCGCCCCGGTGGAGGCGACACCGCCACCTACCATTTCGTCCCACCGATGGC
>LXNJ01001582.1_pt1 | contig 13294 bp, 14 predicted proteins | sample 809081 | NCBI WGS metagenome assembly LXNJ01 (sample SAMN04870510, study PRJNA318959) | sponge metagenome | biome: sponge; feature: marine sponge reef; material: water | host: Petrosia ficiformis | place: Greece: Milos, Mediterranean Sea | collected 2013-05-29 | depth 5-7 m
ATTAATTGCTTGTTTCACTGCTTTTTTAGCTTGTTCAAGATTTTCAAACGTCATGTCTGGACAGAAGTCCTGCTTAAGGATTCCATTGACTCTTTCTGCTAGAGCATTTTCATAACAATCTCCTTTGTTAGAATGGACGTTTTCATAGTTCTGATTTTTGAGATTAGTTGATCATGTCTAATTGATTCTCGCTTCCTTTTTTGCTAAGGGTTATAAAGCAACCAATGAAGTAGAAGCGTTTGGCATATGATAACTGGGCGGCACGTTCGTGCACACCTTGACCATTTGTAATGGGTGAATAGGAGTACCCATTTATATTTTCAAATCCTGGAACATTACTAATGGAAGCGTAGAAAATGATGTTGTTCCTATACAGATAGCTCCAGTTCATATCAATGCGTTTGAATACTGGCAAGTGATCGGACATAAATTCGTTTTGGTTGGGGTTGTTGTGCGCTCGTGGGCTATTGTATCTCATGGTCATTCCGACGTACGAGCGCAATGCAGTGAACCAATGTTTGTATACCATTGAGAATTGATGTGTTGAGCTGAATGAAGGACGAGCCATGTTGGGGTAGTGCAGGAAGTCGCACTCTGTTTGCAAGAAGGAGTACGAAATCCAGTAATCGCCATTCTTAATCGATTTCTTGTCTCTAAAGTGGAAGTCCAATCCGTAGGCATAGCCGTTTCCAAGATTGGGTTCGCTCGGATTGAATTTTACTAGGTCTGTATAGTTTTTGTAATAGATCTCCGAATAGATCTTACGCTTTCCCAATTCTTTTTGATAATTGACAATGTAATGAACCGCTCTTTCGGTTTGTGCCTTAGGGTACATCATCTTTATTTGGTTAGAGGGATCTTGAGCGAACCATCCATAGGCCATAGAAAGCTGACTTTCGTCCTTGAAACGGTACGCCATTGAAAGGCGAGGAGATAAAAGAGTTTGCTGTGTAAAGGAGCCATGCTCAAGTCGGAGGCCAGCATTAAACACCAACTTTTTGGAAACATAATGTTCCACTTCTGTGAAGACTGCTGTTCGATGGTCGTTTATCGATCCATGTATTATGGAGTCGTTGAAGTCAAAGGATTGATCGACCGTGTAGGACTGATAGAAATAGTCTCCACCAAACTTCAACTCCAATTTTTCTCTGATCTGATTACTAAAGGTGGCTTTTAGGCGGGAGCCATAGAGTTTCTGTTGGGTCTTGTTGTCTTCAACTTGTATATCATCTCTGTTGTAGGTGAAAGAGCCACCCACATGTGCGATCCAATCGTTTCCAATAAGTCCGGTCCAATTGCTGTTTATAAATCGGTTGGTGTTTTTAACATCGGAGCGGAGCGGGCGGTAGTTTCATTCCCGAAGACCGATTGTGTGAGTGAGAGCATGGATTGATCGGCAGAACCGTACAACTTAAAGATGCCTTTGAATGCGGTGTTTTGACGAAGGTTAAGGGACGCTCCAATGGATTCCGGTGCTTTGTTCCAGTCTTGATTTTGAGGGGCAAGCTCCATGTAGGGGGCCAGATTCATATAATTAGTGCTGGCCGAGATCGCCCCATTTTCCCATTTCTTTGTGCCGGCCAAATCGGCACCCACGCTCATCAATCCGATGTTAAAAGTTTCTTCTTCAGGAATTTGCTTGGTATTGAGCACCAGAATGGATGAAAGAGCTTGTCCATATTCCGCCGAGTATCCACCGGTGCTGAAAGCGGTGCCGCTGAGCATGAATGGGTTGAAGCGTCCTCGTACGGCCATATTAGGAACGGATGATGTATAGGGTTGGTGCACCAAGATGCCATCGATATAGGTGCCTGTTTCATTGGCACTTCCTCCATGAACAAATAAACGTCCGCTTTCGCCAACGGTATTGGTGCCTGGAAGCGTTTGTAAGGCACCAATTACATCACCTAGGGCACCACGTTGTTATTACATCCAAACTGCTTAAAACGGCTACTTCGGTTTTTTCACCCGTTCCCATTCTTCCAGCCGTCACTGTAACCGCCTTTAGTTTGTTGAACGCTTCTTTCATAATCAAGTTAATGTCCTGCTTATCTTCAATGGATGAGGTAGGAATAGTCAATGCCTCGTAACCAATGAATTCAATTTTCAGATTCGAACTGTCGTTAACGATTGCATGTAAGTTGAAGTATCCGTTGAGGTCTGTGGTAGATCCGTAGTAGGTATTTTCAATGTATACATTGCATCCGATGATCGGATTTCCTTCCGTATCATACACCCAACCTGAGAACTCTTCGTTCTATGCCTTCAAGCCCAGGCAGGATAAGCAGAGAAAAGCTAAACTGAGGAGGGCGGTATTGGATTTTTGGGTCTTTATCACGTTTTATTCCGTTTGATGAAGCAAATGTGAGGGAGATGGATGCCCTACTAAACTAAATCCCAACGAACTGTCGGATTATATGGATGAATTGTGGGGGAGGAGAGTGATGAGAGATTAGAGTATAGTGATTTAGTAGCTTGGTAAGACACCTAATCACCTAATTTCACGACGAATTCCGAGTTTCGGAATTGTCGTTGACTAACGATAATTCGCCATGCGAATTCATCATGGACCCAATTACCCAACCTAAAGAGAAACAATCTTGAGCATCTTCTTCCTGCGGATATAGGATTGAATGATGGTCTGTACGTCTCGATTGTTTTCCTGACTCTCTATAAAAAGCTTGATCTGATCAATTGGTTGAAAGGAAGTATCGGCAGGTAGGTAGCCATAGCCCACATAAACGCCGTTTTCGATTAAGACCACCGCACGCTCATCTGGATATCGGCCTGGATCTACAATCATCATATTCCTCTTCTTGTACTGGAATTTATCCGACAATTCATACGCTCGCTTATTGTATTCGTCAGCAGATTCTATTCCCATGCCGGTACCACGGCATTGCTTCATCGCAAAATGCAGGCATCCTTTTCCGCACTTATAGAGTCCGCACAGTCCTTGACAAAGCTCCAGTTCTTGGCAATAGTATTCCAACTCGTTTCTTCCATCCTCCGAGCTTCCAGTTGAGATAAGAGGAATTTCGCCCTTCACATTTTTTTTCACCGCAAAAGTGAGGTAGCCCTCTTCATTCATGCTCCGATGTATTCCATAGGCGTATAAACTCCGTCGCTGTGCTCGATTAAATTTGGGTTTGAGGGTTTTGATCTCCTTGGATTCAAGCAATAGAGAAATGAGTTCACTTCCCGTAACCTCCGTACTTATGTGATGAACGCTTTGCATCATCTCCACCGCACGCTTGGTGTTGTAATTATTGAGATGAGAAATAATCCTGGAGCGTATTTTTCTACTCTTTCCAGCGTAGATCACCTTGCCGTCTTCATCGTGCATATAATACACACCGGTCTTATCGGGCAATTCATCGAGCACATCTTTAGGTAAGGGACTATTGTAACTCCCTTTAAAGGAGTTTTTGTTCCCTTTGATAATTCCTTGACTATCGTTCTCAAGTAGAATTTCAAATAGCTTAACCGTAGCTAAGGCGTCCCCAGCGGCTCGGTGACGAGCATGGATTTCTATTCCCAACTCTCTACATAGCTTCCCCAAACTGTATGATCGATGGCCCGGAATTAACTTACGCGCCGTTCGTACCGTGCATAAAGTATCGCGTTCGTATTCATAGCCGAGCGAGCGAAATTCGGAACGCATAAAGTTGTAGTCAAACGGACAATTGTGAGCAATGAAGAGCGAGTCCTTCGTAAATTCAACAATGTCACGGGCCACTTCATAAAATCTTGGAGCGTGAGCCACCATTTCATCGGTGATGCCCGTTAGCTGTACAATGTTATACGGAATGCGGCACTCGGGATTGATGAGGGTCTGATATTCATCCGCAATCTTCTCGCCATCGTGCTTATAAATGGCCACTTCGGTAATTCTGTTTCCTCGACTATTATCTCCGGTTGTTTCAATATCTACAATGCAGTACATCATGCCTCAAATATCCCGGGCATCGGTTTCCACTTGTATGATCTCCTGAAATTCACCTTTTTTCTTGATTCGCAATCCGGTAAGTTGCTGTCCTAAACAGGCCGCAGTATCAATCTGCCATGAGTTGCTTCGTTCATTAAAGGCCGGCTTTCCATCTTTGTGGGGAATATGCCCAATCACTTGGAGCTTCTTCATTTTCTTAAGCACCGCTCTATTGTGAATCAAACTAAGGGCAACAGATTTTGCAAAGGGATCACGTACTTTTTTCGACCAACCGGCATGACTAATAAACAGGTAGTCCGTTTCAATAGCCATCGGAAGTTTGTAAATCCATTTCAGAATCTTCGCATACTCATCAGGGTCTTTGGATAGGTCTTTAAGGAGTTGTGCGCTACCTTTTCGAACCCATTTATAATTTGGTTTCCCTTTCAAATAGGAGAGGAGTCGGTATTCATGATTGCCAAGTAGAAAGAGCACCTTCCCAGGATACTTCTTGCTCAGTTTCCGAGCATATCGCACACATTCCGTCGAATGCCTTCCTCTATTAATCAAGTCGCCAACCTGAATCAGGACTTCATTTTCAGCGTCCCAATGATCCTCTACAAATTTTTTAAAAGTGTGATAGCAACCGTGAACATCGCCTACAACCAATACAGGACTGCTGGGAAGCTCTAATAATCTCCCGTTGAGCAATGCTATATCTTTATAAATACTCATGAGAAATGAATCTCCTCATGAGATAGGTGCATCTTATTTAGCTCCCAGAAACGCATCTTAGTCGTTGAGCATGACAGGCATGACCAGCATGAGTACGTCTTCACCATCTTCGTTTCCATCGACCGGAATTAAAATACCTGCTCTATTCGGAGCCGCCAACTCTAGGTTCACGTTTACTCCCTCAAGATTGGAAAGCATTTCAACTAGGAATCGAGAGTTAAACCCAATTTCCATGTCGGCACCTTCATACTGACAATTCAAACGTTCTTCAGCTTTGTTGGCGAAGTCTATATCTTCAGCAGAGATCTGAACTTGATTGCCCATAATCTTCAAGCGAATTTGATGGGTAGTCTTGTTAGAAAAGATGCTTACACGTCGAACCGAGCTCAATAGCTCTGCTCTACCGATGGTCATTTTGTTTGGATTGTCTTTTGGGATAACGGCTTCGTAATTAGGATACTTGCCATCAATTAATCGGCAGCTTAGCTCAATGTGGTCCAATACAAATCGAGCATTCGACTCATTGTACTCAATGGTCACATCATTGTCCGTATTGGCTAGAATGCTTTTTAGGAGTGTAAGAGGTTTCTTTGGCATGATGAATTCCGCTGACTGATCAGAGGAGGCATCAGTGCGTGTGTAGCGCACCAATTTGTGAGCGTCTGTTGCCACAAATCGCATTTGGTTGGAATCAAATTGGAAAAATACTCCACTCATTACCGGTCGTAGATCGTCGTTTCCTGTTGCGAAAAGTGTTTTAGTGATGGCGCTAGCCAAGACGTCAGGGGCGATGCTGCAGCTTGAGGCGTCTTCTACGCTTTGTGTTTTTGGAAATTCTTCTCCATCCAAAAAGGCCAAGGCGTACTTTCCATAATCACTGGCTAATTCAACCTTATGTGCCGATTCGTCCAAAACGAAGGTCAGAGGTTGATCCGGGAAGGTCTTTAAAGTATCCAAAAGTAAACGAGCAGGAATCGCTGCTGATCCCTTCTCATCGCTCTGAACACCCAATTCCGTGCTCACAATGGTTTCAAGATCGCTAGCAGTGATGCGCAACTTATTTCCGTCCAATTCAAACAAGAAATTGTCTAGAATGGGAAGGGTGTTGCTGGAATTAATAACTCCACTTATGATCTGAAGTTCTTTTAGGAGGCTATTGCTTGATACAATGAATTTCATCTGGTCGTACGCTTTTAATGGCCAATCGGCATCGCCCAAATATAGAGCATTTGAAAGAGGCTTTTAAGTTAAAATATCAACGAATTTTGAACAGTTATTCATCTTTCGCGAAATATTCAATCGGACGTAAGATCTTATCGAAAGTCACTCGTTGAATAAGAATCATGTCATCACCGTTGAGCTGGGCGTAATATCGATCTCTATCGTACAAAAGTGGATCGCCATTTCGGTCGGTTTCACCTTCTAATGCCGATTTATAGAAGCCACGGATATAATTACTGTTTCCATACGTATCCTCAATCGTCATTTCAAAAAGAGGAGGACTGGATAGAATGCTGTCCTTTTTCTGCCACACCGCATCTTTGTCGGTAATTAATCCTTCGAACTGCAGATTTTGGAAATTGGACAAAAAAGAAGTCGCTGTTTCAGGACTAAAAGGGTATGCTTGTCCAGCCTCATCTAGGATTTGTACGTCGTCTAAACCATTACTCTCTAAAGTGAAACCGCTCAAATTGGCATGGGTATATTCAATTTGTACCGATTTCAATTGTCCGGGACCAAGGTCACAGATCAATCGACTCCTCCAAAGATCCTCCTGAGTAAAATATCGAACAGAGAGGAAACCATTGAATCCTTCCATATGCACCACATAGGGTTCTGTAGCGTTGTGAAGCATCATATAGGTCCCAAGCATGTCTTGTGGATTATCACCAACATAGAAGTGCTTTATCTCTTCTTCACCAGCATAGACGCGAACTTCCTTACCGGAGACGGCCATCTTTTTCAAAATGTTTGGCTTGGCACTTTCATTTACATAATTCCTCATGGTCTGACGGTAGAGAGTTTCTAAGACCAATTCAATGGCATCCTTACGCACGGGATATTTTCCGTTCACATACCATTTACCATCTTCCTTCTTTTCTATAACCGCCTCACTTGGCTTTTTATCACTGATAACGATCTTTGTAATGCTTGCCGTATCCTTTATGCCAAACTCCCTGTTCTCCGTGCGCACCACATTTTCGCTGTTCTTCTGACTTAAAAAGTAGGCTGTCCCTACGAGCAAGATCACAACGGCTACGTATATCCAATTCTTTTTCATCTCCTGTATTTTCTTCTTCTCCATAGCGCACTTAGCCAGCCTATGCTGATAAACAGTAGGGCCGGTAGGGCTACATTAATAACTTTCCATTTGGTCTTCTCAGATTCCACTCGAGTTTTATCCAGCAATCGAAGCTTGACCTCTCTTGAACGCACCTCGATCAAGCCCGATTCATCCAATAAATAGTCAAAGGCATTGAGTAAGAAATCGCGGTTGCCAAACTGTTGACGTGAGTATTTATCATAACCCAAGGGTAAGGCCTGGCCATTTTGAACCTGATTCTTGATTACATCTCCATCAGAAATTACGATCATGGCCGTTTCAGAACTTTGCTCGGCAACTTGTATGACCTCACCATTTTCGTCTCTGGGTTGCAATCTGTTCTTAAACAATGATTCAAATTTCCCTTCCAGTAGGAGGGCTGTGAAAGCTGGACGATCCCGGTAGGCCGATTCGTTTGGCGCTGAGCGCAACTCGGCCAGGTTAATCAAGGTTGGTGCTTGAACTCGGTCGGTATACTCCGAGGTATACAGCAAAGGTGTTTTTTTGATTCCCGCTGCTTTGATGGTATCCATGCTCGAAACAAATTCAAATCGAACAGGATTTAGATTTTTTACAATCGGATGATCCGTTTCTGGGAAGGCCATAGGAAAATAAGGCCAGGGAAACATTTCGAATTGGGGTTGATTGTTCACCACATTTACGACCAGCGGAATGGAGCCACAGACAAGATCTTTAAGCACATCGCCATTGACCCGTGCACCATATTTAAACAGCTGATCTTCTAAGTTCAAATGATTTGGGTAGGCCAGTGTCTGATTTTCTTCTTGCAGACTATCCATCTCCGCGCTAACTCCATCCAATAGCCATATGACTTTTCCACCGCGCATGATGAATTGGTCAATTAGGAACTTATCGACATCTGAATAAGCAACGGTGGGCTTGGCAATGACCAGCGCATCAAAGCTGTTTAAGCGAACGATCTGTCGTGAGAACAAGGGCTCACCCGTATTCGTGTCCACTTCGAAAGAACGTAGACCAAATCGTTCAGAGGCATACGACTTTGATAAATCACGGGCAATGGAAGCTGTTTGGTCGGCATTGAGTTCTCCATGACCTTCGATAAATGCAATGCGCGGTTTTTTCTCAACTTGAAGTTTTCGCAATGCATTCGCCAATTCAAATTCAAGTGCTTGAACCGAATTATTTAATTGTCCTTCGGCACTTGCTCCAAATTGAGTTTTAAGCAATGTAAATACGCCCTCTTTTCCTTTATGATAGATCAATCCGCCCGGAAAGATGAGCTGTTCGCTGCTTTGGTCGCTGTTTTTAACTTCCAACTGGGTAGGCTCCAAACCTTTACTCTGCAAATGCTGATAGAGTTCAACTTTTAACTCATCGCTTTCTGCCTTGCTCGGATCGATGAACTCAAATTCAACCAAATCAGAATAGGCTCTAAACTCATTGAGCATATTTCTGGTTTCATCACGTAAGCGTCTAAATCCGGCTGGGAAATCCCCATCCAAATACACCCGAAACATGACCGGTTCATCTAGGTTTTTAAGCAGTTCTCGTGTTGGCTCTGAAATAGTAAATCGCTTTTCTGAAGTAAGGTCAATGCGGAAGAACTGATATTGTCCTATAATATTGACGAGCACGATAACGATCAGTGCAAAGGCGAATCCCAATATGTCCTGACGTTTTCTCACCACTTTCTACTTTTTAACACCAGTTGGGTAGCCGAACTTAACAAGAGAATAAGGCAAACGAAATAAAGAAGGTCTCGGGAGTCTATAACACCTCGACTCATGCCGACATAATGAGACGCAATACCAAGATATTCAAGTATATAGTCATTTCCACTTTCAGCGAAACTTGAAATAGAATCGAAACCACTATACATAAAGAAACTAAAGAAAACGGCCAGAATAAACGATACAATTTGATTGGTGGTTAGGGAGGAAGCAAAGAGTCCGATGCTCACATAAGCCCCACCTAAAAACAACAATCCAACATACGAACCAATGGTGCCACCATGATCGATATTCCCTACCTGGGCACCGAGTGTATGAACCGTATAATAATAGATGAAGGTTGGTAAAATACTCAGTGCTACGAGCGTAAAACCAGCGAGGAATTTGGCTCCGATAATTTGCCAATCGGCCAGTGGTTTGGTCAAGAGCAATTCCATGGTCCCGCTCTTATGCTCGTCGGCAAACATACGCATGGTAATGGCCGGTATTAAAAACAAGAATACCCATGGAGCAATTACGAATAATGAATCCAAGCTGGAGTACCCATTATTCAAGATATTCATCTCCGCTTGAAACACAAAGAGAAATAGACCTGTAATGATCAAAAACACCAAAACCACAAGATATCCTGTGATAGAGGTGAGGAAGGCGCGTATTTCCTTTTTATAGAGTGTTAACATTCAATTTGGTTTGATCGGTGGTGCTCCATGCCATTGGTTTTGCTCTAAATAACTTTTTGGTATCGGCCCAAACCCCCGCAAAGAGCTCTGAATTCCGATATCCATTTAAATGTACTTCGCTTTCCCAATACGAATAGGTGAAAAAGACCGAAGGATTCGACACATCCTGCAACAATTGCACATGCGAACAACCGTCAAAGCCAAGAATCTTTTCCCGGCTTCCGGCAAATATGTTTAAAAAATCAGGAACTCGCTTTGGTTCAAATTCCATTTTAACAATTCGTACAATCATTTGAACTCAATTTTAACCCGATCGTGATGTCGAATACCCAATAGGCTGGACGCTCCTCCAACACTCTGTGAATCCCCTTTAAAAATGGCAATCTCTAAAAGTCCTGCTGAATTAAAAATGGCCATCTTCTTTCCTTCCGCTACACTGGACTTATACTGTTCATACACTCTTGAGATCGGTTCCCCTAAATTGGTGCCATAGCTTATTTCGAAAGCTCGGGTCTTTCCAACTTCATAAAACAAGCTTTTAGAAATGTTGGTAACAGCATTTCCAAATCGATCGATAAATATTACAGTTCCTAGGATTTCATGACCGCCTTGTGAGACTACGGGACGAAGCACCTGCTTCATCTTCATATTCTCCATTTGTTTGCCAACCACTTCGAGTTTTCCTCCTCTTCCTAAATGGCAAGCTGCAGGCACATATACATCCCGTGAGGGAAATAAGAGGCTGTTGGATTGTTGGAAGATGTGCAGCTCCATGATGAGGTCGGGTCGTTTTTCCTGAAAAATAAGAGAGAAAACCCCATTATCTGGTCCAATAAAAAAATGTCCTTGTCCTCTAATGCCTAAATGCACTTGTTCATTGGTGGATTCAGAGTCCACCGCGAGAATATGAATGCTTCCTTCTGGGAATTGTTTGAATGAGTTCCCTAAAACATATGCCGCCTCAGTAATATTGTATGGTCCAATATCGTGCGATATATCTACAATATTGGCCCCAGGCAGCTCCCGCAGAATGTTTCCCTTAAGGCTTCCCACCAAGTGATCCTTTGTTCCGAAATCGGTGGTAAGTGTGATGATCGGCATATACTCAAATACGACTGCTTACGGTTCCCCAATAATAGGGGTAAATGTTGTTACTTTGTGCTCCAAATGTACGCAAATCAGATGCGAACTAAAGGGAATTAAACGGAGTAAAATCACAAATACACAGCTCATTTGAACGATAAGATCATTTCGATCGAAAACCTGGATCCTGTTGAATTATTAGGAACACATAATTCCAAGCTATCCTTGATAAAAAAACGGTTTCCAAAACTGAAAATTATTTCAAGAGGAAATACGGTAAAAGCTATAGGCCCGGACGACGAGCTATTGGCTTTTGAAAAGATTATGAGTGAGATGATGCAGCATCTTCAAACGTATAATCAACTGACCGAAAGTAATATAGAGCGTCTCATAGAGTCCGGTATAGAATCTATGGCGGGCGGTAATAGCGATGTTCTATTGCACGGAACGCATGGTCGGATAATTAAAGCGAGAACGAGCAATCAGCGAAAAATGGTGAGCCTTTCGGAAAAGAACGATATGGTATTTGCTATTGGTCCGGCAGGAACTGGTAAGACCTATACGGCCGTGGCTTTGGCGGTTCGTGCCCTTAAAAGAAAGCAAGTTCGATGCATCATACTAACTCGACCCGCAGTGGAGGCAGGAGAGAATTTGGGATTCCTACCCGGTGACCTAAAAGAAAAATTGGATCCCTATCTACAACCTCTATATGATGCACTAAAGGATATGATTCCCGGAGAGAAATTGGCGTATTACATTGAGAATAATATTGTACAAATCGCACCATTGGCCTTTATGAGAGGTAGAACTTTGGATAATGCCTTTGTGATATTGGATGAAGCGCAGAATACAACCCATTCTCAGATGAAGATGTTTTTAACTCGAATGGGAAAGTCGGCAAAATTCATTGTAACTGGAGATAAGTCTCAAATTGATTTACCGCGTAATCAGAAAAGTGGATTAATTGAAGCGGAGTATATTTTAAAAGGAGCCGATGGATTGGAGTTTCTATATCTGGATGAGAAAGATGTGATCCGCCATCAATTGGTGAAGAAAATTATTAAAGCCTACGAGCATAACGATTCCAAAGAAAAAGAAAAGAAGAAATGAGTTCCAGCTTGGCATTGACAAAATCAGATTACAGCTTTCCCGGACAGAAATCGGTGTATAAGGGAAAGGTTCGAGATGTGTATTCTATGGAGGATGATCGCCTGATCATGGTGGTGAGTGATCGAATCAGTGCGTTTGACCATGTGTTGCCGAAAGGGATACCTTATAAAGGACAGGTGCTAAATCAGTTGGCGGCAATTAATCTTAATGCCACTTCGCATATTGTTCCTAATTGGTTGGAGGCAACACCAGATCCCAATGTATCAGTGGGTCAGCTGGCTAATCCCTACAAAGTAGAGATGGTTATACGAGGCTATTTAGCTGGGCATTCATGGCGAGAGTACAAATCGGGTAAGCGAATTATATGTGGAGTTGAGATGCCTGATGGAATGAGAGAAAACGATCCATTTCCAACTACAATCATAACTCCAGCGACCAAAGCAGAGGAGGGTCATGACGAAGATATTTCAAGAGAAGAAATCATTGAACGTGGCATAGTTGTTGAAAGTGACTACACGAAGTTGGAAAACTTTACAAAAAAGCTCTTTGAATTTGGTAGTACAGTTGCCCACGATCGCGGTTTGATCCTCGTAGATACCAAATATGAATTTGGTAAAACGAAGGATGGCAAGATTGTGTTGATCGATGAAGCGCATACCCCGGACTCCAGTCGTTATTTCTATGCAGAAGGATATGAGGCCAGACAGGAAAGAGGGGAGCGTCAGAAGCAGCTCTCGAAAGAACTTGTTCGTGAGTGGCTTATGGCCAATGGATTTCAAGGTTTGGAAGGACAAACAATGCCGGTGATGCCGGAACCGTTTGTTGCTGAAGTGACCTCCAGATATGTGGAACTATTTGAAAAACTAAGTGGGACGGATTTTGTCCGAGTCGATATTACCAATGTAGAAGAGCGGGTTTATTCCAACGTAATGAAGTATTTAGGAAACTAAAGACCTGTGTTATGAAGAGATTAGTATTGTTGTTGGGAATTGTGTTTGTTGGGATTCAATCTCAATCTCAAGTGTTATCGTTCGGTGTCCGCGGAGGACTTAACGCGAACAATGTAGAATTGGATCAAGTGATTCCACCGAAAGGCCAGTCAGAAACATGGCATGTATTCACGGATGAAGTGACCATGGGATACCATTTAGGATTGTACGGCCGAATTAAAGTCTTGGGCTTTTACATCCAACCAGAATTGCTCTTGACGACCTTAAACACCAACATTAGAATTCAGGAAGTTGATAACAACAATGGGGTTACGCAGCAAGCTACGGAAGAACTCAAAATAAATCGATTTGATATCCCTATAATGGTGGGATTGAAATTTGGGCCTGCCCGAGTGAATGCGGGATCAATAGCGAGTAGAAACATTTCCACAAATTCAGATTTAATCACCCTGGACAAGGCCACTTGGGGTTATCAAGCAGGGATCGGATTTGATATCTGGAAGCTACTGCTCGACATAAAGTTTGAAGGAAGTTTATCAGAACGAGAAACGACCATTACATACAAAGGCCAAGACTTTAAATTGGACAATCGGACTTCGCAACTCATTGTGAGTTTGGGATACCGATTCTAATCCAAGTCTTACAATAAAAGAAGCCCTTCCCGTGCAGACCGGAGGGGCTTTTATTTTTACAGAGAATTAAAATAGGGTCATAATATTGTTGTTAAACAAAATATTTTGATCTAGCATGTGAGACGGTTGTTTGGGGCTAGA
>LXNJ01001583.1_pt1 | contig 13291 bp, 11 predicted proteins | sample 809081 | NCBI WGS metagenome assembly LXNJ01 (sample SAMN04870510, study PRJNA318959) | sponge metagenome | biome: sponge; feature: marine sponge reef; material: water | host: Petrosia ficiformis | place: Greece: Milos, Mediterranean Sea | collected 2013-05-29 | depth 5-7 m
GGCCCGCCCAGGATAATCCCCACGTCGCGCGCGACGCAGACAGGCAGGAAGGACTCCAGCGCCTCCTGCTCCAGCAGGGTGTAGCGGCCGGCGAGGAGGAAGCAGTCGAAGTCGCCCAGCTCCAGCAGCCGCGCGCAGGCCTGCCACTCGTTGAGGCCCGCGCCGATGGCGGCGATGCGGCCGGCGGCCTTGAGCTCCTCCAGCGCGCGGTAGCCGCCCCGGTCGAAGAGCTCGCGCACCTTCTCGTCCGCCGCGGCCTGGCTGCCGTGGGTCCACACGTCCAGGTCGTGGACGAGCAGAAGGTCGACGCTCTCCATCCCCAGCCGCTCCAGGCTCGCCTCGTGGGAGCGCATCACGCCGTCGTAGCCGTAGTCGAACACCACCTTGCGCTGCGGCGTATCGACGAAGAGGGTCTCCTCGGCCTCGTCCGCCGCGCAGTCGACGATCAGCCGCCCGATCTTGGTGGAGAGCACCACGTTCTCGCGGCCGAAGCCCTCAATGGCCGTGCCGAAGCGCTCCTCGGAGCGCCCGAGGCCGTAGAAGGGTGCCGTGTCGAAGAAGCGGATGCCGCAGTCGTAGGCCGCCCGCAACGTCGCCTGGGCGTCCTCCTCCGACACCCGCCGGTAGAGGTTCCCCAGCGGCGCGCCGCCGAAGCCGAGGCGGGTCAGCGCGAGGGGGCGGGCCGTGTGCGGGCCCAGGTCCGCCCTGTCGCCCGGCTTCATCGCAGCCTACTGCGCCGCCTCGCTGCCCTCGCCCTCGCCCGCCTTGTAGCGGGCGATGGCCTCCGCCAGCTCGTCCGCCTCCTCGCAGGGGCCGCCGCAGATCTCCTTCAGGGTCGCGAGGTGCTGCTCGGCCATGGCGAGGTCGCCGGCCAGGAGATAGGCCTCGCCGATGTACTCGTGGGCGCCGCGATGGGCCGGGTCCAGCCTCAGCGCGACCCCGTAGGCCTCGAAGGCATCGTCGAGCCGCCCCATGTGGCGATAGCTGTAGGCGAGCAGGTTGAAGGCGTCGGCGTTGCGCGGGTCGGACTCCGTCGCCCTCTCCAGGAACATCGCCGCGCGCTCCCAGTCGCCGGCCTCCACCGCCTGCCTGCCGCGCTCGACATTGCGCTGGTCCGCCTGCGACGCCGCGCTCTCCGTGGTGCTGGTGCCTGCGGCCGCGGCCTCCGGGGCCGGAAGCGCCGTGCCGGTCGCGGCCATCAGGGCGACGGCGGCGAGGGTTCTCGTGAGTATCGTCATGTCGCACCTCCCGCGCGGGATCGGAGCGGCGGCGCCAACCTCAGTGGGGCGGCTGGTAGTTGGGCGGCTCGCGCATGACCCCGACATCGTGAACGTGGCTCTCGCGCAGGCCCGCGGCGGAGACCCGCGCGAATTGGCAGTTGCGCTGCATCTCGGCGAGCGTCGCGCAGCCGGTATAGCCCATGGCCGCGCGCAGGCCGCCGACGAGCTGGTGGATCACCTGGCCGAGCGGCCCCTTGAAGGGCACGCGGCCCTCGATCCCCTCCGGCACCAGCTTGAGCCGGTCGCTGATCTCGGCCTGGAAGTAGCGGTCGGCCGAGCCGCGCGCCATGGCGCCGAGCGAGCCCATGCCGCGGTAGGACTTGTAGGAGCGGCCCTGGTAGAGGAAGACGTCGCCCGGGCTCTCCTCGGTGCCGGCGAAGAGCGAGCCGATCATGGCGCAGTCGGCGCCGGCGGCGATGGCCTTGGCGAGGTCGCCGGAGAACTTGATGCCGCCGTCGGCGATCACGGTGACGCCCGCCTCGCGCGCCACCTCGACCGTGTCGACGATCGCCGTGAGCTGCGGCACGCCGACGCCCGCGATGATGCGCGTGGTGCAGATCGAGCCGGGCCCGATGCCCACCTTGATGGCGTCGGCGCCGGCGTCGATCAGCGCGCGCGCGCCGTCGGCCGTGGCGACGTTGCCGGCCACTACCTGGGCGTGGTTGCTCAGGCTCTTGATATCCCTGACGGCGCGCGCCACCGCCGCGCCGTGGCCGTGCGCCGTGTCCACGACGACGAGGTCGCATTCGGCGTCGAGCAGCGCCGCCGCCCGCTCCAGCCCCTCGGCGCCGACGCCGGTCGCCGCACCCGCGCGCAGCCGGCCCTGCGCATCCTTGCAGGCGTGGGGATGGGCCTGCGCCCGCTCCATGTCCTTGACCGTGACGAGCCCGACGCAGCGGTAGTCGTCGTCCACCACCAGCAGCTTCTCGATGCGGTGGCGGTGCAGCAGCCGCCTGGCCTCGTCGCGGTCCACGTCCTCGCGCACGGTGATCAGGTTCTCGGCGGTCATGATCTCGCGCACCGGCCGGTCGTGATCGGTCTCGAAGCGGACGTCGCGGTTGGTGAGGATGCCGACCAGCCTGCCGCTCCCCGCCTCGACCACGGGGATGCCGGAGATGCCGTGCTCGTCCTTGAGGCGCAGCGCCTCCCGCACCGGGCGGTCGGGCGCGATGGTCAGCGGGTTGACTACCATGCCGGCCTCGAACTTCTTGACCCGGCGCACCTCCTGCGCCTGGGCCTCGGGCGTCATGTTCTTGTGAATGATGCCGAGGCCGCCGGCCTGGGCCATGGCGATGGCGAGCCGGCCCTCGGTCACGGTATCCATGGCGGCCGACAGGAGCGGGATGCCGAGGCCGATCTCGCCCGTGACCCTGGTGTCGATCGCCGTCTCGGTGGGCAGGACGGTCGAGGCCGCGGGGATCAGGGTCACGTCGTCGAAGGTAAGCGCCTCTCGGACCTGCATCGCGACCCCTGTCGAGTTGGCGCGCACTATACACAAATCGCAGGCGCGGCCAAGCGCCCCCGGGCGCATCCGCGCCGCCGGCGGCAATCGATGCAGGCGCCGTGCTGTGTCACTATGAGATCGCCGGTCACGGCGGGATCGCGTCTTCGCGGAGAAGGAAATCATGGCAGGAAACACCCTACGCCTGACGATGGCGCAGGCCCTGGTGCGCCATCTTTGCAACCAGTACACCGTCATCGACGGCGAGCGGGTTCCGCTCTTCGCCGGTGTGTTCGCCATCTTCGGCCACGGCAACGTCACCTGCCTCTCGGAAGCGCTGGAACCGGTGCAGGACCGGCTGCCGACCTGGCGCGGCCAGAACGAGCAGTCCATGGCGCTGGCCGCCATCGGCTACGCCAAGGCCAGGCGCCGCCGCCAGATCATGATCGCCACATCCTCGATCGGCCCCGGCGCGCTCAACATGGTGACGGCGGCGGGCACGGCCCATGCCAACCGCCTGCCGATCCTGATCCTCGCGGGCGATACCTTCGCCAACCGGCTGCCCGACCCGGTGCTCCAGCAGGTCGAGCATTTCGGCGATCCCACCCTCACCGTGAACGACGCCTTCAAGGCGGTCTCCCGCTACTGGGACCGGATCGCCCACCCGGCGCAGATCATGGCCTCGCTGCCGCAGGCCGTCGCCACCATGCTCGATCCGGGCGACTGCGGCCCGGCCTTCATCGCGCTCCCGCAGGATATCCAGGAGATCGCCTTCGACTATCCGCACGAGTTCTTCGAGGAGAGGGTGTGGACGATCCCGCGCCCGCGCCCCGACCGCGACCGCGTGGCCGAGGCCGCCGCGCTGCTGAAGACGGCGAAGAGGCCGCTCATCATCGCGGGCGGCGGCGTGCGCTATTCCGGCGCCGAGGAGGCCGTCGCGGGCTTTGCCGCCGCGCGCGGGATCCCGGTGGTCGAGACCATCGCCGGCAAGGGCACGCTCACCCACTACGATCCGGTCCATTGCGGCCCCGTCGGCGTGGTCGGCTCGACCTCGGCCAATGCGCTCGCCGCCGAGGCCGACGTGATCCTCGCCATCGGCACCCGCCTGCAGGACTTCACCACCGGCTCGTGGACCGCGTTCGCGCAGGGCGCGCGCTTCGTCTCGATCAACGCGGCGCGCTGGGATGCGACCAAGCACCGGGCGCTCGCGGTCGTCGGCGACGCGCTGGAGACGGTGCAGGAGCTCGACGCCGCCCTCGGCGCCTGGACGGTGGACGGTGCCTACCTGGCGAAGGCCCAGGCGCTCTTCAGTAAATGGGACGCACTGCTCGACGAGCACCAGGCGCACACCAACGCGCCCCTGCCCTCCTACGCGCAGGTGGTGAACGTCGTGAACCGGGCGGCGGGCGAAGGCGATACCCTCATCGCTGCCGCCGGCGGGATTCCGGGCGAGGTCGCCAAGGGGTGGCGGGTCAAGCAGCCCAACACCTTCGACCTCGAGTTCGGCTTCTCCTGCATGGGCTACGAGATCGCCGGCGGCTGGGGCAACGCAATGGCGACCCAGGGCACGTCGACGCCCATCGTCATGGTGGGCGACGGCGGCTACCTGATGATGAACTCGGACATCTATTCGTCGGTGCTCACCGGCCACAAGATGATCGTCGTGGTCTGCGACAACGGCGGCTTCGCCATCATCAACCGGCTGCAGGAGTTCAAGGGGACGCCCGGCTTCAACAACCTGTTCAAGGACTGCCGCACCGCGGCTCCCGGCAGCCCGCCCCTCGTGGATTTTGCGAAGCACGCGGAGTCCATGCACGCCCACGCGCGCCGCTGCGAGAGCCTCGCCGATCTCGAAGCCGCGCTCGAATGGGCCAGGGGCACCGACAGGACCACCGTCCTTGCGATCGCGACGGAAGCCCACACCTGGACGCCCGGCGACGCCGCCTGGGACCTCGGCGTGCCGGAGGTCTCGGAGCGCGAGACGGTCCGGGCCGCCCGTGCCGAGCACGAGAACATCCGGGCCAGGCAGCGCATCGGAGTGTGAGGGATGCCGACGCGAAGCCTGCCCCGCGAGGCTCGTGGACGGTCTCCGGCGCTGCCCCTATAGTGGAAGCACTCGGCGCGCGCCGAAAGAAGAACCAAGAATCCACCGGCGCCCGAACAGGATGGAGGGACCGAGCGATGCTAGGGAGAATGTCTGCACTCGTTGCGCTTGCTGCGTTGGCAGTTGCGCCGGTGGTCCATCAACAGCAGGCGAAGGCCGACGAGCACGAGGTGACGATCGGGTTCGCGATCGCGCTGAGCGGGTGGATGAACCAGTACGACGGCCCGCCCTACCAGGGCGCGCTCATGGCCATCGACGAACTCAACGCCGAGGGCGGCATCCTGGGCAAGCAGATCCGCGCCGTGGTCTCCGACACCAAGACCGACACGGTGCAGGGCGCCAAGGCGGGCGCCGACGTGGTGGCGCAGGGCGCGCAGTTCATGGTGGTCTCGTGCGACTACGACATGGGCGCGCCCGCTGCCACGGTGGCCAACAGCAACAACATGATCTCGATCTCGTTCTGCGCGTCCGACGCCAAGATGGGGGTGCAGGGCATCGGCCCCTACGCCTTCACGCTCAACACCTACGGCCAGGGCGAGGGCGCGGGCATGGCCAAGTACGCCTACGTCGACCGCGGCTGGCGCAAGGCCTTTCTGCTGCTGGACGCCTCGATCGAGTACGACAAGAGCATCTGCCACGGCTTCATGGAGCAGTGGAAGGACTACGGCGGCGAGGTGATCGGCGTCGACAGCTACATGCAGGACGACGCCTCCATCGCCTCGCAGATCACCCGCTACAAGGAGCTGGCGGCGGAGCGTGGCGAGCCCGAATTCCTCTATCTCTGCTCCTACGGCGGGGGTGCCGTGAGCGCGATCCGCCAGATCCGCGCGGCCGGGATCGACGTGCCCATCGGCGGCGGCGATTCCATGGACGGCGACTACTGGGCCGAGGCCGTGCCGGGGCTGAGCGACCACTACGCCTCCTCCTTCGGCTCGATCTGGAGCGACGACCCGAGGCCCGAGGTCAACGCCTTCTTCGACCGCTACCGCGAGAACTACGGCGAGCCGGAGACCTCGTTCCCGCTCAACGGCTACAGCGTGATCCAGGCGATCAAGGTGGCGGCCGAGCGGGCGGGCTCGCTCGATTCCGATGCGGTGCTGGCGGAGATGAACAAGTTCGACAAGGAGCCGCTGCTCTGGGGTCCGACCACCTACTCGGCCGACACCCACATCGACCTCACGCACGTGCTGACGATCATCCAGATCCAGGGCGGCAAGGGCAGCTATGCGGGCCAGGGCGGCGCGGAGAACCCGCCTGCGCTGCAGCTCATCTTCCCGGACTTCACCGAGGACCTTTACGAGAACTAACCTGCGTCGCCCGGGGGCCGGTCCGCCGCAGGGCGGGCCGGCCTTCGTCTCTGTAGCGGTTGTCGTCCAGGGGCCGCCGTGACCGGACTGGTCCAGAACGCCATCGACGCGCTCGCGCTGGGCAGCCTCTATGCGCTGACGGCGCTCGGCATCGGGCTCATCTTCGGCGTCATGCGGCTGATCAACTTCGCCCACGGCGACCTGATCATGATCGGGGGCTATGCGCTGATCGTGCCGTCGAGCGCGGCCGCGGCGGTGGCCTTCATCGGCGCCTGGCCGGCGCCTGCGCTGGTGGGCGCGATCGTGCTGATCGTCATGCTCTTCGCGCTCGCCTGCGAGCGCCTGGCCTTCCGCCCGCTCAGGCGCGCCGACCCCTCGGTGCTGCTCATCACCTCCTTCGCGCTCAGCTTCTTTCTCGAGCATCTCGTCGTCATGATCTACGGCGGGCGGGTGAAGGCGGTGAGCATCTGGCCCGAGCTGCTGGAGGCGGTGCTGGTGGGCGGCGTGCGCATCCCCTACCTGCAGATCGTCACCATCGGCGTCACCATCGGGCTGCTCCTGCTCCTGGTGCTCTTCCTCAAGCGCACCGCCATGGGCATCCAGATGCGGGCGGCGTCGGAGGACTTCTCCACGGCGCGGCTGCTGGGGGTGCGCGCCAACCGGGTGATCGCGGTGGCCTTCGCCATCAGCGGGCTGCTGGCGGCGGCGGTCTCGCTGCTCTACGTCTCGCAGGTGGGCGCGCTCACCTACAGCATGGGGATCCCGCTGGTGCTCTTCGCCTTCGTCGCCACCGTGGTGGGCGGCATGGGGAGCCTGACCGGCGCGGTGCTCGGCGGCTTCGTGGTCGGCGTCGCGAGCGTGGCGCTGCAGGTGGCGCTGCCCGTGGCCATGCGGCCCGACCGCGACGTCTTCGTCTACGGGCTGATCCTGCTGATCCTGCTGCTCCGGCCCTCGGGCCTGGTCAAGGTGAAGTCGATCGAGGAGAAGGTCTGAGATGGCGGGCCCGGGCCGGGCGGAGACGATCCGGCGCCTGCCGGCGGTGGCCCTGCGCGCCTTCTGGACGCCGCTCGTGCTCTCGCTCGGCGTCCTCGTCATCGTGCTGGCGGTGTGGGCGAGCGGGGACACGGTGCTGGCGCTGGCGGTCACCGCCGCGCTGATCCGCGCGGTGATGGTGATCGGGCTCTACATCTTCATCGGCAACTCGGGCGTGCTGGCCTTCGGCCACGCCACCTTCATGATGGTGGGCGCCTACGGCGTGGCCTGGCTCACGCTGCGCCCCTTCAACAAGAGCTTTGCGCTGCAGCTGCCGGAGTTCCTGGCGGCCCACCAGTATCCGCTGCTGCCGTCGGCGATCGCCGCGGCGCTGCTGGCCGCCATCGTCGCCTTCGTGGTGGGCATCCCGATCATGCGGCTCTCGGGCATCGCCGCGGCGATCGCGACGCTCGCCGTGCTCGGCATGTTCAAGACCTTCTACTCCAACTGGAGCGAGTGGACGCTCGGCGCCGCGACCATGCCGGGGATCCCGATCTACGTCGACATGTGGGTGGCGCTCAGCTGGGTGGTGGTGGCGCTCTTCGTCGCCTTCATCTACCAGCGCTCGAAGTACGGCCTCGCGCTCCGCGCCTCGCGGGAGGACGAGTTCGCGGCCCGCGCGGCCGGCATCAACATCCCGCGCCAGCGGCTGGTCGCCTTCGTGCTGAGCGCCTTCTTCATGGGCATCGGCGGCGTGCTGGAGGCGCACTATCTCGGCACCATCGCGGTCAAGAACTTCTGGCTCACCATCACCTTCATCCTGCTGGCGATGCTGATCGTCGGCGGCCAGCGGAGTCTCAGCGGCGCCATCGTGGGCGTCGTGGTGATCTCGACCCTGATCGAGATCCTGAACGCGCTGGAGGCTGGCATGAACGTGGGCGTCGCCGTGCTCTCGGTGCCGATCGGCGCGCAGGAGCTCACCATCGCCGGGCTGATGATCATCATCCTGGTGTTCCGGCCGGACGGGATCATGGGCGGGCGCGAGGTGCCCTGGCCCTTCGGCCGGCTGGGGCAGGTCGCGCGGGACCACGGCTCGGCCGACGACGCGCACGACCCCCTGCAGCGGGGCGTCGCACAGCGGGACGGTGCGCCATGATGGCGCGCACGCTGCGCAGGCTGCGCCCGGTGCGCCGCGCCGCGCCGGACCCCGCCATCGCCGGCAGCGCGGACGACACGCTGGAGGCCTTCGACGTCACGGTCCACTTCGAGGGGCTGGCCGCCGTCGACGGGGTCTCGATCGCGATGCGGCACGGCGAGGTGTTCGGCCTGATCGGCCCCAACGGCGCCGGCAAGACGACGCTGGTCAACGTGCTCACGGGCTTCCAGCGGCCGACCCGGGGGCGGGTGGTGCTCGGCGGCGAGGACGTGACCGGGCTCTCGCCCCACGCGCTCGGCCGCAAGGGGCTCGCGCGCACCTTCCAGGCGGTGCGGCTTTTCCGCGACATGCCGGTGATCGAGAACCTGGAGGCCGCCGCGGTGGGCACCGGGCTCGGCCGGCGCGAGGCCGCACGCCGCGCCGCCCGCATCCTCGCCTGGATGCGCTTCGCCCACCGCGCCGACGACTGGGCGGACACGCTGCCCTACGGCGACGAGCGCCGCGTCGGCATCGGCCGCGCGCTCGCCATGGCGCCCCGCTTCGTGCTGCTGGACGAGCCTGCGGCGGGGCTGAGCGATGCCGAGTGCGACGAGCTGATGGGGCTGATCGCCGAGATCCCCCGCGTCTTCGGTTGCGGCGTGCTGCTGATCGAGCACAACATGCGGGTCATCATGGGGGCCTGCGACCGCATCCACGTGATCGAGAGCGGGCGCACCGTGGCCGAGGGGCCGCCCGGGGAGATCCAGGCCAATCCCGCCGTGCTGCGCGCCTATCTCGGAACCAGGTCGGGCGATGCTCGAGGTTGAGGGCCTGCACGTCCGCTACCGGCGCCTGCGCGCGGTGCGCGGCGTCTCGCTCACCGTGGGCGAGGGCGAGATCGTCTGCCTGGTGGGCCCCAACGGCGCCGGTAAGTCGAGCACGCTGCGCAGCATCGCCGGCCTGCACCCGCCGGCCGAGGGCGAGATCAGGCTGGCCGGACGCCCGGTCGCAGGGCTCGCGCCCGAGACCATCGCGCGCTTAGGACTCTCCTTGGTGCCGGAGGGACGCCACGTCTTCACCCAGCTCACGGTGGAGGAGAACATCCTGCTGGGCAGCCAGATGCGCCGCGACCGCAGGCAGGTGAGGGCCGACTTCGAGCGCATGCTGGAGAGCTTCCCCTTCCTGCGCGCGCGGCTCTCCACGCCCGGCGGCAAGCTCTCCGGCGGCGAGCAGCAGCAGCTCGTCATCGCCCGTGCCTTGATGACCCGGCCCCGCCTGATCCTGCTGGACGAGCCCTCCCTCGGCCTCGCGCCGATGGTGGTGGACACGGTCTACGAGATCCTCAGGGGCCTGCGCGACGAGGGCATCACCCTGCTGGTGGTCGAGCAGAGCACCCACCGCGCGCTCGAGAACGGCGACCGCATCTACATCATCCGCTCCGGCCAGATCGAGCTGGAGGGCGCGTGCAGCGCGCTCACCGACGAGCGCGTCGAGCAGGCATACTTCGGATTCGACCGGGCCGACGACGACCGCGCGCACTTCTGAGGAGACGAGGGTGGGATTTCACGAGCGCTACAGCGAGAAGGGATCGGGGCCGCTGGTGGTCTTCAGCCACGGGACGCTCATGGACGCCGCGATGTTCGAGCCCCAGCTCGAGCATCTGGCCGAGCAGGGCTACCGCGCGCTCGCCTACAACAGCCGCGTGCTCACCGGGGAGCCGGCGCCGCATACGCTCGGCGACCTGGTGGAGGACTGCCGCGCGCTGCTCGACGGCCTCGGCGCGCCGAAGTGCGTGCTCGCGGGCATGTCGGTGGGCGGCTTCATGGCGCTGAAGTTCGCCCTCGCCTGCCCCGAGCGATTGGCCGGGCTGATCGTCATCGCCGCCGCCTCGCAGGGGTATTCGCCCGAGGAGCGCGAGGCCTACCACGGCCAGTTCGACAAGCTGGACGTGGACGGCCCGGTGCCGCGCGCCTTCGCCGAATGGGTGGCGCCCTTCTGCTTCGGCGAGACGACCCGTGCCCGCAACGGGGCGCTGGTGGACCATTGGACAGAGCGCTGGGCGACGACGGTGCCGGCGCGCGCGGTGCTCTTCCAGGGCCGCTCGTGGATCGACAAGGCGGACATCACCGCGCGGCTCGCGGCCGTGCGCGTGCCGACGCTGGTGATCCACGGCGAAGAGGACGTGCCGATCCCCATCGAGCGCGCGCAGGCCTTGGCGGATGCGCTGCCCGATGCGACATTCGCGCGCATCGCGCAGGCCGGACACTCGGTCAACCTGGAGCAACCTGCGGCGGTGAACGCGGAGATCGCGCGCTTCCTCGGCCGCCTCGACCTCTCATGAACCGACGAAAGGAACACCAACCATGACGGACACCGCATTCCTGGTGCTGCACTTCCAGAACGGCGTCGCCCACCCGGAGGGCGTGTGGGGCAAGTACCTCCACCCCCAGGTGGAGAAGAACGGCTCGGTCGGCAACGCGAAGCGGGCGCTGGACGCGGCGCGGGAGCGCGGCATGCTGGTGATCTACGTGAACATCGCCTGGCGGCCCGGCTTCCCCGAGCTGCCCGACGACACCTGCGGCCTGCTCAAGGAGGCCAAGGACAACAACGAGTGCCTGGTGGGCTCCTGGGGCGCCGACGTGATCGACGAGCTCAAGCCCCAGGGCAACGAGATCGTCGTCATCAACTTCGGCTCCGACAGCTTCGAGGGCACCGACCTCGACCTGATCCTGAGGAACCGGGGGATCAGGCGCCTCTGCGTCGTCGGCCAGTGCATCGAGCACGTCGTGGCGACGACGGTGAAGCGCGCGGTCAACATGGGCTATTCCGCCACGATCCTGAAGGACTGCACCAGCGGCTTCACCGACCAGAACTACGACGCCATGGTGGAGATCATGCCGCTCTACGCCGACCTCATCACGGCGGACGACTTCGTCGCCATGAACTGAGCAGGCGCGGCGACGCAGGAAGGGGAGGGACGACATGGCGATGGACCTGATCGTGCGCGGCGCCACCCTGCCCGACGGGCGGGCGGGCGTCGACATCGGCGTGCGGGACGGCCGCATCGTCGCCGTGGAGCCGGCGCTGGAGGCCGAGGCCGGGCAGGAGGTCGACGCCGCGGGCCGGCTGGTCTCGCCGCCCTTCGTCGACGCCCACTTCCACATGGACGCGACGCTGGCGCGCAGCCTGACGCGCGCGCTCCCGGCGAGCGAGAAGTCCGGCCTCCTCTTCGACGGCATCACCATGTGGGACGCGCTGAAGCAGCGACTGAGCGCGGCGGAGGTCGTCGAGCGGGCGATGACCTACTGCGACATGGCGATCGCCCAGGGCATCCAAGCCATTCGCAGCCACGTGGACGTCTGCGACGAGCGGCTGACCGGCGTCGAGGCGCTGCTCGAGGTCAAGCGCCGGGTCGCGCCCTACATCGACCTGCAGCTCATCGCCTTCCCGCAGATGGGCTACTACCGCTACGCGGGCGCGCAGGAGCACCTGAGGCGGGCGCTCGACATGGGCGTGGACGTGGTCGGCGGCATTCCGCACTTCGAGCGCACCATGGCCGAGGGCAGCGCGTCGGTGCGCGAGCTGCTGGAGATTGCGGCGGAGCGCGGGCTGCTCGTCGACATGCACTGCGACGAGACCGACGACCCGCTGTCGCGCCACGTCGAGACGCTCTGCGGCGAGACCCTCCGCCTCGGGCTGCAGGGGCGGGTGGCGGCCTCGCACCTCACCTCCATGCACGTCATGGACAACTTCTACGTCAGCAAGCTGATCCCGCTGATCGCCGAGTCCGGGATCGACGTGATCCCCAACCCTCTCACCAACATCGCGGCGTGGGGCCACAACAACGGCAGCTACCCGAAGTGGCGCGGCATGACGCGCGTGCCGGAGCTGCGGGAGGCCGGCGTCACGCTGGCCTTCGGTCAGGATTGCGTGATGGACCCGTGGTACGTCTACGGCAGCGCCGACATGCTGGAGGTCGCGCACATGGGCTCGCACGTGGCGGCCATGTTCGGCGACGACCAGGTGAGGGCCTGCTTCGACGCGATCACGGTGAACCCCGCGAAGATCCTTCACCTCGAGGGCTACGGGCTGGAGCCCGGCTGCCATGCCGACATGGTCGTGCTCCAGGCCGCGGATCCGCTGGAGGCGATCCGGCTGAAGGCGACACGGCTCGCGGTGATCCGCCGCGGCGCGGTGGTCGCCCGCACGCCGGCGGCCGTGACGGCGCTCTCCGTGCCGGGGCGGCCCAAGAGCGTGGCGCTGACCTACAGGCCGCCCGACCCGGGCGAGGGTTAGCGCAGCATTCGACCACGCGGGGTCACGACTGCCCGCGCGATCCCCACCTCCCCCTGTCCCCCTCCCCCCGCAGGGCGGAGGGGGAACGTAGACGGCGCCGCCCTTCTCTCCCTCTCCTCCCCGGCGGGGAGGAGAGGGCCGGGGTGAGGTGGGGGGAAGCCCGCGTCGCGGCGGCTTTCCCGGGGGCGGCGGGCTCAGACTCGCTCGATGCTGGCCTCGGCGATGAGGCGGTCGATGGCGCGGCGCTTGTCCTGCGCCTCGTCCACCGAGACGGCGCGGAAGCGGTAGACGTCCCCCGGCCTGGACTGGGCGAGCTTCCAGAACGCGGCAGAGGGCACGGTGTAGGGGTTGATGAAGCCGCCCGTGCTCGGCCCGTCGTTGACCAGGATGATCGGCGTCTGCCCGCAGAGGTTGACCGCGCCCACGGGGTAGCCGTGGTCGAGGATGTTGGAGGGGTCCTCGCCGTGCTCGGGGCGCTTGTCGGTGGCCTTCGCCGTGAAGCTCCAGGCCGGGCCGTCGAGGCGGAAGCCGGTGCGGTTGCTGCGGCTCTGCACGGTCCAGTCGCTCTCCAGGAAGCTCCTGTGGCCGGCCTCGTCGATCCAGTCGTCGTTGGGGCCGGGCACCGCCTCCATCCGCCACACCCGCTCGTCCGTGAGCGGCGGCCGGCATTCCTCCCGCACCCGCCGGCCGGGCGCGCCTGCGCCGGCGCCGAGGGGGAGCGACTGCCCGGCCTGCAGCGCATGGCCGTCGAGCCCC
>LXNJ01001585.1_pt1 | contig 13282 bp, 9 predicted proteins | sample 809081 | NCBI WGS metagenome assembly LXNJ01 (sample SAMN04870510, study PRJNA318959) | sponge metagenome | biome: sponge; feature: marine sponge reef; material: water | host: Petrosia ficiformis | place: Greece: Milos, Mediterranean Sea | collected 2013-05-29 | depth 5-7 m
GCTTGTCTCGCAAGGGCCTCCCACTCGTCGAGCCACCCCTGTTCGGCCGACAACTGCATTTCGACCTTGCGCGCTTCGTCCGCATGGCTCCAGAAATCCGGATCCATACGCTTGCCGTTCAACGCCTCGACAATACCCCTGCGGCGATCGACGTCAAAGATAGCCTCCGAGCACCCGCACGCGCTCCAGAAGAGAATGGATATGTTCCTGGGAATATGACATGTGCATTAAAAAAGCAGGACGTATGTCTGCGAACGATCGGGAACGATATCCGCATGACGGGTGCTCGTACGACGCTGCACGCCCATCGTTTCATGGAAAAGCCGCCAAAGGCGTTCGCAAAGGTTTGTCCTCTCTGTAGCACCGGGGCTTTACGCTCGGCGCCGCTCGGCAAACCGCGTAATACGCCGCACCGCCTCCTCGAGTTTATCCATGGCCGTGGCGTACGAACAGCGTACATAACCCGCGCCGCTTGGCCCGAAGGCGTCTCCCGGAACGCAAGCCACCTGTTCCTCCGTCAGCAATCGTTCCACAAACGCCTCGGACGACAACCCGGTGGAGGTAATATCGGGAAAACAGTAAAAGGCTCCCTCCGGCTCGAAGGTGGGCAACCCGGCAGCGCGCAAGCCATCCACGATGAAACGGCGGCGCTCGTCATAGGAACGGCGCATGCGCTCCACATCCTCATCGCATGTTTCAAGCGCCGCCACGGCGCCTACCTGCCCCATCGTGGACGAACACATCACCACATACTGGTGCATCTTGTACATGGCGTCGCTGAGGGCCTCCGGGGCGCAGGCATAACCGATTCGCCAGCCGGTCATCGCATGGTTCTTCGAAAATCCTCCCGTCAGGATCGTGCGCTCGTAGAGCCCGTCCAGCGACGGCAGACTCACATGCCCCTCTTCGGCCGCCCGGCCATACACCAGCCGGTCGTATATCTCGTCGGACAGAACGACCAGGTCGTTTTCGATGACCAATTTCGCAATGTCCTCGAGCGTTTCGCGCCGGAGTACCGCTCCGGTAGGATTGTTAGGATATCCGATGAAAAGCATCTTCGAACGAGGCGTGATCCGGGCAGCAATATCCTCCGCAGTCACCTGAAACCCGGTTTCCACCCTCGTGGGTATGTAGACCACCCTGGCGCCGGCAAACTCCGCAAGCGGACCGTACGAAACAAAGCAGGGTTCGGGGATAAGCACCTCGTCCCCGGGGTCGATCGTCGCCAGCATAGCAAGCAGCATGGCTTCGCTGCCTCCCACCGTGACGATGATCTGATTCTGCGGAGAATAGGAAATGCCATAGCGCCGCTCCAGGCTTTCCGAGATCAATCGGCGCAGGCGCAGCAGCCCCGCATTGGCCGTATAGCCGGTTCGCCCCTTGTGCAGAGAGGCGATGGCCGCATCGATGACAGGCTGCGGCGAAACAAAATCCGGTTCGCCGATGCCCAGGGAGATGACATCCTGCATCGTAGCGGCTATCTCAAAAAACCGACGAATGCCGCTGGGCTGCGTGTTGTTCGCCCGTTTGCTGATGAAGCCAGTGGTATGCATCGGGATATGTTCGGACATGGCGCAAAGGCGTTGAAACCGGATCCGTAGATACTGGAAGATAGTACGGAATCCGTGCAAACTTAAGGATACTCTGATTAAATCCATGAACAAAAGAACAAGACGATGCCCGACCCTTTCCGGAATTTCGTGAACGGATCCTGGCTTGACGCCGCCGACGGCGCAACGTTCGAGAAGGTCAATCCGGCTCGTACACAGGAGATTATTGGCCTTTTCCCCGAATCCGGGCAAGAGGATATCGACGCCGCGGTTATCGCCGCGCGCAAGGCCCTCCCTGCCTGGTCGGATACGCCGGCGCCGCAACGAGGAGAGATTCTCCGGCGCATCGGGGATCTGCTGACGGAACGGAAACGGGAGTTGGCTTTCGAAGAAACCCGCGAAATGGGCAAGCCCTTCGCCGAGACCTGCGGGGATGTTCAGGAGGCCATAGACACCGCATACTATGCGGCCTCGGAAACGCGGCGGCTCTTCGGACGCACGGTCCCCAGCGAACTTCCGGACAAATTCAACATGAGCATCCGGCGTCCCGTGGGCGTCGTCGGCATCGTTACGGCCTGGAATTTTCCGATCGCCGTACCTACCTGGAAGATATTTCCGGCGCTGGCCTGCGGCAACACGATCGTCTTCAAACCCAGTGAAGACGCACCGCACAGCGGTATGCTGCTTACGCGCCTTTTCGCAGACGCCGGCGTGCCTGCCGGCGTGTTCAACCTTGTGCAGGGAGGCGCCGTCAGCGGCGCAGCGCTCGTAAAACACCCCGGCATAGACGCTGTCTCGTTTACCGGATCGAACGACGCCGGCTCGAACATCGGCGAGGTGTGCGGAAGACTGAATAAACGTCTCTCTCTCGAAATGGGAGGCAAAAATGCGCAAATCGTGATGCCGGACGCGGACCTGGACCTCGCGCTCGAAGGCGTATTGTGGGGCGCCTTCGGAACCACCGGCCAGCGCTGCACGGCAACCAGCCGGCTTATTCTGCACGAAGCCATCCACGATGTCCTGGTCGAGCGCCTCATCGGACAGGTGCAGGAGCTCGTCCTGGGATACGGCAATGACGAGGGCACGGACGTCGGACCGCTTATCAACGAAAAAGCCCTGGACAAGGTGACCCGCTATGTCGAGATCGGGCGCAGCGAAGGCGCAACTCTCCGTATCGGTGGGCGGCAGACCACACAGGGAAGGCTTGGAGAGGGCTTCTTCTTCGAACCCACCCTGTTTACCGGCGTCACGCCGGAGATGCGTATTGCGCGCGAGGAAATCTTCGGCCCGGTGCTTTCCGTACTCAAGGCCACGTCCTACGAAGAAGCGGTACGCATGGCGAATGCTACGCGCTATGGGCTATCATCCAGTATCTATACCCGGGACGTACGCCTTGCATACCGCGCCATGAAGGATATAGAGGCCGGCATTACGTACATCAATGGACCGACCATCGGCGCCGAGGCGCACATGCCTTTCGGAGGGGTCAAACAAACCGGCAACGGCCACCGCGACGGCGGCTGGGAGGTATTCGACTTCTACACGGAAACGAAAACCGTGTACGTGGACTACAGCGGACGTTTGCAAAAAGCTCAGATGGACAACGTGGCTTCGTAAGACGCTACGCACCCCGGGTTCTCTGCCAACCGCTCCGTTCTCTTATTACGCTTTCGCAGGTCAACAGCTTATTGCCATGCCCCGCAACGAATTGTCTCCTTTTAACTTATTGCCTTTCGCTCCCTTCCCGGAACGCCTTCAGTAAAAGGTCCGCTGCTTCAGTAACACCTATTTCGTGCCGGGCAGCTTGCTCCTCGTACTCCGCCAGCAAACTGGAGACCCTGGGATCGGCTCGCACAGCATCAAGCAGGTGCGCATCGAGCGTTTCGCGCAGCCAGCAGCCGATCTGCCTGCGCCGGCGCTTCTCAAGATAACCTGACGTTTTGACAAGCTGTTCGTAGTCGCCCAAGTCTTTGCTGATGATATCCAACCCGGATTCCTCCTGTGCAGAGCAGGTATGAACAGACGGCGTCCAGTCGGATTCCCTGGCCGGAAAAAGACGGAGGGCCGCTTTCATGCGCCGGGCCTCCAGGCGTATGGCCTTCGTGGAATGTGCGTCTTCTTTCGTGAGGACGACCATGTCCGCCTCCTCCATGACGCCGCGTTTCACGCCCTGCAGCTCGTCTCCTGAGCCCGGGAGCGTCAGGAGCATCAGGAAATCGACCATGTCGGAAACCTTTGTTTCCGCCTGGCCGGAGCCCACGGTCTCCACGAAAACCGTGTCGTACCCGGCAGCCTCGCACAATATGATGCTCTGGCGTGTTCCACCCCCGATCCCTCCGGCCTGCCGCTTGCCCGGAGCAGGCCGTACAAAGGCTTTCGGGTGCGAGGCGAGGCGCATCATACGGGTCTTGTCGCCGAGAATACTCCCTCCGGTGCGTTCGCTTGTCGGGTCGTAGGCAAGCACCGCCACACATCGATTTTCGGAAGAAACCAGCCGGGTTCCGAAGGCTTCGATGAAGGTGCTTTTGCCCACACCCGGCGCCCCGGTGATTCCAATGCGGCTTGCCTTCCCCGACAGGGGCAGGCAGGCGTCAAGCAGGGCCCTTGCAGGCTCCCGGTGATCGGAATGAGTGCTTTCCACGAGCGTGATGCCGCGCGCCAGCATGACGCGATCCCCGGCCCTGATGCCTTCGAAAAGTTCTTCTGCAGGCGGGAAAATCACTGGGCGTCGACCTCCTCGATCATCCCGAGAAGAATCCGGGACGCTGCGTCGGTTACCGGGGTGCCGGGACCGAAAATCTCGGACACGCCCGCCTTGTGCAGAAATGCATAATCCTTCCGGGGAATCACCCCCCCGACCACCACGCGAATATCCTCCCGCCCCATCTCGCGCAAGGTGGCGATCAGTTCGGGCAAGAAGGCCTTGTGCCCTCCCGCAAGCGTGGAAACGCCCAGTATATGTACATCATTCTCGACCGCCTGCAACGCCACCTCCCCGGGCGTCTGGAATAGCGGCCCGACATCCACATCGAACCCCATATCCGCAAAGGCCGTCGCGATCACTTTTGCCCCCCGGTCGTGCCCGTCCTGCCCTATTTTCGCCACGAGAATCCGTGGCCGCCGCCCCTGCATTTCGGCGAAGATACCGGTAAGACGGAGGATTTCGTCCGAGCTCTCTCCGGACTCGCGGGCGCGGACATACGCCCCCCCGGCGATGCTGCGACTCGCGAGGTGTCTTCCGAATTCTTTTTCCATGGCGGAGGAGATTTCTCCAAGGGTGGCCCGCTGCCGGGCGGCCTCCACGGCGCATGCCAGCAGATTTCCTTCTCCTGTACGGGCGCAAACGGTGAGCGCGTCGAGCGCCCGCCGCACGGCTTCGTCATCGCGAGCCGCCCGAACGGCGCGCAGCCGTGCTATTTGCGCCCCTCGTACGGCGGTATGATCTATTTCCAGCACATCGATCGATTCTTCTTCGGGCAGCTCGAATCGGTTGACGCCGACGATCACGTCTTCCCCGGCATCGATGCGCGCCTGTTTACGAGCCGCGGCTTCTTCGATACGGGCCATAGGAATGCCTGCTTCGATAGCCCGGGTCATGCCGCCGGCTTCTTCGATTTCTTCTATCAGCGCCCATGCGCGGCGCGCCAGCCGATCGGTCAGTGTTTCCACATAATACGATCCGCCCAGCGGATCGATTGTCTGGATAATATCCGTTTCCTGCTGCAGATAAACCTGTGTATTACGTGCAATGCGGGCGGAATCCTCGGTGGGTAGCGCCATGGCCTCGTCGAGGGCATTCGTGTGCAGCGACTGCGTATGCCCCAGTACCGCAGACAGCGCCTCCAGACAGGTTCGGGCCACGTTGTTGTATGGATCCTGTTCGGTCAAACTCCAGCCGGAGGTCTGGCAATGCGCGCGCAGCGCCATGGACTTCGGGTTTTCGGGGGAGAACTTCCTGACGATCTTCGCCCATAGCAAGCGCCCGGCCCGCATTTTAGCGATTTCCATGAAATGGTGCATCCCTATCCCCCAGAAAAAAGAAATGCGGGGGGCAAAATCATCGACGTGCAGTCCGGCCTCGATACCCGTACGAAGATATTCCAGGCCGTCGGCGAGCGTATAGGCAAGTTCGAGGTCTGCTGTCGCACCCGCCTCCTGCATATGGTAGCCGCTTACGGAAATGGAATTGAATCGGGGCATGCGGGCTGCGGCGTACCGGAATACGTCGGCCACGATGCGCATGGACGGCCCGGGAGGATATATGTACGTATTGCGCACCATGAATTCCTTCAGAATGTCGTTCTGAATGGTGCCGGAAAGCATCGCGGCAGGAACGCCTTGCTCCTCTGCGGCCACGATGTAAAAGGCCATCACGGGCAACACGGCGCCGTTCATGGTCATCGACACGGATATCCCGTCGAGGGGGATTCCTTCGAATAGTCTTTTCATATCCTCGACCGTATCGACGGCGACGCCTGCCTTGCCGACATCCCCTGCGACGCGCTCGTGATCGGAGTCGTACCCCCGGTGGGTGGGCAGATCGAATGCGATGGAGAGGCCCTTTTGTCCGGCGGCCAATGCGTTGCGATAAAATGCGTTCGATGCCTCGGCTGTCGAAAAGCCCGCATACTGCCGGATGGTCCAGGGACGCACAAAGTACATCGTCGCGTACGGGCCACGAAGGAAAGGGGGCACGCCCGCAGCGTATCCGAGATGTTCAAGGCCCTTGAGCGCCTCGGGGCCGTACGCCGAATGCTCCTCGATCTCTTCGGCCGTACGCCAGGGCCCGCCGCGCCGGTCAGGTTTGAGCACAGGAGGGCGGTATGCGGCCAGAAAATCCGGATGCGCCGTCGTCCATCCTTTCGAGCGGGCCATGCGCCGGAACGCCTCCCATACCGATCGGGCAATCCGGTCCGTAAGCACTTCTATGGAGTAGCTGCCGGCCGCCGGGTCATCGACCCTGTCCAGCCAGGCCTCGTGGCGAAGAATATGCTGAAGATTCCGGGCCAGACGCAGCGCAACATCCGACGGCTCGCCGCCCGCAGCATCGAAGGGGTGCACCGTCAGTACGTCGCAGCCCCCCACCACCGCGCTGACCGCTTGCGTGGCGGCATGCAGCAGGTTGGCGTGCGGATCGTCCGTTACGGGGTTGCGACCGGCTACGGTGGCATGTATTTCGACGGGCTCGTTCCATGCAGGATCGAAAGCACGCGCCACTTGCGGAATAAGCAGCCGCAAGGCGCGAAGCCGGGCTATTTCCGGAATAAAAGACGGGCCCACAGGAACCGAGACGTACACATGCCCGAGTATGCGGTCCGGAGCATACCCCCGGTCGGTAAGATGCGCAAGATACCCGGCAATGGTGCAGAGCAGCCGGGTGGTTTCCTCGACGAGACCGGCGTCCCGGTACGGCCCGCATCCCGCACACAGAAATCTGTGAGAAGCGGCGGCCACATCGTTGCGGAACGGCTCCCCGGTGGCCAATTCGTCCATGATGCGGGCGGCATCGTCCAGCCAGCCCTTGGGAAAGTGTCCTGTGCGGGTATGGATATCGAACGGGTCGAAGGCCGCCGAAAAAGGAGCCGGGGCCACATTAATCTGGCGGGCATACGCAAGCAGGTCCTCGAAGACGGAAAGGCTTTCCGCGCCAGCCTCGATGTGGATCGCCGTGGTTTCTATATCGATGTCGCCGATCAGAGCGCCGACGCCTCCGGCCTGCGCTGCAACAGAGACGCCTTCCGGACCCGATATCTCCAGTCCAAGCCGCTGCACGCCGCCGCTGACGGCTTCCTGCATACGCCGCCGGGCGACCTTGTACGAGGCCGGATCGTGCAGAGGGACATGCTGGCATACCTGCCAGGAAGAAGAAATGGCGGCGGTACGTTCGTCGTCCGATAGGCGGCCCCCCGAAGCAAGATGCGGGATCCCGACAAGGTCCTCCGCGCGGAGCCAGGGCCGCATGGCCACCCCCTTGCAGGGTTCCCAGAGAGGGATTTCTTCGGAATCCTTTTTGTTCAGCGCTTTCCGGGCAAGGGCTTCCCAGGCTTCGCTCGAAACGGGAGGAAAAGCGTCGAAAAGCCGGGCCGGGCCGGAGGCTGGTTGAGCGTTCTTATCCATGCCGTACTTCCTCAAAACCTGCTGCAGAGGGCAGCGGATGACCGCCGAGACCGGCATACCGGCGGTAGCCGCGCACAATATCGAATATGGCGATACCGTAGGCTACGGCCACGTTCAGCGACTGTTTCGCCCCGAATTGGGGTATTTCGAAGGCCACATCCGCTTCGGCGACGAGCCCTTCGCACACGCCGTGCAATTCGTTGCCGACGATGAGGCAGAGCGGAAAGGAGGATTCCTCAATATCCGTCGTAGGCGTGGGACTGTCCGTTATTTCAAGCACCCCGATCGTATATCCGTCGCGTTTGAGCGCCTGCACCACAGGAAGAGGATCCCGGTGATATTCCCACCGGACGGTGTCCTGTGCCCCGAGGGCCGTTTTGTGCAGAGCGCGGTTTTCGGGGGTTCCGGTAATGCCCGTCAAATAAAGCTTTTCGATGAGTGCAGCATCCGAAGTACGGAACATCGCCCCGACATTGTAGATAGATCGTACATTGTCGAGGAGCACGGAAACAGGATGCCCGGAGAGCGAATGCACCGTTTTCGGATCCGGACGCGGTATTTCCTCGTGTCTGAGTTTGCGCATAGGTAATCTGTCTGCGCCGCATCGGACGCGCACGTTGCAGGATAGCAAAAGTACGGACAAAAAAAGTACGTGATTATTGCCATAGATGGACCGGCCGGGTCGGGAAAATCCACCACGGCCCGCGCTGTTGCCGAACAACTCGGCTATGTATATGTGGACACCGGGGCCATGTACCGTACGGTCGCTCTCGCCTTTATCCGCAACGGGGTATCGGCCGAATCGCCGTCTGACGGGAAGGTCCGCGGATTGCTCGCGAATATCCGCCTGGACATGCGTTTCGGGCCGGACGGCATGCGGATATTTCTGGACGGGCAGGATGTGACCGGGAATATCCGCACCCGCCAGGTTACGGAGGTGGCCAGCCGGGTGGCCGTGATCCCGGAAGTGCGCGAGAGGATGGTCCAGAAGCAGCGGCGCCTTGCCGGCATACAGGAAAAAGAAAGGGGCGGCGTGGTCCTCGAGGGGCGCGACATCGGCACGATCGTATTTCCCGACGCCGATGTGAAAGTATTCATGAAAGCCAGCGTGGAACTGCGCGCACGGCGCCGGTATGAAGAATTGCTGGATAAAGACCCCAATGTATCGTTCCAAGATGTGCTGTCCGACATCCGGGCGCGCGACGAGCGGGATGTGTCCCGCGAACTGTCCCCTCTGCACCAAGCGGAAGGCACTATTGAAATAGACACTTCACACATAGATCTCCATGAGCAAGTGGCTATGGTAATTCGGGCCGTTCGGGAACGCACAAATCGACCTATTGTATAAGGTAGGATATTCTGATCAAGTCCACTTCGATCAGCGCTTCGCGTTTGTGCGTGAAGCGCCCTTCGGGAGACTACGAGAAGCACGCTGGTTGTGTCATTCCTCATTATGTGGGGCCTGCCACATTGCTTCGTCATTCCTTGCCAGCGCACTTCTCGCAGCCTCTGAACTTTGCGGACTTAATCAGAGTATCCTAAGATTGCATAAAATAATCGCCATGTAGCCAGTGCAGTGTGCGTTTAGCGGCGTACTTGCTTGGTAGACAACCCTTTTCCTGGCGATTATTCAATAAAAACTTAAATAAAAATAAAGGGTCGGTACGGCACAGGAAGGGTTGTCGGGCGACGCTTTGCAACGCAGGGAGAGTGACCGAAGCTAAAGGGTGCTCCTGAAGTTTTCGTCGGTTTCTCCGATAAACCAACCATATGGCTGAAAAGCAGCAAGAAACGTTACAAGATCAAGCAACTCAAAGCAAAGATATTCAATCAGGCAATGACGCCGTGACCGCCGAGGCTCCTGTAGAAGCTGTGAAGACAGAGGCGGAAGCAAAAGAGGAAGCACCGGCGGCCGAGAGCAGCGAGAGCGGTCCGGAGACCGCCGCTGTCGCCTCGAAAGAGGAGGAAGCACAGCCCGGAGACGCCGGCGCCGAAGAAAAGGCGGAAGCAAAAGAGGAAGAGCCGGCGGCCGCAGTGGAGGAACAAGCGGAAGCCGCCGCAGAGGAGGACATCCCCCCTGCCCCGGCTCCCGAGGCGAAAGAGGAGGAAGCCGCCGACATCCCGAATATTATCGGCTATACCGGGGAGATTATCGGCCCGGTCGTAACCCTCGAGGAAATAGAAGCAGGAGACGAGGAGGAGAAACAGACGGCGCAGACCTACGAGGAACTCGAAAAGATGGTCAATGTGTCGTTTACGACCGTCCATGAGCAGGAAATCGTGCATGGACGGGTGGTAAGCGTCGGAGAAAAAGATGTTGTTATAGATATAGGGTTCAAGAGTGACGGTATTGTATCTCTGAACGAGTTCGACACCACGCTTTCATCCGGCGACGAGGTGGAAGTACTGGTCGAGCGCCTCGAGGATTACCATGGTCAGCTCGTGCTTTCCAAGGTAAAAGCCGATCAGCTTCGCCGCTGGCAGCTTATCGAGGAAGCACACGAAAAGGGCGCCATTGTTGAAGGAACGATCGTACGCCGCATCAAGGGTGGCATGATCGTTGACCTCGATATTGGCGGTATGGAAGCCTTCCTGCCCGGATCTCAGATAGATGTCCGTCCGGTGCGCGATTTCGATACCTATCTCGAAAAGCGCATGGAGTTCAGGATTGTCAAGCTGAATCCTGCGAACGACAACATCGTCATTTCGCACAAGGCGCTTATCGAAAAGGAGCTCGGGGCGCAGCGCGAGAAAATTCTTGCGACGATGGAGGCAGGACAAATTCTCGAAGGCACTGCCAAGAACATTACCGACTTTGGCATTTTCGTCGATCTGGGCGGAGTGGACGGGCTGCTCCACATTACGGATCTATCCTGGGGCCGTGTTTCGCATCCCTCCGAATTGGTGGAGCTCGACCAGAAACTCACGGTGGTCGTACTCGACTACGACAAGGACCGCCAGCGCATTTCGCTGGGCCTGAAGCAACTCCAGCCGCATCCGTGGGAAAGCATTGACGAAAAATACGTCGAAAGCAATTCTGTCGAGGGCAAGGTCGTTTCTATTACGGATTACGGCGCCTTTGTGGAACTGGAGAAAGGCATCGAAGGTCTCGTGCACATCTCCGAGATGAGTTGGACGGAGCACATCCGCCATCCTAGCCAGGTGGTTTCGCTGGGCCAACTGGTGCGGGTCAGGATTCTCAAGATCGACAAGCAAGGGAAAAAGATTTCCCTCGGTATGAAGCAACTCGATCCGGATCCGTGGGACGGTATTTCAGAACGCTATCCTCCGGGAACGGTCATGTCGGGCAAGGTGCGCAACATCACCAATTTCGGGGTGTTCGTGGGCATCGAGCCGGGCATTGACGGGTTGGTTCATATCTCCGATCTGTCCTGGACGAAGAAGGTACGTCACCCGAACGAGATGGTTCGGAAGGGGCAGCCTCTCGATGTCGTTATCCTGAACATCGACGAGGTTTCGCGGCGCATTTCGCTGGGCCACAAGCAAGTGGAAACGAATCCGTGGAATCAGTTCGCCCAGGCGTATGCCGAAGGAACCGATACGGAAGCGACCGTGGTGCGCGCCAATGAGGGTGGGCTCGTGATCGAGCTGCCTCTTGCCGTAGAGGCCTTTGTGCCTGCCAGTGAACTCCGGAACGGGCCGCATAACTTTCAGGACTTTTATCCGGCCGGGCAGAAACTGCAACTTCGAGTCATCAAGTTCGACCCGAATCAGAAGGAAATCGTTCTTAGCGAAGTGGCGAAAGAACGCGCCGCCGAGCGCTCGGAAAAAGCCCAGGAGGATCGTGCGCGCCGGGAAACCAGGAAACGGACATCGCGGGAAGTCGGCAAATACCAGAAGGCATCGGGTGCGGCGGGCCGTACCACGCTCGGAGATATTTCCGGACTGGCGGACCTGAAGGCGCAGATCGAGGAGGCGGAGCAGGAGGCTCCGAAGGAAGAGGCGGAAGCGCCGAAGAAGGAAGAGGCGCCGAAGAAGGCGACGGCCAAGAAGGCTCCTGCGGCGAAGAAGGGAACGGCGGCGAAGGCTTCTGCGGCGAAGAAGGAGACGGCGGCTAAGGCCCCTGCTGCAAAGAAGGAAACAGCGACCAAGGCTGAAAAGGCTCCTGCTGCGAAGAAGGAGACGGTGGCCAAGGCTGAAAAGGCTCCGGCGGAGAAGAAGGAGACGGCGGCGAAGGCTGAAAAGGCTCCGGCAGAGAAGAAGGAGATGGCGGCGAAGGCGTCCACAGCGAATAAAGCAACGACCGCCAAGGCCGCAACGGCTGCCAAGAAGACTGCGGCGGCGAAGAAGAAGGAGGAAGAGGTGGAGGCGAGTTTGGAGGAGTGATGAGAGCCGTCAAGGATTAGATAGAGTTCCCAAAATTCATTATCATTGTGACTCAATCTCTCCCTCATGCTCTCCCCGCTCCTGCCCCGGCGCGACACTGTGAAGGCTTCTCTCGCAACCGTTCCACTGAGCAGGTATCTGGCTTCCGGATCGCGACTGGCGGCGTGCGCCGCAGCGTGGTGCGGTCTGCACTGCGCACTCACACCGGTCCTGGTCGCGGCGGCACCGGCGCTTGCGCTTTCCGAAGGCGTCGAGCAAGCCGTGTGGGTCGGGACCGTCCTTGTCGGCGCGGTAATGCTTGTCCTGGGCCCGGCCCGCAAGAACGCGCCCGTGATCCTCACTTTCGGCGCTGGAGCCATGCTCTGGGCAGCTTCCCTGGCCGGCTGGCTCGAGCCGCTGCCCGAGACCGTGACGTCGGCTGCCGGCAGCCTGATCCTCGCAGGCGCCCTCGTGCTGAGTGCACACGTCTGCCAGGCCGGCGAGTGTCCGGTATGCGACGGCGAGAAGCACGCGGGCCGTCTATCGGAACGTGAAGGTCCTCGGCAATGAGGGGTGGCCATTCCACATGGTTTCTGTGGGCTTTAGCCCTTGCCCCTTGTTTACCATCCCCCGTTTTCGCACAAGTGAATGACCCTTATCCTGTTCGAGAGGATCGGGCACCATAACATACAAAATCCAACACGAATGTCTATGGAAATTGCTTGGCGAACAGTTCAGAATCGAGGTGGGCTTGTAGAGTATCGGGTCCCTGGAAACAACAACGTAATGCGAGTTTGGGAGGCTGGGATAACCAAAAAGCACCATGTGACACTCTCTGAGTTACAGGTCGGGACACGTTACGAATACAGTGTGTATTCTAGTGATCAGGCTGTATTGGAAGAAGGTACGTTCGAGACTGCTCCTGAACATTACGAAGGGGCGTGTCCGCTAAACTGTGTAAGCGGGATTATTGTTCGATGGGGACTCTGTCCCCGTAGAGTATGACGAACTGGTTGAGGGCGGTTACTATGGACGAGGCGGTTCCGGCAGCCGTAGTTGGGGAGATTGCGACGCTGGACGGTATCGAGGATGTGCGCAGGGTGGACGCGTAAGGCGGGTTCCGGGAGGTTCTGAGCAGATTTTATGCCTATGAATAATAAGTGAAGGACGTTTTTATCCTTGTGTTCCACCGATTTCTTAGATAGGATTTCCGCTCTTGTGCCGCAAGCGCATACATGACAACCATAGCATACATACCTCCTGGAGAAGTAAATGAGAACCATATCCTG
>LXNJ01001586.1_pt1 | contig 13282 bp, 9 predicted proteins | sample 809081 | NCBI WGS metagenome assembly LXNJ01 (sample SAMN04870510, study PRJNA318959) | sponge metagenome | biome: sponge; feature: marine sponge reef; material: water | host: Petrosia ficiformis | place: Greece: Milos, Mediterranean Sea | collected 2013-05-29 | depth 5-7 m
CAGGTAGGCGCGACCGCCCGCCACAACGGCAAGCGCCGGTCCCGAGCGGTCGGGGTCGGCATTGGGTGTTCCCGTGCCGAGGATGACGAGGCGAACCTCCGTCGTGCTCGTGTCCGCGTTGTCCTGCGCGAAAGCGGTAGCCGGGAAGAGGGGGACAAGGCCCGCCGCGAAAGCGACCGCCGCAGCCGGCACTCGGCCGAGGCCGCGCCGAAGGATCATACCCGGTCTCTGGTTCCCCATTTGCGCCTCCCTGACAGTGTGTCGCCCTGGCCGCTCGCCTCCGCCAAGCTGCCGTCGCACGGGCCCTCGCGCAAAGGGCGCGCGCAACAGGTGACGCCTTGCCGGGCCGTCCCGGTCGCCAGACTATGTCCCTCCACGATCCGCTCGAAACCGGAGGTGCCCATGAGCGCTGGACTGCCACGCTCCATTCACCCGCTTCTCCTGGCCTGTGCCCTGCCGGCCCTGGCCCTCGCCGGCCCGGCGTGCGCCCCGAGCGACGAGAGCGGCACCGCCGACGCGGACGAGTCGACCGGATCTCCCGTCACCGCCGACGCCCGCGCCACCTCCGCCGCCGACCTCGAGGCCCGTGTCGAGGCCGGACTGGCCACCCTCGACGCCACCAGCTCGTTGTGGGCCCGGCACATCCCCACCGGGCGCGAGATCGCCATCCGGCCCGACCTTCCCATGAACACCCTCAGCGTGATCAAGATTCCGATCATGGTGAGGGCCTTTCAGGACCACGCCGAGGGCCGCCTCGACCTGGACGCGCGCTACACGGTGGAGGCAAACGACATGCGTCGCGGCAGCGGGCTCATCCAGACTTTCGCACCCGGTCTCAACCCCACCCTGCGCGATCTCGTCACCCAGATGATCATCACGTCGGACAACACCGCCACCGACATGGTGATCGACCTGGTCGGCATGGACCGGGTCAATGAGATGCTGGCCGCGAACGGCTACGAGGAGACCCGTCTCAAGCACACCACCCACCGCCTGTTCCTGGAGACCTGGATACGGACCGACCCGGCCTACGGGGCGCTCGGCGAACGCGAAGTCTTCGAACGCGGATTCCCGTCGGACGAGGGCGCCGCCGAGCGCTTCTTCGGGATCGAGGGCGATTCGACGATCTGGCTGGGCCGCACGACCGCGCGCGAAATGGGGCGGCTCCTCGAACAGATCCTGGAGGGCGATCTGGCCGACCGGTCAGCCAGCGACGAGATGGTGCAGATCATGAACGGCCAGTTCTACACGACGCGCCTGCCTCGAATCGTCCGCTTCCAGGGCGTCCAGGTGGCGCACAAGACCGGCGACTGGCCTCCGTACGCCGGGAACGACGTCGGCATTCTGTTCTACGACGGCGGACCGACGATCGTCTCGGTGTTCACCAACCAGAGCCGGGGCGACTTCTACGAACTGGAGGAGACGCTGGGGATGATTGCGCAGGACATCGTGGAGGCGTGGAGGTGAGCGGCCTGACGCCGGACGCCCGCCAGGCCCGCCCACCCCGAGCGCCCCGCTGCGGATTGGCGGCGATCGCGTGCATCGGCTTGCTCGCTGTCGCCTGCACCGCCCCCGACCGACCCGTCTCCCCCGCCGTCGCCCGCGGAATCGACGCCGTCTTCGCCGACCTCGACCGCCCCGGTTCCCCCGGCGCCTCGGTCGCCGTAATCCAGGCCGGCGACATCATCCACTCCCGAGGCTACGGCGAGGCCCAGATCGAGCACGGCATCCCGGTGACTCCGCACACGGTCTTCCACGTCGCGTCCGTGTCGAAGCAGTTCGCGGCGATGGCGGTCACCCTGCTCGCCGCCGACGGCGCCCTCTCCCTCGACGACCCCGTGCGGACCCACCTCCCCTTCGTCCCGGAGTTCGAGGACACGCCCACGGTCCGCCAGATGATCCACCACACGAGCGGTATCCGCGACCAGTGGCAGCTCCTCGCCATGTCGGGCTGGCGCCTCGACGACGTGATCACGACCGAACAGATCCTCGGCCTCATGGCCCGCCAACAGGAGCTCAACTTCGTCCCCGGCGCCGAGTACCTCTATTCGAACATGGGGTACACGCTCCTGGCACAGACCGTCGAAGCGGTGAGCGGCATGTCCCTGGCGGAGTTCACCGAAGCCCGGATCTTCGCGCCCCTGGGCATGGACCGGACCCACTTCCACGACGACCACGAGCACATGGTCCCGGGCCGCGCCTATTCCTACGCGCCGCTCCAGCCGCCCGCCGACGCCGCCGCAACCGCGCCCCGCTACCGCAAGGCCGTCCTCAGCTACGCCAACGCCGGCGCCACCAGCCTCTTCACGACCGCCGAGGACCTGGCCCGCTGGCTCGACAACTTCCGCAACGCCGCCGTCGGTGGCCCAGAAGTCATGCGGACGATGCTGGCGCGCGGCGTGCTCAACAACGGCGACACGATCCCGTACGCGCACGGACTGTCGATGGGCGAGTACCGCGGGCTGCGCACCATCGGACATGGCGGGGCCGACGCGGGCTTCCGCACCCAGGTCTACTGGTTCCCCGAGGCCGAAACGGGCGTGGTCGTGCTCACCAACGTGGCCAACGGCAATCCGGCCGGACGCGCGCGCGACGTTGCGGATGTCGTGCTCGCCGGTTCCTTCCCCGAGGAGGAGGGGGACGAGGACGGCCCGCCACCCGCGGCCGACGATGCCGCGCCACCGGAGACACCCGGCCCGGCCGTGCTTGCGCAATACGCAGGCACCTGGTACAGCCCGGAACTCGACGCGCTGTACCACCTCGGCGTGTCGGAAGGCCGCCTGGTCGCGCGGCACGTGCGCCACGGCGAGATCGTCCTCGAGTACCGCGCCCCCGACGAGTTCGCGACGGATCGGTGGTTCTTCCGCAGCGTCCGCTTCGAGCGCGGCGGCGACGGCGCGGTCACCGACATGCGCGTCGGCGGCGGGCGGGTTCGCAACCTCCGCTTCGTCAGGCTCACCACCCCACTGCCCGGATAGCCGCCATGGTTCGTTCAGTTACCGCTCTCGGTTGCGCCCTGCTTGCGGCGGCGTGCGCCGCGGATCAGACCCCGCCCGACATCCCCGAGCGGCCCTTCGCGGACCCGACGGGTCCCCACGCCATCGGAATGACCGAATACCGCTGGACGGACGCGGATCGGCCGGAGCCCTTCACGCGGGATCCCGACGACCTGCGGTCCGTCGCGGTGCGGGTATGGTACCCCGCCGAGGAAGCGGCGAATGCCGGGGATGCACCGGCCACCTTCGACGCACCCACCGCGATGTACCTGCCCGATCCGGCCGAGTTCGGCGACGCCGAGGACTTCGTGCCCGTCACCCACGTTCGCACCAACGCGATCCCGGATGCGGTCCCCGCGGCGGGACCGTTCCCCGTGCTGATCTACCATCACGGCGGCGGCTGGACGCGCTTCACCAGCACGTTCACGACCGAGGAGCTCGCATCGCACGGCTACGTGGTCGCCTCGGTGGGCCACAACGGCTTCAACCGCACGCTGTTCCTTCCCGATGGAGCCTCGGTCGCGCCCGACACGCTCACCTTCCCGGAACCCACCGGCGATCTCCTCGCGGACGCGCTCGGCAGTTGGGACTATCTCGACGAGCACCACTTCCCCGAGTGGGTGGCGGACGCGCGCTTCGTGCTGGACCAGCTGGAGACGCTGAACCGGTCGGGGCGCTTTGCGGGACGGCTCGACCTGGACCGGATCGGCATGTACGGGTGGTCGTTCGGGGGCGCGACGTCGATCGAGGTGAGCGTGGTCGACGAACGCGTGAAGGCGGCGATCGACCACGACGGGCAGCTGTTCGGCTCGGCGCCGACTGCGGGAACCGCCCGCCCCTTCATGCTGATGCACGGTGGCGAGCTCCCCGAGATTCCCCCGAGCGACGACCCGGACGTTGCCGCCGCGAACGAAAAGGCCCTCGCGGAACTCATGGCCCAGGTGGCCAGGACGGACTCCGCCCTGAAGGCGGCCTCGACCGGTGACTGGTACGACGTTACGATCGCCGGCACCAATCACGGCAGCTTCTCGGACCTGGTGATGTTCATCCCCGGGTCGTCGCCGAACATCGAGCCCGCGCGGGGCCACGAAATCGTCAACGCGCTGACCCTGGCGTTCTTCGACCGCTACCTGAAGGGCGCCGAGGCCCCGCTCCTGAACGACCCCGCCGCGGCGTATCCGGAGGTGGAGATGGAGGCACGGCGGTGGTGACGGATGCGGACAGACGCCCTATTATTCAAGGCCGCGCCGGTACGCGATCTGGACGCGGCAGCATTGAGCGGAGCCACACTACGCGAGATGAAAACCACACAACGGCGTCGGGGGCATAGCAGCCTGCTCGGGACCGCAGTGTTTCTGGCGGTGGCGGTCGTGGGCGGTTGCGCGACCTACCAGCAGGCCACGGTCCCGGAACTGCCGCCCCAGCAACGGGTGCGGATGCGGCTGGCCGCGGATGAACTGGCCAGGAACATCGCATTTGCGAGCGGGAATCAGGGTTACGTCAACGGCCGTTTCGTGGAAGAGCGGGGAGACTCGGCCGTCTTCGTGCTGACGAGTTCCACGGGGTACCGCGAGGTGGCCCTGCCGGTGGACGCGATTCTGCAGCTGGAACGAAGGGACCCCGCGCAGGGCCGTAGCTTTCTCCTGTCGGTTGGGCTTGTAGGCGGCGTGGCGGCGCTGGCCTACTTCGGTTTCGAAGGCGATCCGGGCTCCGACACGGGTGGCGACGAAGATACCGTCGACGCGCTGGTTCCGCTGATCCGATTCACGATCCCGGTGGGCAGGTAGGGATGGCATTCGCCCTGCCGCTACTTGCGGGATCGCCTGGTGCACAGATAAGTAGTCCCGGACGCGAAGTCCGCGTCTTTGTTGTTTCACCCCGACATGGAGGCATTATGTCCCCAGCAAACATCGGAAAGGCGGTCAGCCGGGCCGCCGCCACTCCCCTTCTCGCCGCAGCCTTGATGGTCGCGATGGTCCAGGCGCCCCTGGCGGCGCAGACCGGTACTATCACAGGCGTGGTGCGAAGCGTGACCAACGGGCAGCCCATCGCGGGCGCTCAGGTGTCCATCCCGGCGCTCAACACCGGGATCCTGGCTAACAACGTGGGCCGGTACCTGCTCCAGAACGTGCCCGCGGGCACACACACGGTGCAGGTGCAGTACATCGGCTACTCGGCGTCCAGCGCGGACGTGACCGTTGCCGCGGACGGCGCCGTGATCCAGGACTTTGAACTGCGCTCGGAGGCGATCAGCCTTGAAGGCGTGGTGGTCACGGGGACCGCGGGCGCTGCCAGAAGGCGCGAGATCGGCAACTCGGTCAGCCAGATCAACGAGGAAGCGTTCCAGTCCGCGCCGATCCAGAACGTGGCCGACATCCTGCAGGGCCGTGCGCTGGGCGTGACGGTCCTGACCAACGGCGGGCAGGTGGGCGCCGGGTCGACGATCAAGCTGCGTGGCAACAACTCGGTGTCGTTCAGCAACTCGCCGCTCGTCTACGTGGACGGTGTGCGGATTCGCGAACGCGGCGTGATCCATTCCGACGAGGCCAACCAGCAGACCAACCCCTTCGACGACATCAATCCGGCCGACATCGAGCGGATCGAGACGATCAAGGGCGCCGCGGCCACGACGCTCTACGGCACAGAGGCTGCGGGCGGCGTGATCCAGATCTTCACCAAGCGTGGAGTCGCCGGGGCCCCGGCATGGTCCCTCACCGTCGACCAGGGTCTCAACACGCTCGGTCACATCGGGCCGTCTCCCGACGTCAACCCCACCGGGCTGGGGATGAACAACTGCAACTTCACAGGCGACTCGAACTTCCCCGGCGGAGATCCGCAGTTCCCCGCGGATCCGAGCTGTCCCGCGAGCGGTTCGTGGCTGAAGGACGGGTACCTGCAGAGCTACAACCTGTCGGTTCGTGGCGGCGCCGAGCGCATGAACTACTTCGTGTCCGCGAGATGGGGCGCCGAGTCGGGCGTCTTCGACACCGGTGTCAATGACAACGGTGTGGCGCGTCCCGAGCAAGGCCAGGAGACCTGGAACATCCGGGGCAACTTCTCGTTCGCTCCCGCCGAGGACCTGGACGTCCGCTTCAATACCTTCTATGCGCACCGCAACGTCACCTGGGTTCCGGACGGCAACAACGCCGAGGGACTGCTCCTCAACGTCTTCCGTGGCGGCGCCGACTACACCAACGACGAGGACGGCAAGCTCCTCGACATGGACATCACGAACATTAACGACCACTTCACCAGCGGCGTGAACCTCCTGTGGAACCCCATGGAAGGGATGAACCACCGCCTGAACGCCGGGATCGACTGGGTCCGCAACGAGTACTTCGAGGAACGGCCCTGGGGCTACTTTTACGTCCAGGGCGGCAATCGGGAAACCGATGAGCGGACCTTCCGGAAGCTCACGCTGGACTACGCCGGCACCATGGACCGAAACCTCTTCGGCCTTTCGTCGTCGACCTCGCTCGGAGGCCAGCTCTACAACGACTTCGTGACCGGCACCAACGGTTTCGGCGACGACTTCGCCGGGCCCGGCGCAAAGATCCTGCAATCCGGCGCAATCACGGAAGCCTTCGAGGTCAACAGCACCGTGACCAGCGGCGGCTTCTTCCTGCAGGAGGTCATCGGGATCGGCGACCGGCTGTTCCTCACTGGTGGCGTGCGTGTGGACGGGCACTCCGCCTTCGGGCAGGACTTCGGCCTTGAGACGTACCCGAAGGGATCCTTCTCCTACGTCATCTCCGACGAGAGCTTCTTCCCGGCGAGCTTCGGCACGTTGAAGCTGCGTGGTGCTTTCGGCGACTCGGGCAAGGCGCCTGGGCTGTTTGACGCAGCTCGCACATGGCTATCGGTCGCTGGTGACAACGGTCAGCCCGGCGTCACGCCGGACAACCTCGGAAACCCGCTTCTGGGCCCCGAGCGCACGCGGGAATGGGAGGTGGGCTTCGAGGGCACCACCCTGGATGGCCGGGTGGCGTTTGAGTACCAGTATTTCAAGCAGAACACCTTCGATGCCCTGATCAACGTGACGCAGCTTCCTTCGGCCGGGTTCGTCGGCAACCAGTACGAAAACGTGGGTGAAGTCAGCAACGCCGGACATGAAGCGTTCGTGAACTTCAACGTGCTCGCCACCAGTACGATTGCCTGGGACGTCGGCCTGAGACTGTCGACGAGCGAGTCCCGGGTCCTTGACCTGGGCGTCTTGGAGAACATCAACATTGGCTGGCGCAACTATGTACGGGCACCCGTGGAGTGCACGTCCGAGTTGTCCAACGGCGTGTCCTTCGATGGCAACGGCTTCATCGGCCAGGGCTGCACGGTCGGTGAAATGGTATATTTCCCGCTTCCGGCCTTCTGCGAGGATCGCGTTCAGAACCCGGACGAAGTGGGCGCGGCCCCCCGATACGAGGATCAGTGCCTGGGCACGACCACGCCCAAGTACACCTACGGGCTCAACACCACCGTGACGCTTTCCCGGCGCCTGACCCTGGACGTGGTTGGCGAGGGGATGGGGGGACACTGGCTGTCTTCAGGGACCGCCTACCAGAACACCCGGCGGCGCGTGTGGCCTCTGTGCCGCGATACCGTGGCAGCCATCGCGGAAGGACGAACAGACCAGTTGACAGCCGGCGAGCGCGCCCTCTGCGACCGCTCGGTCACCCGGTACGGCATGTGGACCCAGCCGGCCGACTTCTTCAAGATCCGCTCGGCGTCGCTCAGCTTCCGGGTCCCGGAGGACTTCCTCCCGGGTCAGGTGCGGTCGGCCACGCTGCGCCTGCAGGGCAGGAACCTCTTCACCCGGACGGATTTCGAAGGTGTTGATCCCGAGGCCTTCGAGGACGGCTCCGCCGAAGTGCTCTTCCGTCAGGAGTACTACAACCTGCCACCGATCCGCAGCTTCCTGCTGTCGGTTCAGGTCGACTTCTAGCCGGAGGGGGAACGAATAATGAAAACGATGAATTCACGCCGGGTGTTCATGGGTGCGCTTCTTGCGGCCCTGGCGACAACCGGCTGCGATGAGAGCATCTTCGACGTCAAGAACCCCGGTCGGATCCTCGACGAGGACCTCAACACAGCGCAGGGGGTCACCTCCCTGGTGACCGGAATGTCGGCCGACTTCTCGGTTGGCTACGACAACATGTCCTTCACCACGGCGATTCTCTCGGACGAGATCGTGGGCTCCGGAAGCTATTTCTCGACCGGACGGTACCGCAGGGGTCTGTTCGACTCGGAGGACGCGAACGGGTTCTGGGGTGCCGTGCAGCGAGCCCGCTGGGTGGCCGAAGGTGGACTCCAACGGATGCAGGGCATTGAGGGCTACCAATACGACGGTAACCCCGAGACTGCGAAGGCCCACCTCTTTGGCGGACTGGCCAACCGCTGGTTCGGAGAGACCTTCTGCCAGGTGGTGTTCAGCCAGCCCTACACCGAGGAGAATCCCGGACCGGGGGGCGAGATCGACTCCGGCGAGGCCATGGACCGCAACTCTGCGTTCCAGCGCGCGGTTGCGTTGCTGGAAAGGGCGGTCCAGCACGGCGGTTCGGCAGGGCGTTCCGATATTGTGAACGCGGCCACGGGCGGCTTGGCCCAGGTGCACATGGACATGGGCGACTTCGCGACTGCGGTAACGCATTCGTCGAAGGTGCCCACGGATTTCGTCTTCAGCGCCGAGTATTCGTCCAACTCCAGTCGGGAAGAAAGCCAGATCTGGAACGAGACGCACGGGCGTCACGAAATCTCGGCCTGGGGGACTCTGGCAGGTATCGTCGGCGCGGGCGATCCCCGCACGCCGTGGACGGACTGTTCGGCGCCGGGTAGCGGTTGCGCCAGCGGCAACGGGGCCGACGGTGAGACCATCCACTACCGTCAGGACAAATACCCGACCCGAGACGACGACATTCCCCTTGTCAAGGGAACGGAGATGCGTCTGATCGAGGCGGAGGCGGCGCTAACGGCCGGAGATCTTGCGGGCGCGATGGCCAAGATCAACGAGGTGCGCGCACACCACGGTCTGGACCCGGTCGAGTCCGACGGCACGATCGGCCAGATTACCGGCGGCGACGGTGGTGGCGCCAACATGACCTCGATGTCGGGGTGGGACATCCTCGACCGCGAGCGGCACCTCACGCTGTGGCTGGAGGGTCGCCGACTCTGGGATCTGCACCGGTGGAACCACCCGCACCTGGACGGGGGCGGCGTGGTCTATATGGCGACGGTCGCGCGCCGCGCCTCGTGCATGCCGATTTCCCTGGACGAGTGCCAGGTGAATGACAAGGTCTCCAGCCTGTGCATCAGCGTATAGCCGTGTAGGGAAAGGACCTTCGGATGGATGGAACCGCCTCTCGGAGCACGTTGACCGGGGGGCGGTTCCGCTCTTCAGCGGCGGTTTGCCGCTGGGCCTTTGTGGGGGCGCTGGCGGCGTGGGCTGCCAGCGCCCCCGTCTACGCTTCGGCGCAGATCAGGGTGGAAGGCGAGGTCATTGATGCGGCGACCGGCCTGCCTGTCGCCGGGGCCATCGTCCACCTGCCGGATCTCGACATGGGCACCATATCGGACCAGCTCGGGTACTTCGTACTCGATGCGATCCCTCGCGGTGTTCTAGTCGTCTCGGCCCACCGAGCAGGCTACGAAGCGATTGAGCAGGAAGTTCGCGTCGTGCCCGGCGAGCTTTGGGAGGTCCGTCTGACTCCGGCGGCGATTGAGATCCGGGGGGTTGAGGTGTCGGCCGCGACGAGTCAGGAGCTCGAGGCTGCTCGTACCGGTCGCCGGTCGGACTTCATTTCGCCGTCCGCAGTGGCTGAGGCCGCCGAGAGGACGAACAAGGTGCTGGAGGTGCTGAGGTCGAAGGCGCCGCCGCGGCTACGCATACGTCAGGAGGGGGGTGCCGGGGGCGTAACCTTCTGTATCGAGTCCTCGCGGCGCCGGCCATCGATACAGGAACTCGTCGACCGCGGTGACGGGTGCCGTCCAACTCTTCTGGCGCTTGATGGCGTGATCATCTACGCGCCGCCATCGATGACCCTGGCCGGCATGCAGTCGCCGAGTCTGCCTGCGGACGTCGCCGCGCTGCTCCTGAACCAGAATCCGCAGGAAATCCGCAGCATCCGCGTCCTGTCGCCGGCGGATGCGTTCTTCCGCTATGGAGAGGCGGGCCGCTCCGGCGCGGTCGAGATCGTTTCCGTGCACCCGGGCAGGCCGAAGGGCAGTTGAGTCGTCCCGTCGTGGGGATGCGGCCGCTGCTCCTGCCGTGCGCCTCGGCGGCGGGGCTGGCGGCGTTTCTGTTGCACCCCGGGGTGCGCGGCGAACCGGTAGCCTTCTGGACGGTTGCCGCGGCGGTGGCCGGGATTCTCGTGTGGACGGGGTGGCTTTTCGCGTCGCGCCGGGAGCGCGGCGAGGACCTCACGCTGGAACTGGTCCTTCGCACGCCCCACTGGATGCAGACGCTGGCGCAGGGAGCGCTGCTGGTCTGGTGGGGCACCCACGTCGACATGGTGCGGCTGTGGGCGCCCATGATCCTCGCGCAACTGCTGCTGGCGGTGGCGGTCGAAGGGCTGTTTGCGTTGACGCGGAGGGGGCGCTACGCGGCGGGGCTGGGCGTCGTGCCGGTGATCTTCAGCGTCAATCTCTTCCTGTGGTTCACCGGACCCTGGTTCTTCTTCCAGTTCGCGATGGTGGTGCTCGTCTACGCCGGCAAGGAATTCATCCGCTGGCAGCTGGACGGTCGTTCGCGGCACATCTTCAACCCGTCCGCGCTGGCGCTTTCGGTGGCGGCTGTGCTGTTGATCGCGACCGGATCGACCGAGATCACACTCGGGATCGAGATCGCGCAGAGCCAGTTCATCCCACCGCAGATGTTCCTGGTGATCTTCCTGGCCGCCGTACCCGCGCAGCTTCTCTTCGGCGTGGCGATGATGACCATGCCGGCGGTGCTCACGATCCTCGGCTTCGGTCTCCTCTACCAATCCCTGACGGGGATCTACTTCTTCTACGACGCCTACATCCCCGTTTCGGTCTTCCTGGGCCTGCACCTCCTCTTCACGGACCCGGCTACCTCGCCCCGCACCGATGTCGGGCGGATCCTCTTTGGTCTGATCTACGGCACAGGCGTCGTCACCAGTGCCGCGCTGCTCGACGCGATCGGCGCGCCGAACTTCTACGACAAGCTGCTGCCGGTGCCGATCCTGAATCTGCTCGCGCCGCGGCTGGACTCTGCGGCCAACGCGCTGGGCGAGAAGCTGTGGGTGACGGGCAGGCTGCAAACACCGGGAGGGGCGCGTCGCCGCGTAGCCACCGTAGCGGTGTGGGGCACGACCTTCCTGACCATGAGCGCCGTGGGTGGCGTCGGCGACAACCACCCGGGCCAGTACTATCCGTTCTGGCGGGATGCGTGCGAGGCTGGCAACGACCGGGCGTGCAACTACTCTGGCGTCATGCTGCAGAACTTCTGCGACCGGGGCTCCGGGTGGGGCTGCAACGAGTTCGGCGTGCTGCTGGTGACGCTGGACCGCGACTTCCTCGGCGCCGCACGCGAATTCGAGCAGTCATGCCGGCTGGAGTACGGGCCGGGCTGCGGCAACCTGCAGATGCTGGCCAGTGGCGACGAGCGGCTGGCGCAGGGTGCGGGCGCGTTCGCGCGCGGCGATCCCCCGCTGGAGGAACTCCCCATCATCCTGCGCGGCAGCAAGGGGCCGGTCACGGAGCGCGATCCCGAGGCGCTCCGCGCGCTGGGGTGCGAGCGGGGATGGCGGGAGCTGGGGTGTCCGTAGCTCCAGGTGCTCGGGGGGATGTTCTCCTCGGATTGCCGACTCAAGCGGCGATACTCTCCAAAGCCCTCGCGGGCCTCAGACGCCGCAGGAACCTATCGACCGGAAGGCACAGCACGCCCCTTCGCTCCAGCGGGCGGTTGCCACGATGGAGCAGCATCCTGCGGGCCCTTGGATACTCGTCGCCGAAGGCTCGCAGACCCCGGAGATCGGCGGGACGAATGCGGTCGGCGTTCATGACGTCGATACCCCACAAACCGGATGCCCCGTACAGGACGAAGTCGACCTCGGCGCCCGCACGTGTGCGCCAGTAGTACAGCCTGTCGCGCGTTCGCGAATAGGCCAGCCACGCGCGGAGGTGCTGTGCGACCAGGCCTTCGAGTGCGGGGCCGGCGATCTCCTCGGGGCGATCGAGCGGACCCGCGGGACGCAGGCTCCGGAAAACGCCGCAATCGAAGTAGAAGAATCGGGGGTGCGCCACCAGGCGCCGCTTCGCCCGTCGCGTGAAAACGGGAAGGCGGAATGCCAGCAAGAGGTCTTCGAGCAACTCGATGTAGCCCGAGACGGTGGACCGGCTCGTCTCGCACTCGCGGGCGACCTCGCTGACGTTGAGCGTCGCCGCGTGGGAGAACGCGGCGGCCTCCAGGAACCGCGAGAAGCTGCCCACGTCGCGAGCCAGGCCCTCGGCGCGTACCTCCTGCTCCACGTACAGAGAGGCATAGGCGGCCAGGGCCGACACTGGGTCGTCGGAGGACACGACGGTCGGGACCGTTCCAAGTGTCAGCGAGGTCCCAAGGTCGAAGCCGGATCCCAATTCCCCCGCCATGAACGGGTGCATCGTCCTCATGATCGCGCGTCCGGCGAGTAGATTGACACCTCCGCGACGCAGCTTTCGGGCGCTGGATCCGGTAAGCACGAACCGTCGGCGTTCTCCGCTCTCCATGAGTTCGTGTACGACATTGAGGAGTTCGGGAACGCGTTGGATCTCATCGACCACCACCGTTCCGCCGTGGGGAACGGCGCGCACCAGCTCACGCAATCGCTCCGGGCGAGCCGCGAATCGACGAAACTCCTCGGCGCGCAAGAGGTCCAACACGAGCGCATCGGGAAACCTCTCGCGCAGCCAGGTTGTCTTGCCTGTGCCACGTGGGCCGAAAAGGAAGAAGCTTCCCTCCGGCACGGTGAGGAATCGCGGTAGAGTCGTCATAATGACAGGTATAATGACGACACCGCCGTTATTTTTCAACTACTGAACGACCATGGACCGGCCTTTGGCCCTTTGCCGGGCCAGTCAGGCGCTCCAGCCTGTTCCTTCGCCCCCTCTACCCCTTCGGCTGATCCCCCTGCAACTCCAGGATGTCCACGTTCCACTGGCTGTCGCCGAGCAGGTGCTTCACGAAGTACTCCGCGCGGAGCCAGAACCAGTAGTTGCTCATGTTCCCGAAGCCGTGGCGCTGGCCGGGGAAGATGAAGAAGTCGAAGCGCTTGTTCGCGCGGATCAGCGCCTCGGCC
>LXNJ01001587.1_pt1 | contig 13281 bp, 9 predicted proteins | sample 809081 | NCBI WGS metagenome assembly LXNJ01 (sample SAMN04870510, study PRJNA318959) | sponge metagenome | biome: sponge; feature: marine sponge reef; material: water | host: Petrosia ficiformis | place: Greece: Milos, Mediterranean Sea | collected 2013-05-29 | depth 5-7 m
TGGCCGGAATCGTCTACGCGCTTGTGCTACGGCTCTTGACGGACGTCTGGGTCACCGGTTGGACGTTGCTGTTCATCGCGATGTTGTTCCTGGGTGGCGTGCAGCTTTTGGTGCTCGGCGTCATCGGGGAGTATCTCGGCCGGGCCTACGGAGAACTCAAACGGCGACCCCTCTACTTCGTCAAGGAGACGATCGGCTTCCCGCCTCGCGGAACGACGGATGGGCGAGACGGCGAAGCAACGTCGTAGCCGAGGACGGTGGCCCAGGTCTACCCGGAGGATCGTGGCACGAACTACGCCATCCGATTGGGCCGAGAAGTCGCCTTGCAAGTGGCATCGAGACTTGGCGACCCACGGGCAAGCCAATGCTGAACGAACGCGAAGCGAACGGGTACTGGAAGTCGGGGGGTCCGTTTCCGACCGAAAGGGCCGCCCCTATGGCGCGTTCTTCGGCGTCAGCAACAGCATTTCCCGCTTCCCTGCCTTCAATTCCAACCTGTCCTCGACCGTAAATCGCCTTTCTACCTCCGAGAGAAAGTTCTCCGAAGTGTAGTCGGCAAAGTCGTCTCGCTTGCTTTCGGCCAGCTTGGCGAACATCTCGTCGTCGCGGCCGACGAACTCCACGATGACCATGGCATCCAGGCTCCGGAGCCACTCGGTGACGAGCGAGACTGGTACGTTCGCCGAGACTCGCAAATGGTGGATGAGCGCGAGGCAGAGTGCCATGTCGGGACTTTGCCTCCCGACGAACGGGGCACGCTCCCTCCCCGCCCAGCCCTGACCGGGCGACGGGTTTGCCAAGTCCATGAGGAGCGGAATGATATTTTGCTCACCGCCCTTGCGCGCCTCGCGGTAGAGAACATCCACCGCTTCATGATCGCCGTCCACCGCGACGACTAGCTCCGAGTGCCGTGCCGCGATGCGGGAGAAGGTCCCGGTGTTCGCGCCGAGATCCCAAAGTAGGCGCGGGCGGCGCGTGGAGGTGTGATTTTCCACGAAGGTCATCTTCCGCTCGAAATCACCCTCCCCATAGGAGTGCGTGTCCGAGTAACGCGGCCAGTCCGACATAGACGGCCGATAGGACAACCCTTTCACGAGACGGGCTAGGCCATCCAACAAGGCCAGGAGCGCCGTCTCGGGCTGCTTGCGCCCAGAATCCGATGGTCGTGTCGCCCCGCCTCGACGCCGCATCCATCCCTCGACCTTTGCCGGAAACCAGACGTGGGAGGGCACGCCCTTCTTGAATCGCCGCAGCCCATAGAAATACCTCGCCGCTTCTGCAGGTGGGATGCCCTCCAACCTTGAGCGCAAGAGCGGCTGATACGGTATGCCCAGATGCGCCGTGAGCATTAGCGGGATTAGGAACATCGAGCAGAACTGTCGGTAGCCCTGCCAGTATTCACCGTCCTCCCGCGGAACGAATGAGGGAATGTCGATGAAAACCGGCCGGGTACCCATCCATTGAATGTTGAACGGGGTGGCATCCTTGAGCACCCATCCGGAGCGCACGCTCGTTCCCAGCAGATGCAGTTGCAGGAGCGCCGCGTCCTTGAGCATCGAGAAGGGCCACTCATAGGGCCAAGTCAGAAAATCGACCGACTTGTGCTCTACGGCTGACGCCCAGCCCATGTCCTTAACTGCGGCGGCGATGGGTTCTTCTGCGCACAGAAAATGCGTTTCCACCACATTGCCGCCAGCGAGCAGCCGCCTGAAGAAAGGCTCTTCGAGTAGCTTCTCGACCGAAGCTGCGGCCGGGGTGGTCAGTCCTCGGACCACGCGCCGTCCACCGGCCCCGTCTCCGAAGCGGTAGACACGCCCAGACGGGTCTTTGAAGGACCCGCCGACCGCGCTCAACAATTCGCCTCCTCGCCGTCGGCATCGCCATCCGCGGGGCCCCCGCCGTCCGCATGGTCAGCCGCGCAGTCCTCTCCGCGTCCGAACAGCCGCTGCTTCACCCGGCCGATGTATGACCGTGCCCAGTATCCAATGGATGAGATGAACCCCAGCACCGTGACGATGACGAAGCCCGCCACCCCGGGGTCGATGTACGCCCGCAGGACATTGACGTTCCCCGCCGAGGTGGACGCAAATTCGGCACCTTCGGACGCTAAGGCAGCCAGCGACCACGCGCAGGCTTTGCCAAACGCCAAGATCAACACTATCGGCGGGTCTCTACTCATATAGGAACTCCTCGTAGTCATACGAATGACCCTCAGCGAGATCGCGGGTCAAGAACCTGTCGCGCCTCGGCTTGAGCAGAGGACTCTGTCCGTCCGACAGACATTGGACGATGGCGTGCAACACGTCCAGAGACGTCACGTAACCCTTGTCTTCGGCCTCGTCCAACTCGGGTACGCACCTGTCGCGTGGGTACACCCCGCCTAGGATTCCGAACCGGTCTTGCAGGAAGAACGCCGGATCGTCTTCGACGTCGAATCCTCGAGACAGCCACGCCCCGTGGTCACCAAAGACGAACAGGATCGAGTCGGGGTCATTAGCTCTAAGGTGTTCGATGATCTGTTCCAGGGGGGCCGCCGCCCTGTTGAAATCTCCCTCGAATCTTGACAGGAATCGTTCCAGATCTTCCTTGTCTTCGTAGTCGAATATCTTCGGCGTGTGGCCTGGCAAGTTTAGATGCGCAATCACGAACTGGGGGCGTTCCGTGTCAACGCCGGACAGATGCTGAACCAGGAAGTCGGCAGCAGGGACGCGTTCTGGCACCCACCTCCAGCAGTAGCCCCAGAATGCCAACGCTTCAACGCCTTCGTCCAACAGAGAACAGAGCGCACTCTTACTTTGGACCACGTAGTTGTCTATACCCGGTCCCTGCGCGTGACCGAAGTAGGTGTTCTGGTAGATTGAAGTGGTTTCGTACCCGTTCTGCCTAAGAAGCCAGACCAGCGGACTGAGGTCGTGGCCGGCGAAATAGCTCGGCAAGCCAGCGGCCTCTCTGTTCTCAAGGTAGATATCTTGGTCGAGCGCCATCATCGTGTTTATCGAGTACTTGGTGGGAACGGCGTTGGCGAACAGGTTCCTAAATCGTCGCATCTCCCTTTCCATCAACTGGTGGAAATCGGTGGTCTCGATTCCCATGTGCTTGACCATGATGGCCTCAGGGGTGATTGAGTCGAAGCCAAGGAAATAGAGGTTGGGTGTCTCCTTGAATGCCACCGATCGCATGTTCGGATGATCTTCCCATCCATCCGCGTAGTAGCCGCTACCGCCCTCGCCGAACTTGAGCCCAAGCACGAGGAACAACCCGACAAGGAACGAGCCGGCAGCCAGCAAGGCGAGCCCTCCCCAACGGAAAGCCCACACCTTGAACAACACGTATAGCGCCAGCGCCGAGCCGGCGCACACAAGCGCCAGCACGGTCCACGTTGCGGGACTGCCTACGTACAGCAGGCCCCCGGGTGTGCGCATGCCCGCCTGTAGCTTCGGCACGGTTTCCGGCCACGCAGCAGCGGCGACAGCCAAGGCTGCAGCAACCGTGAGCGCGAACCCACCCCAGCGGCGCTCGTCGATGACCCGAAACGCCGTGAAGAGGGCGAACAAACAGGCGGCCAGCACCATGGTCATCCAGACCCTGTTCGAGGGCTGGAACAGCTCCGTGTGGACCAGGTACACGGTGAACACGCCTACTACGGTCGCCAACGCCAACGCGGCGTTGGAGACGCCTTTGACCCATGGAAGCGCGAGGGCCACGACAAACAGCAGGCCGTTGATCAACGTCACGCGAAGCAGAACGGCGCGCAACTCGGATTGGGGGAAGTTGGTATCGGGTGCCGTGTAGCTGAACCCCAGTGCAGCCACGACCAGCAGCATCGCGACGGTGAGCTTGAACGCTCCCTCTGATCCGCTCGCGAGTCGGGACCTGACATGGCGCAGCAGCTTTAAGTCCACCACTTTACGCTACCTGGTCGCCGCCGGTCCCGGTTGGTCGCCCATCACTAGAAAGGTACCACAGATATCCTGGGGTAGTGCCGAGGGCGGCTATACGGTGCTCAAACAGAGTGATTTCACATAGGGTGGAGGAGCATAGGTATTAAGGATACTTGCAACACAGTTGGCCGAACGCCTAGGCTGTCTCCTACGATTCGCGTCTTGGAGGTTTTCCCGGATGGAACACGCGACTCGATCCGGGCCAGCTCGAATCCTTTTGGTGTCCCCTCTGTCGCCGCCACTGGGCGGGATGCAGACGTGGACGGAAACGTTGCTGCGGCGCGGGCTCCCCGAGCCGTTCGCAGTCGACCTTGTGAACACCCGACAAACCGTCAAGCGTCACAAACCCGGGCCGCGGCTGACCTACGGCGAGGCGGCACGGTTCGTCAGGATTCTGTGGCGCGTCCACTCTTCGCTCCGCACGGGCCGTTATGCGCTCGTGCACTTGAACGGTTCCTTCACCCCGACGGCTACGCTTGTGAACCTTAGCGTGATGTGGATTGCCCGCCGTGCTCACGTCCCTTGCGTCCTCTATCTACACGGAACGTTCCTCGTGCCGGACGGTACCCGTCCGGCATCTCGATGGTATCGAAGTGCGTATCGCCGCATATTCGACAGCGCCGCCTGGATACTGATTTTGGGCAAAGCCAGCCAGCGCTCGGTTCGCACACTTGGAGGCTACGACGACAAGACGACCGTGGTTCCAAACTTCATCGACTGCCGCACTGTGCCGCAGCGAAGCAGGACCGGGACGCGTGGCGACGGCCCGATGAAGGTGGTCTACACCGGAAGGATTTGGCATCCGAAGGGAGTCTCCACCATCGCCTCGGTCGCGGAGCGCTTACCGGACATCACCTTCCAACTCGTGGGCGGTGGGCCCAAGGAATCCCGCGAGGCGTTCATCTGCGACCTGGAATCGCGTGGCCTGCTCGGTCGCGTTGCCGTCCTTGAACCGCGGCCCAACAAAGGCGTGCTCTCATTGCTCGCCGAAGCCGACGTTTTTCTCTTCCCATCGTTGCGTGAAGGGTTGCCGACCAGCGTTTTGGAAGCAATGGCCGTGGGTTTGCCCGTGGTCGCGTCCAACGTCGGTGCCATCCCCGAGATAATCGACGTACCCTATGGCGGGATTTTGCTCGACCCCGAGGACATAGACGGCTTCGCTTGCGCCATCGACCATCTCCGCACACACCCGGAATTGCGGATTGAAATGGGCCGGTACAACCGGTTGAAGGCACAACAGAACTACGACTACGACGTGGTCGTGAAGCGGTTATGCAGCGTCTACGAAGACGTACTCGTCGACCGTGCTTAATGAGACGTGACGCTTCGACTCCGGTCGTCACCGGTTGAGGGCAGCGACAATGGCATCCTCGTAGCCGCTGATCGACGCCTCGGCCGAGAAGTCGCTCGCTCGGCCTATCAACTCGCTAGGTGCCATCGGGTTGTCCATCGCCTCCGAGATTGCCGTCGCAAGCGCGGCGTGATCGCCCACCGGCGTCAGCGCGCCCCATGCACCGTGCCCCAGTATCTCCCTGACGCCGGGACAGTCCGTACCTACCACCGTCGTGCCACAGGCCATGGCCTGAACGAGTACGTTCGGGGCTGCTTCGGAGATGGACGACATGACGAACACCCGTGCCCTAGCCATCCAGGCGAAAGGGTTGTGCTGGAAGCCCGGCAATTCGACCCTGCTCGCGATACCCAATTCGCGTGACAACGCCAAGAGGCGATCCCGCTCGGCGCCGTCGCCGATAATGACGAGTCGAGCGGTTCGCTCGCCCGCAACCAAGGCGAACGCCCTGAGCAGGGTCGCATGATCCTTGACCGGACGAAGCCCGCCGGCGGCGAGCAAGACCGGCACTTCGTCGTCGCACATCCAAGGGTGGTCCACGCGCTCGGCCGCCCGAGCGGGAAGACCCGGCCAGACGACGGGATTGCGGATCACGCGCACGCGGGGCGAGATCCCGGGAGCGATGCGCTTCAAGTCGACCGCTACGGCGCACGAGTTTGTCACCACGGCATCCGCGAACCGCCACAGTGTCCGTTCCACAGCCATAGCGATCCGTGCCTGGCGAGTGCGGGTTTTGTAATCCATGGAGAAATGGGACGCTAGCCGCACGATGACCGCGAGGTGCCGTCGGAGCTGGAGACCGGCCAGCAGAGCCGCCACGTTGCAGGTGGTCAGGGTCGATAGCAGCACGCTCGGCCGCCGGCGACGCAGGTAGTTCACCAACGCGGGAAGTGTCGCCAGTAGTCCGCGCCTGTTCAGATCGACCACACGTACGGAATCAGGCACATCCTCTAGATAGGGCCCGGTAGCCCGCACCAATACAAGGTCGACGACGAAACCACGCTCCGCGAGCCCCCGGCCGATGTCCAACATCGCACGCTCCGCGCCACCACCTTCCAAGCTTCCTACGAAGAGTGCGATTTCCCCCTTCACGCCGAAACCCCGCTAGCGTTCATCGGCGAAGTCCCTGAGGGGCGACCCTCGCCCCTCAGGGCGCGCTGTCGCCCTTCTCGGTTGCGGATCGGCCAAACAGAGGCGTGGTGGGTGCGGCCTCCTGCACGGACGGGTAACGCAGATAGGCCATGCGCTTGAGCTCTTGCCGGCCCCGGTTGACGCTGTCCAAGACGACGCCGCTCAAGAAGCTGCCGAGAGATGCCAGACCGAGGGCGGCGCAGAGCACCGCAGTGGGCAGCCTGGGCACCAAGCCCGTTTCCAAGAATGTCGAAACGATGGGCACCGACAGGGCCAGCGCCGCCACGCCGAGTGCGACGGCCACCGACGCGAAGAACCCAAAGGGGTGGAACTCTTTGACTAGGAGTCCGATGGTAAGAAGGGCGCGTCGACCGTCACGCAGCGTTCGCAGCTTGCTTTCGCCGCCCTCTGGACGCTCGACGTAGCGCGTTGGCACCTCGGCGCAAGGCAGCCGAAGGTGAGCGCAGTGGATGGCCAACTCCGGTTCGATTTCGAAGCGCTGGGACAAGGCGGGGAAGGACTTCACGAGCCGCCGGGACATGACCCTGTAGCCGGAACTGATGTCCGTGAAGGCGGCGCCGAACACGAAGCGGATTAGCAGGTTCAGCAGGGCGTTGCCTATCCTGTGCCCCGGACGGTAGGCATCCTGCCCCTCGGCCTCGATGCGGACGCCCACCACCATGTCCAGGTTTCCGGCAACTAGCTTGTCGACCATACCGAGTACGGCGGAGGCGTCGTAGGTTCCGTCGCCGTCGACGAGCACGTAGACGTCCGCCTCGACATCCGAGAACATGCGGCGCACTACGTTGCCCTTGCCCTTCAGCGGCTCGGATCTCACCACGGCGTCGGCCGCGGCAGCCCGTTCCGACGTGGCGTCCTTCGAACCGTTGTCGTAGACGTAGATCTGCGCCTCCGGCAGCGCTTGCCGGAACGCCTCGACGACGCCGGCTATTGCGACCTCTTCGTCGAGACACGGCAGCAGCACCGCGATGCGGAGGCGGGAAGGGCTCATTAGCGTCTCCCTGTTGGCGCGACCTCGCTTTCGCCGGTGCTGCCACGGTTTGGCACTTCCACCTGACTGGTGGGCCAACTCGTGGTGAGTGAGCCGCATGTCGCAGGCGATGACCCATCGTAGGGCTGTAGCGCATCGTCCGGCCGACGATTTGGTGCCATGGCGTCATCTACTCATTGGACAGCGGCTAGCTGCATAGTCAGCATTTCCCGCGATGGGTGCAAGGCCGCGTCCGACTTCTGAAGTTTGCGTTGGGCGCTGCCGCTCTGACGCGGTCTACAACCCAGGACGCAAAAAGTGCACCGGCCACGGCCGTCATGGGTGCCATTGGGTCCGCGTATCGGACAACCATCACTCCGAACATCCCAACGAACAGGAAATGTGAATGAACAGCCAACGCACCTATGGCCGCCACCCCTAATCGATTGTCGGGACACGCTTGGCGAAGACGCTGCCACGCCGCCATTGCACCGGCAACCAAGATGATCAGGGGGACAATACTCATCACAGCCCGGAACCCGAAGTCGAACCACGAACCGCGGGGCACACCTCGACGGAACGTTGACGTGCGCTCGAAGAGCGGGTTGCGTTCCGTTCTATCAATGTAGGATTGGAACTCCTTGCGGCTGGCGGGAGTGGCGAAAGCCAGCGGCCACAGTCGCAGGTAGTGGGTCATGGCATTGCTTGCCCAGGCAACGGGCTCGTCTAGCATGGCTGAGCGCGCAATCTGCGCGAGGATGCGGTACTCGTCGACACCGCGTTGGCGGGCCAAATTCCGCACTGCCGGCGAGAACTCCTTTCGATACGTTTCGTGTTGGGCGGTAACTTCAAACTGCTTCAACAACGAGGCGCGAGCGTGGAAGCTGGGCGCGTTGGCGATGAGGGCACGGGCTGGGGCCATGACATCGCGGCCCATGGCCACGATGGCGGCAAGCTCTGGATCGGACAAGAGTGGCTCGGGCTCAATGATTAGAGTCTTGGCAAACAGGTGCCTGTCGGCGAGATTGGGGCGGGAACCGGAGTCGTGGTACGTGTGCCAGATCGTGCTTTCGCCAAACACGCAGAGCGCGATGGGGGCGACCACGGAAGCGGCCATCGCGACCCGGCGCCGCCTGCAACGTGGCCAGATGAACCAGAAGAGGAAGGGCCAGACCGCCAGCAGGCTGAGGCCCGCCGGACGCACTGTGATCGCGAGGCCGCAGGCGAGTGCAGAAACCGCAGCCCATCTCAACGACGGGCGATGGCACAGAAGGGCGATGCTCCCCATCATGAGGCACAGCAGGGAGGTGAAGATGGACTCGGTGAGGATGTAGCCGTGCAGGTCGGCAATGCGTCGGTAGAGCAAGAGGGCGATGACCGCGGCCAAGCAGAAGAAGGGCGCCCGAAAGGCGCGGTGGAGGCTCCAGCCGAGGAAAACGAAGGCTGCGGCGGCGATGACGAGTTGGACCTTCGGGACGGCGTCCGTCGAGCCGAACAGCGCGTCGACCGCCCTAAGGAACATCGGGTAGCCGGCGGTGCGGTGGCCGCTGAACTGGAGATAGCCGTTGCTATCGGGGAAGAGGATCAGCGGCTGCGACCAGTGAAGCGTGACGTAGCCGACCGCGAGCAGCCCGAGCAGCCAGAGGAAGAGAACTTCGGAACGCCCATGTCCTACCGACATGAAGCGCCCGACACTGCTTGGATACGTCGGCTTCCACATCGGCAATCTCACCCCAATGGTCCCCATTCCAAGCTTCCCACGAAGAGCGCGACCTGTTTCCTTCGCGCGCGGACGCTTTCGTCCGGTTGTCACCGGTTCAGGACCTCGGCAATGGTATCCGCGTAGCCGTCTATCGACGACTCCGCCGAGAAGTCGCTTGCCCGGCGAATCAACTCATCTGGCGCCATCGGGTTGTCCATCGCCTCGGAGATCGCCGCAGCAAGTGCGGCGTGATCGCCCACCGGCGTCAACGCGCCCCATGCACCGTCCCCGAGTATCTCCCTAGCCCCGCCGGGGCAGTCCGTACTCACCACCGTCGTGCCGCAGGCCATGGCCTGAACGAGGACGTTCGGGGCACCTTCGACGACGGACGACAGGACGAACACGCGCGCCCGCGCCATCCAGGCGAAGGGGTTACGCTGGAAGCCGGGCAATTCGACCTTTTCGGCGATTCCCAATTCTCGGGCCATCGAGAGGAGACGATCCCGCTCCATGCCCTCGCCGATGATCACGAGCCGGGCGGTGCGCTCGCCCGCGACCAACGCGAACGCCCTGAGCAAGGTCGCATGGTCCTTGAACGGACGCAACGTACCTGCGGCGAGCACCACCGGCACGTCGTCGCGCAACCAAGGGTGGTCCACGGCCTCGGTCGCCCGCGCAGGAAGACCCGGCCAGACGACGGGATTGCCGATCACGCGCACGCGGGGGGAGATCCGGGGAGCGATGCGTTTCAAGTCGGCCGCCACGGCGCACGAGTTCGTCACTATGGCATCCGCGAACCGCCACAGTTGCCGTTCGATGGCCAGTAAGAGTCGTCCCCGCAAAGGGCGAAGAGCGTAAGACGTGGAGAAATGGGAGGCTAGCCGCACGATGACCGGTAGCTGCCGTCGAAGATGGACACCGCCCAGCAGAGCCGCGACATTGCAGGTATTCAGGGTCGACAAAAGCACGCTCGGTCGGCGGAGACGCAGGTAGTTCAACAACGCGGGCAGCGTGGCCACTATCCCGCTCGTGTTCAGAGCGATCACTTGCACGGAATCGGGCACGTCCTCGAAGTACGTGCCCGTAGCACGCATCAACACTAGGTCGACGGCGAAACCCCGCTGGGCGAGTCCGCGACCGATGTCCAACATTGCCCGCTCGGCGCCTCCCCCTTCCAGGCTTCCCACGAAGAGTGCGATTTTCTCCTTCACGCCGGCCCCATCTTGACAGTTGAACGGAATGTTGTAGGGGCGACGCTTGTCGCCGCCCGTCTTCGTTCAACACGTACGACCACAAGGGTACCCCTACGGTGGGCATTGTGCGATTTCTCGTCGGTCCGAGGCGAAGCCTCGCTGGCGTTCTTGAGCGAAGTTCCGTCGGGATCTGTACATGCTTGTCGTCACCAGACCAAGACAGCGGATCAGTATAGTCAGTTGGTCGGCGTATCGTATGATGGTGTGGAGTTGGAAGGCGGGGAACGTGTGAGCCCGAGGCGCTCGAATCACCTAACACACTTACGGGATTCGCCCGCGATTCGTCGGACGCCGACCGCTCGCACGAGTACGCTCTCGCCAACACGGTCCTGGATGCCGATCTAGTGATCAAGGTCCCGCGCCTCGGGCGGTTCCTATCGCGCAAGCTCAGGATTCTGCTGCCCCGCAAGCTCCGTTTCCGGATCTACGTTCTGCGACACCGTCCGCCCTCTTACGGCGACTACTACGCCCTGATCAAGCAGATGTCGACTGCCAGCCCTTCGGCCATGTCGGCATCGTTGTTGACCCACGTCTTCGCGTCGGTCTGCGACACCAACGAATACTATCGGGCGGTGTTCTCCCGCTGCCTGCCGAGCAACTGGCGCGATCTTCCCGTCCACCGGGTGCTGAACAAGCTACCAATCCTGACGAAGCAGCATCTGCGCGACCATTTCGCGTCGCTGCACACAGTTGGAGAATTCCCGCGCACCTACAGGAACACGTCCGGCGGCTCCACCGGACAACCCGTCGTGCTGACCCAGGACGCGCCCTATTCGAGCTGGTCCAACGCCACCAAAGGCTACTACTTCCGGGAATTCCTCGGGGTCGAAATGAACGATGTCAAGAACATCTGGCTCTGGGGAAGCGAACGCGACCTGCCGCACCGCGGGCATCTGGCGAAGCACAGTCATCGAAGGGACTTCTCGCGCAACCGGACACTGCTCAACACGTTCCAGGCGACAACGGACCAAGGGTGGCTCGACTTCATCGACTTCATCGGGCGGCATCGCCCCTACTACGTGGCCGGCTACGCGGGTTCGCTGTACCACATGGCGAAGGTTGCGCGCAGACACAATGTCCGCCTCTACCGGCCGCGGTTCGTGTATTCGGCCGCCGAGACGTTGAGGGACTTCATGCGCGAGGAGATCGAGAGTCAGTTCGATGTGAAGGTGTTCGACTTCTACGGCTCACGGGAGGTGGGCTCGATCGCGGGCGAGTGCCGATTCGGCCGCCGCCACATCTTTATTATGAACAACGTCGTGGAAGTCCTTCCCAAGTCGGACGGACGCGGGAATGCGGCTTCGTCCGAGGCTGCCGTCCGTCCGGAGCAGTCGACGACGTGCGAAGGCGAGGAGGTACTGCCCGAAGGCCGAATCCTAGTGACGAACCTCCACAACCTCGCTTTCCCGTTGATCCGCTACGAGATCGGAGACACCGGCGCCATGGGCGCGGACCCCGGCAATTGCCCGTGTGGATCCCGGTTGCCTACGCTGGCGAAGCTGACAGGGCGGGTGTCGGATCACTTCGTGCGCCGGGACGGGGGGCTCGTCCACGGCGAATACTTCACACACCTGTTCTACTTCCGCCCGTGGGTTGAGTCGTTCCAGGTGGATCAACTGGCCTACGATCACATCCGCGTGCGGGTCATGTTGTCCGGCCAGGCGGACGAAGGCGACGTTGCGGAGATCACCCGCGACATCCACGCAGCGATGGGCAACGAGTGCAAGGTCGAGTGGCACTATGTCAATGAGATCGACAAGTCGCCGCAAGGCAAGCACCTCTACACACGTTCCTACGTCCAGCCGGAATAGGCGGGCGGATGAATCTGGTGAGCGTCGTAGGAGCGACCCTAGTGGTCGCCCGTCTTTCGTTCACCACGGGCGACCACTAGGGCCGCCCCTACGGGGATCTCGTCGATCAGAGGCGAGCCTCGATGTCCCTGATTTTACCCAACCTCGTTCGTTCAAGGACTGTCGAGGCCGTCGCGGTCTCGGACCTACGAAGTCCAACTCGCGCGTGGCTGCCTACGCCGAGTACCTCTCCCACAGCCCCCGGGTTCTCGCCATGGCGGGGTGGTGTTTCGCGTCGCCGTGCCAAGGCTTCATCCGACCCTTCCAGTGAACAATCTTCGCCGGTTCCGCATCGGTACGGAAGTACGTCCTGTAGTCCACATTCCATGCTTGCGGGAGTTCCGCGTAGTCCCCGCCCGCATAGCAGTTGAGCAGCGTCTGGTCATCGTAGCCGAACGCCTCGAAGTTTTTCTCGGCCTGTGCGGTGAACCCGTCCCGTCGCATGGCTTCCAGCGACATCAGCAGTACGCCAGCATTGAACGCGGGACCTTGAAGCGGTCCCGCAACGCTGGCCGCAGCTCGCAGGTGCCGCAACTGTTCGGCACGTTCTCTCCCAAGCGAGCTCAAGCGCGCGGAGCCTTCCAGCCAAACCCCGAGGCGGAATGCGGTCACTGCCGCGAGCGATTTGTCGCCCAACGGCCATGCGTAGAGTTCGCCGACATCCCCCAATACGATCAAGTCGACATCTAGATAGACAATCCTGTCGATCTGCGGCAGCAAGTTGGGCAATGCGCAGCGATCCATCGTCGAAACGGTGGTGTGCTCTACCAACCCGCCTCGACCGGCTTTGCTGAGCCAATAGTCCATCGTGTGCCATTGGATGGCGGCATCCGGGCATGCGTTCTGTACGGCGTCCATGTCGGCGCTCGTTAGACCGCGGGTTAGCAGATGGTAGGTCATCCCGTGCGAGGTATTGGCTTCGATGGAGCGGACGACATTGGGAATGAATCCGACCAGGTTCCGATCGAACGCGAAGGAAATCTGGACACGGTCCGCCCGCCGGGCTCTCGGTTCGCGGGCCGGATTCGGCGCTTTCACGAACAGCCTCGGGTACCCCCGGCG
>LXNJ01001588.1_pt1 | contig 13278 bp, 8 predicted proteins | sample 809081 | NCBI WGS metagenome assembly LXNJ01 (sample SAMN04870510, study PRJNA318959) | sponge metagenome | biome: sponge; feature: marine sponge reef; material: water | host: Petrosia ficiformis | place: Greece: Milos, Mediterranean Sea | collected 2013-05-29 | depth 5-7 m
GGCGGATTGGAACTCGGCCGTATCAATGTCGCCGCCCGGGGCGTGGGGATCGCCAACGCCGCGCTCAAGGAGGCGACGTCGTACTCGCAGGTGCGCGAGACGATGGGCAAGCCGATCTGCGAGCACCAGGCCATCCAGACCAAGCTTGCCGACATGGCGACGCGCTGTCAGGCGGCGAGGCTGCTGACCGAGTACGCGGCGTCGGCCTACGACCGCGGCGAGCGCTGCGACATGGAAGCCGGAATGGCGAAGCTGTTCGCCTCGGAAGCTGCCATGGAGAATGCCCAGGAGTGCATGCGCATCCACGGCGGCTACGGCTACTCGACGGAGTTCCCGGTGGAACGGCTGTACCGGGATGCGCCCCTGCTGTGCATCGGCGAGGGCACCAACGAGATGCAACGCATTATCATCGCCCGGCAACTCGTGGCCAGGAACCCGGTATGACGCTCCCGCTCGAAGGCCTGCGCATCGTCGCGGTGGAACATTGGGCTGCCGGTCCCTATGCCACGGGCTACCTTGCGGATCTCGGCGCCGACGTCATCAAGGTCGAGAGCCGCTCCCAGGGTGGCGATGCCTGCCGCACCTTGGGGCCGTACTACCTTGGCGAGGGCGACTCGCACGTCTTCCAGGCCTTCAACCGCAACAAACGCTCCCTCACCCTGGACCTCAAGCACCCCGACGGGAAGGCGGTGCTGCATCGCCTCACCGCCACGGCGGATGCGTTCATGCACAACCTGCGCGGCGACCAGGCCGCCAAGCTGGGTCTTACCTATGCGGACCTTGCGCCGTCCAACCCGAGGATCGTGTGTGCGCATATCTCGGCCTACGGACGGGAAGGGGAGCGCAGCGACTGGCCCGGATTCGACTACCTGATGCAGGCGGAGGCGGGCTTCTTCTCGCTGACCGGCGAACCGGACGGGCCGCCGACACGGTTCGGGCTGTCGATGATCGACTACATGACCGGCGCCACGACTTCTACGGCTATTCTCGCGGGTATTCTCGGTGCACGGGAATCCGGTAAGGGGCGGGATATCGACGTGACGCTCTTCGATGTCGCCATGTATCAGCTCACGTATCCGGGCGCCTGGTATCTCAACGAGGGCTTCGTCACGCGTCGGGTTCCCCGGTCGAGCCACCCCTACGCGGTGCCATCCCAGCTAGTCCGGACCCGGGACGGTTGGATCATGGTGATGGCCCAGAACCAGCGGTTCTGGGGGTTGTTCTGCGATCTCATCGAACGGGGTGATCTCAAGACCGATCCGCGCTTCGAGGATTCGGATGGGCGCTACGAGAACCGCGATGCCCTGACCGCCGAGTTGGACGTGCATCTTGCCACGCGTGACACGGCGGCCTGGATGGACACGCTCGGCGGCCACGTTCCCTGTGCACCGGTCCACGACGTCGCCGAGGCCCTGGAGAACCCGTTCTTCCGGGAGCGGGACGGCGTACGGGAGTTGGGGCATCCCGACCGGCCGGATTTCAAGCTCGTTGCGAGCCCGTTCCGCCTCGACGAGCCCCTGCCGAACCGGCCGGGCCCGCGGCTTGGGAAGGACACCGACGACATCCTGGCGGAACTCGGCTACCAGGAGCGCGAGGTCGCGGCGTTGCGCGAATCGGGTGTCGTGTAGCAACGCGATAGCGCGGAGGCCGAGATGTTGGCGGCGGCGAATCCCGGTTTGAGGATCTCCGGATGAGGGTGTCGAGTTATTCGATGGCGGGGTGCTTGGCGGTGTCGTGCCTACTTGGGGCGGCCTCCCACGCCGCCGAGATCGACCTGTCGCCGTGCGATCTGTCGGCCTGGGACGGACGCCAGGAGGTGGATGCCGAGTGCGGGACCCTCGTGGTGCCGTTGAATCCCAACGACCCGGACGGCGAGACCATCGAACTCTTCGTGGCTGTCGTCCCGGCGCTTGCCGAACAACCGTCGCCGGACCCGTTGGTGGTCATTGCGGGCGGTCCCGGGGAGGCGGCGACGCGGTTCTACGTGACGGCGGCCGGGGCGTTCACGCGCATCGTCCGCAATCGCGACATCGTCCTTGTCGACCAGCGCGGCACCGGTCGCTCGGCGCCTTTGCAGTGTGGCAGCAACCAGGACGACCCGTTTCTGACCGCTGGCGGCGTGGACGGCATGATCGACGCCAGCGTGCAATGCCTCGAAGGCCTCGACCACGACCCGCGTTTTTTCACGACTAGCATGGCCGTCCGCGATCTCGAGCGTGTCCGCGAAGCGCTCGGCTACGAGGAACTGAATCTCTACGGGGTCTCCTACGGCACCCGTGTGGCCCAGCACTACCTGCGCAGGTATCCCGATCGAGCGCGCCGGATCATCCTGGACAGCGTCGTGCCCCCGGAGGTGGCCTTGGGACCCGAAGTGGCGTTGGCGAGTCAAGCGGCGTTGGACGCGTTGTTCAACCGGTGCGAAGCCGACAACGGTTGCCGGGACGCGTTCCCGGATCTACGCCAACACTTCGATGAGGTTCTCGAGAAGCTGCGAGGGGCACCCGTCGAGATCGTCCTGGACCATCCCCGAACGGGTGATTCGGTCGATGTCGTGGTCGATCATTGGATGCTCGTCGGCGTCGTTCGACTGCTTGTGTATCACCCGCAAACCGCGAGCTTGCTGCCGGTTCTGATCGAGGCCAGCCATCGTGGCGACTATCGCGCCCTGGCTACCCAGGCGTTCGTGATCACCGAAGGTATCGAGGATCTCGCCGTGGGACTCAACAACGCGGTGGTGTGCACGGAGGACATCCCGTTCGTACGAGACGTCGACGTTGAGGCCCAGGCGGCGACCTACATGGGCTCGGCGTTCATGGAAATCGTCGCCGGCATCTGCGAGCACTGGCCGCGGGGCCTGTTGGACGACGACCTGCGCGAGCCGTTGGTCAGCGATACACCGGCCTTGATCCTCGCCGGCGAGCTCGACCCGATCACACCGCCGCGCTACGCCCGCCAAGCGGCGGCGGGACTTTCCCACGCCGTAGAGGTGGTCGGGCGCGGCCAGGGGCACGGCATGTTGATGGTGGGCTGCGCGCAGCGACTGATGGCCGAGTTTCTCGACATTGACGAGGTCGGCGCGCTCGATCTCGAATGCGTCGGCCGCATGCGCCCGTTTCCATTGTTCATTTCCCGAATGGGACCGGGTCCATGATCGAAGTCCAGGGGCTCGCGAAGCGTTTCGGCAAGGTCGAGGCCTTGAGAGGCGTCGATTTCACGGCGGCGGATGGCCAGATCACCGGACTGTTGGGGCCCAACGGCGCCGGCAAGTCCACGACCTTGCGCATTCTGTGCACGGTGCTGAAGGCCGGCGCCGGGAGTGCGCGGGTGGGCGGCATCGATGTCGCAGTCGACCCCTTCGGCGTGCGCCGCAGGATCGGCGTCCTGCCGCACAACTCCAACCTTTACGGGAACCTGTCGGCGCGGGAGAACATCGCGTACTACGCCGAGTTGCAGGGCCTCGACGGACCGGCGTTGGACAAGGCCGTCGACCGAATCGTTGAACGCCTGGGTATAGAACCGTTCGCCGACCGGCGAGCGAAGGGATTCTCCCAGGGTCAACGCCTGCGTGTGGCCCTGGCGCGCGCCCTCGTTCACGATCCGGACACGTTGATCCTCGACGAACCGACGAACGGTCTCGATGTGATGGCGACCCGGGTACTGCGGGACGTGATCCGGGAACGACGCGACGACGGCTGCTGCGTGTTGTTTTCGAGTCACATCATGCAGGAGGTGGCGGTGATGTGCGATCGCATCGCCATCGTTGCCGAGGGTCGGGTGGTGGTGGACGGCACCGCCGCCGAGATCCGGGCGGAAACCGGATGCGACGACCTTGAAGACGCGTTCGTCAGCGCGGTCGATGTGCCCCCGATCGCTTCGTCGGAGGTGTCCTAGCCGGTGGCGGGACTGGGGGTCGTATTCCGCAAGGAGTTCGTCGACAGCCTGCGCGAACGCCGGTCCGTGGTGTCGGCGCTGGTGTTCGGGCCGTTGCTCGGGCCGGTTTTGTTCGTCCTGCTCACAAGCTACGCGGTGAACCTGCAGATCGATGAGACGGAGCAACCCATCGAGGTGCCGGTCGTGGGCGGCGAGGGTGCCGCGAACCTGATGGCGCATCTGTTCCGCCGGCAGATCGACGCCGACCACGATCGCTTCGCGGATCTCGACTCGCTCCGGGACGCGGTGCGAACCGGCGACGTCGACGTGGGCCTGGTGGTCGATAGCGAGTTCGGCGACGCGCTGCGAACCGGCGAACCGGCGCGGCTGTGGATCGTGGCCGACATGGCCAACAACACGGCGCGCCGTTCCATCTCGCGGCTGCGCTCGGCGCTCGGCGAGTACGGCATGGGGATCGGTATCCATCGATTGGCGCTGAGGGGAATCGACCCCAATCTCGCGACGCCCGTGGCGGTGCTCACCGACGATGTCTCGACCCCTTCCGGCCGAGCCGTGCTGCTGCTCGGCATGATGACCTACTTCCTGTTGTTCTCGACGCTGCTCGGCGGAACCCAGGTCGCCATCGACACGACCGCGGGCGAGCGCGAGCGGGGCTCCCTCGAGCCGTTGCTTGCGCTGGCCGTGTCCCGGTCCGAACTGGTGTGGGGCAAGATCGGTGTGACGTTCGTATTCATGGCGGTTTCGCTAGCGATCTGCATCGTATCCTTCGCCATCGCGGTGCAGTTCTTGCCGCTCGCGAAGATCGGCATGACCGCGAACCTTGACCCCTTGGTGTGTGCCGGAATCTACGTGTCGATGCTGCCGTTCGCGGCGCTGGGTGCCGGCGTCATGACCATCGTCGCGTCCTACACGAAGTCGTTCCGGGAAGCGCAGACCTACACCAGCATCGCCATGGTCGTACCGCCGCTACCCATCATTCTCGTCGTCCTCAACCCCGTGCAGCCTTCGGTCCCGCTGATGTTGGTGCCGAGCCTTTCCCAGCACTTGCTGGTCACCGAACTCGTGAAAGGGGAGATCTTCGATCCGCTGCACCTCGTGGTGTCGGCCGCGACCACCGTGGCGGTGGGCGTGGCATGCGGGCTCGCGACGGTGCGTCGGTACCGCAGCGAAGCGCTCCTCGTTTGAGCCGGATCGGACGCCGGGCTTGCGGGTCCGTTAGCTTCCGCCGAGTTTCTCGAGTTCGCGCGCGGCGGTGCGGCGTCGTGCGCGCCGGGCATAGTCCAGCGGCGTCTGCCCTGCATCGTCCACGACATCGAGGTCGGCACCGGCAAGGACCAACGCTTGAATCGCTTCGCGCCCGGTGCCCCGTGCCGCGAGCAGGTGCAGCGGCGTTCGTCCGGCGGCGTCCAGCGCGTTCGGATCGGCACCGTGATCGAGCAGGGTGCGTACCTTCGTGCCGTGACCGTGATTGGCGTCGTGGTGCAGGAGCGACCGTTGGCCCGCGCCCTCGTTGATGTTCCAACCGTGGCCTAGCAGCAGGGGAATCGCCTCGGCCATCGCCGCCGACGGCATGAACTTGATCGGACCGCGGTTGGGGTCGGCACCGCGTTCGAGCAGGAAGCGAGCACCCGCGATGTCGCCGCAGCGTAGCTTCCACGACAACGGCGTATCGCCATCGAAGTGCACCGTGGTCTGCACGTCGATATCGGCGCCACTGTCGAGGAGCAGTTGCGCCACCGCGGTGGATACCCAGTGATGAATCGCCTGCGCGATCCCCCTACCAGCCGTGAACTCGGCCGTTACGAGCGCCGGATCGGCCTCGAGTTGATCCTGCACGTCGGGCAACCGGTCCCCGAGGATGGCGTCGCGGAAGTCGCGCACCGTGCGCAGGATTAGCAACTCGGCAATCTCGAGGTGCGCTTGTCGGTAGCAGTGGCCATCGTTTTGGGCAACGCAGGCTTGTAGCAGTGGGTGTGCCCGGTAGCCAGCGTGGGCGAACAGTCCGGGTTCCCGAGCGAGGATCGCCTTTGCGGCGTCCACATCGGCGTCGATAAACGCGCCAAGGAAGGATTGTTGGCTATTCACGGGTCGGATAGTAACGTTGTGCGGGTTCGGCGGCGTGCCTGCGCCCCGCTGAGTTGTCCGGCAGGGGTTGCCCGGAATACGCTTGGCACTTGACAAGTCTTGTCCGAACGCAAGGTAGCACTCATCGATGCCTGACCGGCGCTTCCACGGATGCTCTCCAACGGCCTTTTTCGCGCTGCCCGCGCTTCTAGCCGCCTGCTGCATCTTGTCGGGCTGCGCGAGCCCCTCGATGCGTGACGGGACGGGGGACATGGCAGACGAGGGCTTGGCGGAGGCGGCGGTCCCCGAGGAACTGCTACTCGACGTGGGGATCGCCATATTCGACGCGTCCGATCCGGGCCTCGACGGCGACGATGACGAGTCCGTGTTCCGAAACGACGAAGTACTCAGGGCCGAGCGCAACTATCTGCCGTACGTCATCGGCCAGCATCTGCAGTTGGCAGGCATGTGGGGTGCAGTCCGGGTTATCCCGCGGCCGTCGGCTGCGATCGATGTGACCGTGACGGGCGTCATCGCCCAGTCCGATGGCGAGTCGTTGGTTTTTCGCGCCAAGTCGACCGACGCGAGAGGGGTCGTGTGGTTCGACAAGGAATACCGGGCCGTCGCGGAGGCCGGGGCGTATGACGTCGGTGAGGAACTGGAGGATCCGTTCGCCCACACCTACGCGGCGCTGGCGGCGGACATGGCGGCCAGTCTCCGGGAAATAACCCGGGACGATCTCGCGCGCATTCGGGCCGTGGCCGAGATCGCCTTCGCGCGGTCGCTCGTGCCGGATGCGTTCGCGAGGCACGTGACACCGAAGCCGGATGGAGGGCGCGAACTGCGCCGCCTGCCGGCCGACGAAGATCCCCTGCTGGCGCGGGTCCGGGAAGTCCGCCACCGCGAACACCTGTTCATCGACCGGGTCAACGACTACTACGACGACTTCACGGCCGATATCCAAGGTGCCTACGACGAATGGCGCCGGCAGGCGTTCCACGGTCGGCGGGCACAACGCGAACTCAAGGCGAAAGCGGACGCTCAAGTTCTGCTGGGTTCGGCGAGGATCATCGCCGGCTTGGCGCGGATGGACCACGACATGCCAAGCCGGATGGGCTTCGATTGGGTAACGCGGGGCATGGGGTTGATCCGCGGGGCGGAGTTCAGCGAGGAACGGATGCGCGACAACGCGGAGTCGTTGCGTGAAGTCGGTTCCTCGACCCAAGCGTCCCTCCTGCCGCACACCACCGCCTTGGAGAACCGCACCGCGAGCCTGCGACAGGGCATCGACTCGCGCTACGACCAACTGCGCGGGATACTCGGCCGCCTTTACAGGGAGGAGTTTGGACTCCCACCCGATTCGCCGCAGACGTCGTCACCCCCGGGGAAGGCAGAGCCGCTCGAACAGCTATCGGTCGCGACTACGGCGGACGACCGGCCCAGGCGACCGGCCGTTGATGCATTGGCGCAGTCGGTGTCGGCGGTATCGAGCATGACTCGCGATACCCGAGTGGAGAGGCGGGCGTCGGACGCCAAGGAGGAAATCCGTGCCGGGAACGTCGAGGCCGCGATTGACATGTTGAGCGAGATCCTCGACGACGGCGAGAACCTGGGCGCCATGGCGGCGGCTCGAATCTACACGTTGCTGGCGCTCGGCCATTTCGCGCAGTCTGATGATCGGCAGGCGGAGAACGCGTTCAACCACGTCGTGGGTACCGCTTGTGCGAGTGTCTGTTCGCCGGAAGCGATGACGCGGACGGCGGACAGGCGCCGCCACTTCAAGCCGATGCGGCCCGCCCTGTACCAGTTCATCGCGGCGGTACAGGAGGAGATCTACTACGCGGACTTCGACTACGCCATCGAAATGCTGACCGACTTGATCGGTGACCCGCGTGCCGAGGGCTCACCACGAATCAATCCCAAGGTCGGTAGAAGCCTCGGCGTGTTCCGGTTGCGGCCGGCCGAACGGGCGGCGTTGTATCAGACTCTGGCGAGGGCGTACGTCGGGAAGCGCGACTTCACGGCGGCGTCGGCGGTCTACGAGAAGATCCTCGGCATGGGGACGAGAGTGCCGGCATGGCATCGCGACATCAGCAACGAGAGCCTTGCCCTGATCCATTTCTCCCGTAAGGACTACAAGAAGTCCTTGGAATATCAACGGGCTTGGCTTGGAACCTCGAACTGGGTGGGGGATGCCTGTCCGCGAATCTGTTCGGTCCCTGAATCTGTTCGTTGAGCTCCCCGCGTTGACGTTCTCGTGAGGTTTTGCATGGCCATGAACCATGCCGACGGCGATGATCGTCCAATGCCCGGCGCGTTCCGTGCTAGTCTGGTTACCGCGGGAGGACCACCGGCGGTGGCATGGCAAAGTCCAGCGAAACCGGGACAGGCAAGGCCAAGGCGTTGTCGGGGGTCACCCGTGCCTTCCTCGAGAACAACGTCTCGATCCAGACCTTTCTCGGTCGTTTCCTAACACAACGACAGGACGTCGAGGACGTCGCCCAGGAGGCGTACCTGCGTGCCTATGTCGCCGAGCAGAGCAGGGCGATCGACCAGCCGGAAGCCTACCTGTTCCGGTCGGCGAGGAACCTGGCGCTCACGAAGCTAACCCAGAAATCGCGCCAGGTGACCGATTTGATTGATGATTTGGACTCGGCCGTAGTCTTAAAGGGAGAGACGCCCCTTGAGGCGGAGGTCGAAGCCGAGGAGTCCCTGGGCCTGCACTGCGAGGCCGTCGCCCACTTGCCGGAGAAATGCAAGCAGGTGTACATCTTGCGCAAAGTCTACGGGCTGTCGCACAAGGAGATAGCCGAACGAAGGTCCCTGTCCGTCAGTTCGGTGGAGAAATACATGCTTAAAGGGGTGCTTGCCTGTCGGGCATACGTGGCGCGACGCCAAGGTGCGGCTGCGAAGTCACGCTCTACGCTCGTCTCCTCGGTCCGGCAGGACCGTAGACGATGAAACCAACCCTTCTCAAATTTCCGGACCGACGCACGGTCGAGGCGGAGGCGGGCGCCTGGCTCATCAGGCTCGACGGCGACGAAGCGTTGTCCGCCGAGGAGCGCGAGGAACTTCAGGCCTGGCTGGCTCGCAGCCCGGCGCACGGCAGGGAACTCCGGAGCCTGGCGGGGTTCTGGGGTAGGGCCAATGTCTTGACCGAGTTGGCCATTCCGCTGGACGAGCCCGTAAGCGAGAGCCGGCGCACACGCGCGGCGCGCGAAGGTACGCGCCGGCGCCGCGTCCGCCCGGTTTCGATGGTCGCCGGTCTCGCCACTGTGGCCCTGGTCGCAGCGATCACGGTCCTGATCGTCAACGACACTTCCATTGGTAACAACAGCAGCAGTGCCGGCATAGCAGCCGACGGGCACTATGCGACTGCCATCGGCCAGCAGCGGACAATCACCCTGGCGGACGGTTCGGTCGCCCGCCTTAACACCAACACCCGGCTGTCGGTGGAGTACGGCGAGCGCTACCGGGACATCCGCCTGCAGGCGGGCGAAGCTCACTTCACGGTGGTGCCGAACGGGGATAGGCCGTTCCGGGTCTACGCCGGCAACGGTCTCATCCAGGCGACGGGAACCGCCTTCGCAGTCCACATCAGGGACGGCGACGTGGATGTATTGGTGACCGAAGGAAGCGTCGAGATCGCGACGACGGGCAACGGTCGACCACCCGCGGATCCCCTCGGCGACGACCCAGCCATCGATGCGCTGCATGTGCTCGGCACGTTGCGGGTCGGGCAGCAGGCGACGATCCGGCGGTCCGGGGAACGCTACGGGGCGATCGACGAGATCCGGACCGTCGAACCGATCGAAATCGAGAAGAAACTCGGCTGGCGGGACGGCCTGTTGACATTCGCGGGCGACCCCCTCGAGCAGGTCGTGGCGGAAATCAGCCGCTACACGACGGTCACGGTCGATATCCCGGATCCCGAGGTAAGAGCCATCCGGATCGGCGGGCGCATCGCGGTAGGCGAAACCGACGGCATGATCGCCGCCCTCGAGACCAATTTCGGCCTTCGTGTCACCCGCATTGGCCCGGATCACATCGAGATCAACGCGGACAGATAGTGTGCCGCCGCACAAACAGGTTGATGTTCCGGGAGGCGGGTTTCGTGCCGGAATCTTGCTTCGGGGGCTCTTGGAGGCGGCACATCCTCGTTTGACCGATGCTCCAGCCATACCAAGCCGCCCCGGAGAGTTCAACGCATTCGAGGCATAGGACGCTAGCGCGCAATGGCTCGGGTGGCGGATCGCGGTTGTCCGGAGAACATCCCGCTGACCGCGCGTTCCGACCGTGGGGCTTGTCGCACGCTACACTGCGGTTGCCCAGCCATGCGAAATCCCGTTGCGGGTCGCATCTTCCCGTTAGTCATATAGGTGACGAGGCCGTTTGACAGGTGAGACGGGACCAAGGGATATCCGGCAGGAGGGGACCCAAGCCAACGGTTCGGGATGGCATGCTGATGGCGTTCTTGGTCATCGGCTGTACTTGGGCTTGGGGTGCCACGAGCGCTGAGCCACGCTACGACATCGACATACCGTCGTTGGACGTGGCGGAGGCGCTCAACCGCCTGGCCGAGCAGACCGATACCGTCGTGCTGTTCCCCTACGACCTTGCGGAGGGCCGCAAGGCCAACGAGGTCGTTGGACGCTACACCCTGACCCAAGCCGTGGAAGCGCTGCTCCTGGGCACCGGGATCACAGGCGGCCTCTCCGACAAACAGGTTCTGCAGATCTCGCTCGCCGAGACCGATGAACCCGGCAATACGGCGCGCGACAAGGAGAAAGCACCGATGGAAGAATCTGATATTGAAAGAAAACCCCTGCTGCGACGCATCGGGGCCACGCTCGCCGCCGTGCTTGTCACGTCGTCAGGCTTCGCCGCCGACGAGGCGTCGGAAACGGATCAAGACGAAGAGGAGGCCATGAGAGAGGAACTTTTGGTCGTTACCGGTACACGGTTGCCTAGGGGGCCCGAAGCCTCTCCGATTACCGTGATCACCCGCCCGGAGATCGATGCCCGGGGGCTGACGAGTATCGAGGACATCGTTCGCTATCTGCCGCAGAACTTCTCCACGATTACCAATGGCGGCAGTTACGATGGTCGGTCGCCGCGGTTCCAGATCGGCTCGGTCACGATCAACCTCCGGGGCCTCGGCGAAGGGTCCACGCTGGTCCTGGTCAATGGCAGGCGCCTTGCCGCCTCGCCCTCCGAGCAGGGCACGTTTACCGACGTCTCCACGCTGCCGTTCAGCGCAATCGAGCGCGTCGAAGTGATGACGGACGGTGCCAGCGCCGTGTACGGCTCCGATGCCGTGGGCGGCGTGGTCAACTTCATCATGAAGGAGAACTACCGGGGCTCGGAATCATCGATACGTTACGAGAACAGCAATGCCGGCGGTCACCGAAGGGTCATCGAGCAGACTCTCGGAGTCTCGTGGAACACGGGCAACGTCACTGCATCCGCGAGTTATCGCGAGGACGATCCAGTGTACGCCCGCGATGCGGGACTGGACACCGACGGGGATTACCGCGAGCAGGGCGGCAGGCTGTACCCCAACACCTTTGGGCAACCCGGCAATATCCTGAGGTTTGGACTTCCTTCGATCGCGCCGCCGAACACGACCTACGGGATCCTGCCCCCGGGGGACGGCACCAACATCAATCCCGATGATGTCATATGGGTGTCCAACGAGGAGGTCGAGACCCAATCCGGGAATTTCAATCTGCTCCAGAAGGGGCTTTCGGCCACGGCGAACGGCGAGGCGATTCCCGCTTCGAAACACCTGTCTGCCTACCTGAGCCTGACGCAGGAGATCGGGGAAAGCCTGACGTTCAGCGTGTCCGGAACCTACGCGAGGCAGGACTCCGTTCAAGAGGCGGTGGGCGCATCTTTCAGCGGTCCCGTTCCGGCAAGCAACTACTACAATCCATTCGGCGAAACCGTTTACATGTCCTACCGGTTCGAGCGTGAAATTGCCGATGGCAAGCTCGCGGGTTTTGCGAGGACGACCGACCTCGATCGCGTGAATCTAAGCACATCCCTGACTTGGGAAACGCCACTTGAGGGTTGGACGGCCGTGTTCTCGGCCAACTACGGCGTGGACAATCCGTACGGCGGCTATCCAGGCTCCTTCAACTATCGAAGCCCCGAATTTCAGGCCGCGCTCGCCAGCAGCGACCCGGCACAAGCAATCAATCCGTTCGGTGATGGAACCGTGCAGCGTGCGACACTCGCTGAGTTTTCGGAATACGCCACGCGCGGAGCGCGAGAGGGCCGCCAGCGGGTTGCTGGCGTGAGCCTTTCCGGCACGCTATTCGAACTTGCCGGCGGGTCGGTCGATGTGGCCTTCGGAACCGAGGTGCGGACCGACACGCTCGACTTCGATTCGTTCCTGTTGAATCCGTTCACGTTCCGCGTTCCGGATGCCCCCGAGATCGTTCCGGAGTCGGAGAACACGGCCTGGTTTTTCGAACTCTCGGCGCCGATTGTCGGCGACGCAAATTCACGCCCGGGAATCCATGGATTGAGGTTGTATGCGGCCGGACGCTTCGACGAGTACGAGATCGAGGGCCCCTTCGAGGGCATTCTGCAACCGGCAAGCGCGCGAACGTTCGATGACTTCGTGACGAAACTGGGCGTGGTCTATTACCCTGCGGAGAGTCTGAAATTGCGCGCCACCTGGGGCCAGGCTTTCCTGGCGGCAACGCTGCCGGAACTGTTCGGGCCGGTAAACACCTATACGTTCTTCCGGTTTCTCGATCCACTCAACCCCATTGAGAATGGCGGGCCGTTCGCGTCGATTTTCCCGACCACGGTTCTTGGCGGCAATCCGGACCTGCAACCCCAGACCTCGGAGACAACCACCCTCGGGTTTGAGTACCGGCCCGAGAACATGCCGGGACTGTATCTTTCCCTCACTTGGAGCGAGACCAACTTCGAGGATCTCATTGGAAGTTTGAGCAGCGCTTTCGGTTGGCCGCCGGTGTATGCCTTTGAGAATTGGCAACAGTTCCCGGATCAGATCAGGCGCGATGCGGACGGTGTTCTAACCTACGTGTCGATGCAGAGCGTCAACTTGTCCGCCAGGACCAGCGAGGCGGTGGATCTCGATGTGCGGTATTCGTTCGACACCACGCTTGGCGATTTCGCGGTAGGTCTTCTCGGGACCAATACGCTGGCACTGGAAACGGTCCCGGGTCCGGGTGTCGATCCCGTTGCAACCGAAGGCACGAACCAGGGCCCTGTCGAGTTGAAGGGCAGCGCGTACGTCGACTGGACGCGCGGTTCGTGGAGCGCCAATCTGACGGTCAACCGCTC
>LXNJ01001589.1_pt1 | contig 13269 bp, 6 predicted proteins | sample 809081 | NCBI WGS metagenome assembly LXNJ01 (sample SAMN04870510, study PRJNA318959) | sponge metagenome | biome: sponge; feature: marine sponge reef; material: water | host: Petrosia ficiformis | place: Greece: Milos, Mediterranean Sea | collected 2013-05-29 | depth 5-7 m
CGTGGCGTCGGTGAAGTAGCCGCCGTCGTTGCGGAAGAAGGAGTCGCTCTGACCGGTCAGGTTCACGACCAGGAGGTCGCTGTCGCCGTCGTCGTCCACGTCTCCCGCAGCGACGCCCATGCCGGCTTTGGTGATGCCCATCGCATCGACCGCGCAACTCCACAACTGGCACTCCTCGCGAAAGCGCAGCCCGCCCTCGTTGATCCACAGTTGGTTGACATTGGTGTCGTTGGCGACGAACACGTCCGTCCGCCCATCGTTGTTGAAGTCGGCGCCGACAACGCCCAGGCCGTTGCCGAAGGCGACATTGACCCCGGATTCGACGGTCGTGTCGGTGAAGGTGCCGTCGCCGTTGTTGCGGTACACGCGGTCCATGGCGGGGACGTCGTAGGACGTGGGTCCGCAGTAGGTGACGTAGAAGGCCGGCCCGAAGCAGTCCTGCTCGATCTCCACCGTCCAATGCAGGTAGTTGACGACGAACAGATCCAGGTCGCCGTCGCTGTCGAGGTCGAGGAAGGCCGCGGCGGTACTCCAGCTGGGGTCGCCGACGCCGGTGCGCGCCGTGACGTCCTCGAATCGCCCCGAACCGTCGTTCTCGTAGAGGACGTTGGTGCCGAGGTTGGTGACGTACAGGTCGATGTCGCCGTCGTTGTCGTAGTCGCCCGTGGCCACCCCCATGCCGTAGCTCCGATCATCCGCCCCGGCCGCGTTTTCGACGTTCTCGAAGTGGCCGTCACCCCGATTCATGTAGAGACGGTTCGCGGATTGCTCCGCCGGCAGCACCTTGTCGACACGGCCACTCTGAACGAGGTACAGGTCGAGATCGTCGTCGCCGTCGAGATCGGCCAGGGCCACGCCGCCACCCATCATCTCCGGCATCATCGGGCGTCCATCGAAGCCCGAGTGGTGGACGAAATCGACACCGCGCTCTCGTGCTTCCTCGGTGAACCACGTGGGTTCGTCGGGGGCGCAGCCAGTGGCCATGACGACCAGGCCGGAGCAGGCTAGTGGTCGAACACACTTGTAATGACGTATCAGCGCGTTCACAAATGTCCAGCCGCTAGGCGGCACCTCGAAGGCATAGCGGGGTTACGTCGAGAGGTGCCAACAACGCGGATGGGCGTTTGTGGACGCGCCCTGCGGGTGGTCGCCGGTGCGCCCCTCGCCGCGTTGCGCCCGCTCGACGGACGCCCGGTACGACTTCGCGACCGCGCCTTGCGAGGAACACACCGGCGACCACTGATACGTCATTACAAGTGTGTTCGACCACTAGGAACGGGCGGCGCGTCATCCGGAATCGGCCGGTAGCCGGGCTTCGATTTCACGCAGTCGCCGCTCGGTTTCGCGGAGTTCCGGTGCCGCCGCGCCGTATTCGCGGGCGAGTTGCTGCGCCTGGCGAGCTGCGTCGAGCCGACCCGACTCGGCCAGGCTGCGGGCCAGGAAGACGTGACCGAGCGCGAAACGCGGTTCAACCCGGATGGCCCGCTCGAACACGTCGACGGCGGCCGACCAGTTCGCTTCCTCGATCTCGACGAGACCGAGATAGAACAGCGTCGTCTGCTTCTCGGGCTCGTACTCCAGTGCCGTCTGAAGCGCGGTTCTCGCCTCCTCGTAGCGCGCCATCCCGAACAGCAGCCTCCCCCTTTGTTCGTGAGCGTAGCCGCGTGACGGATTCAGTTCGAGGGCTCGGTCGACGTGGACCAGGGCGCTGTCGAGGTCGCGTTGTTGGCGATGGAGATTCGCCATGGTCAGGTGGAAGGGGATGAAGTCCGGATTGAGATCCAGGCCCCGGCGTATCGTTTGAAAGGCCTGCTCGGGGTTGCCCGCGCGGTCCTCGGCGATGCTGAACGAGTTCATGAGATTGCAGGCCAGGAAGAAGCCTTCCTCGCGCGCGCAATGGGCTTCCGGGTGATGCCGCTGCAGCCGCTCCAGGATCGCCACCGCATCGTCTATGCGACCGGCCGCCGACAGGCTCTTCGCGAGTTCGTAGCTGGCATTGCCGCGCAGGTGAACGGTCCGTTGACCCCGGCGCTCGTCGGCCCAGACCACGGGCTGCGCGCCGGCGCCCTGGACCATGGCGACGCGTGCTTCCTCGATCCGACCCAGGGCGCGCAGTGCCTCGCCGAGCGTCCGATACACGAAGGGGCGCGGAAAGGTGTCCACCAGGGACTGCAGGACTTCAGCCGCCTCGCCATGCCGGCCGAGCGCGACCATCGCCTGGGCGTGCCCGAATTGCGCCTCGTGGCCACCGCCGAGCTCTTGGGCGCGTGAGAATGCGTCCATCGCGTCGACCGGGTTTCCGGCCTTGAGCAACCAGGATCCCCGCCACAGCCAGGCGGGCGCGTATTCGGGATCGATGGCGAGCGCCTTGTCGAGCACCTCGAGGGCCACGGCATGCTCCGCGGTCTCGGCGATCAGGTGCGCCCGGAAGTAGGGCCAGCGGAAGTCTTCGGGATCCAGTGCCTCGGCCTGCCGGTAGGTGGCGAGGGCGGCATCGTGCATGCGGTTGACGTCGTAGGCCATGCCGAGCCGTCCGCGCATCAAGGCCGAGTCCGGCGTCGTGCGGACCGAGCGAATCAGCGACTCGAGATACTCGGCGAGATCCTGGTCCGGCGAGTCGGTCCCGGCGACGATGGGTTCACCGACCTCGCGCGTGCCCGACGGCGAGCACGCGGCGAGAACGACAGCCGAGACGACGGCAAGGGCAAGCCTAGGCATCCGACGAGATGGTGGGCATTGTGGCCGGATTGTCAAATGCTCAAGCGGGTCCGTGGCCAATGGCCGCGCAAAAAAAAGCGCACCGTCTCCGGTGCGCTTTTTTTGGGGTCTTGGATGAGGCGCTATTCGCCTGCCATCCGGTAGTTGAACGTCAGGCCGATCCGTCGCGAGTCGGTGACGCTTCCGTGAACGGGCGCGGTCACGCCGTTGCCGTCCCGCGGGGAATAGCTCTGCACCTGGACCACGTCGAGCAGGTTGGTTACCCAGCCCGAAACGCTGTAGCGGCCATCGGCCGAGACCCAGTTGGCGCGGAGGTCCCATCTCGTGTAGGCGGGAATCGCGTAGATGTCCAGGTTGCCTTCATCCGGATACATCTTGTCGCGCCAGCTCATGATGGTCACTACGTCCAGGCTGCCCCGGTCACCGGGCATCGGCACGGCGTAGCTCGCAGCGGCGGAGAGCTTGTGCTCCGGCTGCATCCGCAGCGAATGTCCGCCGAAGTTGACGGTGCCCGTATCGACCACCTCGATCAGGACGCCGTCAGGCCCTTCGACCATAGTGGTCGAGGGCGCCGCCGTCGTGCCCCCTGGAGTGCAGCAATAGCGGGTCTGGTAGTCGCCGAAGCTCGAATACATGTATTCGTAGAATCCGCGCACGAGGAGGCGGTCACTGATCCGGAACGCTCCCTGGGCCTCTATGCCGGCAATGTTGGTGCCGTCCACCGCATTGGTTTCGCCGGTGTAGAGCGACTCGCCCGGTCTCCTCTCCTCGACCGTTCGAAGGCGTTGGGACTGCGTCCAGAAGGAGCTGAAGTCCTGGAAGTAGGCGCTGACCTCGAGCTGTAGCTTGTCCTCCCGGAACAGCCCCTTCACGCCCGCTTCGTAGTTGATCACGATCTCCGGGTCGAACGCCTCGCCGAGCCGGTTGCCGAACCCGGCAAAACCGCCGGCCCGATAGCCCCTGGAGATTCGGCCGTAGTACATCGTGTTGTCACTCGGCACGTATTCGGCACCGAAACTCCACGTCGTCTCCCTCCAGGTCTTGACCTTGGAGTCGGCAAGTGTTCGGTCATCGGGGATGTATTCGCCGTTGGCGTCTTTGTGCAGGCCGACGTAGCCGCAGCACGGCGCGTCGTAGTGCTTGCTGCGGAAGATGCCGTTCACGATGTTGATGACCGTACCGTCCTCCAGCGTACGCTGACTGGCAGAGCTGAAGTCGTTCTGATCGTGCTCCTTGTGGTCGTCGTTGTAGCGGAGACCGCCGAAGACCTTCCACCGGTCGTTGAGCACGTACTCGACGTTGCCGTAGACGGCCGCCTGTTCGTAGGTCACGTTGCCGTAGAAGGCGCCGCTGACACCGCTGCCGACGGCGTGGGTGGTGCCGTTGGTGACATCGCTCCAGTTGGCGGAGAACTCGTCACCGTAGCAGCCGGCGATCCAACCCGGGGCCAGTGCGTTGGCCGGGTCGTTCCGATCGCGGATGTTTGGCCAGATTCCGTCCCCCTGGTTCTGCAGCCACCCGGCGCAAGCGGCCGTCGTGTCGGTGTAGAACGCGGGGTTGTTCAGGTCGGCGTTGCCAGTTTCCACGCCATTGAAGGTGCTGCGATACACGTACGGCTCGTCTCCGGATAGATAGGTGTAGCCGACCGTGTAGTTCAGACGCCCTTCGTTGTTGGAAATCAGGGAGATCTCGTGGCTCTGCTGGTCCGAGGTCCTCAGGTAGTTCGAGATCGAGTCCCCGTATACCCCGTTCCCCCGTTCATCCAGCGCGCACCGGGGATGTGTCTGACCTTCCTGAAGCTCGCCGGAAATGACCCGGGGATGAATCGCCAGGCAACGGCCGCCGGGTTGCCGGTTGGTCCCGTCCTGGTCGTTGCTGATATCCGTTCGGGTATCCCGGTTGCCGTAGTGGTAGACGATCTCGTGGGTGTCGTTGAGCTTGAAGTGGGCTTCGATGGTGAACGCTTCCTGGGAGTTGTTCTCGCCGATGGGGGCGTTGAGCTCCGTCTTCAGCTTCAGGTACTTGCCCTCGCAGACAACCGGGTGCCCGGGATCGCGCGAACCGTCGGAATTGAACCCGGGACAGTCCTCGATGGCCGGGTTCTGCCCCAGCCCGAAGTACGGGTTGATGTAGTAGACGATGTTGCCGTTCGAGTCGCGAATGCACTCGTTGAACGTCGGCGAGTCCGGGTCGCGGTCCGTTTCGCACCGCGGCGTGCCGTCATTGAGGAGGAAGAACTGTTCCTCGGTATTGCGTGCGCCGATGATTAGCGAGACCTTTTGAACCCCGGTGTCGCGCAGCTTCGTATACCGTGTGGTCACATCCAGACGGTCATTGGTGAAGCGCAGCTGGGGCGCGTATTGCAGCTGATCCGGCTTGCCCGCATCGGGACCCGCGCCGACGTTCTCGATGAGACCATCGCCGGTCAGGCGACCCAACGCCAGCCGGTAGGAGAAGTTGCTGTCGGCGATGGGTCCACCGAACGCCACGTTGTAGCGTTGCGAGAACTGGTCGGTGTACTCGGCCGAGGCCACCATGTCCCACTCCGGAGTGGGCTTTTTGGTGACGAAGCTGATCGACCCGGCAATGGCGGTCTTGCCGCCGGTCGTGCCCTGCGGTCCGCGCGCCACCTCGACCCGCTCGACGTCGAACATACCGGCGTCGAGGCCGTAGGAGACCGGCGTGTAGACACCGTCGATGTAGACCGCCACCGAGGAGTCCTGGAAGAAGTTCACGCGCCGGTCGTTGGCGACGCCGCGCATGACCAGGTGGCCATCCTCGTTCTTGCCCGCATGGCTGCGCACACCGACCTGCAGGCCGGGTACGAGAACCTCGAGGTCGTCGGTGTTCTGGATGCCGAGTTCCTCGATCATGCCGGCGTTGAAGCCGGTGACGGTCATGGCGCGATCGAGCGTCCTCTGCTCGCCGCGTTCGCCTTCGACCACAATCTCTTCGATGTAGCCGGTGGTTTCCTCGGCCTCGTCGGCCTCGGATTCCGCTTCCTCGGCCCCGAGGGCCCATGGCCCTGCCAGCGCCAGCGTCATCCCTGAGGCGATGAATGCAAATCTCGCGAGTGTCTTCACAGCGTTCTCCCCAAATCTTCCACGTATCCGTGGTCTCCACACACATGGCACTTGACGCACGTGCCCCCGCCCCCGCCCCGATTGCTCAAGTGTCGAATGGTGGAGGACGTCAGTTAAGGTAGCTTGTAAAGGATCGACTAGGGTGCGTCAACTACATTGTTTCCGAAATGTTTCGGATCGGATACCCCCCCGCCTCAGGCGATAAAGGGTAGCGAAAACAGAAAGATGCTCCCCTCTTGGGGTACGGTCATGGTGGCGTTGGCATCCACTGTGACGAAAGTTGGGGGAGGTCCGTTGGAAGTTCGAGCACTCCTTGTGCGGATTGAGCGCGTCCCCTCTCTAGCGCGTCTCGCGAGTACGCGAGCCGTCCAAGAGCGACTCGTAGCGCCCGTCAGTGAAATGCAACCTGACCGTTAACATTGGCCCCGCTCAACGAACCTAGCGCGTCTCGCGAGTACGCGAGCCGTCCAAGAGCGATTCGTAGCGCCCGTCAGTGAAATGCAACCTGACCGTCAACATTGTCCCCGCTCAAGGAACCTAGCCGGCTTCCCCTCAGGTTGACGAGTTCCGCAGGGGAGCCCCTTGTGGCGGCGAACCGGCTGTCGCTGGGAGGTGCGTTCCCCGGCGGGAAGCCATGCCCGCCCCGCACCGTAGTAGGCAACGACCGGACTGAGGGGCGCGTCGCCATTGCGCGTGCGTAGCGGTTCTCGCCCCCATTGATCGCGTTCCGCAAAGATTTGTCGTACACCCCGCTTGGAACGTGCGGTTGCGGTGGAACGGCGAAGACTCGACAATCGAGTGGACCCGGAGACGCCAAGGATCGATGACCGACACCGCCGTGGACTTCGACCTTGACCTGCTGCACGCCAAGGTGCGGGCCATCGGCGTGACCTTGTCCGTCGGACTCGGCAAGGTGGCAAGCCGTTTGGTCATCGACATGCTCACCGGCATGCTCATCTCCGGATCGGTCCGGCTGACCGAGATCGCCCGCGCCCTCGACGAATCGATTCCCCTGCATTCGACCCACAAGCGCCTCAGTCGAAACCTGGGCAACCCCCGGATCGGCGCCGTTGTCGCCGACAATCTGCTGAAGGCGGGCGCCCTCACGTTGCGCGACGATGCCCTGCTGGTCATCGACGTCTTCGACGTGGTCAAGCAGTACGCGGAGAAGATGGAATACCTCGGCGCACCAGAGATGGACCCCCGTACCGGCGCCAGCCGCGACCTGTCGGGCGATGGTGCCGATCGGGGCTACCGCGTGTGCGAAATCTTCGCTTGGGATCTCGATGGCGGACCGATTTCCGAATTCGCCGAGCTTGCCCAACGAATGCCCAGCGAGACGGACGGCGAGGACCAGCTCAGCGCTTGGAACAACCTGATCCTGACGCCCCTTGCGCAGACGCTTTATTCGCCGCTCGCGCCGGCGTTCCGATCCGAGACGGACGAGGTGGTCGCGCTGCTGGACCGGGTCGACGCGGTGCTGGAGGGACGCGGCATCTTCGTCATCGACATCGGCGATTTTCCGGTCCACCTGCCGCGCCACTCGTTTCAACTGCTCGCGCGGCAGAGGGAGCTTCCCGAGATCATGACGGCGAAGACCGGTTGCCGCTATGCCGCGCGCATACCGGCCGACTATCCGCTCCTGCACGCACACAGCCCGGCCACGGCCGGGGAAATCGGCGCGTCCTGCGACACCCCGTACGGCGTCACTATCTATAAGTACCAGGATGACGAAGACTTCGGCATGTTCGTCCACTTCGGCGCGGTTCCCGTGCGCCTGCCGGGCTGTTCCGACCGGCCGCTTTGGCTGGTCATCGTCAAGGGCATCCCGTCCGCCGATCTGGCGTCGGCCGAGCCGTATCTCATCCTCACGACGGAACCCATGCCGCGCAACCGAAAGGTGATCTGGACGCTCGTCTGGCGGTTCCTGTCTTACTGGGACGCCATCAGGACGAACCAGCAGATCAAGGACCAGTTCGACTTCGACGATGTCCGGGTCCTCACCTACGACCGGCTGCGCAACCTCGGCACGTTGGTCCTGGCGGCCGCCTATGTGGAGTCGCAGTGGCCGGGCATCTCGTTAAGCACGTCCATGCATCGCGCACCGCGCAGTCGGTCGCCGAGGCTTGTCCGGGGTGCGGCAGCGACCGGGGCGTGACGGTGCCCGGACAAACTGGGTGAAGTCCGTTGCGGGCGTGTTCGCACGGCCGCAAGGGACTACGCGACAATCCTTGGCGACTGCGCCCTGCCGACCTTACACCCCACTACACCCAACCACTGAGAAGTCCATGTCCGACTACGAACTCGAAGGCAAGGTCGCCATCGTCACCGGCGGTGCCGGCGGCATCGGCGTCCACCTCTCGGCGGAGTTCGCCCAGGCGGGCGCCGCCGTGGTGGTGACGAGCCGCCAACAGGAGCCCCTCGACGAGGTCGTCGCGAAGATCACCGCCGACGGTGGTCGGGCACTCGCCCTGGTCGCGGACATCACGGTACCCGAACAGGTCGACGACCTGATCGCCCGCACGGTGGCGGCGTTCGGCAGGCTCGACATCATGGTGAACAACGCCGGACGCTGGGGCAGCAGGCGAATGCCGGAAGAAACGTCCTACGACGAGTGGCAGCGCCTCATCGACGTCAACCTCAACGGCACGTTCCTATGCTGCATCGCCGCCGGCAAACAGATGATCGAGCAGGGTAGCGGCAACATCATCAACATCTCCTCCACCGCGGGCACCAAGGGCAACCCGTACAACCTGCACTACTCGGCCGCCAAGGCGGGGGTCATCAGCCTGTCCAACAACCTCGCCTACATGTGGGCGAAGCACAACATCAACGTCAACTGCATAGCGCCCGGCCTCATCGCCACCGAGCCGTTGAAGCGACTCGGCATCATCCCGTCCGACACCCGCGACGACGGCACGACGATCCCGCACCTGGAGCTGCCGCCCCGGGCGGAGGACGTCGCCAAGATGACGCGGTTCCTCGCCTCCGATGCGGCCCGGGGCATCACCGGCGAGGTCGTGCCGGTGCGGGCGTGGTTCAAGTCCGACCGATACTGGCAGTAGCGCTCTATCAGCCTAGGAGAATCCATGTCCGACTACGAACTCAAAGACAAGGTCGCCGTCGTCACCGGTGGCGCGGGCGGCATCGGCACGCACATTTCGTTGGAGTTCGCCCGTGCGGGCGCCAGCGTCGTCGTCGCGAGCCGTAAACAGGAGCGCTTGGACGAAGTCGTTGCCAAGGTCGAAGCCGAAGGCGGTCGTGCGCTCGCGGTCGCGACCGACATCACGGTGCCGGAACAGGTGGACGCACTCGTCGCCCGGACGGTGTCCGCGTTCGGCCGGCTCGACGTCATGGTGAACAACGCCGGCGGCGGCTCCAGGATGCGCCAGCCGGAGGATACGCCCTACGACGAGTGGCTCCGCCTCATCGACTTCAATCTCACCGGCACCTTTATATGCTGCGTAGCGGCCGGCAAGCAGATGATCGCCCAGGAGAGCGGCAACATCGTCAACATCTCGTCCACCGCCGGCACCAAGGGCAATCCCTTCATGCTGCACTACTCGGCGGCGAAGGCCGGGATGATCAGCCTGACCAACAACCTCGCCTTCATGTGGGCCAAGCACAACATCAACGTCAACTGCATCGCGCCCGGCCTGATCGCCACCGATGCGATGAAGGGCCACGGCGCGATTCCCTCGGACACCCGCGACGACGGCACCCCGGTGCCTCACCTGGAACTGCCGCCGGGACCGGAGGACGTGGCCAAGATGACGCGTTTCCTGGCGTCCGACGCCGCCCGCGCCATCACCGGCGAAGTGATCCCGGTGCGCGCCTGGTTCAGGTCCGATCGGTTCTGGCAGTGAGCGGGCAGGTTGGCGCGACCGCGCGCCCTGGCGGGCGCGTTGTGGCCGCCCTTTTGGGCTGACGGACATCGTTGACGTTGACGGCATGGGCGACCGCGCGCCCTGGCGGGCGCGTTGTGGATAGAGAAGCCTCCGTCCGGGACGCCGAACGCATCCGCGCCTTGCCGCTGTGGGGTGAAGCACCTCTTCCTGCAGACCGCGTCAGGGCGGACGATGCGGACGAGCACGGCTTCACCGACATCATGCGCATCCTGTTGCGCACCTGGCCGTGGCTCAAGCCCTTGGTCGTCGGTTCGTGGCGGCAACGGCCACTGCCGATCTCGCTAAACGGCGGGTCCGGAACGAACTGGGGTTTCGCCTACGCGCCAATCCTCGTCACCGTGCTCGCTGCCCTGGGAACGATCTCGGGTTGGCTCCCCGTCGGCGTCGACTGGACGCTCGATCTTCTCGTGCTGGCCAGCTTGATCATGGCGACCTCGAGCTGGGTCGTGACGTTCGCGTGGTCCCGTCCCGCGGAGCAACGTCTGCTCGTCGCTTCCATCGTGGTGCTCGTCGTCGTCGGGCTGCTCGCCAACCTGTTCGCCGTCCTGGTGGTGGACGGAATGCGGGACAACATCGTCGTCGGCCTGGTCACCGCCGGTGCCCTGTTGCTGTGGCTCGTCCACTTCCGCCGTGCCGACGGTGTGCTGAACGTCCGCGTCCGGGTCGGCTGCCACCTGGTCTACTACTACGCGCTCTACTGGCTCAGCACCCTGACGGAGATCATCACCCTGCTGTTCACGGTGGATCTCCTGAACCAGTCCATCCTCCAAGCGGAGCCCCTGACGCCGTTTCTCGCCGACTTCGTCGGCCGCCCGGATCTCGGCAGCGACGCGATCGGCGCGCTCACCGCCGCGCAACGCCAGGAATTGCAGTGGATCTACATCGTCTTCGTCGCCGCCATCGGCACGATCACCTTCCCGCTGACGTTCGGGCTGCCGTACTACAACGTCTGGATCCTGCAGCGCATCAACCAGGATCTCCGCCTCGCCCTGGTGGAGCGCTGGCACCAGCTGTCGCTGCGCTACCACGGCGACCACCGGGTGGGCGACTCGGTCTACCGCATCTACCAGGACAGCGCCCAGGTCACGGCCGTCGTCGGCATGCTGATCTCCGTGGTGATCCAAATCACCCGCTATGCCGTGACGATCGCCTTCGTCGCCGCCCTCGATCCATGGCTCGGACTCCTGGGCGCGACCATCGCGGTCCTGGCGATCCTTTGGGGACGCTGGTTTTCGCCGAGGATGCGGACACGTTCGCTGACCGCCCGGGAAACCAACTCGGACCTCACCTCGAGGACCCAGGAAGTCCTCGGCGCGATGCGCGTCATCAAGGCGTCCGGCACGGAGGGGTTCGAGCAACGCCGCTTCGAAGCGGACTCGGTGGTCGCCTTCAACGCCGCCTTCCGCATCCGCTCGCTGCTGGCGATGGTCACCATCGTCATGTTCACCATCGCCGCGACCCTCCTGCTGGCGGGCCTGTTCATGATGGCGGTGTGGGCGGCGGAGAACCGCGAGGCGTTCGCCGCGGTTCTCATTGGTCTCGTCGGGCTCAGCTTCGTGCGTTGGAACCTCGGCGCCTTCCAATACGCCCAGGGCGAACTGTTCAAGGCGAGCGACCTGGTCGGCGGCGTGCTCCGCCAGTGGACCACTGCCCAGGACATGGCCATGGGCCTCGGCCGGGTATTCGAGATCCTCGACATCGAGCCCGACGTGGTGAACGCGCCCGACGCGGTGCCCCTGCGCGGACTCGATGCACAGATTCGCTTCGACCGGGTCTCCTTCGCCTACGAGGCGGACCGCCCGGTTCTCGGCGACGTGAGTTTCACCGCCAACGCGGGCGAGATCACCGCCATCGTCGGGCCCACCGGATCGGGCAAGAGCACCTTGATGGCGCTGTTGACGCGCCTCTTCGACCCCGATCGCGGCAGTGTCACGATCGACGGGGTCGACCTCCGGCGGCTCGACGTCGACAGCCTGCGGCGCAACGTCTCCATCGCCCTGCAGGAGAATGTCCTGTTCGCCTTGAGCGTGCGCGACAACCTGCGCTACGCGGCGCCCGAAGCCACCGACGAGGCGCTGCACCGGGCGACCTACGTGTCCTGCGTGGACGACTACGTGGCGAGCCTGCCGGAGGGGCTCGATACGATGCTGGGCGACCGCGGCGGCAAACTCTCGACGGGCCAGCGGCAACGCCTGTCCATCGCCCGGGCGATCGCCAAGGACGCGCCGATCCTGATCCTCGACGAGCCCACCGCGGCCTTGGATGCGGCCACGGAGCATCGCGTCATGGAACGTCTGCGCGATTGGGGACGGGGTGGCGAAGGCGGCGGGAGACGCGCGGTCTTCCTCATCACGCACAGAATTTCGACCATCCGCCAAGCCCATCGGATCCTTTATCTGGAGGACGGCCGCATCCCCGAACAGGGCGACCACGACGCCTTGATGGCGGTGCCGAACGGACGCTACCGTCACTTCGTCGAGACCGAGATCGCGCTCGCCGAGCGGATCGAGGCGACGTAGTCGGGTAGCGGGATGGCCGAAGCATCAGTCCCCGAGGGCTCGCTGCGCGACCGCGAGCGCAAGCTCGACGCGGCCGCGAGCCCGCTCGACGTCCACACCGACACAAACCTCGGCGAGACGTTGCGCATCGTCCTGCGCGCGGTGTCCTACATCGGCTACTTCAAGGCCCGGTTCGCCGCCAAGTTCCTCATCATGTGGCTGTCCCTGTTGACGCCCCTGGTGCTGCCGTGGCCGCTGAAAATCGTCATCGACAACGTGGTCCTCGGCATGCCGGTTGCGCCCGAGGCGTTCCCGTCCTATTTCCGGGGGTTCGTGGGTTTTCTCGACGGCATGGGCCCGGTGGAGATGATGGCCTACGTCGTGGGTCTCGGCGCCTTCATGGTGATCGTGTTCGGCGCCTTCGGCACCACGGCCGGCGCCGCCGACTACACCGAGGGGCAGCTCGAGGAGGGGCACGACACGGCGACGCAGACCGAGAACGAGGCCAACGCCGCGTTCAGCAAGTTCGCCGGCATCCTCGGCTTCGTCGAGTTCCGCCTGCAGTTGCGCCTCACCCAGGCGCTGAACCACCTGCTGCGCTCGCAGCTGTTCGAACGCATCCAGGCACTGCCGATGTCGGTCCTGAACGACCAGCGCATCGGCGACAGCCTCTACCGGGTGATGTACGACACGCCGGCGCTCACCAACGTCTTCTACCAGTTCATCATGTCGCCGGTGCTCGCCATCTTCACCGCCTTCGTGATCCTGCTGGTGATGTCCTTCAACTACGGCGACGCCCCGGAGGTGGTCTACCTCGCGCTCTTCATCCTGCCGCTGCAATGGCTCGCCATCGCGCCGTGGCCCCGGCTCATGCGCCGTCGCAGCCAGGCGAGTCGCGCCGCCGGCGCCGTGACCACCGGCAACGTCGAGGAGGGCATGAGCAACGTCCTGGCGGTGCAGAGCCTCGGCGGCAACAAGCAGGAGCGCAGTCGCTTCGACAGCCACAGCGGCGAGTCCTTCAAGCGCTACCGGGCGCAGTTCCTGGTGACGCTCATGGTGCGG
>LXNJ01001590.1_pt1 | contig 13265 bp, 9 predicted proteins | sample 809081 | NCBI WGS metagenome assembly LXNJ01 (sample SAMN04870510, study PRJNA318959) | sponge metagenome | biome: sponge; feature: marine sponge reef; material: water | host: Petrosia ficiformis | place: Greece: Milos, Mediterranean Sea | collected 2013-05-29 | depth 5-7 m
GGTTCGCGAACCGCCCCTACAACAATACCGGACATCCGTGAATTGATATCTCAATGCCATGTCGTTGTCCGGTGGACCGGTGTTACCTTCTCCCGTCTTCCGTCTCACATCTCACCGATCTTAGCTGATCGCTGCTTCTTTTGTTTCCCATCAACCTGACGGTGCATTGTACAGACCGAGGCTGTGCAGCCAATCGAGGCAAAGCTGAGGCCAGCTGGAAGGCAGCTTGCCGTCGCGGCGCACGCCGAAATCGTGTTCGCCGGAAGCGTAGACATGCAATTCCGTCGGAACCCCTGCACGGTGCAACCCAAGATACGCGATCACGCTATGCGCGACGTCGGACTCGCTGTCATCGCTCGCGTGGGTCAGAAACACCGGAGGCGTATCTGGCGGAATGTGGATCCCGTTCGAAATCCTGTCGCAATCGCTTTCCTTCAGGTACCCCGAATAACACAGCACGGCGAAATCCGGACGGCAACTCACGTTATCGACCGCGTCAATTTGCGGGTAGCTTCGTTCCCGGAAACGGGTGGTCGTTGCCAGCGCCAGGTGGCCCCCCGCGGAGAATCCAACGATACCGATGCGGTCCGGATCGATACGCCATTCTCCCGCACGGCTCCGCACCATACTGACCGCGCGCTGGGCATCCGACAGAGGTCCGGAAGGGGGAACCCCTTTTTCATCGCCAGGACGACGCGGAACCCTGTATTTCAGAATGATGCCGGCGATTCCCCGGGAAGCCAGCCAGGCCGCGACCTCCTCGCCTTCCAGTTCCCAGAAGAGATCCCAGTACCCCCCACCCGGGCAGATGAGCATCGCGGCGCCGGTGTTTTTCTCCGCAGGAGGGAGGTGTACCGTCAGGGACGGCCGGGTTACGTTGGTGATCAACAGCGTGTTTCCAACAAATCTGGAGTCGTGTATTCGGGTTTTCTCCTGACCGGCTATACCGACGTCTCCCGGAACAGGGCCTGGCCACAATTCCTCGACTTTCATTCCGAACCTCTCATTCTGATCTCATCCAACGTGACCGTCCTGCGTTCCCTGGCCGAGATGGTGATGGCTTCCGCAATCTCTACATCATGCAGGGCATCGATTGGCGGATTGCGGGCTTCGCGGCGGCGCTCTATGGCATCCAGAAAGGCGTGTGCCTGCCGGACAGTCGACGAGGGCTCATTCTCGAATGCCCGGATCTCCGAGCGGCCCTCCCTGTAAACAGTTATGGATTCCGTGCCGGGCGGGCTGTCGGCATTGGGCATGATGCCGCCCTCGGCGCAGACAAACCGCGGCTGCGGGTCGGGCATCCCCTCGGGGCCGATATAGCTGGCCGTTGCCGAAGCGAAAGCGCCGTTTTCGAATCCGATCAGGGCCCCGCACGTTTCTTCCGAAACGTGACCGGGCGCCGTATTCCGCTTCCGGTTGGCCAATGCGGAAACGGTGGTCGGCCCGCCCAGAATCCAGCGAACCGCATTCAGATAGCAGTAGCTCATGTGGGTCAGCGGCATGCCCCCGCTGGCCTCCTGGTCGTAGTACCAGGCGTCGGGGTCCGCGTTCCACAGGGCCATAGTGACCGCCATCACCGGCGGCCCCAGTTCCCCGCCCGTCACAAGTCGCCGGATCTCCTCCCAGGCCGGGTCGTAGCGGCGCTGAAACCCGGCCTCCACGATCCGTCCCGAACGGTTCGCCATCTCCACAATCCGTTTTCCATTCTCCAGGGACGACGCGAGACAGCCGCCGATGAGGAGGTCGTAGCCCGCATCCAGCGCCCACAGGGTCGCCTCGTCCTGAACGCGATGCGGGACCTCGATCAGGACCGCGTCAGGGCGCGATTCGGCCAACTGCCGGTAGTCGTCGAAGAAAACCGCGCACCCCAATTCACCCGCACAGCGTCCGGCCGTTTCCGTGCGCCGGGCGGCGACGCCGCAGATTTCCGCCCGCCCGGTATCCAGGAACGCCTGGCCTCTGACCCGGGCCATATTTCCCGCCCCCACAATCGCGATTCGTACTTTCGACATGGCGCAATCCCTCATCGGTTTTCACCTCTACATCGAATAAGCGTCCAATCCTTCCGGTCACGCAACCCTGGCTTACCGAACTTGGAACCGATTCTTCACCCCGGAGGCGACTTCGGGTCTGGTTCGTCCACATTATCTACCGGAATGGGCAGCCTGTTAGAGGTCGTACATGAACGAGATGGAGGCCGAATAGTACACGATGCCACTGAGCACCAGGTCGAAGGTCGCGGGCGTCGTCCCGTCCGCGAGTACAGGCCCGTGACTTCGCACCAGGTCCCACTTACCCCTTTTTCGGACATCCCGGTAACGCGCATAACGACCCCTGAGCGCAATGCTGAATCGATCGTCCGCCTCGAACGCCACCCCTCCAATCAGATTCGATCCATATGTCGATTCGGCCAAAGGGAGCGACACGGTATCGGCCGTGCCCGCCGCCCGCGCCTGCCATGCAGGGATAACCGTGCCCGCGCGAGGATCGACGCCGCCGGCGGGCGCGAATCCGTCACTGAGGGTTCGTCGGACCCGCAAACCGTCAAAGACGAGAATCACATTGGACACGCCACCTCCAACACCGAGGAAAGGCGTAAAGCGCGAGGAATTGTTGTAGTCGAGATGTACGTTCAGGAACAGGTCCGTGACGCTGAACCCCGAAATTCTGGCTCGAGGTTGTTCGACCGCGCTCCACTCGTGCACCTTCTCCGGCGCCTGTCGCCACGCGTCCAACAACGGCGCCGAGGTTGCGCCCAGCGCCGTGTTGTTCAGTTCGGCTTCCAGTCTGACCCATCCACGGGTGTATCCAAGCGCGATCGAGGTTGCGCTGGTCATGGTTTCCGCGCCCCGATCAAACGCGACTGTCGCGAATACGCCGGACGCAGATTCAGAGCATGCCGGATCGCGCGGGATCATGGCGGGATCCGGATACAACAGCCGGTCACAACGCGTCGGCTGATCGACGCCCTCGATGCTCCCCCGAACGGTCAGCGCGTCCGAATCCCCGAAGTCGCCCCGCAGATAGAACCCGTCCTGCCCCTGGGCGCTCGCCGCCGGGTGGGCGACAAACCAACTCAACGCGGCGAGGACGACCGCCGTCGCGAGGCGAACGCCGGTGGCGACCCGGCAGGACCATCGATTCGCAATCCGTGTTTTCGACATGAAGCTGCCTTTCGAGTTTTCGTTTGACATCCGCACGCCGGAGACGTACGCTTGGAAAAGCCCTCCCACCTTCCAATTGAAATGGCAAGGCGATGGCAAGGGTTGTCTTCAGATCGGTTCTTCTCGGTCTCGCTGCGGTCCTGGCGCTGGGCGTTCCATTCCTTATTGGGGACGCCGGGGACGTGGACGGCGAAACCCGGTCATCCGGGTACATTGGCGCGCAGGCCTGCGCGGAGTGTCACCGGGACCGATTTGAGGAATTCCGGCGCACAGCCCACCATCTCACCTCCCGCCTTCCCGATCCCGAATCGATTTTGGGCAGCTTCTCTCCCGACCACGCCGTCGTCCGGACCCGAAATCCCAATCTCCGCTTCGAAATCACCGCCGAAAAAGACGGATTCTATCAAACCGCAATTGTCGGAAAGGGAGAAGGCAGCTACCGCCGTACCGAGCGCATCGACATTGTCACCGGATCGGGAAAGATCGGCCAGACCTACCTCTTCTGGCAGGGCGACCGCCTCTTTCAGTTGCCCATCTCATACTTCACACAGCAACAGCGGTGGATCAACAGCCCGGGCTATCCGGACGGAGAGGTGAACTTCACACGCGGCGTGGTCCCCCGATGCCTCGAATGCCACGCGACATATTTCGAGACGGATTCCTATGCCGGTAACGCGTACGAAAAGGAACACTTCGTCCTGGGCGTCTCGTGCGAACGCTGCCACGGCCCGGGGGCGGAACACGCGGCCTATCAACGCGCCCATCCCGATGTAGAAGATGCGCAGCACATTCTGCACCCCGGACGGCTCGATCCGCCGCGGTTGATCGACCTCTGCGCACAATGCCATTCCGGCGTCGGCGCGCCGAGCCGGCGGCCTTTTTCCTACCGGCCCGGCGAGCCCCTCCGTCAATTTCTCGAACTGGACGACCATGAAGAACTGAACAGGATTGGGGTCCACAGTACCAACCAGCTTCCCCGGCTGACCAAATCGAAGTGTTTCCAGCAGAGTTCAGCGATGACCTGCATCACCTGCCACAACCCCCACGCGCTGGAGCGCGGAAACCTCGCCCTGTTCTCCCGGCGCTGCGCTACGTGTCACGAGGTCCACGCCTGCGGCGTGGCCGCCGAACTCGGAGACGCGATCCGCACCAACTGCATCGACTGCCACATGCCCCGTAAACAGGATCTCGAAACGGAATTCGAAACCGCCGAGGCCTTTCAGTTTCCGACCATGCGAGACCATTTCATCGCCATCTATCCTGAAATCAGCCGGCGCCTGGCGCCACGGTTTCTGCACTCGGAGAAGACCACGCCACCTCAAGAGGGGGATCACTGATATGCGTCAATACAGAACACTCACCCTGGCGGACAGGGGTCAGCCCCGAGCCGCCATCATTGTGCCCGATGGCGCGGGAAATACGATTCGCGAAGCCGCCTCGGACCTGCAATTCGTCATGGAGAAAATCATCGGGATGGCGCCCCCTATGGAAACGGACAGTGGCAAGCCCGCGCCACGCGGAAGAACGGCCATCCACGTCGGCGCCACCGCGTACGCCCGGTCGCTGAACCTGGATGCCGAAGGCGCCGGCGTGGAGGGCTACCGCATCCACACCGCCGGCAGGGACGTTTTCATCCTCGGCGGAAGCGACAGCGGCACGGCCTACGGTGTCTACGGCCTGCTGGAAGACCACCTCGACGTGCGCTGGTTCATGCCCGGGGAACTCTTTGAAGATATCCCAATTCAAACCACCCTTAAAATCGCGCCGGTAAACGAAACGAAAACCCCCGACTTCCTCTTCCGCGTCTTCAGCGGCATCGCGGGGCTGGAGGGACATCGCTGGGAACGCCGCAACCGCGTCTCCAGCCGCCGGCACGAACTGCCCTATGCCGGCTTCCACCACGCCCTGTACAAGATCTTCCCCGTCGCTCAATACGGAAAGGCCCACCCCGAGTTCTACGCGCTCATCGACGGAGAACGGCTCGTTCCGGAGAGCGACGCTGTCAGCAACGGCCTTTTCGGACAGCCCTGCACCAGCAACCCCGAGGTCGTGGATATCACGATCAGCGCCACGCGCGCCTACTTCGACGAACACCCCGAGGCGCACTGTTTCTCGCTGGGAATGAATGACAACGGGAATTTCTGCCTGTGCGACAACTGCCGCGCCCTGGACATCCCGGATCTTACATTCCGAGGCCGTCCGATCTACTCCGACCGGTGGTTCACCTACTTCAATGCCGTGGCTCGCGCGCTGCAGGAGTCCCATCCCGGAAAATTCGTGGGTTGTCTGGCCTACCATAACGTGGAGGAGCCGCCCAGGCGCATCGAACGCCTCGAGCCCAACGCCGCCATCTACCTGACACAGGACACCGCCCAGCACCTGGACCCCGAATACCGGGACAAGGACCGTGAATTCATCCTCTCCTGGCTCAAGCAGTGCGACCACGTCTGCAAGTACGACTATTACGGCCTGGGTTGGGTTCTGCCGCGCTACTTTCCGGGCCTGATGGCCGACGACATCAAATTCCAGCACAGTGCGGGCGTCAAGGGCTTCTATGCCGAAGCCTATCCCCACTGGCCGGGAGCCGGGCCGCAGATCTGGCTGGCATCCAGGCTCTGGTGGGACGCCGGCCAGGACCCGGAAAAGCTCCTCGATGAATTCTTTGCGCGACTGTTCGGTGGCGCGGCGGGCGAGATGCGCGCGTTCTACGACCTTCTCGAAGCCATCTGGCGCCGACCGCGGCCGGGCCGGTGGTTCCAGGGCCTGCGAGGGTTGCGCGACCAGGTACCCTGTTACACGTCCGACGACGCGGACGCCCTCGAAGCCACGCTCGCCCGTGCTTACATCGCCACGCGCGACCCGCTTGTCCGCCTCAGGATCGACTACATCCGCCGCTGGTTTAACTTTCCTGCAACCCTCATCCGCGGCTGGCACGGAGCCGATGAACTCCTGGCTCTTCCCCGCGGACCGGAAGCCGGGCGGAAGGCAGCGGACCTGCGCAAACTGCGGCCCCGCCTCAAGAAAGCCCACCGCGAGGCGGTGCTGGAGGACCGCAACATGCCCAAGTCCGCCTACTTCAACGACGGAAGGTACGAGGCGCGGGTTGCGGATCCGTGGACGGAAAAGGTCGACAAGGCCCTGGCGCACGGGGGCGGCTGACAACCTCACCACTGCCTATGCAGAAAACCCGGGAGTAGCCCAAAAAGCAGGAGAATCCCATGATCGTGAAATCCGTTTATATGATGACCGATTTGGAAGGCGTGGCCGGCGTCGATGATTGGGATCCGAGACACCGGGACGACGCGACAACGGCGAAAGGCGTGTACGACCGCGCCGAGATGCAGCGCCTGTTGACGGGCGAGGTCAACGCCGCGGCCGAAGGCTTGTTTGCAGCAGGTGTTGAAGAAGTGATCATCAATGACGCGCATGGGGCGGGGCGTACGATCCTGTCAGAAGAGCTGGTCTCACGCGTGAAACTGGTTCAGGGTGTCAAACGCCCGTGCTGGCTGCCGGGCTTATCGCCCAGGTTTGACGCGTTGATCCAGGTGGGCATGCATGCGATGACCGGCACCCCCAACGGATGCCTCGCACACTCGATGAGCCGCGATATGGTCTATCGCGTGAATGGCGCCGAAGTCGGTGAGATGGAAATGGCGGCGTATCTGTGCGGTCATGTGGGCATTCCCTGGGTCTTTACATCGGGCGATCTGCACGCATGCGCCGAATCCGAGCGCTGGGTCAGCGGCATTGTCACGGCGCCTGTAAAGGAGGGCCTGGGAGAATTATGCGCCCTTCATATGGCGCCGGCAGATGCCCGCGCCCTGATCAAGGCGCGCGTGCAGGAAGCCATGGCGGTCGCGGAAAACATCGAACCGCTCATTGCCGGGAGTCCTGTGGTTGTGGAGGTGACGCATCCTGAGCCCAATCGACTATCCGCGCCGGAAGGGGTTGAGCGCGTGGACGAATTTACGAACAGGTGCAGAGGCGAATCCTTCTGGCAGCTGTTTCACAACCTGTTTTATGGCAAGCCCGATTTTCCGGTTCCCGCGTAACGGGGCTATTCGTAAAGAAGCTCATCCACTTCCCGCATCAGATTCAGCCAGTCCACATGGGATGTCGCCACTCGCCCGGGCTGCGCTCTGCTGCGCGCCAGAAATCCCGGAACTTCGTCACGCCCTGTTGGCATTGATGGATCGGAGTAGCGAATATCCACGCTCCACCGGATGCGTTCCGTCCGGTTCGGGAACGAGCGGTGCGCGGTCTTGTGCTGGAACACGACCACGCCGCCCTTTCGCACCGGACAGGCAATGGGTTCGCCATCCGGAACCCACCCTTCGCGAATCCCCGCGTTCGGATAACCCGCCACGTCTCCATGCGGCATCAGGCCGGCGCGGTGGCTCCCCGGAATCACCTCCAGGCATCCGTTTTCCACGGAAACGTCCACAAGCGGGATCCAGAAGTTCACCATGAACGTCGATTCCGCCTCGGGATGCAGAAACCCCAGATCCTGGTGCCAGGGGATTTGCGACCGGGCTTCGTTTGGCATCTTCGCCTGGCAGTTAAACTGGGGATGGGCGAAGATCTCGGACCCGATGACCGATTCCACGACGTCCAGGATCGCAGGATGCGTGATCACGCCAAACATCCCCGCGGTCTTCAAGCGCTTTCCCGTCACCGTCTTCTCGATCTCCGACGCATCGTCCATCGCGGCGCAAAGACACGCCAATCGCCGGTCAAAGGGCGCATCTTCGAACGGATCGGACAGCTTTCCACCCGAGCGGGCCTCCCTCGCCTTTTGATCAATACCCTCGTTGATGTCGTCGATCAACGGCTGCAAGTCTCCGGGCGCCAGCACATCCTCCAGCAACAGGTAGCCGTCGTTCAGAAAGGTGAAGAGCTGGCTTTGGTTCAGGCCGGCCATATGAATAAACTCACGAAATCACTCCTCGAATCCCCTGTCGCCACTCCGAAACCGTTACTAAACAACCGGCCGGAACGCGGTTAACGTCCCCGCCGACGTGCCGCACACGATTCGATCGCCGTCTGCGCGAAGGTACGTCACTTCGCCGTCGACCCGATCTCCTGCGATCAAATTTCCCTTTTCGTCAAAGGTCCGGATTTCGCCCGTTTCGAAACCCACCATGACCCTCAGCTGCCTGCCAACGCCAACGGTCGTCAACCACGTGATCTTGTCCACCAGGTCGCGCCGCCAGATGATGTTTCCATCGCCCGCGATGCAGACCAGTTGCCCCACGTCGCTACCCGCGATCACTTCCGGTCTCCCGTCTCCGTTCACGTCCGCCAGGGCGATATCCTCCACCTCACCGCCCATATTCACGCGCCAGGTGAGGGCGCCCATCCTGCCGGGACTGCTGCTGTAGGTCCCCGGCCCCGTGAACTTGCCGCTGCCGCCTAATCCGGTCTGCCCGAACAGCTCTCCGCTCGACGCCGCGTTTACGGCCCGCCAGTCTCCGTAGACCACCTCTATTGACCCGTCGCCATCCAGGTCGGCCGCAAGAATCGTGGGCGAGACGCAGCCGGTGCTGCGCCGCCACCGCGCCGTCCCGTCCGGGTTCAGGCAGTTGATCGTGTAGTACTCCGTGCCAACCAGCATCTCGTCTTTTCCGTCACCGTCCAGGTCCACGGCCAGGCATCCGGTAATACAGTGGTAGTGGGTTTCGGTCTGCCACCTCAGCGCGCCATCCGCCTCGAATGCATGGAAAAGCCACCCCTCCGCGCCGGCCAGTATCTGCCTTCTGCCATCCCCGTCCAGGTCGGCAGTGGACAGGGTCGTCAACCGTTGCGGGCGCATACCGCTTCCCGGTGGAAACTCGTGCTCCCAGCGTACACCGCCTTCGCCATTCAGGACGTGCAGCCAGCAGTCCCGCGTACCGACGATCGCCTCAGACTCGCCGTCTCCATCGATATCCTCCAGATGCACGGCGCGCACCCCGCCCTTCGATCGGAACGACCATTCCTCGGCGCCGTCCGCGCCAAGCAGGCGAACGTCTCCGGCGTCCGTCCCGACCAGCGTTCCGCCCGATGCATCCGAGGCCGCCGCCGACACAGCCGCGCCGGCCTGTACGGACCACAGCGGCGCCAGCCCGGTGCCGGAACCGGGCGTTGCAACCTTGCGCACCGCCCGCGCATGGTAAGGAGCCGCATCTCGCAACACCTGGTCGAAAACCGCCTCCCCGGACGGAGAGACCTTCAGGCGGTGGCGGCCGGCCGAAAGCGTGAACCAGAGCAGCGTTCCCTCACCTCCGCCGGACATCCGTTCGCCGCCCACGTCGACAGCCTCCGCGCGAATGCCCACCCTGGTCTCCGTACGGGATTCAATAATCCCCTCTCCCCGTGTGAGATCCATCTCAACCGACACCGGCGCCCAACTTCTGAACAGCGGGCCTTCCCACACGAGCGAGGTCCCCTCCACCAGCGCGAACCCGCTGCCGTCGATCCTGAACAGTTCCGCATCCACGAGCAATTCCCCGGATGCGCAGGCCCCGACTCCGGCCATATACGCCTCGCCGGAACGCCTGTCCCGGACCAGTGCGACGGACGGGCCCACACGCTCCAGGTCGAATGCCTGGTCCATCTCCGCATTGGACGGATACAACAGGTTGACGAAGGCGGCCTGCTCACCGGCTTCCAGTGTGAGCCGTTGCTTCTGGTGCCACATCCGAACCGTTCCGTCGGCGTGTTCGTAATTCTCCCAGTTGTTCTCCCAGTCCGGCGCAAAATCGGCCTCACGGTCCGTCAGCGATTTCTCGGACCCGTCCGCGTTCACAACGTGGAAACGCTCACCGTCCTGTTCCAGGTCCAACCCGTTTTCGACCATGTCCACGTTACCGAGCACCCGCCAGATGGCGTCCAGGAGAAAATCACCCTGCTCGAGCGCGTTTACCGTATCGATCACCAGGAAATGCGACCCCTTCCGCCAGAAGATATTGCGCGCCCAGTCCGTGCCGTTGTCTCCCGGCGAAACCGTCCGGCTGTATCCCCAGTCTTCAAAATCCCCGATTGCCCTGAGCGCCACCTGTCCCGGCTTCGAGAAGCACGTTCCGTCCTTGACGATTACCACGGTATTGTGATATCTCGCAAGGCGTCGGATGTAGTCCAGGTCCGCCAGCCAGATCCGGTCGTTCCAACAGAGGCGGATGATCGAGTTGCCGTCCTCCTGGGAATGGGAAAACCCCGTCGGGCCGTCGATCAGCAGGTATTCGCTACGCCTGTCGAAGGTTCGCCGAAACGCGAGCTTGTCGAACGCCTCGGCAAGGGGCACGTCCGACTCCAGCAGGGGATCGCCGTGGTACTGATCCGTGTTTCTGGCGCGTTCCTTTGCAAACTCGTGCGCGGCCGCATCGAGCATGGACGCTCGTACCCCGAGCAATTCCACCGGCTCCACGGGCGGCACGTCTTTGAAGAAGAACCCGTCGTACACCTCCCATCCCCCGATCCCCCAGTTCCGGTCCCGCTGGAAGGAATCCTTCCACTCCTGGCCCTGTTCCATCCAGTCGTATAGCCACCGGTAGCGCCCGTCATCATAGAACCACGTGCCGATGGCCGCGGTCTGCAGTCCGCTCGGGCGGCTGGCGCGGGATGCCCGGTAAGCGCCCACGTCGCCGTACGAGCAGTCGTCGCCCCGGCTGTCGATGGTCAGCACGGCGCTGTCCAGCAGGCGGGCGAGATGGCCGTCTTCCAGGTACGAGAGATCGTCCGTCATCAACCCGTACTTGATCAGATGCCCGGGCGTGATCCACACGTATCCGGTTCCCGCGTTGTCGTTCGGCTTGTACGACCTGGCATGCAGTTCCAGCGTCCGGTGCGCCAGCGGCAGCTTGTCGTCGAAATCCGTCAAGCCGTAGTACTTCTTGAAATACCTCGCGCCGGTAAACAGACTCAGCGCGGCGAAGCTCTGATGGTTCTGGTTCTGGACCACGTCGTCCACGGATTTGAACCGGAAGTGCGTCAGTTCGGCCGTCCACCGGATGATATTGTAAATCGCGTTCGTCATTTTCAGCCGGTCCGCGTCACTCAGCACGTCCCCTTCCTCCATCACGTCCCAGGCCGTCAGCATGCGGTAGATCCAGAAGTAGAGATGCGTCCCCTGCGAGAGGCACCAGTCTCCGGCTTCGTGGGCCAGATCGATGAAATGCAGGAATTCCTCTCTGAAGATCCGGCCCCAGGCGTCGTCGCCGGACAGATAGTACAGCATCGCGTGGTCCACCATGCGGCGAAGCGGACCCTGGCTGCCGGAAAGCGCTACCTGTTCGTTCACCGTATCGATGATCTTCCTGGCCTCCGCCTCCGTCGGCGCCGATTCCGGGTTTTGCCGCGACACCGACCGGTTGATCCGTCCGATGCGCGATCCGTCTCTCTCCACGATTCCGAGGAACGCGCTCACCGCCCGCCTGACACCTTCGGGCGTGCTTCCACCAAGCAGGACCACGTTCCGGCCCGTCCCGAAGGGATTATGGACCGTTCGTACCTCGTACCCGTCCCCGCCGGGATAATACTCGTCCGTCCAGGCGTAGAAATTCATCCCCAGACGCCGGATCGCCCGGTTGGTGAATACGTTTCCCGCCGTGACAATGTTCGCGTTTTCCCAGTCGCTATCGCCGAACTCCGAGGCGGGTTTTACTTCGGCAGCGCTTCCCAGAGCCTGTGCGATTCTACGGCCGATTTCGACTCCGGACTGGCCGTCGGGCGGGACAACCAGCACGTCCTTCGAAAGATCCGTTTCCAGGCAGAGATCCTTCAGCGCCGGGATCTCCTTGTTTACGATTTCGATATCGTACGACTCCTGCTTACGCCTTCGTGCGCTGCGTCCCGGTGTTTTGGACATTTTCTTCACCTTAAAGTATCCCCCGGCATTTGCTCTCTGGGGAGATCGAAAATAGAATGAAAGTTTATCTCACGGCAAGAATCGGGACGGTGTTCTGTCCAATTCCTGTACAGTCGCACGACCTGGGTCCGATAGCACAGTGCGTAAGGGATGCTTCTTTGTTATGGCAACTTGCTGCTGCCGGAAAGAAATCGACATCGGGAACGATGCCGGGTTCGCTCTCGAAAGGTGGAGCTACACGGCTGAATTCCCGTCTCCCCTTCCGACTTCTGAAGCCCTCCTGAGTAAGCCTGGCGCTACGTTCCAACGTTCGCCTGCATCTGTAATAACGGTGACGGTTTTGCGGTTATATTTCGTCAATACGCCTGTGATCCAGTGACCACCTTCCGGTTTGAAGGCAATCCTTTCCCCTATTCCGAACTTCAGCATCTCCCGGTGTATCCGTTGTCCGCGAAGGAATCTGATGCGCGCGACAATTCGGTTGTTTAGATCGTTGAGTTCCTGTTCGGACATCTTCTCCAGGTTAATTCTCATTCCGTACCCTCTCCGAAATCATCTCCTATCCGTTTAGCGATATGATCGGTGATGGTCTGAAACGATCGGATAAGGATAAATTCGCAAAGCCAATATCCAACAGAACCGACCGAAACGCAAAGGCATCTTCTTTCCATACCGATGGCAGTCAAATCGACTCAACAAGCGTGCCAGCCGCCACGAACGTCTCCTTCACCTCGCCCGCTGCGTCGAAGGTTGCGGCGCCGACCTCGCCGTCGGTCCTGATGCCCGCGCCGGTCAGGACGGATCCCGACGACGACTGCAGGAGCACCGAAGCGCGACCCTCGGCCAGGGGAATGGTGACCGCGTACCCGCCGTCGATATCCACCAGTTCCGCCTCGCCCTCCAACGTCTCGCCGGACCGATGCGGCCTGAGAAGCGTCACGAACGTCCGGTCGCGGGCGGGCGCGGAAGGCGTTGCCGTCAGATGATATTCCACCAGTTTGATTCGGGCCCGTGGCGGCGGTTCGAACCGGTCGGTCTGGCTGAGCGCCAGGTTGTCCGGCCACAGGAATGACACCTGGCAACCCGCGGCGCCATTGACCACCCTCACGTCTCGCTGGTTCCGTATGTCCATCTCCACGGGCGCGTGCAACCGCCACTCGAAGCTCGCGGGCTCTGGCGCGCGCACCGTATCGAAGATGAGGATCGCTTCCGGTTTCACGAACAGGATGCGGCGGGGGGATCGTTCCAGTTTTCCC
>LXNJ01001591.1_pt1 | contig 13264 bp, 9 predicted proteins | sample 809081 | NCBI WGS metagenome assembly LXNJ01 (sample SAMN04870510, study PRJNA318959) | sponge metagenome | biome: sponge; feature: marine sponge reef; material: water | host: Petrosia ficiformis | place: Greece: Milos, Mediterranean Sea | collected 2013-05-29 | depth 5-7 m
GCGAGTGTCGCCCCGGGCTTCGAGATCAACGAACAGCGCTTGGCGCGTGACGCCAGCATCGTGGACCGCCTCGGCGACGACCTCAACCAGTGGGGGATCGTTGCCGGCGAGGACGTTGTCTTGGATTTCCCGACGTTCGACTTCGCGTCGTTGAGCGTCGCCCTCTCCCTGGACGATGCCGTCGTCGAGACGGTCGTGGCGCGCGGGCACATCGATGATCACTTCGCCTCGATCGCCGCGTTGGCACGCCAGCTCGGTCGTTTTGGCCGCACATTGGACGCCGGGAGCCGCGTCATCACCGGTTCGTATACGCGCCAACGCGTCGCGGGCACGTGTCGCTGGCAAGGGGATTTCGGCCCGCAGATCGGGCGGGTCAGCGTGGAGTTTCGATGAAGGTATTGATTGTGCCGGGACTGACCCTGCGTGATGTGGATCCCGCGGACGTGGATCGCATCCGCCTTGCCGGTGGCGGGGCGGAGGTGGTCGTTGCATCGGACGCCGAAACGGCGATCACGGAGGCGGCGGACGCCGATGTGATCTTCGGCGGCGTGTCGAGGTCGATGTACCTCGCGGCCAAGAAACTGCGCTGGGTGCATGCCATCGCGTCGGGTGTCGACGGCTACCTGTACGACGAGTTCCGACAGGGCGACGTCGTGCTGACCAGCGAAAAGGGCTTGGTCGGCGAACACCTCGCCGACCACGCCTTCGGCCTGCTGTTGATGCTCACGCGGCAGCTCAAGACCGCAACGCATCTCGGTCCCGACTCATGGAACCATCGGCCATCGATGCGAGCGAAAGAGGTCGAGTTGACTGGTGCGACGATGGGCATTTTCGGCTTCGGCGGCACGGGTCGGGCCGTGGCGCGCCGTGCGGCCGCCTTCGGCATGTCGGTGATCGCCTTGGACCGCGACCCGGTGCCGGTTTCCGCCGAGGTCGACGAGGTGTATGGACCGGATGACTTCGGCGAACTGCTCGAGGCTTCCGACGTGGTTGCCATTTGCTGCCCGCTGACGCCCGAGACCCGCGGCAAGTTCGACGCGGCAGCGTTCCGCAGGATGAAGAAGGACGCCATCCTGGTTAACGTGACCCGCGGCGAGGTCATGGTGGAGGACGATCTGGTCCGGGCGCTCGAATCCGGCGAGATTCGCGGCGCCGCTCTTGATGTGGCACCGCGCGAACCGCTGCCCGCGGACAGCCGGTTGTGGTCGTTTCCACAGGTGGCGATGACGCCCCACACCGCCGGCGCGAGCCAATACCGGGCTGGGCGCAACATCGATCGCTTCGTCCGGAACCTGGAGTGCCTGCGCCAAGGCGAGCCCCTCGAGGGCGTGATCGATAAGCAACTCGGCTACTAGCGCGCCCGGGACGCCCGGTGCGTACGCCGAGCGGCAGCGCTGCACGTGGTGTGGTGAGGATCCGCTGCTCGTCGACTACCACGACGCCGAATGGGGCGTCCCGAGTACCGACGAGCGGCACCTGTTCGAACTGCTCACGCTGGAGGGCGCCCAGGCGGGCTTGAGCTGGATCACGATCTTGAGGAAGCGCGACGCGTACCGGGCCGCGTTCGCCGACTTCGACGTAAGCCAGGTGGCGCGCTTCGACGATCAGCGGGTCTCAGTGCTCTGCCAGGACGCCGGCATCGTGCGCAACCGCGCGAAGATCGAGTCCACGGTGAGCAACGCGAGAGCCGTCCTTTCGCTTTGGGAGGAAGACCGCACGCTCGGCGGTTTCCTCTGGGAGTTCGTCGACGGCCGCCCCGTTCAGAACGCCTTTGCCAGGGGTGACGAGATTCCCGCGCAGACCGTGCAGTCGCGGGCCATGAGCGCGGGACTGAAGAAGCGCGGGTTCAAGTTCTGCGGCCCGACCATCTGCTACGCCCTCATGCAGGCTGCAGGGCTTGTCAACGACCATGTGACCGGGTGCTTCCGGCACGCGGAGTGTGGGGCGATCGGCGCTATTGCGTGACCGCGGTTTAGCCTCGCAGTCAGGTTGCATTTCACTTACCCGTATGGCATCCGTGCTCCTTGCTGGGCCGCAGCCCCGCTAGTTTGCGTGACCGCGGTTTTGCGTTGCAGTTGGATCAAGTTTTGTGGCCGTCGGCCGCCGCTGCTACTTGCTGGGGCGTAGCCCCGCTAGGAGAGGGCCAGCTTGAAGCCGGTGCCGTGCACCGTCTCGATCGGGTCCATCCCGCCGTCGCGCAGCTTGGCGCGCAGGCGACGGATGTGACTGTCGATGGTCCGGTCGCTGACCACGCGCCGACCCGTGTAGGCGCCCGCCATCAGGGCATCGCGGTCGCAGACCTTGCCGCGCTTGAGCGCGAGCGTTGTCAGCAATCCGAACTCCGTACGCGTCAGGTCGATGGAGCGTCCGGCCAGGGTCACGGTCTGGGCGTCGAGGTCGATGCGCAATGGCCCGGCGACGACCTCGTTGCGGGCCGGTGCTGCCAGTGCGTCGGCGCGGCGAAAATGCGCGTTGACGCGGGCCACCAGTTCACGGGGGCTGAACGGCTTGGTGATGTAGTCGTCGCCACCCGCTTCGAGCCCGATCACCCGATCCGGCTCGGCATCCTTGGACGACAGGAAGAGGATTGGCACGTTGCGGCTTTGCGGCGGGTTGGCTTCGACCGTGTCGCGGATCGCCCGGCAGACGTCGAGGCCGGTGAGCTCCGGCATGAGGATGTCGAGGATCACGAGATCCGGTCGGTGGCGCGTGAACTCGGCCAAGGTGGACCTGCCGTCGGCGGCTTCGACCACGTCGAACCCGGCCCGCCGCAACGCGAAGGAGATCACGTCGCGAATATGCGAATCGTCGTCGGCCACCAGGATCGTGCGCATCGACGAGAGCTTATCGCAAGTGGCGTTGTGCCCGGTGGCAGGGACGCGCCTAGACGGTGCGCGGACGTTCACGAGCGGCTACAGTTCGCAGCTTCGGATCGGCGAACGGACGGATGAGATGACCAGGGCGATTGGCGAGGCGGAGAAGGCGGCCTTCGCGCAGCGAGGATTCGTCGTTCTCGAATCCATCATCGACGCGGCGGATCTCGCGATGTTGCGCCGCGAGTGCGCCGTGTTCGTCGAGCGAACCGACGCCTGGCTTGCCAAGCGCGGCACCGACGTGTTCGGAATCACGCACCGCGGCAAGCGCTATTTCATCAGCAACCGCTACCGCGACAGCGAGGACCTGCCGAAGTTCGTGTTCGGGGAGACGATGCGTGCCGTTACCACGGCCTTCCTCGGCGAGACCGTCTACCTCTTCAATGAGCAGTGGGTCGTCAAGGGGGCCGAACAGGGCATGAAGTTCGCTTGGCACCAGGACTCCGGCTACGTGCAGTTCCGCGATCCCGGCAATCGCCACAAGCCCTATCTCACCTGTTGGTGTGCCTTGGACGACATGTCGGCGCCCAACGGCACGATCTCGGTCATGCCGCACGACCGCGTGGGCTCCCGCGATACCGTCTTCCCGCACCGGCGCGAGGAGGGCACGAACGACCTGGTCGGCTACGAGGGCGACGACCCCGGCGAACTGATCGAGATGCCGGCGGGAAGCGTGGCCGTGTTCTCGAGTACGAGCCTGCACCGCAGCGGCCCCAATACGACCGACCGCTGGCGCCGCGTCTATCTGACGCAGTACAGCGCCGAGCGCATCCACACCACGCACGGGGACCTTTGGGGCAAGGGCGTGCCGTTCGTCGAGAACGGCGAGTTGGTCTACGACCCGGCTACCGACGTCGCTGAATCCGAGCTGCTCAAGACCGCTGGTAGACCCGCCCGAAGTCGTCCCAGTAGTCGGCGTAGGTTTTCGTGACGCACTCGGCACCTTGTATCCGGCAGCCGCCGATTCTGCTTGCCAATACAGAGAGCGCCATGGCCATGCGGTGATCCTCGTAGGTTTCGAGGTCTGCGGGGTGCGGATCGTCGGCCGGGTAGATGGTCATGGCGTCGTCGTCTTCATCCACTTGAACGCCCACCTTGCGCAGTTCCGCCGTTCCGGCCGCAATACGGTCGCATTCCTTGACGCGAAGCGTCGCGAGTCCGGTCAATCGGGTGGGGGCCGGCAGGAACGGCGCGATGGCCATGGCTGTTGGAGCCGCGTCCGGCATGTTGCTGAAATCCACGGTGCCGAGAGCCTTGAGCTTGGCCGGCCCGGAAACCCGCACAGACGCGGGGCCGCGGTCGATCCGCGCGCCGGCGCGCTCGCACACCTCCGCAAAGGCGAACTCGCCTTGGTGGGTGTCGCTGCCCAGGTTCGAGAAGGACGCTGTGCCGCGGTGCAGGGTCGCGAGGGCCATGTGGTAGGTGGCCGCCGAAGCATCGCCCTCGATAACCACGCGACCGCCGCGGTACCGTCCCGGCGGCACGAAGACGGTGACGTCGTCCTTCCAGCGGACGATCCCGCCGCGCCGCGCCATTTCGGTCTCGGTGACACCAATGTAGGACGCGCTTGCGCGCTGACCTTCCAGGCGCAGCTTGAGGCCACTCGGGAAGCCCGGCGCCGACAGCAGGAGGGCCGTCAGGTACTGGCTGGTGACGTCGGTCCGCAGGCTTGCCTCGGGCGCGGGCGCGGCAGGCCCGGTGATCGAAATCGGCAGGAAGCCATCCGCCGACTCGACCGTGCAGCCGATCTGCTCGAGCGTCTCGAGGAGATCCCGGTTGGGCCGGTGGTGAAGTTGGGCATGTCCGCCGAACCTCGTGCGCGTGGTCCGCAGAGCGGCGTGCGCCAAGAGCAGTCGCAACGAGACGCCGCTCATGCCGAGATCGAGCTGCACGGCGCCGCGGGACTCGGCAGCCGGGCGCAACGTTGCGGTCTTGTCGTCGCGCGCGACCGAGGTGCCGAGTCTCCGAGCGCAGTCGAGCATGGCGTCGACGTCGTCGCAACGTGGCACGCCTTCCAGGCGGGTCGGCTCGTGCGCGAGGGTGGACATCAGGATGTGGCGGAGAGCGATCGACTTGCTGCCCGGCAGGACGAGGTCGAGCGCAAACGGCCCCCCCACGCGATCGATGCGGCGCGTCGTCATCGGTCGCCGAACCTTGAGCTCATGTCCCGTTATTTCCCGAATTTGTGGCGCAACGTGTACCAGCTCGGGTACGGGATCGGGCGTGGGTCCTTCTTGGAAGTCCAGAACCTGACGACGCGTCCGTCGGAGAGGCGAAGCGCTTTCGCGACCTCCTTGTTGGACAGGCCCTTCGCGTCCATCCACTCGCGCAGCTCCTGAGGTGTCGGCGGGTATTTCTTCATGGACATCGGCGTGGCTGTTCACCGGGCGCTTGGGATAATGAATCCTATCAAACCACGGGGAGGATCCACGTCGCACGTCAACCCGGCCCGACGTCGCGCATCGCGTCGGGCGGCGCTGGGCGAACTGCTACAATCGCCCGCTTTTCACCCATCCACGCAAAGGGGGAACCGACCATGGCGGAAGCCGTGCAAGCCGATCTGGAGGCCGACCTGAACAATCTCGTCATGAGCGAGGAGGTCGAGCCGCTCTACGCCGCCGTCAAGAAATTCATCCACGAAGAGGTCGAACCGCAGACCCCGGCCTATTTCGAAGCCGCGTTCGAACACGGTGACCGCTGGAGCCTTTCCCCTCGGCAGGAAGACATCCTCGGCGGGCTCAAGGACCAGGCGAAGTCCAACGGCTTGTGGAACTTCTTCCTTCCCGACGCCGACACGGGCGAGGGCCTGAAGAACCTCGACTACGCCTACATCGCGGCTGAACTGGGCAAGAACCCGATCGCGTCGGAGTGCCTGAACTGCAGCGCCCCCGACACGGGCAACATGGAGGTGCTCGAACGCTACGGCACGCCCGAGCAGAAGGAGAAATGGTTGAAGCCGCTCCTCGCGGGCGAGATCAGGTCGGCCTACGCCATGACCGAACCCAACCTCGCCTCGTCCGACGCCAAGCAGATCGCGACCCAGGCGCGCCTCGACGGCGACGAGTGGGTCTTGAACGGCGAGAAGTTCTACATCTCCGGTGCTGGCGACAGCCGCTGCAAGATCATGATCACCATGGTGCAGACCAACCCCGACGCGCCGCCGCACCGTCAGCAGTCGCAGATCCTCGTACCGAAGGACACGCCGGGCGTCGACATCATCGAGCCGATGACCGTGTTCGGCCACGACGACGCGCCCCACGGCCATATGCATCTGCGGTTCAACGACTGTCGCGTTCCGAAGGAGAACATGCTGCTCGGCGAAGGCCGCGGCTTCGAAATCTCCCAGGGCCGCTTGGGGCCGGGCCGGATCCATCACTGCATGCGCTCGGTCGGCCAGGCGGAACGGGCGTTGGACCTGATGGTGCGACGCGGCATGTCCCGCGAAGCATTCGGCAAGCCGCTCGTCCAGCTTGGCAAGAACCTCGAACTGGTCTCGCGCGCCCGCATCGAGATCGAGGCCATGCGCCTCATGGTCCTGAAGGCGGCCAAGGCCATGGATGTCCTCGGCAACCGCGAGGCCCGGGTCTGGGTGCACATGGTCAAAGCGATGATCCCGGAACGAACGTGCCAGATCATCGACCAGGCGATCCAGATCCATGGCGCAAGCGGGGTGTCGCAGTGGACGCCGCTGGCCGGCATGTACACGGGCCAGCGAACGCTGCGGATCGCGGACGGGCCCGACGAGGTCCATCACTTGGTGGTTGGTCGCGCGGAACTGCGCAGGTACGACGAGAACTTCGGGCGCAGCTAGGTTTTCTCGACCGCGGTTCATCTGTGCGGTTGAGCGAGGGTTTCTGGCCGTCCGACCCTGGCGGGTACTGCTAGAGCCTCGCGCACACGGCGTCGTCGGGTCCGTGGACACGCCGTGGACGCGTCACGCATGATCGTGCGGGGAACGATTGCGGTATAATCGCGCGTTTCCCCCGGGAGCTTCTATGCGTCCGCTCGCGACGGCGTTCGTCTGGGTTGTGGCCCTCGCTGCGGTCGATGGTTTCGGGGCGGGCGCGGCCGTGTTCGGCAGTTTTGCAAGCCCCACGCTGGCAGAGGCTTTGCGTCAGCGAGTTGCGGTCGAAGTCGCGCCCGACGCACGCACCGTCCGGGTGGCGTTGAACGGTGTTACCAGCATTCGTGTGATCGCCGGGGAAGGGGACGCGCCGGGTGGCATTCGCGCGCTGATCGAGCGAGGCAAGGCTGCCGGTTACACGGACGCCTGGTACTGGGCTGGCGCGCCTGCCGAGGGGAGCAAGCCCGCCCCATCGAGCCGGACGCAGACCTCAACGAGGGCGCTCGCAACAAGCGGGCCAATCGCCCTGCCGAGCACGGCACCGCCACCGGGCACCGAAACCGCCGCAGCCGTCGCGTTGCCCGTTGGCGGCCCCACCGCGCCGCTGGTCGCCGAGATCGGCCCGACGCGGCCGATCGGCGTCGGTGACAGCCTTCGCCTGGTCGCCAGCTCGGCCGATGGCGAAGCCATCGTCGTGCCGCGTTACGACACGGTCGAGATTGAACTCGACGGTCACCTCGACGAGCCGGTGTGGAGGGAAGTTCCGGGCTACGACGACATGGTCGTGGTCGAACCGGATACGCTCGCGAACACCCGGTTCCGGACCGTGGCCCGGTACCTGTATACCGACCGCGGGCTCTATATCGGCGTCTGGAACGAACAACCGCCCGAGACCTTGATCGCGCGGTTGTCGTCGCGCGACGTCTACATCAACCGCGACGGATGGGGAATCACCCTCGACACGTCGGGCGAGGGGCGCTACGGCTATTGGTTCAACATCAACCTCGGCGGCTCTGTCCTCGACGGCAAGGTCGCCCCGGAGCGCACCTTCACGCGTGAGTGGGATGGACCGTGGAACAGCGCGACCGTCCAACTCGACGATGGGTGGAGCCTGGAGGTTTTCCTGCCCTGGTCGATGATGACCATGCCCCCGGGCGACGGCGACCGGGCGATGGGCATGTACACCAGCCGCAAGGTTGCCTACATCGACGAGCAATGGGGATGGCCCGCGCTGCCGTTCACCGGCGCGCGGTTCATGTCCGCGCTGCAACAGATGCGGCTGCCGGGCGTGCAGCCGAAGCAGCAGTTGGCGCTGTTTCCCTATACCGCCACCGCGATGAACAATGTCCGGGGCGAGGAAAGCTATAGCGCCGGCTTCGATGTCTTCTGGCGCCCGTCGTCGAATCTCCAGGTCACGGCCGCGGCGCGCCCCGATTTCGGTGCCGTCGAGTCCGACGACGTGGTGGTGAACCTGACGGCACGAGAGACCTATTTCCCGGAGAAGCGCCTGTTCTTCATGGAGGGCAGCGAGATCTTCACGACCTCCCCGCGGTCCCGCGTCTTCAGCGGTTCGGGCGGCAGCGGGGCGCGGCGCACCCGCTCCACGTTCTTCCGCACGCCGTCGACCTTGCTCAATACCCGCCGCATCGGCGGGGCCGCCGTCGGCATCGAAATGCCTGACGACGTCACGGTCGCGGGCCACGAGCGTTCATTGCCTTCCATGTTGCTCGGTGCCGCCAAGGTGACCGGCGAGAACGGGCCCGTACGCTACGGCGTGCTCACCGCGTTCGAGGACGACCCGGTGCTGCGCGGCGAGCGCGACGACGGCACGCCGGTTTCGGTCCACGGCGTCGGTCGCGACTTCGGCGTGGCACGCATCCTCTACGAGCGTACCGGCGCGGGCCGCCAGTCGATTGGCTACCTCGGCACGCTGGTCGACCACCCCAGTGTCAACGCCGCGGTGCACGGCGTCGACGCGCACCACTTGAGCGGCAACGGCAAGTGGCGCACCGACGTGCAGGCCATGATGAGCGATGTCGACGGTACGGCGGGTTATGGGCTCTGGACCGACATGCAGTACACCCAGCGCCAGGGCTTGACCCACATGCTGGCCTTCGACTACCAGGATCGATCCCTCGATATCAACGATCTCGGCTTCCTGAGCCGCAACGACATGATCGGCGGTCGCTACGGCCTCTGGTTCTCCCGCTCCAACGTCGGCTGGCTGCGGCGCCTGTCGGTCAACGCGGCTGTGGGGCGCTACGTCAACGAGGCCGGCCAGGTCGTGCAGGCTGGCGCGTTCATCGGCAACAGCTTCACGTTTCACAACCGCAACCAGTTGCGCGCCATGGTCAATTACTTCACGCCGCAGTGGGAGGACCTCGAGAGCCGCGGCAACGGCGCGTTCAAGGTTCGCCCCAGGGCCATCGCGAACCTGAGCTACGGCACCGATACCAGCAAGGCGTTCGCGTGGAGCGTGCAGGTGAACTGGATGCAGGAGGAGATCAAGGATGCCATGCGCAGCCTGAGCGCGGGTTTCACCTACAAGCCCATGGACCGCTTCTCGCTGGATTTCGACCTGACGCGCACGGACCAGAAGGCTTGGCTGCTATGGCAGGGCGAGCGCGACTTCGCCACCTACGAGGCCGCCGGTTGGCAACCGCAACTCGCGATGGATCTCTTCCTCACTGCGCGCCAACAGCTTCGCCTCACCATGCAGTGGGCCGGCATTCGCGCCGAGGAGCGCGAGTTCTGGCGCATTCCGACCGGCGAAGGCGGCCGGCTTGTACAGGTTGACGAGGACCCTTCGGAGGGCGACCGTATCAACATCAACCGGCTGACCGCGCAGTTCCGGTACCGCTGGGAAATCGCACCATTGTCGGACCTGTTCGTGGTCTATACCCGGGGCAGCAATGCGTTCACCGAGGACGACGACCCGTTCGGCGACATGCTGAACGACGCCTTGGCGCGGCCGATCGTCGACCTCCTCGTGGTGAAACTGCGCTATCGGTTCGGGGGCTAGGCAAGGTGGCCGTCGTCGAGACCTCGTATGGTCGCCTGCGCGGTGCCGAAGCCGACGGCGTCGCCGTTTTCAAGGGCATCCCTTTCGCCTCGCCACCGGTCGGCGACTTGCGCTGGCGGGCGCCGGAAGCACTTCAGGCGTGGCCGGGCATCCGCGAGGCGCTGGAATTCGGTCCGTGCGCCATACAGTCGACGATCCCCGGAGATGTCGGTGAACTGATCGGCATAGCGACCGGGGAAACCAGCGAGGACTGCCTCTATCTGAACGTGTGGACGCCAGGCTTGGACGCCGCCAAGCGCCCGGTGATGGTCTGGATTCACGGCGGCGGCAACACGGTTGGGGCGGGCTCGCAACCGCGGGTGAACGGCGAGCACCTCGCGCGGGTCGGCGACGTGGTCGTCGTCACGGTCAACTACCGCCTTGGCGCATTGGGGTTCCTGCATGCGCCCGCGCTCGGCGCCACCGGCAACGAAGCGCTCCTCGACCAGGTTGCCGCGCTCAGATGGGTACGCGCGGAGATCGCGGCTTTCGGCGGCGATGGGAACAACGTCACCGTTTTCGGTCAATCCGCTGGTGGTTTCGACATTGCGCAGTTGATGGCGATGCCGGCGGCCGAAGGCTGCTTCGACAAGGCGGTCCCGATGAGCGGCTCGCTGACCGAGCAGGTGACGGCATCCGCAGGTGAGGAGACGGCCACGGCTCTCGCCCGGGAGTTGACCGGGGGATCCTTCGATCAACTGCGCGACGTCCCGGCCGCGGACATCCTGGCCTGCCAGTCGCGGATTCCCGGCGCGCGCTGGGCTCCGACACGCGACGGCGTCGTGCTGCCGGAAGACGCGCGCACCGCGCTCGGCGAAGGCCGATACACGTCCGGCATGCCGCTCTTGATCGGTCATACGCGCGACGAGTCGACGCTTTTCACCGCTTTCAACGAACGCTTCGCGAACATGGACCGCGAAGCGCTCGTCGCGCTGGCCCGCGAGCCATTCGGCGAGCGAGCCGAGCGAGCCGTTGCCTGCTACGAGAGCGACCGGCGCGAGGCGGGTTTGCCCGTGGAACCCTTGGACGTCTGGGCGGCGATCAGCACCGATCGCATGTTTCGGCTTCCGGCGATTCGTACGGCCGAATGCCATGCCCGGCATACCCCGAACGTGTGGATGTACCGCTTCGACCGGGAATCGCCGGCGCACGATGGTCGCTTGGGGGCGTGCCACTCCCTGGACATCCCCTTCGTTTGGGGCACCCATGCACTGCCCGCGATGCAGCGCTTCTGCGGTCGAGACGACGGCGTGCGTCGACTGTCGGCACGGGTGATGGCGAGCTACCTGGCCTTCGCCCGGGATGGCGATCCGAACAACGAACTCGTGCCGGCTTGGCCGACCTACGACCCCGCACGTCGGACGACGATGCTCTTCGACGACGACCTCAAGCTGGCCGATGCACCGCTCGATGGCATTCGCGCGTTCTCGGAAGGCGAAGCCGCATGACGGCGCGCGCCATCGTGGGCTTGGCGGCCGTCCTTTTCGGCTGCGCGACGGGGGCCGAGGACGCCGAACGCGAGCCGGCTGGCGAGGGCGTCGAGGAGGTCATCGTTCGCGCGGAAGCTTCGGTCGCCGTAGCGCAGGGCGCCGTCGCCAGCGTCTCGACCGTTGACGAAGACGCCATCGACCTCGCCCGCGCCAACCATCCGAACGAGATCCTGGTTCGCGTGCCGGGCGTGTGGGTTGCGCGCGCCTCGGGACAGGAACACCTGACCGCCATTCGTTCCGGGGTCCTGGCGGGCCCCGGGGCCTGCGGCGGCTTCCTGCTCCTTGAGAACGGCGTTCCGATCCGACCATCGGGCTTCTGCAACATCAACAATCTCTTCGAGATGAACACCGAACTCGCGGACGCCATCGAGGTGGTGCGCGGTCCGGCGAGCGCCCTGTTCGGCGGCAATGCCTTGCATGGCGCAATCAACACCGTGACCGCGACGTCCGCCGAGGGCTTGCGCGCAAGCGTCGAGGTGGGTCCGTACGAATACAGTCAGGCGCGCGCAACAGTCGGTGGTTCTGCATGGCGGTTGAACGCGCTGACGACCTCGACGAACGGCTATCGCGACCAAACGGGATTCGGCCAGCACAAGCTCGTCGGTGGCGGTTCGAATGCGGTCGGCGGGTGGTTGGTCACCAGCGCCCTGGCGGCGACCCTGCTCAATCAGGAAACCGGCGGCTATGTACGTGGCTTCGAGGCTTACGACTCGCCGCTTCGACGCAGCAATCCGAACCCCGAGGCCTACCGCGATGCGTGGTCGATGCGGGCGTCGACGGCGTGGCAGCGTCCGTTGGCGGACGGCCGTGAGTTGACCGTCACCCCGTACGCGCGCCGCTCGTCGATGGCCTTTCTCCAACACTTCCTCCCGGGCCAGCCCTTGGAACGCAATGGCCAGTCCAGTGCCGGCGCACAGTTCCACCTGCGCGGCCATGGCGTCTGGCGGTGGACCGCGGGGGCGGTGGTGGAGGGTTTCTCCGCGACCCTGTCGGAGCGCCAGGCGCGCGCCACGACCGGATCCGCGTTCCTCGTCGCGACACGCCCGGCGGGGACGCACTACGACTATCGGGTGAGCGGACTCACCATGGCGGCTTTCTACGATGCCGACATCGACTTGGCCGACCGGCTGGACCTCATCGCCAGTGCGCGACTTGAGCGCAACGACTACGAGTACGACAACCGTCACCTGGTCGGCAATACCCGCGATGACGGCAGCGCGTGTGGCTTCGGCGGCTGCCTGTACACGCGGCCGGCGGATCGGGACGACGCCTTCACCAACTGGGCCGGCCGGGTCGGCCTCGAATTCACGCCGCGGCCGGGGCAGGCCTTCTATGCGGTGGCGGGCCGCGGGTTTCGCCCGCCGCAAACCACGGAACTCTACCGGCTGCAGCAGGGCCAGGTTGTCGCGGACCTGGCGAGCGAAACGCTACGTTCCCTGGAGGCCGGGTTGCGGACCGCGGGGTCCGATGTCGAACTCGACGTGGCGGTCTACGCCGAAACCACGGACAACCTGATCTTTCGCGACGCGGGCGGCTACAACGTGAGCGACGGCGAGACCCGGTCCACGGGCGTCGAAGCCGACTTGGGGTGGCGACCAGCCGCCGGCCACGCACTGCATCTGGTCGCGAGCTACGCCCGCCACCGGTATGCGTTCACGCGAGACGCTGGCCGTGGCGAGCGGATCGTGGACGGCAACGAGGTCGATACGGCGCCACGGTGGTTGGCGAGCGCGCGGTGGCGGTGGACGTCGGAGGCGCTGCGCTCCGAGCTTGAGGCGGTGTACGTGGGAGAGCACACCGTGGACGCCGCGAATACCGCCCACTACGAGGGCCACACCCTGTTCAATTGGCGCGGGTCGTGGCAGGTCGCGCCCAGGGCACGGTTGTTCTCGCGGATCGTGAACCTCTTCGACATCGCCTATGCCGACCGCGCGGACTACGCCTTCGGCAGCTACCGCTATTTCCCCGGGATGCCGCGCCAGGTCTACGTGGGCGT
>LXNJ01001592.1_pt1 | contig 13263 bp, 11 predicted proteins | sample 809081 | NCBI WGS metagenome assembly LXNJ01 (sample SAMN04870510, study PRJNA318959) | sponge metagenome | biome: sponge; feature: marine sponge reef; material: water | host: Petrosia ficiformis | place: Greece: Milos, Mediterranean Sea | collected 2013-05-29 | depth 5-7 m
GGACAGGGTGCCTACGATGCGGCTGCGCTGGCGATAAAAGCCGCGCAGTTCGCGCCGCCACAACGTAGCGACGCACAAGCAGAAGCTGGCGCTGGCTGCCGTTTGGCCGCCCGCCACAGGCAGAGCGACAACTGCACCTTGGGGCGCATCGGACATCGAGTCAATCAGCGGCAGACCAGTGAAGAATGCAACTGCAAGTCTATTTTAGCGCGGAGCAGCTGTGCACCTTATAGCTCCAGTAGATAGCCCGGCTTACCAACGTTGGCCGCCAACGTCACGCCTAGACGCGCGATCCGCCCGGCACCCTCGTGGATATGGCCGCAAAAGCAGTACTCCGGCTGGTGCTCGTCGATGTAGTCGCGAACAGCTTTGGAGCCGAAGTGCAGGCCGGGACCGGCCTCGTCAAGAGCTGTGTTCAAGGGCGGGGCATGGCAGACCAAGACCTGCGGGAAACGGCCGGCGAAGCGGCCCAGGCGGGTGGCCAAGTCCTCCTCCGAATATTCTCCGGGAGTGTCGAACGGGGTCGGGTTGGAATAGCCCAAGCCGGCGAAATGCACGCCGCCCAGTTCGTAAACGGCCTCGTGAAAGCTGCGAAAGCCGTGGCAACCGCAAAATTCTCGCACCTGCTCGTCTGTCTCATTGTTGCCCGGCATGACCCAGAGGCGCTCGCCGAGCGAGGCGAGCACCTCCGCGCAGGGTTCGAGCGGAGCCGGCCAGGTGACCAAGTCGCCGGCGGCGATGTAGATATCTGCTTCGACAGCGATGGCCTTCCGCAAGCTGGCGAAGTCCCCGTGGATGTCGGAAAAGATCTGGACGCGCATCACTAATCCACGTCAGCCTTGGGATGGCGCCGGGTCGCCCCCAGCCGCTCGGAAGCCTTCCCGATGACCTTGGCCTCCGCCTGTTCCCTGCCTTCAGCTTCGGCCCTGGCGATGTTCGCGCCCGGCGAGACGTTGTCCGCCTTGGCGTGCCAAGTCTCGCCGATTCGGTAGGTGGTGATGCGTACCGGCCACCCCGCAAGCTCAAGATCGGTGATGCTAAACTCTTCGGCTTTCATGCGCCGCGCTCGACCGGTGCCCCGACCAAGTTGCCCCACTCGGTCCACGATCCGTCGTAGTTGCTCACGCCGTCGTAGCCCAGAAGGTACTTGAGCACGAACCAGGAATGGCTGGAGCGCTCGCCGATGCGGCAGTAGGCCACGATGGGCCGGTCCCCCTTGATGCCCTCGGCGGAGTAGATTCCGCTCAATTCTTCGGCACTCTTGAACGTGCCGTCCTCAGCGCAGGTCTTGCCCCACGGAATATTCCGCGCGCCCGGAATGTGCCCGCCGCGCTGGCAGGTCTCGGGCAGGCCCGGCGGTGCGAGGATCTCGCCGCTGAACTCGGCCGGGCTGCGCACATCGACCAGATCAACCGCGCCAGCGCCCGACGCGTCCCGGACTTGGCCCAAGAACGCCCGGATCGAAACGTCGGGATCCGGGGCGGAGTAGTCGGCCGGCACGACTTCAGGAGCGTCTCGGGAGAGCTCGCGCCCTTCGGCCAGCCACTTCACCCGGCCGCCGTTCATCAGCCGGACATCCGCGTGGCCGTAGATCTTCAACTGCCAGAAGGCCCAAGCGGCGAACCAGTTGTTGTTGTCGCCGTAGAGCACCACTGTCGTATCCCTGCCGATGCCGCTGTCGCCCAGCAACTTCTCGAACCGGTTCTTGGGCAGGATGTCGCGCACGAGTGTGTCGCAGAGCTGGCTGTCCCACGCCCAGCCGATCGCACCGGGCACGTGACCTTCGTCGTATGAGCCCGTGTCCACGTCGACTTCGACGACTCGGACGCCGGTGTCGCGGCTGTGTTGGGCCACCCAATCCGTGGTGACCAGAACCTCTGGATGCGCATAGCTCGCCATAATCGCTTGTTCTCCTTCGCCTGCCTAGCAAGGCCCGATGACTAATCCATTGATTATAGGTCGGGCGCGGGCGCGGAAACCGCGGCAACGCAGCGAGCCCGGCGGCCGATGCGGCTCGCTTGCGAGCGGCCAAGATCCGAAGGGATGGCCCCCCCCCCGTTTCTGGCGCTGCCCCTTGGGCCTGGCAGCGGCTCCAGCTGCGGCGTTTGCATGTTTACAAGCATTTGACGAAGGTCTAGTGACCACTGAACGGCACCCCGCGCCTAGACAAACAGCCCCTTGACGCAGCGTTTTCCCGCCGCGCACTGGCCCACAGACCGCCCCGTCATGTCCTCCAGCAGCGCTCTTTTCATTGCGGACCAAGTTCGAGATCGGTTGGCGGACTTCGAGCCGGTGTCGCTGGAAACCGTCGGGCTGCGCGCGTCGCAAGATCGCTGTGATACGAAGTTCTTGCTTTCCCACGACCAGTTGCTGGCGGCGCTCGATGGCCTGCACGAGCACTACACCGTCTTGGAAGTCGGCGGCGCGCGCCTGCACCGCTACCGGACGCTGTATTTCGACACCGCTGGCTTCGACTTATACCGGAGGCACCAGCGGTCCTCACGCAGCGCTCTCAAGATTCGTAGCCGCCACTATGTGGACTCAGGCCGCTCGTTCTTCGAGCTCAAGCGCAAGGTAGGGCCTCGCCGCTCGCTCAAGGCGCGGACGGAGACCCCAGCCATTGTGACCGAGCTGTCCGCCGCGCAAGGCGCCTTCATAGCGGCGAATGCTCCCATCAACGGCGAGTGCTTGCGTCCGGCCGTGTGGAATCGATTCGAGCGTGTCACGCTCGCGAGCAAGAAGAGTCGCGAGCGCGTGACACTCGACATCGGCATTCAGTTCGAGTGGCAGTCTGGCGAGGTCCGCATTCCGGGCATTGTGGTGGGCGAGCTGAAGCAGGAGCGCTTCGACCGCACCTCTGCATTCTTTCGCCACATGCGCTCGATCGGATCCCGTCCGACCGGGTTCAGCAAGTATTGCGTGGGCGCGGCGCTGCTGTACCCGCAGTTGAAACGGAATCGGGCGCGGCCCAAGCTCCGCATGCTAGCTAGACTGGCCCACGGAGACCCCGATGCAGCCTGAATTGCTCACCCACCTTGCCGGAGCCGGCTTCAATCTCGCCGTGGCCCTGCTGATCGTCCGGCTGATCTACTACCCGACCACGCAGGACAAGCAGTATGTGCTGACGTTCCTGACGTTCAGCACGGTCACCTACTTCGTGCTGGGCCTGCTGACCAGCGTCGATCTGAGTATCGGCGTAGGTTTCGGGCTGTTTGCGATCTTCTCAGTTCTGCGCTATCGCACGGATACGATCTCGGCCCGCGAGATGACCTACCTGTTCGTCCTGATCGCCTTGGCGGTAATGAATTCAGTGCTGGCGACGCAGAGCGACTACCCGCGAATGCTGGCATCCAACGCAGTCGTCGTCCTGGTGATGTTCGTGCTCGAGCGCGAATGGGGCTTTCACTTCGAGGCCAGCAAGCAGATCAACTACGACAAGATCGAGCTGGTGCTGCCAGCGCGCAAGGACGAGCTGTTGGCCGACCTGCGGGCCAGGACCGGACTGCCAATTCGCCACGTGGCTGTTGGGCGTATGGATCTGGTCCGCGACACCGCCGAGCTGACGCTCTTTTTCGACGATCGGGAACAACAGGCGGCGGCTCGCGCTAACGGGACAAAGGAAACAACATGAACTCGCAATGCAAAGCTCTCGGCTTGGCCGCCGTCGCGGCAACCTTCGCAGTGCTCTGTGCGCAAGGCCCGCCCGGCATGATGCGGACGCTCCCGGTGATGGCCGCACTCGATGCGGACGCAGACGACATGCTCTCAGCGGAAGAGACCGCCGCCGCTCCCGCCGCTCTGGCAACGCTCGACAGCGATGGCAACGGCATCCTCAGTCCAGACGAACTCGTACCTAGCTTCGGGAGCAGGCGGGGCGGCGAGGGCGGAGTGCGGCCGGAGGGTCCGGGCAGGGGCGGGCGCGGCGCCGCGGCAGCCCGAGGAGCGGGCCGGGGCGGCCCCGCGGATATGCTGCGCCGCATCCCCGTGATGGCAGCCCTCGATACTGACGGTGACGGGCAAATCAGGCCCGAGGAGATCCAACAGGCAGCAGCGTCGCTGGCGACGCTCGATGCCGATGGCAACGGTACGTTGAGCGGGGACGAACTGCTGCCCCGCTTCGGAGGGCGCGGCGGGCCCGGCCGAGGCCAAGGCCCACCCGCCGGTGGGCTGCCAATCGTGGATGCGCTGGACGCCAACGGGGACCTCGAAATTTCAGCGACCGAACTAGCGGCAGCCAGCGCGTCGCTGCGCTCATTGGACGCGGATGGAGATGGCCTCGTCAGCGAGAGCGAAATGTTGCCTAGTGGGGGCGGCTTTGGCGGGCGCGGTCCGGGCGGTCCCGGAGGCATGTTGCGCACGCTCCCTGTCGTGAACGCACTCGACAGCGACGGCAGCGGGAACCTCGAGGCGGCGGAGATCGAGGCAGCCAACACTGCGCTAGCAACGCTAGACAACGACGCCGACGGAACACTCGCCGCGGGCGAATTCCTGCCCAGCCGCGGCGGCAGGGGTCGTGGCGGACGCGGTTTCGGCGGGGGCCCGGGCGGCTTCGGCGAAGTCGCAGCCGAGCGCAAACAGCCCGAGGAGTTGACTCCGGACGAGGGCGCAGCCACGATTCCCGACCGGGCGACCTTCGAAAAGTTCTCCTACCAAGGCGAGCAGGTCATGGTCGACGCCGGCCTGCGCGGCCTCGAATTCGTCAAGTTCGTTATCACCGAGGCTAGTTCCGACGCCCCGCAGATGTACTTCATGAACACCGAGAATTTCCGCGCCCACCCGCAATTCATGCGCTCCGTAGGACTGAGCTTCAGCGGGCGCGGCGGCCAGTCCGGCACGATGCGCGGTGTCTTGGTGTTCCGCCCGCTGCTAACCGCCCCGAACGGCCAAGCGGGGCTGTATACGTTCGAATTCGAGCCGAGGGATTCGTACCCGTTCGCAATGATCCGGCTCGCCCACGACCTGCTCGTCGAGCACGCTCCGATCACTGAAGGTCAGCTAGCCTACTACCCGCTGCCCGCCGCTGTCGCTCGCTACGAGCAGGAGCGCGAGCAATACGAAGCCGCCAATCTGGCGGTCTTCAGGGAAGAGGATCTCTTCGGTGACATTGCCTACCTTCCGCTAAACGCGGCAGAGGGCTTCGGCTACCTGCGGCTGATGTCGCACGACGAGCGCCCGAGGGCGCGCGACGTGGTGCTCTACGAGAGCCTCCCCAACGAGATGTCACGCGTGGGCGGGATCATCACCGGCGTTCGGCAGACGCCCTTGTCGCATGTGAACCTGCGAGCGGTGCAGGATGGCGTGCCGAATGCATTCATCAAAGGAGCAGCTGAGAACCCCGAGATCATCGGCCTGCTCGGCAAGTACGTCTACTACAGCGTCAGCCCCGACGGCTACCAGCTGCGCGAAGCAACCGTTCAGGAGGTGGACAGCCACTTCGCCAAGTTGCGACCGGACGAATCTCTCGCTCCGCAACGCGACCTCAGCGTCACGGCCATTCGGCCGCTGAGCGAACTCGGCTTTGCGGACGCTGCCAGTGTGGGCGTGAAGGCGGCCAACGTCGCCGCGCTGGGCAGCCTGGACTTCCCGGCGGGCGTGGTGCCGGAGGGCTTCGCTATACCGTTCCACTTCTACGACAGCTTCATGCGCCACAACGGTCTCTACGACCAAGCTGCGGCGATGATGGCCGTGCCGGACTTCGCAACCGACACCGCTGTGCGTGAAGAGGCACTGCGGCAATTCCGCAAAGCGGTCCGCGCTGGCGAAACGCCCGGCTGGATGCTGGCGGATTTGCAGTCCATGCACGAGCGCTTTCCGGTCGGCCGTCCGGTCCGCCTGCGCTCCAGCACCAACAACGAGGATCTGCAGGGGTTCAGCGGCGCCGGCCTGTACGACTCGTTCACGCACCACCCCGACGAGGGCCACATTGCCAAGTCCGTCAAGCAGGTATACGCCAGCCTTTGGAATTTCCGCGCCTACGAAGAACGCGCCTTCTTCCGCATTGATCACATGGCAGCCGCGATGGGCGTGCTGGTCCACCCAAACTATGAGGGCGAGCATGCCAACGGCGTCGCAGTGACCGAGGACATCGTCTACCAAACCGGTGGCGACGGCCGCCCGCGAATGTACTACGTCAACACCCAAGTGGGCGAGGATCTAGTCACGAACCCCGAGGGCGAGTCCATCCCGGAAGAACTGCTGCTGAGCACGCGCGGCGCCCGGGACGACAAGTTCATCCGCAGTTCCAACCGCACCGCTGACGGGGGCATGATCCTCAACGACGAGCACCGCAACGAATTGCGCAGCTACCTGCGGACTGTGCACGGAAAATTCCGCGATCTGTACCAAGTGACCGCCAACGAGCGGTTCGCCATGGAGATCGAGTTCAAGATCACCTCCGACGGGCGGCTGGCGGTCAAGCAAGCCCGCCCGTGGGTGTTCCGCTAAATCCCCGGGCCGCCGCCTACTCGACCAGACAGGCGTCGATGTCGGCGACCTCGACAGCGCCCTGCTTGATCAGGCGCCACTGCAATGGCGTGATATCGATAGTGGTGGAAGCCGGCCCCTCGATGATCCCGCCGTCGACGACCAGGCTGATGCGCCCGTCCATGGTCCCGAGCACCTCGAAGCCGCTGCGACACGTGGGCTTGCCCGACACATTCGCGCTAGTGGCGATCAGCGGCGTTCCAAATTCGGCGACCAGCCGCTTCGCCAGCGCAGACGCGGGACGGCGCAGCGCCAGCCTGCCGGTGTTGCCGGTCACGCGCAAGGGCACCTTGGAAGAGGCCTGCACGATCACGGTCAGCAAGCCTGGCCAGAAGCGCCGCGCCAGCAGGTAGAAGCTGGACGGCAGTTCCCCGGCGTACTCGACGGCCATCGCCACGGAGTCGACCAGCAGCGGCAGCGAGCGATGCGCCTCCCGGCCCTTCGCCTCGAAGACCTTCGACACGGAGTTGAGGTTCAGCGGGTCGGCCACCAGCACATACAGGGCATCGCTGGGAATCGCGATCACCTGACCGCCGCGCACGGCCCTGATCGCCGCTTCGACGGCGGCGTCGTCCGGTTCGTCAGCCGAAGTTTCAATCAAGTGGGTAGTCAATCGAAAGCCTCACCCTTTCCCGAGAGCGGCATGCGAGCAGCGCCGACCCCGTCGGGACCGGTGGCGAAACTGGGCACTCCACAACACTAACGCCACCCTCCGATTTAAGCAAAGAGCGAATCCGTCTTGTATCTTAGGGCGTAATAACACCAGTCGGGGTTGGGGTTGCGCCGCGGTCACGAGACATCACGCTCGCGCTGGCCAGGAAGTGAGCCGCTATTGCCCGCATCTAAAGGAGGAACAGACAGATGCCTCGCATCGCAAAGACTGTCTTGGTCATAGCCAGCAGCCTCGTGGCCTGCACGGGAGCGTTCGCGCAGCAAGACCAAGGCAATATCACCGGCACAATCACCGATTCCACCGGAGCGGTGATCCCCGGGGCGAACATCACAGCACGAGAGACCAGCACGAACGTGACGCTGCTCTCGTCGTCAAACGAGGGCGGCGTCTACGTGGTCGGACCGCTCAAGATCGGCACGTACGAAATCTCGGTCGAGACCGACGGCTTCAAGAAATCCGTGCGCACGGGAGTGGAAATTCACGCCGGTGACCGCATCGGGATCAACTTCGAGCTCGAAGTCGGCGATCTGGTAGAGGTCGTCACGGTCGAAGGCACCACGCCGGTGCTGAAGACCGAGAACGCCACGCTGGATTACACGGTCGAGCGGAAGCAATTGGAAGACTTCCCGCTCAACGGCCGCAGCTACCAGTCGCTGGGACTGCTCAGCGCGGGCGTCGCCCCGGAGATCGGCGGCCGCGACCGCGGACCCCTTGGCACGACGTCGTTCGGCAACGGGTTGAGCGTCAACGGCCAGCCTGCTCTGCAAAACAACTACCTGATCGACGGCGTTGACAACAACTCGACCGTGATGGGCCTGCAGGACCGCAAATCCCAGGCGGTCATCCCCTCCCTCGACGCCGTGCAGGAGATGAAGGTCCAGACCTCAAACTACTCTGCTGAGTACGGCCGCAACGCGGGCGGCGTAATCATGGTGTCGATTCGCGGCGGCACCAACGAATTCCACGGCAGTGCGTATGAGTTCATCCGCAACGACGTCTTCGATGCGCGCCCGGCGTTCGGGCGCAACGACCGCGACGGCGACGGCAAGGCAGATCCCGCCGTGCTACGCCAGAACCAATGGGGCGGCACATTCGGCGGCCCGGTCGTCAAGAACAAGGCATTTTTCTTCGGCAGTGTCGAGACGTGGAACGTGCGGCGCGCCCAAAGCGACCTCGTGGTCGTGCCGACGCAACTGGAGCGATCTGGCGACTTCAGCCAGACGGCCGGGCTGAGCACACTGCTCGATCCCAACTCTTCGGCCGTGCCGGGCGAGCGCACCGCATTCACGAACAACACAATCCCGGCGAACCATGCCCTGCGCGACCCGGTCGGCAGCGCGCTAGCCGAACTCTACCCGGAGCCGAACCTCTCGGATCCGGCCACGCGCAACAACTTCACCAGCGGCGAGCCTTGGATGACGGACCGCGTGCAGTACGACTTCCGCTACGACCAGACATTCTCCACCAAGGACAGCTTGTTCGTGCGCTACAGCACGTATACCTTCGACCAGAATCGCGGGGCACCGCTACCGGGCATAGCGCGCGGAGGCGTCGGCAACGACCGCGCTCGCGACGACAACGGCGGCTCGCACTTCGTGCTTTCCGAGACCCACGTGTTCACTCCCAATGTCATCAACGAGTTCCGCTTCGGGCGCAAGTTTCTCGGCGTGAACAAAGACATCGATTCCGACGTGCTCTTGGCCGACCTCGCCGGTCAGTACGGGCTGCGCGGCGTGGACACCTCTGACAACATCAAAGGCTTGCCCCGGTTCGCAATGGCTGGCAACTTGCCTTTCATTGGCTTGGGAGGCTCGGGCTTCCAGCCCAACATCAAGGACACGTGGACCTACCAGTGGATGAACAACCTCACCGTGATCCGCGGCAACCACAGCATCAAGTTCGGGGCGGACGTTCGCTATGACCGGACGAACATCGAGGGTTCGCAGAACGCTCGAGGCATTTTCAACTTCAACGGCAAGTTCACCGGCATTAGCATGGCCGACTTCATGATGGGCTGGATCAACAACGTCACCAAGAGCACTCAGGTCCTGAGCGACCAGCTGTTCCGCAGCTACATGTTCTTCGTCCAAGACGATTGGAAGGTCACGCCGAATCTGACGTTGAACCTGGGCGCGCGCTACGAGCTGACCTCCCCGTGGTTCGCCGAAGACAACCGCATGAACAAGCTGTCGATCGATCCCGATACGTACGGCCAGACGATCCAAGCAGGCCAGTTCGGCGATAGCTGGTCGAATCGCGGCCTGGTGAACACTGACTTCAACAACTGGGCGCCACGAGTCGGGATCGCATGGCAGCCCGCCGACCGCTGGACGGTGCGCGCCGGAGCCGGCGCGTTCTACGGCGGCCAGCAAGGCTTGGGAGCTTCCGGGCGCATGCTGGCGAACTTCCCATTCGTCGCCCAGGTCAACCGCACCTCGGGCCGGGCAGCGCCTGCCTTCTTGTTGCGCGATGGCTTCCCCGCAGACTTCTTGGGCGATCTCAGCGACGCCGACAACCGGCCCCGCAACCTCACGCTGCAGCACTGGTCGACGCATTTCCCGATGCCTACGACCTACCAGTGGAACTTCAGCGTCCAGCGGCAACTCGCGAACAACCTCGGCTTGACCGTCGCCTACGTGGGCTCGTCGTCGAACTTCCTGCTGAGCGCCTACAACGAGAATGCGGCGACTCGTGGCGACCCAGGCACAGAGGCATCGCGACGCAAGCACTTCGAGGATGTGGGGAATCTGGTGTACAGAACACCGTATGGCTCGTCGAACTACAACGGCCTCAACACGACGCTCGCCAAGCGCTTCTCCGGGGGCAACTTGTGGACAATCGCCTACACTTGGGCGCACGGCATCGGCAATACGCCCGAGCAGTTCGTGGGGGGCGAGACAGGCGTGCAGGATCCGACCTGCTTCTCGTGCCAGCGGGGCTCGAACTCCAGCGACGTGCGGCAGCGCCTCGCCACGAGCTACGTCGTTGAACTGCCCTTCGGTCGGGGCAAGCGGCTGCTAGACCGCGGCGGCGCGGTCAATGCGATTCTTGGAGGATGGCAGTTGACCGGTCTGCTACAGGTGCAAACGGGCCAGTACTACAACGTCACCCTGCCAAATGCCTTTAGCAACCTAGGCACCCGCGTGGGCACATGGCGGCCGGACGTGATTGGCGAGCACCGTGTCTCGAACCCGACGCCGGACGAATGGTATGACCGCACCGCCTTTGAGATTCCGCGCGACGCAAATGGCGTGGCGGATTTCGGCACCGTGGGCCGCAACACCATGCAAGAGGACGGCATCTTCAACTGGGACATTGGCTTGCAGAAGTCCTTCTACCCGACCGAGAGGACCGAAGTGCAGTTCCGCTACGAGGTATTCAACCTGACCAACCACCCGAGCTTCAGCGTGCCGAATCGAAACGTGCGCTCGCCGGCTGGCGGCACGATTCGCGGAACGAACACGGCTCCGCGGCAGATGCAGTTCGGGCTGCGCATCGTGTTCTAACGCCACGAGGCACCCCAAGCAGGCGGGCCGCGCGACGGCCCGCCTGCCAACTCCCGCTCCGAGGCCAAGCGGACGGCTCCGCACCTTGAAACTGTCTCGCATTGAGAGCGTGCGGGTCGACCGGCGGTAGTTTCGATAGCCCCCTCGATCGAAATTCGCCAATGGTTCGTTCATGAGCATCACGACTGAAGCACGAAGTCCGGCAAGTGTTGCCCGTCTTCCCCGGCCGTGTCTCGAACCCAACTGGGCCGCAGCGCTTCGCCAAGAGCGTCCTCGTGAACGACGCAGCAACGGCTTGAAGATGCGGGCCGTCTTCACACGCCACCCGGCTGCATGATATCCCGCCGGTCAGTGGCCAGGTGCGACAATCGCTCGTTCCCCGGGCTAGGTGAGATCTGCCGCGATGAATGGAACGACCCCAAAGATAACGGCGGCGGTCGGCGCCGCCTTCTATTCCTACATCGTTATGTCCGATGACGCGTTTACGCTAGCCGGTCAAGTCCTAAACCTCCCACGGATCTACGGTCTTCAGTCCGGCCGCCTCGAACGGAGCCGTGTCCCGTGTCGCCACCATCATTCCGTTGGCCGCGGCGGTCGCCGCAATGTAGCCATCGGATGTCGAAACTGCCCGCCCGGTAGACCGCGCCTTGGCCATCAGGTCCGCATACGCTCGCGAAGCCGCCAGATCGAAAGCCAAGACCCTGCCAGCGAACATCGGCAAAATCTGCCGCTCCAGATCCTGGTGCAGGCGGTCGCGGCGGCGACCGGCCGGCAACGACTGGACGCCGAAACGCAATTCGGCGACAGTAATGGCGGACAAATACAGCGTCTCCAACGCCTGAGAGTCGAGCCACTCGGCTACTTGCGGAGCCGGAACCATGCGTAACGGTTCCGAAACTACATTGGTATCTACCAGTATCATTCGAAACCGAGAGGTCGGCCCGGAGCCGTGTCGCGTTGCCTAAAGGCTGCGAACTCTTCCTCCGATAACCCCGCGCGCCCACCGACGGCGGTCAGCAGCGACCCCAGTCCGACCCGCCCTTCCGGCAGGACCATTTCCTCCAAGATGGCGCGCACCTCGGCCTCGGTGCTGCGGCCACGCCGAGCCGCTCGTACGCGCAAGGCACGGTGCACTTCGTCGGGCAGGTTGCGTACAGTCAGCATCGCCATAGTCAATCACCTATCATGCCTTCGTTGCATGCATTGTACACTAATGCATGCAAGCGGGTAATCCGAGGTTGCGATTTCCGATCCAACGCCGGATCTTGGAGCAAGCGCGCTGAGATCAACCTGCAGCTCGGAACCGGTCGCTCGACAAGCTTCGGCACCTCGGACAACATCCGTGGTGCGGAATCCGTAAACCTCCCCTCAAGGGAGACTCGTGCCCTGCTCCTCGAGATCGGCCTCCCCGCCGAACAACCCTTCCGCGTCACCGCAGGTGGCGTTAGGCACGAAGGGATGCGCTGCCGCCGTAACCAATCGCCGGCGCGACGGGGGCGGCACCATGAACACGGTGGCAGCGATGCCTGTCGCGATGAAGGACAACAGCTCTGGCAGGGCAAGTCGAGTGGTTTCTCGCGAATGATCCCGGCGACGTAAGATCGCGGCGCAACGCACGACCCAACTGCCCAAGTTTCTGCGTCTGAACCGATTGTGTCCGTGACTCGGCAGGTTCGCATACCCGTGCCCTGCCTGAAACATCGGCTTCCTCTGGATCCTTCAACGATCGTGGCGTTCTATGGACTTCCGGTCTTGCTCGACATCTTCGAACCACTCTTCCAAACTGGCCAGCATCTGACGCACGCGCTCAGGGTGTTCGGACGCGACATCGCACCGCTCCCCGGGATCGGACGATAGATCGTAGAGCTCGGGCGACTCCGGTTCCTGAGGCTTGAGGTTCGGCACAGGCAGTGGTGCCAGCACACTCGCGGGATTCTCCTTGTGCTTCATGTCGGCCTCGACGAAGGCCGCTGTGCGAGCACGATCCTCATCGGATACGCACAGCTCGTCGCTAAAGAAGCGCGTGCCGCGGATCATCGGCCGGACCAATTTCCAATCGCCGTCGCGCATGGCAGCGTTGGTGCCGATGTCGGGCCAGTAGAAATTCCATTGCCAGAACTGACGCGGCTCAGCCTGCATGGGACGCCCCGCTAGCAGGGGTGCAAGGTCGCGGCCGTCGAATGGCGGGCCGGGCGGCCGCTCCACGCCCGCTAGCGAGAGCAGGGTCGGCATCCAATCCGTGAAATGTGCCAGTTCGTCGGCATAGCGCCCTGCGGGCACGTGTCCAGGCCAGCGCAGCACCATCGGCACGCGAATGCCGCCATCGTAGATCCAGCCCTTGCTCCCTCGCAGTCCGCTGTTGTAGCGCTCGTTGAAGGTCGACTCTCCGGGCTCGAGCATGTAGGGAGGGTTGAAGAACGCGGGCCCGTTGTCGCTGGTGAACGCCACGATGGTGTTCTCGGCAAGGCCGGTCTCCGCCAGGGCGTCGAGGATGCGCCCGATGCCGGCATCCATGCGCTCGATCATGGCGTAAGTCGTGGCGGCGATGCGGCTCAGGCCGCGCTCGCGGTAGGGGGCGATCCATTCGTCCCGCGCTTGGAA
>LXNJ01001593.1_pt1 | contig 13261 bp, 12 predicted proteins | sample 809081 | NCBI WGS metagenome assembly LXNJ01 (sample SAMN04870510, study PRJNA318959) | sponge metagenome | biome: sponge; feature: marine sponge reef; material: water | host: Petrosia ficiformis | place: Greece: Milos, Mediterranean Sea | collected 2013-05-29 | depth 5-7 m
GCGGCGGGTCTCGCCACGGACTGCTAGAATTCCCCGATCCGCGGCGTTTGGAGCGGTCGGCGTCGCTTGTCGTCTGGCACGGAGCTCCCAATGGTCTCCTCCGGTTGGCAGGTTGCGCAGAGAAATGCTGAGCGGTTGGAGATGACGATCCTCTCGATCCCGGCGCCACAGGTTAGGCAGGGCTCGTTCTCTCTTCCGTACACCGAGAGTTCCCTGCCGAAGGAACCCTCTCGGCCGGAAGAGTCCCGGTAGTCCCTCAGAGTCGTCCCGCCCGCGGCTATGGCCCGCTCCAGCACCTCGCGCAACGAGCCTAGCAGGGCCTGCGCTTCCCTGTAGACGAGCGTACGAGCGGGTCGGTCAGGCCTTACGCCTGCGAGAAACAACGCCTCGTTGGCATAGATGTTCCCCACACCCGCGATCCGTTTCTGATCGAGGAGCCAGGAGCGGATGGGAGAGCGCGACTTTAGGCAGGCCTCGTGCAGCTCCTCGGCGGTGTAGGAACTCTCCAGCGGCTCCGGCCCAAACCCCGCCGAACGGGTCGTCCATTCGGCGACCGTGAGAGCCTCGACGCGGCCGAAACGCCTCACGTCGTCGTAGAAGAGGACGCCTCCGCCGCTCAGTGCGAAGCGGACTGCCGGGTGGGACGGTCGGGCCGGCCCCCGGGGCGGGCGGGGGAACGGCCTAAGCCTGCCGGTCATGCCCAGATTCACCACCAGCACGACACCGGCGTCGAGCCCGATCAAGATGTTCTTGGCCCGCCGTTCGACGCTCTCGACCGTCCGCCCTCTCAATCTGGCGCGGAACTCGGGTCCGGGTTGGCGGAGAATGTCGGGCTTGAGGACGAGGACGCGCTCGATGCGTTTGCCCGGAATGGTCAGGCGAAGCCCACGAACGATGGTCTCGGCCTCGGGAAGCTCTGGCACGGGATGCGCCGCCTAGCCGGACCGCTCCTGGCGGCGCTCCTCCCGCCAGCCGATGTCCGGGCGGAAGAAGGCTCCCTCGAAGCGAACCCTCTCCGCCGCCCTGCGACTCGCTTCGGCCGCACCGCCCAAGGTGGGAGCGGCAGCCGTAGCTGCGATCACCCTTCCGCCGGAGGTCACGATCCGTCCGTTCTCCTTGCTGGTGCCCGCGTGGAAGAAGAACGTCGACTCGTCGCCCGACGGCGGTGCGTCGATGGCGATCTCCCGACCCTTCGCGACCGGACCGGGATAGCCGCTCGCCGCTACGACCGTGGTCACGCAGGAGCCGTCCCGCACGGGAGCGACACCGTCCTCGACCGTGCCCCCCTCGGCCACCGCCACTAGGGGGTCGAGCAGGGAACCGGCCATGAGCGGGAGTACGACCTGGGTCTCGGGATCGCCGAAGCGGCAGTTGAACTCCACCACCTTAGGACCTTCCTCGGTGAGCATGAGGCCCGCGTAGAGGAGCCCTCTGAACGGAGAGCCGCGCTCGGCGAGAGCCGCCAGGGTAGGCCGGAGGATACGCTCACGCGTCTCTTCCACGAGCTGGGGCGTGGCGATCGAAACCGGTGCGTAGGCTCCCATGCCGCCGGTGTTCGGGCCGCGGTCGCCCACCCCTACCCGCTTGTGGTCCTGAGAGGGGGAGAGGACGTAGGAACGCTCGCCGTCGGTGATCGCGAAGATCGAGAGCTCCTCACCGACCATGAACTCTTCGACAACCACCTCCCTGCCCGCATCGCCCGCGAGTCCCCCTGCGAGCATGGCCTCGGCCGCAGCCAGAGCCTCGTCGGTCGATCCGCAGACGATCGCGCCCTTTCCGGCGGCAAGCCCCGACGCCTTGACCACGATCGGTGCGCCGCGCTCGAGAATGTGCTCCCTGGCCGGCTTCGGATCGGTGAAGCTCCGGTACTCGGCGGTGGGCACCCCTGCCGCCTTCATCAAGTCCTTGGCGAAGGCCTTGCTCGACTCGATGCGGGCAGCGCCGGCATCGGGGCCGAAGGTCGGGATACCCTTCTCCCGCAACCTGTCCGCCAGTCCCGCGTCCAGAGGCCCTTCAGGTCCGATCACCACGAGATCGAGGCGGTTGTCTTCGGCCCAGGCGACTAGGGCCGGCACGTCCGTGGAGGCTATGGGAACCGGGTCGGCATCGACCATGCCCCCGTTGGGTCGAGTAACGAAGAAGCGGGTGCCGGAGGGAGCGTCCCGCTTCAGCTTCCAGAGGAGGGCGTGTTCACGGCCTCCGTTACCTGCTATGAGTACGCGCACGTCCCGGCCACGCCTCAGCGCGACATGCCGCTCCGAACGTTGTCGGTCATGCGACGGGCGGCGTTCTTCATGGTGTCCACCCATTCCCGAGCGCCTTCCCGGTAGGAGTCGGCGGCAGCCCGGACATCTTCCTGATACTCGGGGCTCGGCTCGCCGCGTCGCAGGTATTCCCCGCGAATCACGCGATCGTACTCGCCCATCTCGACCCAGGTGCGCAGCTCGTTGACCCGGATGGTGTAGAACGGGTGGGTCTGACCGACCAGGTTCAGGACCTTGAAGACCTGGTCGAGCATGTCGCCGCCCTCGCGATAGTCCTCGGCCTGCTTCACGTAGTCGGCGAGATTCAGCTCGTCGTCCTGCCCGCCTCCGGCCATCTTGAGCATGGTGCGCAGCACGAGGTCGGGATCCTGAACCGTGAGCAGTCCGGCCCGGTCCGAGGAGAGCTCCGACTTGCGCTGCCACTCGAGCAGACCGACGAGCACGGCCCGCGCTGCGAGTCCCACTATGGGGAATCCGAGACTCGCTAGCCCGAGCAGAAGGACCGTCATCGTCTTGTAGAGGACGTGATCGCTCATGATGTGACCGATCTCGTGGCCCATCACGTAAGCGAGCTCGTCGTTGTCCAGGAGCCTGACGGTCCCGGAGTTGAGGATGATGAAGGGCTCCTTCATGCCCCAGGCGCCGGCGTTCACCTGAGGCGTCTGCGAGACGTAGAGCGGATATGCCCGGGGAGCGTCGAGAGTGCGCAGGCACTCCTGGTACGACTCGTGGATGTGCGGAAACTGGCGCTCGGTCACCCGCACCGCGCTCGCCTGGAACGCGAGACGGAAGGACTTCTCGGTCATCACTCCGAAGATCTTGCGCAGGATGTCGTCGAAGACGGGAATGCGCCGAAGGGCCTGGAGGGCCGCCTTGTCGGCGGGGTGCTCCCAGGCCGCGGGAGAGATTTCGGTGAGGATGCGTCGGGCGCGAGCTCCTTCGCCGCCGGCGTTGTCTGAAGCGTTATCGTCGTTGGTCATGGTGTTCTCAGAAAGGGGAGGTGGCGGACTCGTCGACCAGCCCCGCACGTTACGTTCGTCGCTCTGCGCCGGTTTCGTACCCGGCCTTATCCGGGCCGACCGTCTCGGCGGCTAATCTAGGTCGGTAGGAGGCTGCGGGGAAAGGGGGGCGAGCCGGTTGTGCACGCCCGGGCTGGTGCGGCGGTGGGTGGGAGGGCGAGCCGCTCGCAAGCGCTTGACCTCGGATGGCGCCCGGCCGTATATTGGAGGGCTGTGTCCTTAGGGTGCCGTCCAGGCCGTCGGGCGTTGTCCGATGATTCCTCGCCCCGACCCGGCCCGCTCCATCTTCCAGCCACCTCTCCGCCGCGCGAGCTCACTTCACCATGGACAAGCACTACGGAAGGGGTCCGCTCCTCCTCCTGGCCGGACGAGCGAACCTGGCGCTGGCGACGGAGATAGGAAGTTTGCTGGGCGAGTCTCCGGACGGCGTCACGATCAGGAACTTCGCCGACGGCGAGATCTTCGTGAGCATCACGCGCAACGTGCGCGGGCGCGATGTCTTCATCATCCAGCCCACGGGCTCGCCTGCGGACAACCTGATGGAGCTGCTGCTGCTCATCGACGCCGCCAAGAGGGCCTCGGCGGCACGGGTGACCGCGGTGATCCCCTACTTCGGCTACGGACGCCAGGACCGCAAGGATCAGCCTCGGGTCGCGCTCAGCGCCAAGCTCGCGGCCAACCTCGTGGTTGCCGCAGGCGCCGATCGGGTCATCTCCATCGACTTCCACCAGCATCAGATCCAGGGCTTCTTCGACATCCCGGTCGATCACCTCCTCGCCGCGCCGGTGCTCACCAGGCACTTTCTCAACAAGGGCATCGAGAACCCGGTGGTCGTCGCCCCGGACACCGGCGCAGCCAAGATGGCCCGGGCCTTCGCCCGCTGGTTGCAGACGTCGTTCGCCGTCATCGACAAGCGCAGGCCCACGGCGAACGTCTCCGAAGTTCTCAGCGTGGTCGGCGAGGTCGAGAACAAGCCGTGTCTGATCGTGGACGACATGGTGGATACGGCCGGTACGCTCTCCAACGCGGTCGTCGCTCTCAAGGAGCGCGGCGCCACCCGGGTCTTCGCGGCGGTGTCGCACGCCCTGCTCTCAGGTCCCGCCAGCGAGCGCCTGCAGAACTCGCCCATAGAGGAGATGGTCGTGACCAACACCCTCCACATCTCCGATGAAAAGAGATTTCCCAAGCTGCGCGTGCTCTCGGTCGCCGATCTGCTCTCGAAGGCCATTCGTCACGTGCACTCGAACGAGTCCGTGAGCCAGCTTTTCCGCATCCCCCCTGCAAACGGCTGAGTCCAGCCACCCCCGAACGGAAGGAAACCCATGTCTACTGTCACCTTGACGGCCCAGCCGAGAACCGACACCGGGAAAGGCGCGGCTCGCTCGCTCCGCCGGGGCGGCCGCATTCCGGCCGTGCTCTACGGTTCCGATCTCGAAAACGCCTTGCACCTCTCCGTGGACACGGGAGAAACCCAGCGCCTCTTCAACTCGGTGAGCGTGGAGAACACGATAATCGAGATCAAGGTGGAGGGAGGAGACGAGAGCTACCGCACGCTGGTCAGGGAGGTGCAGACCCACCCTTGGAAGGGCTCCCTTCTTCATGTGGACTTCCTCTGGATCAGGCGAGGCGTCACGGTCGATCTGACCGTGCCCGTACACTTGACCGGTTCCGCTGCCGGCGTCGGCATGGGCGGCATCGTCGAGCAGGTGCTCCACGATCTCCCGATCCGCTGCATCCCGTCCAAGATCCCGGAGATGATCGAAGTGGACATCACGCGCCTCGATATCGGCGACAGCGTGACGGTCGCGGACCTCGACCTGGGCGAAGGCGTCGAAGCGAGCATCGAACCGGACCGGACGGTGTGTACGTTGACGCCCCCGACCGTGGTCGGGACCGAGGAAGAGGAGGAAGAGGAGGAAGAGGAAGTCGGGGATGTCATTGACGGGGCGGTGTAACAGCCCTTGCGCTCGAAGTTCATCGTCGGTCTCGGCAATCCGGGCCCGGCCTACGACGCCACCAGGCACAACGTCGGATGGTGGGCGCTCGACCGCCTCGCGTACGACTGGGATTTCGGCTCCTTCACGCTCTTGGGAACGGCTCTGGCGAGCGGCGGCGAACGCGCCGGCCACGAGGTCGCGCTCGTGAAACCGGTCACCTACATGAATCGAAGCGGCCTGGCTCTGGGCTCGCTCGGTTTCGACCAGGAGTTCGATCCGGTCGAGGATCTGCTGGTCCTGGTCGACGACGTGGCCTTGGCTCCGGGCAGGTTGCGGCTCCGGGCGAAGGGCGGCACCGGCGGCCACAACGGACTGGCGTCGGTCTCCGAGGTGCTGGGTTCCGACGACTATTTTCGCCTTCGTATCGGGGTCGGAAAAAAACCCGAGGGCACATCCCTCTCGGACTGGGTGCTCTCCGAAATGCCGGAAGCCGACGAGGACGCCGTCGTCGCGCTCCTCCCCGAGCTGGGACCCGCTTTGGAGCTCTGGCTGGCCGGTGACGCGGACCGGGCCATGACCCGACTCAACAGATGAACGACCGGCCCGGCCGTCATCCTTCAACCTTCGACATCAGGAACCGCACATGACCGTCTTCACGGAATTCGCCTGGATACTGGGCGCGCTCGGCCTGGGCGCGGCCGCCCTCGTCTACATCTACGTCAAAAGACAGGACGCCGGCTCGGCGCTCATGCAGGATCTGGGCGAGCAGATACACGACGGCGCGATGGCCTTCCTGCGCCGCGAGTACACCGTGCTCTCGCTCTTCGTCGTCGTGGTGGCCAGCCTGCTGGCGTGGGCCATCGGGGTCGGATCGGCCGTCGCCTACGTCGGAGGCGCAGTGTCCTCGGTGGCCGCCGGGTTCATGGGCATGAAGGCCGCCACCCGCGCCAACACGCGCACCTCCGCCGCCGCCAACGATCACGGTCAGGGGCGCGCCCTCCGAGTGGCGTTCCTGGGAGGATCGGTGATGGGGCTCGCGGTGGCCGCCCTCGGCCTGCTCGGGCTGGGAGCGCTCTACTGGTTCTCCGGGGCCGCCGAGGCGTTGGACAGCGAGTTCGGTTCGTTCGCCCGGCTCGCCTCCGGATTCGCCATGGGCGCCAGCTCGATCGCGCTCTTCGCACGGGTCGGCGGCGGCATTTACACCAAGGCCGCCGACGTGGGCGCCGACCTGGTGGGCAAGGTCGAAGCCGGCATCCCGGAGGACGACCCGCGCAACCCCGCCACCATCGCCGACAACGTGGGCGACAACGTGGGCGACGTCGCCGGCATGGGCGCCGACATCTTCGAGTCCTATGTCGGTTCGATCGTCGCCACCGTAGCCATCGCCGCCACCGCTCCGGCTCTGGCGGGCATGAGGACCGCAGCGGTCGCTCTGCCGGTGCTCACGGTCATGGTGGGGCTGATCGCCTCCTTCGTCGGCATCGCCTTCGTCAAGGTTCTGGAAAAGCACAACCCGTCGCACGCCCTGCACGGCACGACCTGGATCGCCGGCCTGCTCTTCCTCGTCGGCATGTATTTCGTGGTGGACAGCCTCGGGATCACCTACATCACGCCCGATGGGGCCAGCTACGGCGCAATGGGACCTTACGTCGCCATCGTCGCCGGGACCTTGGCCGGAGTCGCGATCGGCATGGTCACCCAGTACTACACGGCGGACCGCCCGGTTCGCAGGATCGCGGAGTCGAGCAAGACCGGATCCGCGACCAACATCATTTCGGGGCTCGCGGTGGGTATGGAGTCGACGGCCATTCCTGTGGTCCTGCTCTGTGTGGCGATAGGCGTGGCGCATCACTTCGCCGGTCTCTACGGCATCGGCATCGGCGCCGTGGGCATGCTCGCCACCGTGGGCGTGACCATGTCCGTCGACGCTTACGGACCGATAGCCGACAACGCCGGCGGGATCAGCGAGATGAGCGGGCTCGGCAAGGAGACCCGGCGCATCACCGACTCCTTGGATGCCATCGGCAACACTACCGCCGCCATCGGCAAGGGCTTCGCCATCGGATCGGCGGCGCTCACCGCCCTCGCGCTCTTCTCCGCCTACGCCACAAACGTCGGTCTCGACGCTTCGGGTATCGACATCATCAACCCCTCGGTCGTCATCGGTCTCCTGCTTGGGGGCGCGCTTCCATTCTTCGTCGCCGCACTGACCATGACCGCGGTCGGGCGCGCCGCTCAGGGCATGGTGGAGGAGGTGCGCCGCCAATTCCGCGAGATCGCGGGGATAATGGAAGGGACCGCGAAGCCCGATTCCGCCCGCTGCGTCGACATCTCCACCCGAGCCGCCCTGCGCGAGATGGTGCTGCCCGGTCTCACGGCGGTGCTCGCTCCCGTGGTCGTCGGCTACTTCCTGGGCGTCGAAGCCCTGGGCGGCCTGCTGGCCGGAGCCACGGTCACCGGCGTGCTCATGGCGCTCTTCATGGCCAACTCCGGCGGTGCGTGGGACAACGCCAAGAAGTACATCGAAGGCGGAGCTCTCGGAGGCAAGGGCTCGGAGCCGCACAAGGCGGCCGTGGTCGGCGACACGGTCGGCGATCCCTTCAAGGACACCTCGGGTCCGTCACTTAACATTCTCATCAAGCTCATGAGCGTGGTCGCATTGGTCCTCGCCCCCTGGTTCGCCGTCGTTCACGGTCTGGCGGGCAGGTAGATGGCCGGCGACGCGGTGTTCGAAGACGCCCTGGCGTTCGCCGGGGATCTGATCCGCATCCCCGGGCTCTCCGGAGACGAAGAGGCGGTAGCGGAGCGGGTCCGGCTCGAGATGGAGGCCCTCGGGCTCGAAGACGTGCGCATCGATGAGGCCGGAAACGTGATCGGCGTGGCGCGCGGTCGCGGCGAGGCCCCCGCCGTTCTCCTCAACTGCCACCTGGACGTCGTCGCCGAGGGTGACGAGTCCGAGTGGGAGTATCCGCCCTACGGCGGCGTCGTGGACGGCGGCTTCCTCCACGGACGGGGCGCGATGGACATCAAAGGCCAGCTCGCCATCCAGACCCACGCCGCAGCGGCTCTGAACGGCGTCGCGCCAGGCGACGTGATCGTCGCTCACACCGTCCACGAGGAGCGGGGCGGGTTGGGAATGAAGGCGCTGCTGGAATCGGGCTCGGTCGCCCCGGGGTTGGTCGTCATCGGAGAGGCGACCGGCGGAGATGTCTGCATCGGTCACCGAGGGCGCGCGGAGGTCGAGATAGTGATCTCAGGCGTCGCCGGCCACGCCAGCGCTCCCGAAAGGGCTCGCAATGCCCTCGACCTGCTTGGAGACGCTCTCGCCGCCGCCCGCGACCTGAGCTCCGTTCAGCGGAGCGATCCCGTGCTCGGCACGGCCTCGGTCGTCGCAACGACCGTAGAGGTCGGGCCCGAGAGCCGGAACGTGATCCCCGACCACGTCGTCGTCACCCTGGACTGGAGAATACTTCCCGGAGACGACGACCGCTCGCTGCTCGGGCGGGTCCGGGCGGCGCTCGCTCGCCGGAGGCCGGAGCTACCGGCGGGGCTTTCCTGGAACGTGCGCATCGCCGCCGAGGAACAGCGCACCTGGACCGGCCTGACCGAACTCCGCTCGCAGCACACCCCCGGATTTCTCGTCGATCCCGACCATCCCGTGGTCACGGCGGCAGCCACCGCGGTCGGCAGACGCGAGGGCGGGGGAGCCGCTCGGGTGCGTCCCTGGCAGTTCGCGACCGACGGGGGGTGGAGTTGCGACGTGCACGGCATCTTCACCATCGGCTTCGGCCCCGGAGAGGAGCGCTACGCCCACACCAATCGAGAGCGGCTCGATCTCGAGGAGGCCCGTTGGTCTCTGGAGCGCTACCCGGAACTCGTCGTCGCCGCACAGAGAGCGATGGCTGGGTAGTAGCCGGCGCGCCTGACCCCACGTCGCATGCGTGACGCTATATTGCAAGGGAGCGCTTTCGCGCCCGTCCCGCTCCATGGCCCGTTTCGCCGACCGCACGGCGTCACGGCGCCGAGGGGCCCGCTTCCATTCGGACCGAGGGATCCAGTTATGCGGACCTACGAAGTCGTCTACATTCTCGATGCGGCCATCGCCCCGGCAGACGCCGAGGCGAAACTCGAACGCCTGCACTCGCTCGCGACTGTCGGCGGCGGCAAGGTGGACGCGGTGGAGCACTGGGGTCAGCGCAGGCTGGCCTACGCCATCAACGGACGGGAGACGGGCTATTACGTGGTCGCCCAGATCACGGCTGTGGCCGAGGCGCTCCCCGAGTTCGAGAGACTTCTCGGCCTCGACGAGGAGGTCATGCGGTATCTGCTCGTTGTCCATCAGGGCGAGCGCACCGACGGGGCGTCGAAGCTGGGCGAGGTGAGGAGCGGCGACGAAACCCGCACTGCCGACGGCGCGACCGATGCCGAGGGTGACGAAGACGGTGACGACGCCGAGGAGGAAGGGGCCGAAGGCGAAGGCGACGACGAGGATCTTGATGAGGGCGATGACGACGACGAAGGCGCCGACACGGATGCCGATGCGGCCGACGAAACGTCCGAGGAGGTCGCCGTAGAGCCGCAAACGGCTCCGCGTTCCGGTCCTCCCGAGTTCTCCGGGCCGGGCGCCCGGCGGCGCAGAACGGAGGGTCCGCCGATCCTGACGCTAGATTACAAGGACGTGAAGCATCTCTCCTACTTCATAACCGACCAAGGCAAAATTCTGCCGAAGCGCACCACCCGGGTGTCGGCGCACTTCCAAAGGCAGTTGAGCCGCGCGATCAAGCGCGCGCGCTACCTGGCGCTGATCCCGTACACCGGCTCGTTTGACCACTGAGCCGCCGAGAGGGACGAGATTGGCACCGCGGCCTCGGGCTTTACGCGATCGCCCTGACGTGCACCGTCTTTCTCGGGACGCCGGATTTTCTCCGAGAAGGGGCCGCGTTCGTCGCCATGGCGTTTCTGGTGATGACGGTCGCCTTTGGAGCGAAGCGTCCTCGCACGGCTCTCGCCGCCGCTGGAGTGTCCTTCCTCCTTCTCCTGGGAGAACGGGATGCGGTCTGGTTCGTGGATCGCGCCTGGGCGATGATGGCCGCTGGCTGGTTCGCTTTCCTGAGCCTGCGGTTTCCGGGATGGACCTTGACCGCTCGCGCGGCGGCGGCGGTCGTCGCGGCGGCCACCACCGTGGCGGCGGCCGTGTTGGCGAGCCCCGCCTCCTGGACCGCTTTCGAGGGAGTGGTGGCCGATCGAGCTGCAGCGACTCTGGAGGCGATCACCTTCGAGCTCAGGCGTTCCGGAGGCATGGACCCCACCCTGGCGGCCCGGCTCGACATGGTCTTCCAGGCACAGGTCCTGGTCTTCCCGGCGCTTGCCGGCCTCGCCACCTCCGCAGCCCTCGCCGCGGCGTGGTGGGGCTACGGAAAGCTCTCGGGCGGAGGTGCCGAGCTCCAACCTCTGGCGACCTTCAATTTCAACGACCACTGGGTCTGGATCTTCGTGGTCGGACTCGGTCTGCTCGTGGTCGGCGGGATCAATCCTCCCAGCCGTCTCGCTCTCAACCTGCTGGTCTTCGCCGGCGGGTTCTTCGCATTGCGCGGTCTCGCCGTGGTCTCGTACCTCGGCCGTCGTCGCCGTCGCATCGTTTACGGGGTACTGGCCGTGCTGGGAGCCTTGGCTTGGCCGGGCATTCTTAGCGCCGCACTGATACTCGGAATCGCGGATGTCTGGCTCGACGCCCGCTCCCATCAACCCGAAGAGGCAACATGAAGCTAATCCTGCGCCGGCCCGTGTCCAATCTGGGCGAAGAGGGCGACGTCGTAACGGTTAGGCCGGGATATGGCCGCAACTACCTGATTCCCCAGGGACTGGCGTTTCCGGCCACCAAGCTGCACCTCGCCAGACTCGAGGAAGAGCGAGCTCAGAGGGAGGCTCGGGACCGCAGAGACCGGCTGGAGGCGCAAAGGCGGGCGGCGCTGCTCGAATCTCTCAGGCTCAAGTTCCTCGAGCGCGCCGGCAACGAAGGCCGGCTCTTCGGGTCTGTGACCGCTGCGGACATCGTCGCGCGGGTCGAGGATGCGGAGCTCGGGTTCGACCTGGATCGGCGGCTCATACAGCTCGACGAGCCGCTGAAGCAATTGGGCGTACACGGCGTGACCGTGCGTCTACACCCTGAAGTCACGGTGGACCTGCAGGTCACGGTCGAACCTATCGATTTCTAACGGCGGACGTGGAATGCAGGCTCCGCCGAACTACCCCACCCATGTGGTCGACGCGGTGTCGCTGGCGCTCGAACGCAAGGCGCGGGATGTCGTGGCGCTCGATCTTCGGGGCATATCGAGCGTTACCGATTTCTTCGTGATCGCTACCGGACGTTCCGATGTTCAGGTTCGAGCGATCGTGGAGAGAGTCGTTGAGGGCTTGCGGAACCAGGGTCTCCGCCCTAGTCATGTAGAAGGAGCGCGGGCCGGGCGCTGGGCCTTGGCCGACTATGTGGATATGGTCGTCCATGTCTTCCACCCCGATGCGCGAGACTTCTTTCGGCTGGAGCAGCTCTGGGGAGACGCCCCGGCATGGAGCGTCAGGCCCGGCGAAAACGAAACCACGCAAGAGAGAGAAGATGACTAGACCGAGCTGGGATCCCTTCGATCCCGGAAACCTGCCCGAGCTCTCCGCACAAACCGAGGGGCGTGGAAATCTCGTGGTCGTGGTCTCGACCCCTTCCATCCGGGACGGCAAATGGGCGGTGGGTGCGGCGGTGGCCGTCGCCGACGGCTTCAGCGAGGAGGGTCGGAAGGTCACGGTGGTGGACGCCGATCTCGACCTGCCCTCGCTCCACGAGCTCATGGATGCCGATGTGGGGGAGGGCGTGGTCGACCTCGTAGATTTCGGTGCCTCGGCCAATCGCGTGGTTCGGGACGCTCCCGGCGCCCGGTATAGCTTCATCAGCACCGGATCGTACGCGGTAGACCCCGAGAAGGTGCTTGAAAGCGAGATCTGGCGGGTCTTTTGCGAGGAACTTGTGGCGGCGGGCCACACCATCGTTGTCCACATCACCTCCGGGGTGCCCGGCATCCACGCCGTCCTCGGTCCGGCGACAGATGTCGTGGTGTTGACCTCGGATGGGCGCGACGACGAACATCTGGATAGCTTGCTGGTCGGCTGCGAGTCGCTGGTGAGGGGCGTGTACGGCCCTCACACCGGTGCGAGACCTGCTCCGGTCGACACGGGGGTCGGCGAGGCGGGTTCGGAAACCGACCTCCGCGATTCCGAGCCTGCGCCGGCATCGGAGATCCATCCGATCGACGGCTCGGGAACCTCGTCCGGCGGGCCGACCACTTCCGAAGGCCCGCCCGCCCGAGACCCGGTGCCGATGCGCCCCGGTCCCGCACAACGGGAGCCTGCGAAAGCGGAAGGCAAGCGGCGAGCCGGCGTGGACTCATCGTTCACGGACGGATCGTCCTCCGGCCGCAGGTGGATCTGGATCGGCGGCTTGGCGGCGGCGGTCACCGGAATAGCGCTGTGGCAGACCGGGGTGATCGATCTACCTCGGAGCAGTTCGGTCGATTCGGAATCCGAAGTCGTTCCCGAGAGCGCCCCGGACGCCGTTCCGGGAGAGGCGGAGGTCGACCCGGTTTCGAGTAGGCCTCCGCCTCCCGAGCCTGAAGTGATAGTCCCGGGTCCGTCGCCGCTGTTCCAAGGTCTGGCCGAAACGTCCGGGGCGCTCACCTACGGCGCTCAGGAGGCGGCCTACCAGTCCTGGGACGATGCGTTGGGCGGACTGGGCGACCTCGAAGCCCGGGGCCTTCCGGGGTTGATCGTGCCGGTGGTCGTAGATGGGACCACTTACTTCCGTCTGCTGGTGGGGCCGTTCTCCGACGCTGCGGCGGCTGGGGGCGTAAGCTCCGGGCGGCTGGATCGGAACCTGCGCCTGGCCTTTCACCTGGGAGAGAGCGCGGACGCCGATCTGGTTGACGCGAGGATGGCCGAACTCCTCGACCTGCGCGTGCCGACCTACCCGGTCACCGTCGAATTCGAGAACGGCGTC
>LXNJ01001594.1_pt1 | contig 13261 bp, 6 predicted proteins | sample 809081 | NCBI WGS metagenome assembly LXNJ01 (sample SAMN04870510, study PRJNA318959) | sponge metagenome | biome: sponge; feature: marine sponge reef; material: water | host: Petrosia ficiformis | place: Greece: Milos, Mediterranean Sea | collected 2013-05-29 | depth 5-7 m
GCTGGTCGATATTGCCCGCGTCAGGGGCCGCTTCCGGATTCAACAACGGGCATTCCGCTCATTCCCGTACTCCCGACCGGTGAGAGCCCGTTTGTTGAGCGTCAGCCAGGGAGCCCGGATTGATGCCGGCGAAGTCTCACAAGTCAATGTTCTTCTCGGTGAGCTGTTTGCCCGGGCGGTGCGCAAGCTGTGCGAACGTGCAGCCGTCTCGTGGGAGCAGGTCGATGCCATCGGCTCCCACGGACATACTGTTTATCACAACCCTCACCAGCGACCCGGACCGGGTTCAACCCTCCAGATCGGAGAACCTGCCGTCATTGCGCAGCGGACTGGTATTACGACGATAGCCGACTTTCGGCCGGCAGACGTGGCGCTGGGCGGAGAGGGGGCGCCGCTCGTTCCCTATGTGCATGCGTTTCTGTTTCAACAGCCCAGCCGTGCGGTCGCCGTGCATAATATCGGCGGGATTGCCAACCTCACCTACTTGCCGCCTCGTTCGGCAGAGCAAGATCTGCTGGCCTTTGATACCGGTCCTGGGAATATGTTGATCGACACCGTTGTCCATACGGTTACTCAGGGCAAGCAGTGGTACGACCGGAACGGCCGGATGGCCAAAGCCGGGAGCGTGCACGCACGTTTCCTGGACGAACTGCTCCGGCATCGGTATTTTGCCCGGCGTCCGCCCAAGTCGACCGGCAGGGAAGAATTCGGTGCGCCGTTTGCCGAGCGGTTTCTCAAACGCGCGGCCCAACTCAAGCTATCCCCCAACGACCAAGTGGCGACGGCAAGCGCCGTCACCGCCACGAGCATGGCTCGCGCGTATCACGACTTTATCCTGCCGCACGGCCCGCTCGCTGAGGTCTACCTCACCGGTGGTGGAGCACTCAACCCGACTCTGCGAGCGCAATTCGCTCAGGCCCTGCCGGATGTCCGCGTCCGACTGCTCGAAGAGACCGGCTATGAGAGCCAGTCGTTGGAAGCCTTGGCGTTTGCCGTTCTCGCCTATGCGACCGTGTACGGCCTGCCCTCGAACGTGCCGAGTGCAACCGGCGCGCGGCTGCCGGCTGTTCTTGGAAAAATCGTTCCTGGTAAGAACTACCGTGATGTGCGGTTGCGCTAACAGAGAGGACAACAATATGGCAAAGCGTGTTGTGGTGATTCCCGGTGATGATGCGGCACCCGAGGCAATGGCGCCAACGGTTGAAATCCTGAAAAACTTTGCGCTGGACCTGCGCTTCACCGAGTTTTCATCAGGTGAAGAGGGCGTGAAGCAGTACGGCTCACGGAAGGAATTTGAGAGAGCGCTGCGTGCGGCGATAGACCAATCGGACTCGACCCTCTTTGGCTCGACTAATGGCACAACCGGCGGGATCGGCTATCTCCGCTGGGGAAAGCAGACGTATGCCAATGTCCGCCCGGCCCGCTGGCGACCAGGATTTCGGAGCCCGCTCAAAAACCCGGAAGCCATTGATTTTGTTGTGGTCCGAGAAAACCTGGAAGACCTGTATATGGGGGTTGAGGGCGACCTGAATACGCTTGCGCCGCTCGGCTTGACGAGTGCGATTACGCGTCAACCGCTCGATACTACAGCGCCGGGCCTGTTTGCCATCAAAGCGATTACCGAGCACGGCTCCCGCCGCATCGCCCGCTTCGCCTTCGAACTGGCGCGCAAGCGCAAGGCCCAAGGTAGAAGGGGGCTCGTCACCTGTACCAGCAAGTATAATATGCTGCGGAAAAGTGACGGGCTATTCCGTGAAGTTGTCGAAGCAACGGCCAAAGAATATCCCGACCTGGGCTATGAGCAATACATTGTCGATGATTTTGCGCGGCGTCTCGTCGCCAGCCCGTCGCAATTTGACGTCGTTGTCATGCCGAATTTGTACGGCGATATCCTGTCCGACGTGGCTGCCGGTACCATTGGTGGCCTCGGACTCGCACCGAGCGGGTGCTACGGCGACACCTATGCCTATTTTGAGTCCGTCCATGGCTCCGCACCCGATATTGCCGGCCAGAACATCATTAATCCGACCGCAACCCTGCTCTCCGCCGCGCTGCTGCTCGACTATCTCGGCTGGCCCGGCGAGGCCCGGCGCCTTGAGGACGCAATCGCGCAGGTATACGCCGCCGGCGAGACCCTTCCGCCTGACCAAGGCGGGTCCGCCTCAACAACAACGTTCTGTGCTGCAGTCCAAAACGTACTCTTTGGCTAAAAGAGTAAACGTGTCAGCATCTGCCTGTCTATTGGGAGGACACGCTTACTCTTGAGAGCACACCGGCTCTTACGACGTTTGAGCGGGAACTTGTCCCGAGGATTTGCTCCGGGAGCGCTTCACAACAACCACATTTTGGCCGTTGACTCGAACGGTCCGTTTATCTGCGGTAGGAGAAGACTGTTGGACTGGCTTGCGGCCACGTTCCTCCCGCCACTGTCTGAGTTGTTGTTCCAGGTCTTTCGAATTCACGCGTTCCTCCAATTGGGTCTATGGGGTCTGTTGGGTCTATGGGGTCTGTTGGGTCGGACTCAATCAACTCAAAGGACCCAAAGGACTCAACCGACTCAATTTAGCTATCGATGAAGGCTTCCAGGCTCTTCGCTCGGGTCGGGTTACGCAATTTCCGTAAGGCTTTGGCCTCAATCTGACGGATGCGCTCACGGGTCACGGCAAAGCGCTGTCCAACTTCTTCAAGCGTGTAGTCTGTCTTTTCGTCAATGCCGAACCGCATACGGAGAATCTGCTCCTCGCGCGGCGTCAGGGTGGCAAGGACCTTACGCGTCTGTTCTTCCAAACTCAGGGCCATTGCGGCTTCTGCCGGAGAGAGGGTTTGCCGATCTTCAACAAAATCTCCCAGCGAGCTTTCTTCATCATCTCCAATCGGCGTCTCCAGGGAGACGGGCTCTTTGACAATCTTGAGGACTTTCCTGACTTTGTCTGCCGGTACTTCCATCTGGGCGGCAATCTCTTCCGGCGAAGGTTCCCGGCCGAGCTGTTGGACCAGGTAGCGAGAAGTCCGCAGCACCTTATTGATCGTCTCAATCATATGGACCGGGATCCGAATCGTTCGGGCCTGGTCGGCGATGGCGCGACTCACAGACTGTCGAATCCACCACGTTGCATAGGTCGAGAATTTATAGCCGCGTTGATACTCAAATTTCTCAACCGCACGCATCAGGCCGATATTGCCCTCCTGGATCAGGTCAAGAAATCCCAGCCCACGGTTGACATAGCGTTTGGCAATACTCACCACCAGGCGCAGATTGGCCTCAATGAGACGGCGCTTGCCTTCTTGAGCCTGTGCCTCTCCCCGCGCGATCGTCCGCAGGGCCTGACGCAGCTCGTCCTTATTCGTTCCCAGCTGCCTCTCAATGCGCTGAATTTCCTTGCGGGCGTCCTTGATAAGCTGACTGGCCTCTTGGAGCTTCTGCTCCTGGGCCTTTCCACCGATCTCTCTCGCTCTCGGACGGGTACTCCCATTCTTCGATGTGGATGCCCGCGCCAGCGTAATAATCTCAGACGCCCTGCAATTCAGGAGGGACTCTTGTCTGCGGATCGTCCGTTCCTGCTTGTCCAGCATGACGCCGACTTCCTTTAATTTATCGGTGACAACCGTAATATGACGGCGACCCAAAGGCAGGCTGTCCAGTGAAGTCCTGCTCTTATCGCGGAGCGTGCCCAGCCGCTTCAGCGCTTTCTCCCGCTCTGCGACCGGACTCCGCTTGCGAGACAGTGTGGTCGCTTTTTCCCACTCTCCGGCCAGGCGTTTGAGCGGACCCATACGACTCAGAAAGAGCGTAACCCGCTGGTCTTCCTTGCCGGACGTATCCGTATCTTCTTCTTCGTCGCCAAAAATACGCCGCGCCTCTGTCTCGTCCTGTTTGAGCCGACTTCCCAGAGATAAAATATATTGGAGCGCCAGAGGAGTGGAGAAGATTTCCTGGCGAATGCACTTCTCCCCAGCCTCGATCTCTTTTGCGATCGCAACCTCCTCCTCTCGGCTCAGGAGTGGGATATTGCCCATCTCCTGGAGGTACATCCGGACAGGGTCTGAAGTGTCTCCCGTTACAGGCTCTCCAGCCGCTACCACACTCCCTCCCCAGCTCTCTCCGTCCCGTTTCACAGTTTCAGGAGCGGCGGTCTCCCCTTCTTCAATGCTGGTGGAGTCTCCTTCCTCAAGAACATCAACCGTCTCAATATCCATATCTTCAAGAATGGACATGACGGTTTCCGTTTCTCGTGCCGGTTTCTCCCTTTGCGACGTTGAAGACACAGGGGTGACGGCCCGGGCTTTTATGAGCATGGACTTTTCAGACTGCTGCGCCGCTGTCCGGGCGGATGTCTTTTGGGAGGCTTGCAAAACAGTCCCCGTTTTTCTGTTTTTCTTTTTTTCCATAAGACGCTTCAGCCCCCTTTACATGAACAGCATCAAAACACGACAGGACGCGGCTTTTCCTTCATCCCAGCGCATAGAAAAAGCAAGGGAAAGGATTGACTACTCCGACAGAACTGCTTCTGCTTAGTTGATCCAAAAGAATTTATAGGTAGGCCGACAAGCTTGGCCGAAGCTTTGAAAAAATAAGAATCCCGCCCATATTACGGTGAGGGAGAGGGGAAGTCAAGAGAAAATAGGGGAGTAGAGGAGGGGAAAGGCTCGCAAGTTTCCCCCCTCCTCTAATGCTTGATCCGTAGTTTTCCGAGCCAGTACTGTAGGCCCTGGAGCATCTCGTGCTGAGCCCCGACGGCCTCGGTTGCGTGGGAGATGTAGACTCCCGCTTCGAGGAAAGCTCCCCACAGCAGGCGGGCCAGCGCTTGGTGTAGGGTCTTTTCTTCGATAAAGTCTTCCGCCTCCAACTGCTCGAAGAGCTGGACGCCTATGTCCGCTATCTGTGTCGGGACTGGAACACACGCCATAGCGGCCAGAAACGACTCGATACGTTCCGGATTTTTTTCGGGCAGGAAACAACCCTGCCCGACTATCAAAACATTCAGCCTGAGAAGAAGCTGCTGGGGGAGTATTCGTGCAGGGGACACTCAGGCCGTGCTTCCCGCAGTTTCACGACAATTCACGCTTGTACACGCTAACGGCCCGCTTCCGTTCGGGGGCATAGGCGTGCCATTTCGTCTCTGGGACTGCATCCGGCATGACTTGGTGAAAATCAAATCGCTCAAAAAGCCGCCGTGCGCCCTCCTGGTTTGTGCAGGCGAAAAGGTAGGCAAGGCCGAGTGCCTGCCCTTCAGTGATCGCTTTCCCAACCAAGCGGCTGCCAATTCCTTCGCCGTGGAACCGCCTGAGTGTGTAGAGCCCAGCTATTTCTCCTGCATTATCATCGGCATACGGCAAGAGAGCGCACAACCCAACGAGGTCGCGCTCTTTCCCAAGCCGCGCACCATAGCCGTGCAGCAACAACTGACTGATCTCGGAGGAGGTTCGTTTTTTGAGTGCTCCTTCCTGTTCGCCTCGCTGTATGAGTTGTTCGGCTTCGGGGAAATCATCCAGGGCTAAGCGTTCCGCCTGACAGTAGTCTGTCAGCGTAAAAAATGTCCCACACCCTTCGTAGGTAAAGAGTTCTTTTGCCAGGCTCGCCGGTGAGCACAGAGAGACTGAGGCAACGCCGCCTTCCAAGGCTAACCGCGCTGTTTCCAGTTGCCGGTGCCGCCCGTGAGGTATCTCCCCGCGCGTGCCTTGAGATCGCAATTCTTCCAGGTGCAAACCGTTCAGAAAAGATAAGGGCGCTCCGCTGGCCGTTAATCCACCCCGCGGGTCCAGAATCACGAGCTTATAAACGGTGAGACGATTTGCGAGTTGCCGTGCGTTCTGAAGAGCCGGCAGGCGGGCCCGAGCCGGCCAGAGCCCTATGAAAACGGGAACCGTCCGCAGGGTTTCCAGAATGATGAGACAGCGCTGATCTTCACCGCTCTCGGGCAACAGAAGCACGGGAGCAGGGATGCCGTTCAGCGTGTGAGACAACTGTATATGCAGTCCCTCAACAGCCCGGCGTTCCGGTGTGGAGGCGTCTGTTTCCACGAGCAGGATCACTCGGGTTTCATTCAACACCAGCGTGCGCAGGACTTCCCAGATCGCGTCTCGGTCCCTGGGCGCGGTGATATCTTTTGCCCGCAGAGCGAACAGGAGACTCTTTTCCCGAAATTCTTTGAGGTAGAAATCCCTCTCCGCGGTTGAAAAATCAGGCGGCGTGGTTTTCATCTCTATTACTTTTCGTTCCTCAACAAGGCCTCTCAGCCCAACAATTGTTTTTGGAGAGCGTCTTTCCCTGAGCTCCCCCATGCAACGCGGATTTCCTGCTGTCGATCAACCGCAAAGAGGAGCAGGTCCTGGACCGGAAACGGGGTTAATTGCTCAAGGGCCAGAGCGCTGGGCCCAAGTCGTGTATACACAACGCTGTGCTCTTGTCCTGAAAGATCTATCCCTCCCAGGGAAAAGTCAGCAATAACCCATTTCCCGCCTTCGAGAAACGCCAGTGGAATACGCCCCGTCAGGAGTGTATTGCCGACAGGCAGAACAAATTCCTCGTCTACAATGCATTGGGGGGCAGTGCGAATACGTGGCCAGAGTGCGGCCCTGGCAATATACTGCTGCACGTCGTCAGGGAAAGAGGAGCCCGAGGTATGGCCGCTATTATCCTGCACGGCTGATGCCGCCTGGAGAGATGCTTCCACTGATTGGTCTTGCCTCAGGTGTACGACCGTCTGCGGAATAAGACGATCCAACTGAGTCTGTTGCTGCGATACATTTCCCCGCTGAAGTATCTTCTGGGTTTGTCGCTTTTGCCGCCCCTTGGCAATGAGTCGCCGTCTGTCCGTTACCCAGTCTATATCGGAAGGCTGCGCGTCAGCAGCAGCCGGCTCTTCTTGGGAGTCAGTCAGCTCAGGTCCGGACGAAATCTGAGGCTGGTCCGTCTGGCCGACATCGCTCTGAGGGATAGTCTGCCGCTCTGTGACTGAGAGGTCGCGCAGGACCGTATGCAGCACGGTGTCTTTTTTTTTCGTCTCTGACGGCGGAGGTACGGGAAACACGACATATTCCCGGGCGCGCGTCGCCGCCACATACCAGAGCCGTCTCTCCTCGGCAGCTTCCTGCTGGCGTTCTCGGGCCTCAGCCTCCTGCCAGCCCAGGGTGCAACACTGGAGGGAGCGCGGACCAAGGTGGAGTTCAAGGCGATCGTCTCTGCGTCTCACCAGGCCGGGACGGGTCAACCGGTTGGGTGGCGCTCCAGACTCCGCCACCACGACAAGCGGAAATTCCAGTCCTTTGGCCTTATGAATTGTCAAGATGTGAAGCGCGTCTTGCGGCTCATCAAGAGCGTTCGCTTGCTCGGTCTGCCCTTCATCGGATTCATCCAGCGCAGAGGCGAGCAGACGGTCGAAAAAGTCCGGAGAGAAATCCTGCGTAGTCCCGTATTGGCCGGACATATCGCGTAGTGACTCAACACGTTGAAGCATTGCGTGGAGCCGCTGCTGTCCGTGCGGTCGACAGGCAAACAGCGGGAGTAAGGGGGTGTGGGTATAGAGTTCGGTGAGCAGAGCAGAGAGCCCGGCCCCGACACTATGCGCCCGCTGCACGGTACGGGACAGTCTCTGGTGTAGGGTACGCAGCACCGCAAAAGCGGCATGGAGCCGGTCAGCACAGGGAAGCTGTTCGGGGACTCTTCCGTCGAGATAGTCGAAGGTCCCGCCGGCACAGCGAAATTGTGCTAGCTCTTCGTCCGAAAAGCCAAAGAGTGACGAGCGCAAGGTTGCCACCAGAGCCGCAGCGTCCGCGGGATGGACCAGCGTCCGTACACACGCCTGCACATCGGTCCGTTCCTGACTTGCTGCAACCCGTCGCCCGCTTGTGCTCCGGTACGGGATACCGGCATCCCGTAGGGCTCGTTCATACCGCTCGACGCCTCGATTCGTTCGACACAGGATAGCGATATCGCTATACCTCAGAGGCCGACCTGCTTGTGTTGTCAGCGTCTGCTGCTCAACGCTGTGACGGATAAATTGTGCCGTGCAACGCGCTTCGAGCGCATCCTGGCTCCCCTGTTCGTGTGGCGCTGCGTGAGGCAGATCCAAGAGCAAAAATTTCGGCCCCTCTTCGTCCTTATCACTGCTCACCGCGCGCAAGGGCAGATACCTGGGTTGGTCCGGGTCGTCCTCATTGTCCAGCACCCGTGAAAAGAGGACATTCATCTGTGTCACCAGGGCAGCCCGCATCCGAAAATTCGTTGAGAGGCTGAGGACGTTCCCCTGTCGTTCAACCGCTGAGCGAAGCAGGTGATAGACTTCGAGGTCGGCTCGTCGAAAGCGATAAATGGATTGTTGGGGATCGCCGACCAGAAACAGTTTGCCGGCGCGGAGCGTAACCTGTGTCCAGCGCTCCGCCTGCGGTTGATCCTCGGCCAGGAAGAATAGAATTTCGGCTTGTAAGGGATCGATATCCTGGACTTCATCAACCAGCAGGAAGTCGAATTTACGTTGAAAATAGCGCCGCAATTCACGGTTCTGCCTGAGTCCGTTACGCATCAGCACCAGCAGGTCCAGAAAATCGAGGCTGCCCTGGTGCTGTTTCTTGGCCTGATAGGTGCGCAGATAGCCGCTCAGCCAACCGGCCAGGCCAACCGCCAGATTATGCATCCAGGCGGCTCGGGTCTTGAGGTGAAGGGCCTTGAGCTGCGCGAGCAGCGTCCGTACTTCGTCGAGCGTAGCGGTCGGTTGCCAGTTTGTCCGTCTCCCCTTTCGAGGCTGTACTGTCAGGCGGTGTAACAGAAAGTGCTCCCAGGCCTCCGCATTGTCCTGATAGGAGGCTGCTGGAACGCTGTCGGTCAGGGTCGCGATTTGCTCGAACGCCGGGTCTGTTGGGTCGTGACAACGGCCCTGTAGAGCCGTCAGCCGGGCAACGGCCTGGTGGGTCTCGGCACAGTATGCCGGGATATCGGAATCGACCGCCGCGGGCAGCCAGTCCAGGCAGTCGCGCTGTTCGACTAAAAAATCGCACAGCGCCTTGAGATGGGTCACTGAGAGACCAGCCCGAAACGCCCGGCGTATCAGGGTCGCGCTGTCGCTCCCAGGTTGCAGCTCCTGGGTGAGCCAGGTCTGCCAAACCTGGTCGTGCAGCAGGCCTACCCCGGCCTGGTTTAAGACCGTAAAAGCCGGGTCCAGCCCGACCTCCAGCGCTCGTTCGCGTAACAGGGTCGCGCATAACGCGTGGATGGTCATCACCATCGCCCGGTCAAGCTCAGACAGCACCGCCTGTAAGGCCGCGCGCTCTGCTTCAGGCAGGGCGGTTTGGAGGGCGGACTCAACCGCCGCGCGGAGTCGTGTCCGAAGTTCAGCCGCGGCTTTATCCGTAAAGGTGATAACCGCGACCCGGCTCAACGGACTCCGGCCGGTTCGCAGCAGGGCCAGCAAACGATTCAGCAACAGTTGCGTCTTGCCTGTTCCCGCTCCGGCTTCCAGTAAAAACGTCGTCTGAAAATCCGAGACGATACGCCGCTGAGCGCCGTTGTCCGAAAGGGGAGCTTGGGTCATGTCTGTGACCGTACCCAGCGCCACGCCGTTGTGTGGGGATCGTGCAGTTTCTGTGTCGCCCACTCAGCGCCGTGCGTAGAGCAGATTGCAGGAAACGCACAGGATTGGCAGGCATCCGGAGCAGGAAAGAACAGTCCAGCAGTGATGCCCTCGGCCAGGCGGGTGATGATAGTCCGTACGGTTCCGAGCCTGGCAGCTTGGGTCTCCGTCGTCAGGGACTTTTTGTCGGGCTGAGCAGTCCCGTCCACGCTCGTATACTCCGCTCCGACCCAGTCCAGGTCCGGGCGGAGCTGCTGGGCGGCATAGAGATAGAGGGCCAGTTGGAGCGTGGTTCCACCCGCAAAGCCCTGGGCTGGTGTCCGGCCCGTCTTATAGTCAAGAATGCGGGCCTGCCTGGGTTGTACAAGGTCAATGTGTTCCGTCGAAATATCAATCCGGTCAATCCGGCCTCGAAGCTGAACCTCTTCCCCCGTATCGAGGCGAAAGGGAACGGGAATATTGGGGGTCAGGAATGGAGGGGTAGGGGTTCGCTCCGATTCCCCAATCCCTATCCCCTGGTTGGTCTCCTCTGTTCCGATGCCAAAAAACACTTCAAACGCCGCTGGATAAAAATCGCACGTCGTTTGGCGTTCGCGCTGGAGAAAGGCGTGCAAACGCCGCAGCAGGTGTTCGCGCTCACATTCCCAGAGCAGGGGCAGTCCAACCCGCCGTGTCTGCGCAAACACCGCAAACTGTTCCTCCGCTACCTGGGTGAGCAGTCGTCGCTCGTCATCAGCACGTTTCGTGGACAGGGGTAGCTGGTCCGTCTGTTGGAGACGGGAGAAAAAATCGTGCAGGATGGTATGCACCAACACACCCCGGTCGCGTGGCAGGAGGGCCAGAATCTGTTCCGGCTCTTCCCACTGCTTGAGAGCAAGCACGGTCTCCAGAAAATAACGAAACGGACAGCGTGCATATGTTTCCAGGCTGCTCGCGGACAAATGCAGCCCCTGCGGGAAGAGGTACCGGCGCAGTGTGCTCTTGACGCTTTCCGCTTGCATACAGCCGTCAAAGGCCGTGAGGTAGGGACGCTCCCAACGTTGCTCCAGCGCGCGCGCGGCGGGAACAAAGAACGGTAGCGTCTGTAGACCGGGCTGAACCGTATGCTCAGCGACCTGCTGAGCATGGCTAAAAGCATAGGCCAGGTGGAACTCCAGCGCATCCACCGCAGGCCGGGTACTCTGCGCGTATCCTCCAGCCGCCGATACCCACCGGCTGCTGTGTTGCAGGTCTGCCGGTGTTGCCTGACGGCCACACAGCACACTGATCGTCTGTAAGAGGGGTGTGGCGGGCGGGCGAGCGGCTCCCTGGACAGTGCGTGGGTAGGTCAGACATAACATCTCCTGCGCACTCTGAGTCGCCAGCATGAAAAGGAGCTGTCGGCGTTCAACTGCCTGGCGACGGACCGGTACGTCCATGGTCAGTACTTCAGCAAGATGCTGGCGCTCGGCATCAGATAAAATAGGGTCCTGAGAGGCGAGGCGAGCCCCGGACTCTTGCGCTAGGCCCGGCAGGATGACCGCTCGAAAGCAGAGACCGGTCGCCTGGGTCACCTCACCGAGAAAGACGCCGGTCGTGTGCGTTTTTCGGGGTTGCACCTTTCCCCAGGCAAGGCAGCCCAGAACAGCCTCAACCCACTCCGCAGGGCGAGTTGTTTCAGCCAAAAGTGGGGAGAGACTCCGGAGGGTCTCCCCAATATTCAGACTCTGCTCACCCGTGCCTTGTTGGTCTGGTTCCTCGTCACTCCACGAGACCTCACCGGACACATAGTCTGCATACATCCGCAGGAAGTGGATTAGCCAGCCTTCCCAGGTGTGTTGGTCTTGAACCATCTTCACGTCCGTCAGCAAACGGTCCATAAACCTGACAAGCAAACGGAGCGCGGGTGCCAACCGTTCGGCTTGTCCCTCCGATGGGCTTTGGTAGCGTGTTTCCAGCGCGGCGAGGCGAACGTGCCATTCCTGGCCTCCGTGTCCTATCCCGGCCTCCAGACAAAGGGCTTCCCACTGGGCGATATGCGCCCGAGAGACGGCTTCCCCAATCAGGTCTTGAAACGGGGGGCGAGCCAGCCTGAGAAAGGCGAAAAGGCGCTGCCGCGAGCAGTTTTCAGACAAGAGCTGACACAGCGCCTGCACGACTTTCCCCTGTCGCGTGGCCAGCAAGGGCTGCTCTGCAACAAAGGTGCACGGAATCCCCAGGCGGGAGAGCGTCTCCCGCAATAACGGACCATAGGTGTTTGACTCGGTGAGGAGCACGCCAATCTCGTCAAACGCATAATCCTGCTCTCTGACCAGCGAGAAGATCGTGCCTGCAATTTCACGCGCCTCCTGGGTTTGATCTGGTGCAGAAATGATGTGAAGCGAGGCATCCGGGCGCGTTGAGACTGGTCGCTGGGGCGTTTCCCCGGCTCGTTCAAAAAGCCGGGCTTGGACCTGAGCAAGAGAGCAGGACGGGGCCTGCGGACGGGCTAATGGAGACGACTGAAAGCCGAGCCCGGTGAGCCAACTCAATGTGGGCGTCGCGGCTTCATAGGCCGAACCGGGTCGCCAGGGAAGAAAGACCAGGGTATCCCTCTGCGTGAAGAGCGTTTCCAAAAAACGCTGCTGGCGTGCGGTATACTCAAGACCGCCATACACCAGTAGCGGTCCGTCACGCAGTGCTGCCTGGACCTGGACAGTGAACAGATTGGCGTCATCAACGAGCTGCCGTTCGTCCAAGCTCTTTTCATAGCGCGTGTAGAGGTCCAGCAGCTGACGTATTTTCCCTCGATATAATACCTCCTGCGCAGGAATCCGAGTATACAACAAGTGCAGATGGTGGGGCTGGACGTCCGCCTGCTTGAGGTCTGACAGCGTCTCGCTCACGAACTTGGGAAACCGAGGCTGCCGGGCCTGTTCCAGTAAGAGACGCTTCACGAGCAGCGGAACCAGCGCGGCTGAGACGCGACGTTTCCCCTCCTGCCTCAGTGGCGCTTCGGTCAGGCGTACCGCATAGTCGAGCAGCGTTGTAAATCGCAGGCCGATATGCCCGTTACCAGCCTTGGCAATGGCGTTGCTGAGCTGTGAACCAACGACATCACTGGGAACAATAATCGTGAGCGGAGTCAGCGAGTCGGCCGCTTTGAGCGTGTGGACAGCGGCAACAAGCGCCTCTTGCAGGATGGCAAGCGAGTCGGAGATGAATACTCGCTTTTGAGGCATACCTCTTTGCTTATGGGGCGACCCTACACCCCGTAGGGATAACGCAGGCGTGACCCCTACCTGAAAGAGTAAACGTGTCCAGCAGCGGCATGTTGTTGGAGGACACGTTTACTCTTTTTAGCGTTTGAACAGCACAACTTCGAGCGTTTTATCGCTATAGCGGTGCTTAAAACTCGATATCCCACCACGCACATCAATACGTTTGTTAAAGTCAGGGGGAAATGCGGACGAGACCGCGGCGAGTGTCCGGATATCGGGGTCATCAACACTGCCGCGTACAAGAAAATTGCCGTCCTTCAGAGAGAGCGCATACTCGTAGTCGGGCATTTCATCGCCAATGCCCATTTCCCGCTTGGCAGCAGAAACCGGGACGCGACGCGGGAATTCCATGCGCAGGATGTAGGCGTTGCCCTGTTCTTCGACCGTATATCGCTCGCCATAACGACGCGAACGTTCGGTCTTCTCATCAAACTCCGGCGTGTAATAACCCTCAAT
>LXNJ01001595.1_pt1 | contig 13260 bp, 11 predicted proteins | sample 809081 | NCBI WGS metagenome assembly LXNJ01 (sample SAMN04870510, study PRJNA318959) | sponge metagenome | biome: sponge; feature: marine sponge reef; material: water | host: Petrosia ficiformis | place: Greece: Milos, Mediterranean Sea | collected 2013-05-29 | depth 5-7 m
ACGCGCGGACGAACTGCACGCCACGCCTGAGGCGATCTCCTTCGCGGAGAACTGCATCGAAGGCGTAGTCGGGGAGCGGGACACCCTGGATGCTCTCATCCGGCTCCATCAGCACCAGTGGCCCGTTGAGCAACTCGCCGCCATCGACCGTGCTGTTCTCCGATTGGGGCTCTTCGAACTGGCGGAGAACTCACGCACACCACCGCTGGTGGCCATAAACGAGGCCGTGGAACTGGCCAAGACTTATGGGAGCGAAGGGTCCGCCAGGTTCGTGAACGGCGTGCTTGGGGCATCTTTCAACGAGCAGAACAACAGAACACCTGATTGCTGAGGAAGGCAAATGGCGACCGTTTACGATCGTGTCAAGAACGTGGTAGTGGACAGGCTCGGAGTGGAGGATGGCTCCATCTCAATGGAGGCATCCTTCGTGGACGACCTCAATGCGGACTCCCTGGACCTGGTTGAACTAATCATGGCCTTCGAGGAAGAGTTCTCGACGGACGCGCTCACCCTAAAGATATCCGACGAGGACGCCGAGCAGATTCGGACCATCCAGAACGCTGTGGACTTCATCAAGAGCAAAGGCGTCTCTGACTGACAGGGCCCCCGTGGCTGAACTCCAAGCACTCCACCAGCAGATACACTCCTGCCAGGATTGTGCACTCCACAGGGCGCGCACCAACGCCGTGCCCGGAGAAGGTGCGCCCAATGCGTCGCTCATGTTCATCGGCGAGGGCCCAGGCTTCAACGAAGATCGCCAGGGCCGGCCGTTCGTCGGTGCAGCCGGACAATACCTCGACGAACTACTCTCTTCCATCGGGTTGAAGCGTGAGGACGTGTTCATCACCAACATGGTGAAGTGCCGTCCACCGAACAACCGCGACCCGTTCCCCGGCGAGATCAGCGCCTGCTCCGGCTACCTGGACGCCCAGATAGAGGCCGTCAAACCAGCCGTAATCGTTCCACTGGGACGCCACGCGCTCGCACGATGGTTCCCCAGGGATTCCATCAGCAAGGTGCGTGCCCGACCTCGTGTGTTCGATGGGATCACTATATTCCCTCTGTACCACCCAGCCGCCGCGCTGCATAACGGCGCGCTCCGAACCACTATCGAAGGCGACTTCGCGAAACTCGGCGCCCTGCTCAAGGAGCGCGAATCTCACGAAGCTCCTGCTGCGGACGATACTCCCAACGACACAGGTGGCTCCCAACAACTGAGCATGTTCTAGCCGATGCCTCACTCCATCCGCATCGTCCCCATTGGTGGCCTCGGTGAGGTGGGCAAGAACATGCTCTGCATCGAGTATGGCAATGACATCGTCGTCGTAGACGCAGGGCTCATGTTCCCCAGGCAGGAGATGCTCGGTATCGATCTGGTGTTGCCGGACATCTCCTACCTCACAGCCAACGCGGACCGCGTGCGCGCAATCCTCATCACCCACGGGCACGAAGACCACACTGGGGCTCTCCCCTATGTCCTGCGTGAGTTGAACGTTCCTGTCTACGCACCGCCTCTGGCCCACGACCTCATCAACGTGAAGCTGCGCCAACACCACATCGGGGACTGCGAACTCCACGAAGTCGACGCCGGCAGCACCCTCGATTTCGGAACCATCCAGGCAGAGTACTTCCGCGTATGCCACAGCATCCCTGACGCCTGTGGTATCGCCTTGCGCACGCCGGCGGGGCTGGTTGTCCACACCGGCGACTTCAAGATAGACCACACGCCGGCAGACGGGCGCCCCACCGACCTCCAGCGGCTCGCGGAACTCGGCAGCGAGGGAGTTCTGCTCCTACTCTCTGACTCAACCTACGCGGAGATTCCCGGCTACACGCCGTCGGAGAGCGTCGTCGCTTCCGCGCTCGACCACGTCATCGCTGATGCGCCGGGGCGCGTGCTCATCGCCACGTTCGCATCTCTCATCGCTCGTGTGCAACAGGTGCTGGACGCTGCCGTGAAGCATGGAAGGAAGGTCGCCCCGGCAGGGCGCTCCATGATTGACAACGTCAACATGGCCGTGGCGAACGGCTACATCAACGCCCCGCCCGGGGCGCTGCTCGACCTCCAGGCACTGAGCTCGCTCCCCCACGAGCAACAGGTCATCGTTCTCACCGGCGCCCAGGGCGAACCGCTATCCGTCCTCTCGCGGGTAGCCAATAATGCCAACCGTGACATCGAGGTCCACGAGAACGACACCGTCATCATCTCCGCGACCGCTATCCCAGGCAACGAGACCGTTATCGCCTCCGTCGTAGACAACCTCACGCGGCGCGGCGCCAGGGTGCTGACACGCCGCACGTCGCCCGGAGTCCATGTCCCCGGACATGGAGGCCAAGAAGAACTGAAACTGATGCTCCGGCTCGTCAACCCTCGCTACTTCGTGCCCGTGCATGGCGAGTACCGAATGCTGGCCGCGCACGCGGACCTGGCCAGGCAGACCGGTGTCACTCCGGAGAACGTCTTCGTCCTCGAGGACGGCGACGTCCTTGAACTGGATGACAGTGGAGCGGAGCTCGGCGAGCCCGTCCAGGCCGGGCACGTCTACGTGGACGGACTGCGCACGTGGGACGTTGGCGAGGCCGTGCTACGCGACCGACGGATGCTCTCCCGGGACGGTTTCGTAGTAGTCGTCGTCCCCATCGACCACGCGACAGGCAGAGTGTATGGAGAGCCAGAGATCGTCTCGAGCGGTTTCACCGTGCCAGAAGAGGGAGAGGAGTTGATGGAGCGGGCAGCGGCGGTGGTGGTTGAGGCCCTCCGCGCACCGAACCTGGACCCGCTGGACGAGGACCACGTGAACGACCGCGTGCGCGAGGCCCTGAGCCGCTTCCTGTACAAGGAGACGCGCAGCCGTCCGATGATCCTCACCGTCCCTTTGGAGGTCTGAACTCGCCTACCTCTATCCGAGGCCGCTTGGATCAGGGGGGCGATGGGGCTCCTACACCCTATCTCTTCATAATTTGCATGCGGACCCGGCTCACAACCGCGATGCGGGTGTTTAAAGTCTGAGGAGTGAGAAATCGCATTTCCTCATTGCTGTTCAACCAGGTCGGCGTGTTGCTCGCACTCGTCGTTGCGGCATTCGTCGCTTACGTCATCATCGGGCAACCTGCCTGGGCCATCGATCCTCTTCGAGGGGCTGCGTCCGACGTGCTCGGCGGTATGGGCGTGGGACTTGCCCTTCTGCTTGCGTGGGCAGGTTGGCTGGGATGGCTGCTTTCCCGAGGCTACAGGGTTCTCATCCATAAGTGGCGTTACGTGTTCGGCTTGGGCTTCCTCACGGCCGGATCGTTCGCTTTCCTCTCGTATTTCCACACCGAGTTCCCGCTCATAGGTATCGCGCCGCTGGGGGGCGAACTGGGTGGACAGGTGCGCGGTTCGTACGGTGGGCTCGGAGTCTTCCGCACCGTCGCCCTTATCACGCTCGGTACATGGCTCGTTGCCCCCGTGCTGTTCAACCACGCAGCACTGTGGATAGGACGCGGAGCGCATGCAACCGGCAAGGGTATCGGCAATGGCGTGAGCAGCCTGCGCAAGCAGAAGGGCGGTTCTGTCCTGCACGAGGTGGACGAATACCTCACCTCCAACGCCACCGCGTCCAGGGCAGCCCAGATGGAAGCGTTGCGAGCGGCGGACGAATACCGGAGAAGCGCAGCTGCTCAGAGCCCCACTCCGCCAGCCGCGAGCCCTCCACGAGGCATTGCATACCTGGAACCCACTGCGCCAAGGCCTTTGCCGCCCCGCCCCGCGGTCGCTGACTTGCAGCCGAAACTCGACCGGCAGAAGGCCGATCTCTGGCCGGGGTTGAGAAACGCCGATCCCGCCACTGCGGAACCGCAACCGGCAAGGGCGTCAACAGCGACGATGTCGCCTCCGCTCACCGAGAGCGAAGCGGACAGCGAGCCCACGCACGTGGAGCCGCCCTACGCGGCCGAAGACCTGTACACAGTCGAGCAGGACCATGTGGCGGACGACCTCGACGTCAACAGGACGCTCCAAGCGGACGTGGAAGAGACTCTCGCGCTCGCAATCCCGGTGGAAGCGCCCTGGCCTGAAATCACTGCGATGGCGGGACCATCCGTCCTCGACGTTCCCGAAGCACGTGAGAGAGCTGAAGCTCCGCCCAGCCCGCTCCCGCCACTCGAACTTCTTGCTTCTCCCGTGGCCGCTGGAAGCATCACGGAAGAACACCTCGTAACTGCCGCGCTCATCGAGGAGACGCTGGCCCAGCACGGCGTGGAGGTGAGTGTCTCGGAGATACGGCCGGGCCCCAGCGTCACGATGTTCGGCATCGTGCCAGGATGGAATCGCAAGGCGATGTCCGCGCGGGCCAGAGCGCTTGCGGCACAAGAAGAGACCCAGGTGCAGATGGAGGTGCGGAACCGAGTTAAGGTCGACAGCATCCTCGCGCGGGAAAAGGACCTTGCGCTGGCGCTCGCCGCGCCCACTCTCCGCATCCAGGCGCCCGTTCCCGGCGAATCGCTCGTCGGCGTGGAGATGCCCAACAAGTCTTCCTCCATGGTGACCATCCGAACCGTGATGGAATCCCCCGAATATGAACAGATGCTCGCCGCCGGGGGCCTGCCCGTGGCGCTTGGCCTGGCCTCCGCCGGCGAGCCCGTTGCCCTCGATCTGCTCAAGATGCCGCACCTGCTCATCGCCGGCGCGACCGGCAGTGGCAAGAGCGTCTGCATCAACACCATCATCTCGTCCATCATCTGCCACCAGGACCCCACCAAGGTCCGCATGCTCCTGGTGGACCCGAAGCGCGTCGAGCTCACTCCTTACAACGGCATTCCGCACCTCTTGACCCCGGTTGTCGTCGACCCGGACAAGGTCGTCCGCCTCCTCAAGGGCGCAATCCAGGAGATGATGCGCCGTTACAAGCTGCTGGAAGAGGCCGGGGCGCGCAACATCGTTTCCTACAATCGCAATCCGAGGGCCACCGAGGAGATGCCGTACTTCGTCATCTGCATCGACGAACTGGCAGACCTCATGATGACCGCCTCCTTCGATGTTGAGCAGTCGCTCTGCCGCCTCGCCCAACTGGGCCGCGCGACGGGCATTCACCTCATAGTCGCTACCCAGCGCCCGTCCGTGGACGTGCTCACCGGGCTCATCAAGGCGAACTTCCCGAGCCGCATCGCATTCGCGGTCGCCTCGCAGGTCGACTCCCGCACCATCCTCGACTCGGCGGGCGCCGAGCGCCTCCTTGGGCGCGGCGACATGCTGTTCATATCCTCGGACTCCCCGAAACCAAAGCGCGTGCAGGGCGTATTCATCTCCGAAGACGAGAGCGCTGCCCTCAGCGAACACTGGCGGCAGCTGCCGCTGGATGCCTACCTGCCGGAGGTCCCCCTGGAGAGCATGGCACGAGATGCCGAGACGGCAGCAGCCGAGAGCGCGGGCGACGGCGGCGATTTCGACGAGGGCGACTCCCTCTATGAGCGCGCGCTGCAGGTCGCAGCGGCCAATCGCCAGCTCTCCACGTCCTTGCTTCAGCGCAGGCTGCGCATCGGCTATCCCCGCGCCGCCCGGCTCATGGACCAGCTTGAGGATGAGGGCATCGTGGCCGCCTCCGGCGAACCCGGCAAACCCCGCGAAGTCCTCTACCTTCCCGACGAAGAGTAAGCCTCCCTCTGCCGGCCTCTCCTTCCTCATGCACGGCGTGCCGTAAGTCACACTTGTCGCTTCTGTTAGAATCCTCCCATACGGGCGAGAGGAGAGTGACACCATGGCCGCTGACGTAACGGTAGAAGAAGTAACCGAAGCGCTGAAGGACGTGTACGATCCCGAGATTCCGGTGAACGTCGTCGACCTCGGCCTCATCTATGGCATCGAGGTGGACGACGACAGCAACGTCCATGTGGACATGACACTCACCGCAGCCGGGTGCAGCATGGGTCCGTTCATCGCGCAGCAGGCCGAATGGGCCATCGCCGACCTCGACGGCGTCAGGGACGTGAACGTCGAGATCTCGTTCGACCCGCCCTGGTCGCCCGATCGCATCACCGAAGACGGGCGAAAGCTGCTCGGTCTAGACGATTAACCGGCGCCCAGCCGCGTAACACTGGCAGTACGGGGCCGCGCCCCGAGGAGAGTGCACGCCCCGATGACGATGAACGAAGAGCAACGGCAGGCGCGTCTGGCGCAGATCAAGCGCCAGTGGGAGCAGCGCCGCGCCATCAGCCGATCGCTCGGCAAGATCAAGACCAAGATCGGCGTCTACAGCGCCAAGGGCGGCGTGGGTAAGACCACCGTCGCTGTCAACCTCGCCACCTACCTCTCGGAGAAGGGCTACAGCGTCGGCCTGCTCGATGCCGATATCGACACGCCCAACGCGCCGCAGGTGCTGGGCAGCGACGCCTACCCGGAGAGCGCGGACGGGCGCATCAAGCCCGCGGAAGCCTTCGGCGTCAAGGCCGTTTCCATGTCCTACTTCCAACAGAACCCGGAAGAGGCCATCATCTGGCGCGGACCCATGATCCACAACGCCATCAACCAGTTCCTGCAGATGACGGACTGGGGCGAGATTGACTTCCTCGTCGTCGACATGCCGCCCGGCACGTCTGACGCCCCTCTCACGGTCATGCAGGTTCTCACGATGGACGGCTTCGTGGTCGTGACTACGCCGCAGAGCCTCGCCGCTCTCGATGCCAAGCGCTCCATCAACATGATCCGCAAGTTGAACGTCGCGGTATTGGGCATCGTCGAGAACTACGTCGGTGATGTGTTCGGCTCCGGTGCAGGCCGAGAGCTCGCCAGCGAACTCTCGCTGCCCTTCCTCGGTGAGATAGCACTGCGCGCCGACTACCGGGACGATTCGCAGCCCACGGTGCTCGCCAGCGCCGAGGTCCGCGCCGAGTATGACTCGATCTGGGCTGTACTCGAAGGCCGGCTCACTGAACTCGAAGCGATGCCGGGGCAGCAGGCCGTTGCAGAAGGAGCGGGCGATGAGCCTCGCTGACCGACCCTACGCCCACAAGCACAAGCCGGGCAAGAACAACCGTAAGAAGTTCACTCCGCCCCCGAAGCCGAACGCGCAACTGCGCAAGGAGCTGCGGGAGATACTCGAGCAGCCGAAACAGCCCGAGGAGTAAAGGCGGGCTCACTCACTCCGTCTGCTGCGCTGGCTCTCGATCACCGCGAGCAGCAGCCCCTCCGCTTCGGCGCGGGATGGGGCAACCGCAAGGTAGAACGTCCGCCCGTAGCGCTTCGCCGCGATGTGCCACTCGTCTCCGACCAACCGGTAGTACGCCCCTTCGCCACTCAACGTTACCGCTTCGAGCTGGGCCGCGGAGACGACGCGACCCCAGACCGCTCCCACGACAAACGCGGGATAGCTCGATTCCGCGACCGCGATCACGCCAGCCCCCGTGCCACGGAGCACGTCGGCGTCGATCTCAGACGGCGCCTCGCCAAACTCCCCGTACAGTCCGAACGATGCCAGGTTCATGCGGGCGAGCCGCAGCGCCGCACCGAGTCCTGTCGCCTCCACTCCGAGCTCTCCGAGCGTGCTGTCCAGCAGCTCTTCCCTGTTCCTGACGAAGCCAAGCGCCAACAACGGCGACGGCGGACCGTCCGGCAGGAGCAGCCACCCCCGCCATGCGGCAGGCTCGCGCTGCGCCCACGGCACGCGGTCGTCCTCACTCCATACGGCACGGATCGTGCCGGCCCAGGCGTTGTCCGGTTTCCCGAACCACGACTCCCGCCCTTGTGTCAGCGTCCAGACGTCCGCCTCCAATGCCAGCGCCGCCACGGATGCCTCCGCAGCATCCACGAACTCCGCGCGCGCCGCATACTCCCGCACCGGATCGAGCGCCACGCCTTCGAAGCGAGCGACGCGCCCCGTCGCCTCGCGCCCGTCCGCACCGCGGATGGAGACCGCCGCGGGACGCCGTGGCGCGATGTAGACCGCCGCGTTCATGGGAGCGTCCGGCGCGGCCCACTCGTCGAACGGAGGAGGCAGGGCTTTAACCGGCACGGCGGCATCGCCCCAGTTGAGCAGCAAGAAGGCGAGCATCGCGAAGAGCACGACGCCAACGAGGAAGAAGAGCCGCCTGCGCATCCCTACCGCTTGCGCCTGCGCCTGCCACCGGCCCTTTCGTATGGGACCGGCTCGGGCTCGGCCCTGCGGCCAGGCGCTCTCTCACCGCCCGCGCCCCGGTCCGCGACCTCCTGCGCCACGAGCAGGCGCTTGAGGTCCACCATCTCATCACGCAGGAGCGCGGCTTTCTCGAATTCCAGTTGGCGGGCGGCTTCCTTCATCTCCGCTTCCAACTGCTTCACCACGCGGGCGAGGTCGTCCTTCGGCATGTCCTGCCGGACACCGTAAGCGGCGCGCGGTTCCGCCAGCTCGCGGATGGACTCCGTGATGTCGCGTATCGCCTTGCGGATACCCTCCGGCTGGATGCCTTCGCGCTCGTTGAACGCCGTTTGCAAGGCGCGGCGGCGCTCGGTCTCGTCGATCGCCCTACGCATGGAATCGGTGATGCGGTCTGCGTACATGATGACGTGGCCATCCAGGTGACGCGCCGCGCGGCCTATGGTCTGGATGAGCGACGGCGAAGAGCGCAGATAGCCCTCCTTGTCCGCATCCAGCACGGCGACGAGGCTTACCTCCGGCAGGTCGAGCCCCTCGCGCAGCAGATTGATGCCGACGACCACGTCATGCACGCCGAGCCGGAGGTCGCGCAGGATCTCCGTGCGCTTGAGCGTGTCCACCTCGGAGTGCAGGTAGTGCACCTTCACGTTCATCTCGCGGAGGTAGTCGGTCAACTCCTCGGCCATGCGCTTGGTGAGCGTCGTGACGAGCGCCCGTTCGCCCTTCGCCGTGCGGCGGCCTATCTGCTCCAGCAGGTCATCTATCTGTCCCCTGGTCGGCTTCACCTCGAGGGTGGGATCCAGGAGTCCGGTAGGCCGGATCACCTGCTCCACCACCTGAGAACTGTGCTCCATCTCATAGGCCGCGGGGGTGGCGGAGACATAGACCACCTGGTTCACGCAGCGCTCGAACTCCTCGAAGTTGAGCGGGCGGTTGTCGCGCGCCGACGGGAGGCGGAAGCCGAAGTCGATGAGCGCGTCCTTGCGCGACATCTCCCCGTGGAACATGCCCCTCAGCTGGGGGATGGCCATGTGGGACTCGTCGATGATGAGCAGGTGGTCGTCCGGGAGGTAATCCATGAGCGTCCAGGGCGTGCTGCCCCGCGGACGCCGGCCCAACGGCTGCGAGTAGTTCTCGACGCCCGCACAGTAGCCGGTCTCCCGCAGCATCTCGAGGTCGTAGCGCGTCCGGTGCTCCAGCCGCTGCGCCTCCAGCACCTTGCCATCCTCCCGGAGGCCGATGAGGCGCTGGTCCAGTTCCTCCTCGATCTCGACGACCGCCTCGTCCAGCTTGTCGCGGGAGGTGACGAAGTGCTTGGCGGGGTAGATGTCGATCTGCGAGCGCTCTGCCAGCAATTCGCCGGTCAGCGGGTCGACTTCCACGATGCGCTCCACGTCGTCGCCGAAGAACTCGACGCGCACGGCGACGTCCTCGTACGCGGGCATGATCTCCAGCGTGTCGCCACGGACGCGGAAGCGTGCGCGGGCGAGGTCGTAGTCGTTGCGTTCGTACTGCATCTCGATGAGGCGGCGAGCGAGTTTCTGCCGGTTCAGCCGCTCGCCCCGCGTGATGCGTTCCACGAACGCGAAGTACTCAGCGGGCGAGCCGAGGCCGTAGATGCAGGAGACGGAGGCGACGATGAGCACGTCCCGCCGCGTCATCAGCGAGCGCGTCGCTGCGTGGCGGAGCTTGTCTATCTCGTCGTTGATGTCGGCTTCCTTCTCGATGTACGTGTCGGTCGAAGGGACGTAGGCCTCCGGCTGGTAGTAGTCGTAGTAGGAGACGAAGTACTCGACGGCGTTCTCCGGGAAGAAGTCGCGAAACTCCTGAGCGAGCTGGGCCGCGAGCGTCTTGTTAGGTGCGATGACGAGTGTCGGCTTCTGGACGGCCTCGACGGTCTTCGCCATCGTGTACGTCTTGCCGGAGCCGGTAACGCCGAGGAGCGTCTGATGGCGCAAGCCGCGGTGTATGCCGTCCGCGAGCCGTTCGATGGCCTGCGGCTGGTCGCCGCTCGGTTCGAAGTCAGCAACGACGCGGAACGGCGTTCCTGTCCCGGTGGGGTGTAGTGTGGTCATCTTCCTACGTTGCCTCACCCACTACTTTCGCGCACTGGGCCATTCCCGGCAACCGTGGGGCTGGTGGCGATCAAGGATGCCAAACGCGGCCGCACCTGGCACTCTTAACCCTCGCTTTACGAGTGAGTCAGTCATTCTGTTTGGCACTCTTGGCACTCTTAATCGGGGCGTTTCCAAGGCCGTGGCCTGCTTCCCGGGTTAAGGGCGCCAAGAGTGCCAATGATTTCAGGAGTTGGGGCCGGGCCACCCTCACCCCAACCCTCTCCCAGAGGGAGCGGGGGCAAACCGGCTGCGGCCGCGAGCCATAGACGCGGTTTATGGGTGAGGCGAGGTGCACAGTCATACATCCAGCGTAACGGACGCAGGGGCGACCGCGTAAGAGGCGGGTGTCACGAATCCGGCATGCGTACGCTCTCCGGCAAGCGTCTTCGGCGCGCTAACGTCCCCCGAGAGATGTTTCGACTCCGCCTCCGGCTCCGCTCAACATGACAACCGCCGCCCCACCGCCTGCCACCAGCCCTCACCCCTGGCCCCTCTCCCAGCGGGAGAGGGAATCAAGCCCACTCCACACGCAGTTGCGTGGTTTCTGCCTCCAAGCAATCACTCGCCCCACGTCACCCACCGGTTCACCCCCATCCCAACCTTCCCACATCAAGGGGGAGGGACCGGACACCCGAGAGATCCTTCGGCTGCGCTCAGCATGACAACTGCCGCCACTCCATCTTCACAACACCCTCACCCCTGTCCCCTCTCCCAACGGGAGAGGGGAATCAGGTCCCGCACCTATCCGTCCGCCCTTCCACGCGACCTGATTGTCACGCTGGATGCAAGCCTTGGCTGGCATGACGGGATGGGGCTGCGAGGTTCCTGTCAGCGCAGGAACGACAACGGGCGGATCAGGCGTGGATGTCGCGGAGGGCGGCGTCGAGATCGGGGTGGCGGAAGGCGTAGCCGGAGGCCAGCGCGGCGGCTGGAACGACGCGGCGGCTGTTCAACAGCTCCGACGCGAAGCCCCCCAGCGCCAGCCGGAGCGCGAACGCGGGCGCAGGCATGAGTGCGGGACGGCGCAGGACGCGCCCTAAGGCCCTCGCGATCTCCCACTGGCGCGCTGGGGCGGGGGCGCTGACGTTCACCGGTCCCTGCACATCATCGTTATCCAGCGCGTGCAGGATGAGACCAACCACGTCGTCCAGGTGCACCCACGGCCACCACTGCCGTCCCGACCCGACAGGGCCGGAGAGGCCGGAGCGCGTCAACCGCGAGAGCGGAGGGAGGAAGCCGCCATCGCGCCCGGCGACCAGCCCGGTGCGCAGCATGACGACGCGCGCGCCGGCAACCGACGCCTCGGACGCTGCCGCCTCCCACCGCACGCAGACGTCGGCGAGGAAGCCCTCACCCGGCGGCGCATCCTCGGTCAGCTCGTCCTCGCCCCGGTTGCCGTAGTAGCCGGCGGCGCTTGCGTTCACGAGGATGCGCGGGGCGTTGCCCGAACCCGCCGCTTCCCGCATCCCCAACACGAGGTTGCGCGTGCCGGTCTCCCGCGTCTCCAGGATGGCGCGCCGTTTCTCGTTGGTCCAACGCACCGCGACGCTCTCTCCCATGAGGTTCACGACCGCGTCCACGCCCTCCATCGCCCCGGCAGGCGGCGGTCCTTCCAGCGGGTCCCAGGCGTGCGTGTGCACCAACCCCGGCAGCACCATGCGCGCGCGGATAGGGTCGCGGGTGAGCGCCACTCTCTGGTCGCCGCGCTCCATGAGCGCATGGACCAGCGCTCGGCCCACGAACCCCGTCGCTCCGGTCAGCAGCACGCGCATGGTTACACCCCGCTTCCCTGCATCAGTTCGTCCGGATAGGGATAGAGATACGTCTGGGCGGCGAGCCAGTCCGGTCCGCCAGCCTTCCGGATGTGGTGACGCAGCAGTGTGAGCGGGGCAACGAGCATCGCCCTGCCGGTGCGGTAACGCTCGATCGCATCGGCAAGCTCCTCCCGGTCTCCGCCGTCGAGCAGTCCTTTCAAGAACCCGGCAGCGTGTTGCAGGGCATTCGTGTGCTTGCGCACGGTGCTCAAGCGCTCCAGAGCGCGCATCAGCACGCGCCCGTACTCGTCAGTGATCGTGTCCCAGGAACCGCTCCCCGCGCGGGCGACGATGCGCCCGGCCTCGCGGTAGAGCGCCGGGGCGTGCGCCATGAGCGTGAGCTTGTGGGCCGCGTGGAAGGCGACGAGCGCCGACGGGGCGTGAGGGCCGTCCAGCAGCGCCGTCCACTGCCGGTAGGCGAAGACCCGCTCGATGAAGTTGTCACGCAGGCGCGGGTCGTTCAGGCGTCCCTGCTCCTCGACGGGGAGCAGGGGGAGGCGTTGCGTAAGCGCGCCGGCGAAGAGGCCGCGCCCGATGCGGGCGGCGGGGCCACCACCCGAGGGATAGACCTTCACGCGAAAGAGGCCGCAACTCGGGGAGTCCTTCGTGAGCACGTAGCCGTGCAGCCCCAGGCACGCCAGATCGTCCACGCGGCGCGCCGCCCACGAGCGCATCACATCCGTGTGGTCCGTATCGGAGCGCGTGCCCCTCATGAGGATTACGCCGCCACCCTCGTCGATGAGACGCACTGGCTCACGCGGCGTTCCCATCCCCACCTCGGACTCCGGGCAGACGGGCGTCCATTCCACATAGAGGCCGAGCGTCTGGGTGAGGAAGGCGTTACGAAGGTGGCCGCCGTCGTAGCGCAGCGGCTCACCCAGCAGGCAGGCGCTGGCGCCGATACGCGGCTTGGGAAAGGACGTGCTCACGATGCCCAATGGTACTCCGTTCGTGGGAGAGGAATCAGACACCCAGGCGAGGTTCCTGCCTCCGCAGGAATGGCCCGGGGTCTTGTCAGGCCGTGTAAGGGAATGAAAATGGGGAGGCACGGACTCTCCCTGGCGGACGGCTTGGGTACGCCGACCTTCCCTGAGAGATGTTTCGGCTCCGCCTCCGGCTTCGCTCAACATGACAAACAGGGGGCGAGGCTCCTGCCCCCCGCAGGAGCGGCGGGCACCCTTTCACAAGAACGACAGCCGGAAAGCTGAACGGGGCGCTCCTCAC
>LXNJ01001596.1_pt1 | contig 13257 bp, 11 predicted proteins | sample 809081 | NCBI WGS metagenome assembly LXNJ01 (sample SAMN04870510, study PRJNA318959) | sponge metagenome | biome: sponge; feature: marine sponge reef; material: water | host: Petrosia ficiformis | place: Greece: Milos, Mediterranean Sea | collected 2013-05-29 | depth 5-7 m
TCGGCAAGTTTCGCGGACAGCACGTAGGCGCATTGCTCCCAGATGTCCTCGCCGCCGATGCGCAGACCCTTGGGTAGGAGGTCGCGGAACTCGCAGAACTCGCGCAGCGCCTGCACCAGTCCGCTCCTCAAGCCCGCAACGTGGGTACCGCCCAAGGGCGTCGGAATGAGGTTGACGTAGCTCTCGGCGACCACCTCGTCACCGTCCATCACCCATTGCACCGCCAATTCGGCCTCTTCCGAGTTGCCCTTCGCCTCGTGCACGAACGGTGTCGTCGGCACCCGATCGCCCGGACCGAGCGCCTCGGTCAGATACCCGGCGAGGCCAGCGTCGTAGCACCAGCTAGTGCATTGCGGTTCACCGCTCGGGCGCTCCACGGTGAGCGACACCGCAAGGCCCGGGCAGAGCACGGCCTTGGCGCGAAGCAGATGCTCGAGCCTCGGCAACGCCACCTTCGTCGAGTCGAAATACCCGGGATCGGGCAGAAAGCGGACCAAGGTTCCCGTATTGCGTTTACCCACCTTGTCGACGATGTCGAGGGCGGTCACCGGTTCGCCGCCCTCGAAGCGCTGACGGTGCAATGCGCCGTTCTGCTTCACCTCCACGACCAGCCACTTGGACAGTGCGTTGACCACGGATACGCCGACGCCATGCAGGCCGCCGGCATAGTTGTAGTTGTCGTGGTCGAACTTGCCGCCGGCATGCAACCGGGTGAGCGCCAACTCGACACCGGTCAGTTTGTGCTCGGAGTGGACGTCCACCGGCAGGCCCCGCCCGTCGTCAACCACCTCGATGGAGCCATCGATGTATAAGGTGACCTCGATATTGCGGCCGAATCCGGCGAGCACCTCGTCGACGCTGTTGTCCAGGACCTCCTGCAGAAGGTGGTTCGGCCGAGTCGTATCCGTGTACATGCCGGGACGGCGGCGCACCGGCTCGAGCCCCTCCAGCAACTGCATGGAATCCGCGTTGTAATGCTTGGTCATCGGTTCATCCCGTCACGAGAACCGTTAGAGAATCCGCTTTGCGGATTCTCGGGCGACTGCGAAGCGGTCGCGTTGTAACGCTTGGTCATCGGTTGCCTCGATCCGTGAGGTCCAAGCCCAGGTCGTAGTCGTGGAGACGTCGGATCTCGGTATCGACCGATCCGTCCTGGTCCAGTCGTAACCAACGGTAGCCGGGCATTGCGTCGTCGATCGCGAACGACGGCGAGTCGCCCGAGAACTGGAAACAGGTCGAAGGCGTGCCGTAGAGCGGGATTCTGCCAAGGGGCTCGGCTTCGTGGTGGATGTGGCCGAACACGTACGCCCGTACGTCGGTGGCGGCCAACACGTCGATCAGTTCGTCGCCGTTGTCGATACGATGCACGTCCAGCCAGGCGCAACCAAGGTTCACCGGGCAATGGTGACCCGCCACGAGGCGCCAATCGTTGCCGCCGCCACCGTCCAACGCGCGCCGCAGGCGCACCAACTCACCCGGGCTCACGGCGCCGCCCACCTCGTCGTCGACGTGGGTGTCGACGCCCGCCAAGACCCAATCGCCAAGCCGAAGATCCGCCATCGGCAAGGCGTCGGCGAACGTTGCGCCGTGGTCGTGGTTGCCGGGCACGCACAACAGCGGCCCGGTGTAGTAGCGGGCAAGCGTCGTCAGGAACAGCGCATAGGTGGCCGGCGTCGGCGCCTGGGCAAGGTCACCGGTGGCCAACACGGCATCCGGCGTTCGTTCCGTACAAGCCGCATCGAGCACCGCTGCCAGGCTGTCGGCCGTGCGCACCCCGAGAAGGGTCGCGTCGGGAGATGGCAGTAGGTGGCAATCCGTTACCTGCAAGACGTGAAGCCTATCCTTGTCTTCCGTCATGTGATTCCTATTACGAGCCGATCATGACCCGCTCTTGGTGGACGATGCCGTGCCGCAGGCAGGCGTTCAGGAACTCCGAGAGAAAGCGGTTGACCTGGACCTTCTCGTCGGGCTGGTGCATCTGCTCGTTCGGGTAGTCGTAGACCGCCTTGAAACGACGTTGGCCCTGGAACTCGATCACCTCCGCCGTCCGGGCGTCGTGGTACGCGCGAATCTTGATCCGCATGCCGCCCAGACCCCGCACACTGGACGGGAGATCCAGGGTCAGCACGGTCGTGTAGCGGCTCCGGTAGGTCACCTCGAAGGAGACGACCAACGCCGCCCCGTGTGGGAATACCCGGAATTCGAACCGGTCCGTCTGCCTCAGATCGGGCATCAGCCGGGTCAGGCGACGATAGTTGTCGTCGCACTCTTCGAGGTGTGCACGAAGGTCGATGTTGTACGGCCGTCGCCTCATGCTCGATCACTGACTCGGGGCACTTTGTTAACGATTCTAACCAAGGTTTCGTCTCAATGGCACGTGCTTGATGTTCCGACGACGGAAAGTAGCTATCGAACCGTACAAACGCTTGCGAGGGCGTCCATTGAACGCGCCGGGCCAAGCATTGCCCGCCGATCATTTTGATAGACTCACCGCCGCCGTTATGTGTCGGCCGGTCACTAAGCTGAAGGAATCTCCATGAGAATCATGCGCTCTGGTCCATTCGACCCTTCGAGTCGGGGTGCGCCCGCAGGGCGTTCGCCGGATCCCTGGCGCGCCATCAAGCCATTGACGGCTGTGGCGGCGCTGGCCCTGGGCGCGACCTCTTGGGGCGCCGACATTAGCGAGATCTACGCCGAAGCGTTGGCAAACGATCCCGTCCTCGCTCGAGCCCGGGCGTCGCAGGAGATCAGCGGGACCGGCGTGACCATCGCCCGCGCGGACCTCTTGCCTCAGGTCGTAGCCGGTGCCAGTCGGTTCTCATCCACGACGTCGCTGGACTCCATCGTCATGGACCCCAGCAGCCCCAACTTCGGTCGCCGGATACCGGATACCGAATCCACCGGCCAGAACTGGAGCGCGAGCGTCAACCAACAGGTGTTGAACGTATCAAGCTGGTTCGGCTACCGGGGTGCCCAAGCCGATGCGAACCGGGCCGAGTGGGACCTGCAGACCGCTTCGCAAGCGCTCATCATCCGTGTGGCGCAAGCGTATCTGAACGTCTTGTCCCGGCAGGCGGAACGGGAGTCGGCGATCGCAGCCGAAGAAGCGGTGCAGCGCCAACTCGAACAGGTTCAGCAACGCTTCGACGTAGGACTGGAAGCCATCACCGGCGTACTGGAATCCAAGGCCGCCTACGACAGTGCGGTCGTCACCCGCATCCGGGCGGAGAGCCAGCAGCGGGTGTCCTTCGAAGCCCTGCGCACGCTGACCGGTGCCGCCTACGGCGAGATTGCCGATCTCAAGGAAGATCTCGCCATCGTCGATCCGCTACCCAATAACGAGGACGAGTGGGTTCGCACCGCCATGGAGACCAACTTCGGCATCCGTTCCGCCCAACTGGCGCTGGCGTCGGCGGAACACAACGTCAGGAGCACCATGTCGCGGTACCTACCGACCCTGAGTGCCTCGGCCAGCTACGGGACCAACAGCGGCCAATCGAGCATCGAAGGATTCGTCCTGCCGGACCAAGGAACGGTGACTTCGGTCAGTTACCGTCTCAACTTCCAAGTACCGCTATTCCGAGGGCTGAGCACGCAAGCAAACGTCAAACGCGCGCGGCTGTCCCGGAACCTGGCCCGACATTCGCTGATCGAACAGGAGCTGAACGTCGCCGAACAGGTTCGAACGCGATTCCGCCTGGTGGTCACCGATGTCGTGGCGGTGGCCGCCGGTGGCGAGGCCCTGAAATCCGCCCAGGCGGCCCTTGAGGCAACGCAAACGGGATACGAGGTGGGCACCCGGAACATCGTGGATGTCCTCCAGGCTCAGCAGCAGGTGTTCCGGCGCGAGTACGAGTACAACCTATCGCGTCACAACTACGTGCTCGACATGCTGCGGCTGAAGGAGAGCGCCGGTTTGTTGAGCGAGTCCGACATCGAGGATCTGAACAGCAACATCGATGCCGGCAATCCCGTCCAGAAGGCACCGTAGGGGACAGGCTCGTAATATTTTTACGACCCACTCCCACAGAGACAGTTGATTTCGACAACCGAAAGCGGGAAGGTAACCGCCAAGGAGCATTGACCAGATACCGCATCGAGGGAACGATCCGAAGCCAATGCAGGATCAGGGAAGGAACCAGGCCAAGGCGAGCAACCGGAGCTACCAAGCAGGCCGCCGAACGCAGACGACAACACGCGTCTTATCTCCTCGCAGGCGCAAGTACCAACATGACACCAGACACCTCGCCTCGGTGGAGTTGTTTTCCGGGGCTGGCGGGCTTGGAATTGGCGTGGGCCGTGCCGGGTTTGAATCGAAGTTGGTGGTCGACTGGAACAGTCATGCCTGCGCCACGATCCGAACCAATCAGGCGCTGCATCACCCCGCAGTGGCGAGTTGGCACTTGCGAGAGTGCGATGTAGCGGAGGTCGACTTCCGCACGCTCGGTGCCGTGGATCTCGTGAGCGGGGGACCCCCGTGTCAACCGTTTTCGCTAGGGGGTAAACACCACGGTCCGCTCGACGCCCGCGACATGTTTCCCCAGGCAATCCGCGCCGTTCGCGAACTGATGCCGAGTGCCTTTGTATTCGAGAACGTTCCCGGCCTGAAGAGACCGGCTTTCTCCCACTATCTCGGCTACATCCGCGACCAACTCGCGTTCCCCGAAGTAACGATTCGACCGCAAGAGACCTGGATGGACCACGCTCGGCGACTCCGTCGAGAAAGCGACACCGCCGACGCATACGGCGGACTTGCATACCGAGTCCATATCGATACCGCCAACGCCGCAGACTTCGGCGTACCACAAAAGCGTGAACGCATGTTTATGGTCGGCCTCCGATCAGATCTCGACGTGGACTGGACCTTCCCAAAAGCAACCCATTCGCAGGATGCGTTGCTTTGGCAGCAGTGGATAACCGGCGAGTATTGGGATCGTCATCGTATCGCGACGTCCGATCGGCCTACGCTGCCGACACGCTTTCGACGTCGACTTGAACCGTTCCAAGGGTTTGACATACCACCGCCGTCGAAGCCGTGGCGAACCGTCAGGGACGCCCTGAACGGGCTATCAGATCCAGAATTCGACCCGACATCCTGTCGTCGAATCCCGAACCACCAGTTCAACCCAGGCGCCCGAGTCTATGCGGGACACACCGGGAGCAGGTTGGACGAGCCGGCCAAAGTTCTCAAGGCTGGCGATCACGGCGTACCCGGCGGGGAGAACATGCTCGCGAGAGACGATGGCACATGTCGCTATTTCAGTGTCCGCGAGGCAGCAAGGCTGCAGACTTTCCCCGACAGCTACGTGTTCCCGGGATCCTGGACGGAGACCATGCGCCAGATCGGTAACGCCGTCCCCGTCAAACTCGCCCACGTGTTCGCAAATCGACTCAAAGATTCTCTGAACGCCTCCGGATCGACATTGGATATTGCGGTCTGACGGCACTCGGCGATGTCTCAGCAGTCGTACGAACCCTACAACCCACTCGACAAGAGCAACTTGGGTACAAGCGTCGCGGACGCTCTGCTAGCGCGCCCGGTGGTCAACTTGCCACCCGAACCATTCCTCGGTGCGGGCGTCTATGCCATCTACTACGCGGGATCGTTCGCCCCATACCAACAGATCGCCAGGTCGAATCGCGACAGTAGCTACGTGGTGCCGATCTACGTCGGCAAGGCCGTGCCGTCCGGCGCACGCAAAGGCGGATACGGGTTGGACTCCAACCCTGGTGACGCCCTCTCAAGACGCCTGAGAGAGCACGCAGCATCGATTGAACAAGCGAATAACATCCAACTTGGCGATTTTCGATGTCGCCATCTTGTCGTCGACGACATATGGATACCACTGGGCGAGTCGCTGCTCATCGATCGGTTCTCGCCAATTTGGAACACGCTGATCGACGGATTCGGCAACCATGATCCAGGTAGCGGGCGACGCAACCAAGCGAGGTCTCGATGGGACGTGCTGCATCCGGGCCGCATCTGGGCTGATCGGCTGCGCGAGAACGACAGCAACGCGCAAGAAATCATCGGCATCCTCACAGAAGCGCTTTCCGCCAATCCGTAGGGAACGTCCCAACGAGTCAACCGATCCGTGCGGCCCCCAGCCACGCACATAGGCGGTTGACAACGGCCTGGCGCGCGCCGCGATTGGCATCGACGACGCGGTTGGCCAACTCGCCTTCTTGGGCTCGTCGCATCGGGTCCGCAAACAGATCACCGACAATGCGGGCGATGTCGTGGGCGTCGGCCACCGAATGGAAGCAACCCGCGGCCGCAAACCGCGCGCAGATCTCCTCCACGTCGTGACGCGTTGGCCCCATCAGGATCGGCAACCCGTGCACGGCCGCCTCGATGGGATTGTGACCGCCGGTGCCGTCGAGGCTTCCACCCACGAACGCGACGTCGGCGTGCGGGTAGAGGTGCACCAACGTCCCCATGACGTCGCCGAGAAGCACGTCGACTCCCGCCGGACGATCCGATAGCAAGCCTGTCGAGAATCCGCGATCGCGCACCATTCGCGCAACGTCAGCCGCCCGTTCGGGATGTCGGGGTACGAGGATCAGTCGAATACGAGGAAGTCGGGCGCGCAGTTGTCGATGGGCGTCGAGCACGATCTCCTCCTCGCCGCCGTGGGTGCTTCCGGCGATCCAGACCGGCGCGTCGCCAAAGCCGAAGTCGCCCACCCCGAAACCGTCGGGTGGCATTTCCGCATCGAACTTGACGCTGCCGGTGACCTCGACGGACTTGGCACCCAGGGACCGAAACCGCGCCGCGGTGTCTTCGTACTGGCAGACGATCCGTTCGATCGACCCCAGCATCCGCCGGGCAAGCGGTTCGATCCGGCGATAGCCGCGATAGGACCGTGCCGAGAGTCGGGCATTGACGAGGTAGACCGAAGCACCGCTCGACGCGGTCTGTTCAACGAGGTTGGGCCATAGCTCGGTCTCCATGAGCACCAGTGCCCTCGGGCGGACACGGCGCAGAAAACGCGCCACGGCCCAGGGATAGTCGTACGGGGCGTAGCAATGCCCGACCGTCTCTCCCAGGAGGCTCTCGACTCGTGCGCTGCCCGTGGGCGTCATGGTGGTCACCAGGAAGGTGTCGTCCGGAAAGTGCTCCTGTACGGCACGGATGACCGGCGCAGCGGCATTGGTCTCCCCCGCCGAGACCGTATGGAACCAGATCACGCCCGTCGACAAGCCCGCCGGCACGTGTCCGAAGCGTTCCGACCGGCGCTCCCTATAGGCCGGTTCCCGGCGGGCACGGACGAATAGCCGCGCCCAGACCCAAGGCAGCGCCAGCACGAGTAGCACCTGGTAGAGGAGTCGGATCATTCGGCTGCGGAGTCGGACGAGCGGTTTGGATGGTTGTATCCTGACAGGATCGCAAGCGTTTGAAAGCACCGGGGAGGACACCATGAATACCACCCAATTGCGCCAGTGGCGAATCCGCGCCGGGCTCGTCGTCGCCGTCGGACTGGTAGCCGGAACGGCGATCGCCGGCGCGAACGCCGGTACCGCCGGCGCGAACGCCGGTACGACCGGCGCGTTTGCCGGTACGGTTCGAAATGCCGACGGCGAACCCCTGCACGGCGTCGCGGTTCGGCTCACGCACGAAACTTCCGGCGTCTCCGAGTCGGTGTTCACCAACCCTGCGGGCGAGTTCCACGTGATGGTCCAACGCGACGGCAAGCTCCGGATGCGGCTTCGCACGCCCTACTACCGCGACATCGAAGTCGACGTCGAAGGACCCGACGCGAAGATGGCGTTCGTCATGGAGGCGATGACCGACGAACTCGAAATCTCCAATAGCCTGCCCGCCGGCTACCACTTCGGCAACCTGCCGTTCGAGACCGGCGAGGACGCGCTGTTCAATCGCCACCAGTTCCAGCGCGACTGCCTGACCTGCCACCAGATGGGCAATCCGATCACGCGGTTTCCGCGCACGCCCGAGGGTTGGGTGGAAACCATTCGCCGCATGCACGCCTATCTCGGCAACTTCGATGCCGAGTTGCGGGACCGGCGTTCCGTCCTGCTCTCCAAGGGCTTCGACGGCAAACCGCTCGCCGTTCGCCCCGAGTTCCCGATCGACGAGTCGCTGGCCCGCACCCGCATCATCGAGTACCGAATGGAGCGCGGCATCGTGCCCCACGATGCGATCATCAATCCACACGACGGCCTGATCTACACGGTCGACCAGGGTGCCGACCACATGGCGGTCACGGACCCGGCCACCGGCCAGACCGACTACGTATCCCAATCCGGCGGCGGCATGATCTATCGCAAGTTCGGCGCCGTGGCCGGGGAGATCGCGGTCTTCAACGGCCGCAACGGGCCGCACTCCCTCGCGCTCGGCCCGGATCGGAAGTACTACGTCACCAACACCAGCACGAACAGCATCGGGGTCTTCAATCCCGCAGTGCGGAAGTGGGAGCCGTCGTTCAGGATCGAGAACGCCCCGGGACAACGGCGTGCAAGCTATCCACACACCATCCGCTTCGGCCTGAACGGCATCGTCTGGTACACGCTTGCCGGGTCCGAACAGGTCGGGAATCTCGACCCCGAAACCGGCGAGACCAAGCTCGTCGACCTGCCCAGGGTCAAACCCGGCGGCATCTCGGGAGGCACGACGCCGTATGGCATCGACGTCGATCCGAACACCGGCATGGTCTGGTACAGCCGGCTGTTCGGCGACAAGATCGGCCGCATCGATCCCGCCACCCTGGAGGTGACCGAGTACGACTCGCCGGTGCGTGGCCCGCGCCGCATGCGGTTCGACGCCGACGGCATCCTCTGGGTGACGGGCTACTCGGACGGCGACCTGCTCCGGGTCGACCCCGACGGGTTCAAGTCCAAGATCTACCCCATGCCCGAATTCGCCGCGGGGTTCCGCCCGGCGCCGTACGCGCTCGGCGTACATCCCGACACCGGGGACATCTGGATCAACGAGAACATGACCGATCGCATCTACCGGTTCATCCCGTCCGAAGAACGCTACGTGGTCTACCCGGTACCGCTTTCCGGCACCTATACCCGCGACATGGACTTCACGGCGGACGGTCAGGCTTGCACGTCCAACAACCCGGTACCCGCCACCGCACTGGAAGGCGGCGTTCTGCAGGTCATCTGCATCCACGTGCAACCATCCGCGCAGGACGCCTGACCCTTGCGGTAGCCAAACCGCCAATCGCCGTGAACCGACGCGACTTGTCGGTGGATGCCGCCATCGTCGGCGGCGGCATCAGCGGCCTTTGGATCGCCAACCTGCTCGTCGGGCGCGGTCTCTCGGTCGTCATCTGCGAGCCCCGGGGCGTGGGCGGCGTGCAGACCCTGGCATCCCAGGGAATCGTGCACAGCGGCGCCAAGTACGGCCGCGACGGCACCCCACCCTTGTCCGGTGCGCTGAAAGCCATGCCGGACCGCTGGCGGGCCTGCCTCCGGGGCGAGGGCGAAATCGATCTGCGCGGCGTCCGGGTGCTTTCGCAGGAGATGCGGTTCCGCATCGGCGACGAGGCGCTCAAGCTGGATGAACTCGTGCTCGATACGGTTTCCCTGGTGCGCCGTCTCGCCGCACCCGTCGCGGACCGGGTCGTCGCACAGGCCGTAGGGCCCGAGTCCCTGATTGTCGACGAATCAGGCGTCGCGCGACTCGAAGTCGCCGATTGCACGATCCTCGCGGGCACGTACGTGTTCACTGCCGGCACCGGAAACGAGGCCTTGGCGCAGCATGCGGGCTTTGCACGGACGGCGTTGCGTCACCGCCCGCTCCGGCAAACCATCGTTCGGCTGCGTCGCGACGCCAAGGTCTACGCCCACTGGGCCGCGAGCGATCGCGAAGCCGAACCGACGTTGACCGTGACGAGCGATGGTCCCGTGATGAGCATCGGCGGCAAAGTCGCGGATGCCGGGGTGCAACGCGCCGAAGCGGCGCAGATCGAGCGTGTGCGCGAACTCCTCCACGAGGGGTTCCCGGATATCGATCTCGATGGCGCGGACTTCGAGACTTTCGCTGCCGTCCGCGCTGAACCCGACGCCAAGACACTCCGGGACGTCCCCGATGCGTTCGTGGCCCACCAAGGCAACTGTCTGCTTTGCCTTCCCGTCAAGCTGAGTCTCGCCCCGCGCCTCGGTGATCTCGTACGGGCGGAGTTGGGCGACCTTGAACCTGCGCAGGCTGCCTGGGCGGGCGATCCGAACCGCCGCGTCGTCTACGCAACGTCTCCCTATACACACACGCCATGCTGAGGCGTCCACTGGGGGACACCGGTCTCGAGGTCTCGCCCCTCGGCCTCGGCACGGTGAAGTTCGGGCGCAACACCGGCGTCGACTATCCGCACGCCTACGAGTTGCCAAGCGATGGCCTGATTGCCGATCTGCTCACCCAGGCGCGAAGTTGCGGGATCAACCTGCTGGACACGGCACCCGCCTACGGAACGAGCGAAGCCCGGATCGGCGAAGCCATCGAAGGGCATCGGGACGAATGGGTAATCTGCACCAAGGCCGGCGAGGAGTTCGACAGCACCAAATCGCACCACGACTTCAGCGAAGACCACATTCTAGGAAGCGTCGAGGTGTCCCTGGCCCGCCTACGCACGCACACCCTCGACATTCTGCTGCTGCACAGCGACGGCCGTCCGGTCGACGAGATCGAATACCTTGGCGCATTCCGTGCGCTATCGAGGCTGAAACGCGAAGGCATCGTCCGCGCCGTTGGGTTCTCGGGCAAGTCGCCGGCCGACGCCGAAGCCGCGTTGCCCAGATCCGACGTGCTCATGTGCACCATAAACGCCACCTACCGGGACGAGGTCGGCCTGGCCCGCAAAGCCGCCAATCAAGGCGTAGGTATTCTGGTCAAGAAGCCCCTCGACCGGGGATTTGTGGGCGAGAGCAAGACGATTGCGGAAACCGCGGGCCTTGCCGGCGTTACCAGTGTCGTGGTGGGAACCCTATCGCCCGCGCACCTGGCGGCGAACGCGGCGGCGGTTCTGAGGCCCACCGATCTTTCCACGGCCGTTTGACGACGGATTTCACCTTGTTGATTGGTTGTCAGAAACGGTAACGGCAATGCCGTTCATCTCGCGACGAAGGCGCAGATTGCGTTCAATGCCGCGAAGTTCCCAAAGCTCTGACCGGGTCAACACCATGTCGACGAAGTCCTCGTCCACTCCCGATTCGAGCATGTCACGGCGCTCGTCGGCCGCGCTCTCGAGACGCTGTCGTTGGACCATTTCCTCCACATCGAGTGCCAGCTTGCGCGAGAACGCCAACTTCTCGTCGAAATCGAGAGAGTCCCATGTCCCATCGGATAGGACGCGGTGCGCCTCGGGGAAAGCCGCCTCGATCTCGTTGAGGTCGGGTGCCAATTCGCGCGCCGTCTTCGCGTCGAAGTTCTCATCGAGCATTAGGTCGACGAAGCACCCGCCCGCCAACGCGAGCAGTGCGAGCAGCAGTATATTTTTCATTCCGCCTCCATATGTGGGGGGTTGGCACCCGACGGACGGGTTCCTAGGGAAGCTCTGATTAAGGGCTTCCCTAGCCGCCGCGCGCACGTACCCCGGTTCCCATGAGGTCGACCAGCTTGGTCGTCGAGTAGCCCTCGACCTCGTTCAATACACGAACATCGCCCCCGTAGCTTCGAACGAATTCGGCTCCGACGACTTCATCGGGCGCGTAGTCGCCGCCCTTGACCAAAACGTCCGGACGAATTTCCCCGAGAAGCGCCTCGGGCGTATCTTGCGAGAACGGCACGACCCAGTCCACGGCGGCGAGACCCTCCAGAACACGCATTCGGTGCGCCAATTCGTTGATCGGTCGACCCTCTCCTTTGAGCCGGCGTACCGAGGCGTCGTCGTTGACGGCGACGATCAGCCGATCGCCGAGTTGGCGCGCCTCGTCGAGGTAGCCGACGTGGCCAGCGTGGAGGATGTCGAAACAGCCGTTGGTGAAGACGATGCGCGCGCCTTGCCGCCGGGCGCGACGGACGGCCTCGGCAAGCTGGCGGCGATTGGACGCGGCTGGGGCGATTGGCACGTTGTCCCGAAGAGCCGCGTTGAGTTCGGCCAGCGGCACGGCGGCGGTACCTGCCTTGGTGCATACCAAGGCGCCGGCGACGTTGGCCAGGCGTGCACCGTCCGCCCAGGTCCACCCTCTCGCCGCGCAAACCCCGAAGGCGGCCGCCACGGTGTCGCCGGCACCCGTCGGGTCGTAGACGTCGATGCCGAGCGCGGGCAGGTGCTCGATGCGACCGTTGGCCTCGAACAGCGTCAACCCGCCGCCGCCCCTGGTCAAGGCGATGGCGTCGACGCCGCTCGACCGAGCCAATGCCGGACCCAACTCCCCGAGCTCCGAGTCGCCCGGCCAACGACCGACGGCTTGGCGGAACTCGCTAAGGTTCGGCTTGAGCAGGTCGGCTCCCCGGTATTCGGCGAAACGCTTGAACTTGGGATCGACGATCGTGCTGATGCCCTCCGCCGCGGCGAGGATGCGCTGCGGACGATCGACCGCCCCCTTGTCATAGTCCTCGACGACCAAGGCGTCCTTGCCGGCCATATGACCTGCGACGCGCTTGGCGACTTCGACGGCGGCGGTCTCGGGCAACGGCGTCTCGAAGTCCATCCGCGCGATCTGCTTGCGCATGCTCACCACCCGTTCCTTGAGGGTGGTTCGCCAACCGTCGACGGTTACCAGGTCGGCCTCGACGCCGGCGGTGTCGAGCAGATCGGCTACCGCGGTTCCGTCCGGGTCGTCACCGATGGCTCCGACCAGGGTGCAGCGGGCACCCAACGCGACCACGTTCAAGGCGACGTTGGCAGCGCCGCCCAAGCGGTCCTCCGAGCCATCGACCTGCACGATCGGCACCGGCGCTTCCGCAGAAACGCGCTCCGTTCGGCCGAAGAGATAGCGATCGAGCATGACGTCCCCGACGACGAGGACGTGGACATCGGAGTCCGAGGGAAGCTGGCGGTTCATTGCCTCGATGCTACCAAAACGCCCCGATAGCGTTCCGCCAGGGCGTCGACGGAAAACCGCGCCGAGACGCGCTGCCGGGCGCGCTCGATGGTCTCGAACTCGGGCTCCGAGCACAGGCCGCGCAGTGCCGCGACGAGTTCGTCGTCGGTGTCGAAATAGGTTCCGCAGTCCCCGACGACGCTGCGCGGACCCGGTCGATCGGCAAGCACGACGGGTACGGCTGCGGCCATCGCCTCGAGCAGGACAAACCCGAACGCCTCGCGATCCGTGGAGCACAGGAGCAGC